>WNFY01013879.1_pt1 | contig 13758 bp, 15 predicted proteins | sample 5400091 | NCBI WGS metagenome assembly WNFY01 (sample SAMN13153364, study PRJNA577476) | soil metagenome | isolation source: 60 cm soil or saprolite under grassland replicate 1 | place: USA:California | collected 2016-06-15 | reverse complement strand
TCCTCCGCGATTTCCTCGAGCGTGGGCTCGCGTCCGAGCTGTGTCCAGAGGGTCCGCTCGGCGCGGTTCAGCTTCTGCATCCGCTCGACGATGTGGACCGGCATCCGGATCGTGCGCGCTTTGTCCGCGAGCGCCCGGGCAACCGCCTGGCGGATCCACCATGTGGCGTATGTCGAGAACTTGTAGCCGCGGCGCCAGTCGAACTTCTCGACGGCACGGATCAGGCCGAGGGTGCCTTCCTGGATCAGGTCGAGAAACGGCAGACCCTGGTTGCGGTAGTTCTTCGCGATCGAGACGACGAGACGCAGGTTCGACTGGATCATCGTCTGCTTCGCCTGGCCTTCGCCCCGCTCGATCCGCTTTGCGAGCTCGACCTCCTGCGCGGCCGTCAGCAGCGGATGCCGGCCTGCGTCGCGCAAGAAGAGCTGCAAAGCATCGGTCGTCGTCTCCTGGACGACCGGTGGCGGCGGCGGGGCGGGCTGCGGCTCCGGCTGCTGCTCGGCGATCTCGATGCCCCGCTGGTCGAGCGCTCGGTAGACGGCATCGACCTCCAGTGCGTCCAACCGCAGCACTTCGATCGCCTCGGCGAGCTCGGCGTAGCGCAGCGACCCGGTTTGCTCGGCCGCTTCCACCAGCTCCTGCAACTCGGGGGTCGCCAGGACGTTGTCGATTTCGACCGTCGTCATCCCGACTTCAGCGGTCTTTTCACCACTGAGCAACTAGTAAACCCCCCACTGGGCGCGAATCCTGGCCTGTGCACGGTAACGGGTGTTATGTCAAGTCGGCAAGTTGGGAGCTCGGCCCCGTTCCGGACCATAAGTTCGCCGAGTCGGTTTCCCTTTCGTCCACCGCTCTCGTTGACTTTCGCCTTCCGGCTACAGTCCTCGAGCTCGGCTTCGACCTACTTGGGTCCCGTGCTCGGCGCAAGGAGGAATCTAGGGGCTCGCCTGGGCCCTTGCAAGGGTGTCCGAAGACGACTTGACCGCAATTTGCGGAAATTCAATTATCCACATTTCCACAGCAGACCGTGCAGCTTGTGGATAACCGCTCCGGCGCAAACGTTAGAGTCAATGCCGTGCCCCACTTCCGCCCACCGTCGATCGCGCACGGCGTCGTCTCGTTCATCTGGGGGCTCTTCTTCGGCGCGTTCATCTGGAGCGGGATGCTGTCGGTCGGCGTCACCGGCGGCACGTCGTTCATCTTCGGCGCCGTCGCCGGATTCCTGATCTTCCTGTACGTGCGGGTCTACGGCGCGGACGAGCGGCGCGCACGCTGACGGCCTGCTAGCCCGAACAGCAAGAGGCGGGTCAGATCCGCTCCCAGGAGCTCGCGCAGGCGATCGAAGACGGGCCGGCGCGCCTCCTGCTCGCGCGCTGCGCTAAGGGCGGCGCAGTTGGCGAGAAGGTGCTCGACGGCTCGGTCGCTCATGCCGCTGGCATCGACTTACCTCGTGGACCGCTCCATCCCTCCCCGGAGGGAAGGACGGAGCGGAACGAGAGTTATTGACGCTCGGCGGGCTCGCGGTCGCGGCGGCGGATGCGCGTCCTGCTCGCCCTGGCGTCCTCGCGGGCTGCCTCTTGCTCGCGGGCGGTCGGAGCCGTGGCGTCGTCATCTGAGGTCCGGGCTGCTCCACCGGCCGGAACCGCGGCGGCGCGCCTGCGCCGGCCGAACGGGCCGTGGTCGCCGGAGCCTGCAGTGTCGAACGAGAAGCCGAAGACGAGCCCGATCCCGAACGCGAGCACGGAGACGTACTCGGTCAGGTCACGGACGAGGCCGAGGATCGAGATGTCGCTCGACCAGTTCAGGACGTGGTTACGGAACCAGTTGGGATGCGGCTGATGCGCGACGACCACCCAGCCGGCGGCGATCAGCGTCGGGATGAAGGCGATCAGGAAGACGTTGATCGAGAGCCGCGGCAGCCCCCACTTCGTCCAGCCGCCGAGCAGCTGGGAGAACGCCATGACCAGGCCTGCGGCCGCGATCAACCCGTAGACGGCCCAGTAGCCGCCCGTCGACGTGTCCGAGACCTGCGTCGCAATCCAGACGAGCAGGCCCGCGACGGCGGCTCCGATGAGCGTCACGGTTCCACGTGTCAAGCCGTACATGTCACCACCTCCGGGCGGTTCCTACCCCGGACGGCGAATCGAAACCGCGCCTACAGACTGAGCCGACGCGCGTCGAAGCGCGCGGAGTACAACTCGTCGGAAAACTCCTCCACCGCACGCTCGGCGTCTGCCGGAAAAACGTGTTCGACGACTCCGATCTCCGCGTCGTTGTGGAAGGGCAGGTCGACGTGGTCTGCCGAGACGAGGTTCACGGAGACGCTCCCGCAGACGGGGCAGCGCACCGCGATCCCGACGCTGCTCCGGTCGTCGGCCGGCGCGAGCAGGAAGAACGAGGACGGGAAGATCGGCCGCGGCCGCTCCTCGGGGTAGCAGAAGAAGCTCCACGGCCACTCCCCCGCCTGGATCCGTCGCGCCGCGAGGTCGGCGAGCTCGTCCTCGAGCGGCTCGAGCTTCGCGGTCATCAGGTTCAGGAAGACGCCCTCGCCGAGTCCCAGCGGCGCCCAGTCGAGCTCGTCGTGCGAGACGAGGCCCGGATGCCGCCCGCCGCAGCCGCAGTCGAACGAGACCTCGTAGACCGCCGGGTGCGCCGCTCCCGGGAGCTCCTCGATCCGGCGGAACGACGACAGCGCGACCTGGGCCTCCCCGCGCTCGGGGCAAGAGAACTCGTAGCGCGTCCTGAAGACGTCGTACATGGTTCCCTTGTAATCGGCGAGCCGGACGAGCCCTAAACGGCAAATGTGTTAGGAAGGCCTTAAAGCTGCTCGACGAGGTCGCAGATCGCCGCCGCTGTGCCGCCGGTCGCGAGGAGGTCGTCGTGCACCAGAACGCGCGCTCCTGCCGTGATCGCGTCCGCATGGAGCTCCAGGGCGTTTTCGCCGTATTCGAGCGCGTACGTGGCGCTCACGGTCTTCCAGGGCAGCTTGCCGGGCCTTCTCGCCGCGATGAAGCCGCAGCCGAGCTTGTAGGCGAGCGCAGCGCCGAGGATGAACCCCCGCGCCTCGGCACCGAGGATCAGGTCGGGCTTGCGCGGCTCGATCCACTCCCCGAGCAGCTCGACGGTCTGGTGCAGCGTGGCCGGGTCGGCCAGCAGCGGCATGATGTCCTTGAAGACGATTCCGGGCTCGGGGAAGTCCGGGACGTCGCGGATCTTGGCTTCGAGGTTCACCCGGCCGCGTGCTGTCTGAGGTCGCGCCAGAAGAGCAGCTGCGAGAGCTCCTGCCCCACCTCGGCCAGCAGTTGGAGCTCCTGGAGCCCGGCCTCGCGGTCGGCGGCCGTCCGGAACGCGCGCAGGTGCCGCGCGGAGATCCCATAGCGCGAGAGCTTCGCGCACGCGACCGCGATGTCGACGTCGCCCACGGGATAGAGCTTCTCGCTGCCCTCCCGCCGCGGCTGAAGCAGCCCGAAGTCCTCGAGCTCGCGCGCCAGCTCCGGCGTGATCGCCGCGCGCTCGCAGAGCCCGCCCAGATCGAGCTCGTCGTCCGGCTCTGCGATGCTCCGCGACGCCTCGCGGCGCCGGCGCTCCTTGCCCGGGCCTGTCGGCGATGCGAGCTCCTGCCGGATGACGCGCAGCGGCAGGAACTCGTCCCGCTGCAGGCGCAGGATCGTCTCCAGGCGCTCGACGTCGTCCTCGCCGAAGAGCCGGTAACCGCTCTGGGTGCGGCGCGGCGCAAGCAGTCCCTGGTCCTCGAGGTAGCGGATCTTCGAGATCGAGATGTCCGGGAACTCGGGCTGCAGGCGCCGGCAGACGGCGCCGATCGTGAGCAGCCGCCTCCGTTCCTGCCGTTCTGCCTGCGCCGCCGTGGTCATTTCTCCAGGAAGGTCAGCTTGTACTTGCCGATCTGGAGCTCGTCGCCGTTCTCGAGCTGTCCCGACTCGATGCGCTTGCGGTTCAGGAACGTCCCGTTGAGGCTGCCCAGGTCCTCGATGTAGTAGCCGCCGTCGCGCTGGAGCAGCACCGCGTGCTTGCGGGAGACCGTGACGTCGTCGAGAAAGATGTCGCACTCGGGCGAGCGGCCGATCGTCGTCCGATCGCCCTGCGGGACGAAGTGCTCCCCTGCGCGGCCGCCGCCGGAGCGGACGACGAGCGCGGGCCCCTCCGCTCCGAGGTCCTCGAGCGAAACCGCGGCGTCGCCCGCTTCGCCGCCTTCTTCGGGCGTGTAGCTCATCGTCGTCTCCGAGCCCGGCTCGTCCTTGACGAGCAGCGCGCCACACTTGGAGCAGTAGTTGGCGGCCTCCGGGTTCTGGAACCCGCACTCGGGACAGTAGATGTGCGACATACGCGTTAGCTGTCGGCGGGCGGGGCTGCCTTGCCGGCGAGGATGGCGGCGAGCCGGTCGACGTCGACCTGCTCGAGCACGCTTTTGCCCCCGGTCTCGCGGAGCCGGGCCTGGAGCTCTGCGCGCAGGAGGTCGATCTTGCCGTGCAGGATCCGCCGCCGGTACGACACCTCGTGCTCCTCCTGGGTCAGGTCGTCGATCAGCCGCTTGAGATCGTCGTCCGAGACCGAGGCGAGATCGGGAAACGCTTCCACAGAGGTCCTTTCGTCGGAGGAGCGGGCGCTCCTAGTTTATGCGGCAGCGGCCAGAAGGGTCAACCTCAGCTTGAGACTCCTGCCTCCGCCCCCGCCCCTTCCGTCTGCATGATCTCCTCGACGAGCCCGCGCAGCTCGGCCTCGAGCTCGTCCGACTGCTCACGCGTCTTGCCCTCTGCGTAGATATGCACGACCGGCTCGTCCGGGTCGGGCAGCACCTGCGCCCAGCCGCGTCGGTCGATGACCTTGATCCCGTCCAGCAGGTCGAGCTTGCGGTTGCGCAGCCGCTCGGTGAGCACGCGCATGACGGTCCCCTTCAGCGACCACGGGCACGGGAGCTGCCGGTGGACGAGCGTGCTCGCCGGGAGCTCCGAGACGAGCTCCGAGAGCGGCTTGTCCATCGGCGCTAGCAGCTCGAGCAGCTTGCAGAGGCTCGCGACGGCGTCGTAGGCGGGCAAGAACTCCGGAAAGACGTAGCCGCCGCCGACCGCGCCGGCGAAGATGACGCCGTCCTCGGCCGCGGCCTTGGTCAGCTCGGCGAGCGAGGCCGGAGTGCGGATCACCTCGAGCTTGCTCCCCTTGACCATCTGCTCGACGCGGCTCGTGACCGTGACCGGGAACGCGAGCTTGCCGCGCCGGCCGTTGGTGCCCATCAGGCGCAGGAAGAGCAGCAGCGCCTGCTCGACGGGGATCTCGCGCGCCTGCTCGTCAATGAGGAAGAGCCGCTCGCCCGCCCGGTCGAACGCGACGCCGAGGTCGGCGCCGATCGCGTTGACGAGGCGTTTCGCCTGGCCGACCGACTCCCGCAGCGACGGCGTTCCCTGCGTGCCCTCCTGCGAGAACCCGTGCGCGCTGACCGCCTCGACGCCGAGCGGGCCGAGGACGAGCGGCAGCACGAACGAGGTCGCGGAGTAGCCGTAGTCCACGACGATCCGGAAACGGCGCGCCTTGATGGCCTCCCGGTCCAGCGCCGAGAGCAGGTCCTGCGCGTAGCTCTCGCTGACCCGGGCCGGATACGTCACCCGGCCGACGGCGTTGAACGCGGCGCGCCGCAGCTCGTGGCGCGTGAAGTGCTTCTCGATCTCCTTCTGGAGGCCGGAGGTGAGCTGGATTCCGGGCTGCTCGTAGAAGCGGATCTGGAGCATCTCCGGGTCGGCGTAGCTGACGGCGACGTGGAAGCCCGCGTCGTAGCCGTGGGTCTTCAGCAGGTGGCGGCTGACCGCCGACGGGAGCACGCGCAGGTCGGCGACGTCGACTCCGGTCGAGTTGAGGCCGGAGATCATTGCGCGCTTGATCAGCCGGCAGGCGGCGGGCGACTCCCGGCTCGCGACCACGCGCGCACCACGCTTCAAGGCGGTGCCGAGGGCGGCGGCGAGGCGCACGGCTGCCTCGGGCGTGAGGTCGACGTTGACGAGGCCGGAGACGCCGTCAGCGCCGAACAGGTGCGAGGAGGCCCGCGACTCCCAGATCAGGCTCTCGTGGATCTGGGCGCCGGTCTCGACCTCCTTGTACGGGTAGATCCGCACGCCCGGAAACACGGCGCTCTGCGCGCCGAGCGTGACCTCGTCGCCGATCGCCGCCCCCTCCTGGACGTGCGCGTGGGCCCTGATGTCGCAGTTGCGGCCGACCACGGCGCCTTCGAGGCGGGCACTGCGGCCGACGTGCGTGGAGGCGTCGATCACGGAACGCTCGGTCCGGGCCCGCTCGAGCAGCGTCACGCTGGCCGAGAGCACCGAATACGCGCCGACGGTCGCATCCGGCGCGATTCGGCAGTAGTTGCCGACGAAGGCCGGTCCCTCGATCGCCGCGAGGTCGTCCACCTCCACTCCCTCCCCCAGCCAGACGTTGCCGCGCAGCCGGATCCCGGGGATGTTGAGGCGGACGCGCTCGTCCAGGGCGTCGAAGTTCGCCTGGCGGAACTGGTCGAGGTTCCCGATGTCCTGCCAGTAGCCCTCGAAGACGTGGCCGTAGAGGGGCCGCCCCATCTCCAGCAGGAACGGGAAGAGCTCCTTCGAGAAGTCGTACGGACGGTCGGACGGAATGTGGTTGAGGACCTCCGGGTCGAGCACGTAGATCCCGGTGTTGATCGTGTCCGAGAAGACCTGGCCCCAGGACGGCTTCTCGAGGAACCGTTCGATCCGGCCTTCCTCGTCGGTGACGACGATCCCGAACTCGAGCGGGTTCTCGACCGACTTGAGCCCGATCGTGACCGCGGCCCCCTTCTCTTCGTGGGTGCGCACGATCTCGCTCAAGTCGACGTCGCAGAGGGCATCGCCGGAGATGACGAGGAACGGCTCGTCCAGCTTCCCGCTCGCGAGGCGGACCGAGCCGGCCGTGCCGAGCGGCGACTCCTCGACGGAGTACTCGACCTCGAGGCCGAGCGCTTCCCCGTCGCCGAAGTAGCTCCGGATCGCTTGCGGCATGAACGCCACGGTCACGATCACCTCGTCGAAGCCGTGCTGCTCGAAGCCGTGCTGCTTGAGCAGCTCGAGGATGTGCTCCATGCACGGCTTGCCGACGATCGGCACCATCGGCTTGGGCTGGTTCGAGGTGAGCGGGCGCAGGCGCGTGCCCTCGCCGCCTGCCATTACAACGGCCTTCACGCCGTCCTCACCTCGCGCCGGGCCTTCAGCAGGTAGCCGGCCAGCGCGACCGCGGCGAGCCCGAAGCCGGCCCAGAAGATCCAGAGGGGCCAGTCGGTGCCCTTGCGCGTCACGAGCAGGAACGCCAGCGATGCATAGAGCAGCCACGTCGCCGCCTTGCCGGCCAGGTTCACGGAGAAGTCGTAGCCGCGGTCCATGACGAGCTTGTACCCAGCTACGAGCGCTACATCACGTGCGGGAATCGCCAGCGCGACCCAGGGCAGCCGGCCCGCGTGCCAGATCAGGATCACCGCGGCGTCGATCATCAGGCGGTCGGCCAGCGGGTCGGCGATCTTGCCGAACGCGGACTCCACGTGCCACAGCCGCGCGAGCCAGCCGTCGATCTGGTCCGTGACTCCCGCGATCCCGAAGATGATCGCCGCCGGCCAGCTGTGCCCGCCGTCCGAGGCGAGAACGAGTGCCACGAAGGCGGGGATCATCGCCAGCCGCGCGATCGTCAGCGCATTTGGGATCCACCCCATGCTGAAAGGATACGGCGGTCGTGGCGACCCTCACGCTGCCCGGCTTCGTCAACGCGCACAGCCATGCGTTTCAGCGGGCCTTGCGCGGTCGCACCGAGGGCGCGGACTTCTGGGGCTGGCGCGAGTCGATGCTCGAACTGGCCGCGGGACTGTCGCCGGATCAGGTCCTTGCCGGCTACGTCCAGGTCTACCGGGAGATGCTCGCGGCCGGCTACACCGTCGTCGGCGAGTTTCACTATCTCGGACTGCCGGAGGCGCACGCGGCGGTCGAGGCGGCTGCGGAGGCGGGGATCGAGATCGTGCTGCTGCTCTCGGCCTACGGGCGCGGCGGGCTCGAGCGCTTTCGGCAGGAATCGGCGGCGGACTACCTCTCGCAGGTCGAAAAGGTGCGGGCGGCCGGAGTGCGCGTCGGCCTTGCCCCCCACTCCGTCCGCGCCTGCCCACGGGACTGGCTCGAGGAGCTCGGCCGCTACGCCGCGGCGCAGAGCCTGCCGCTGCACGTGCACGCCGACGAGCAGCCGCGCGAGATCGAGGAATGCCTGGCCGAGCACGGCCTGCGCCCGATCGAGCTGCTTGCCGAGACCGGCTGCCTCGGCCCGCACGCGACGGTCGTGCACGCGACCCACGCGGACGCGCACGAGCTCGATCTCCTGGCCGACGCCGGCGCGCGCGTCTGCGTCTGCCCGACCACCGAGGCGAATCTCGGCGACGGCTTCTGCCCCGTGGAGGAGATCTGCGAGCGCGGGATCGGGATCTGCATCGGCTCGGACTCGAACGTCCGGATCGACCCGCTGGAAGAGCTGCGCGAGCTCGAGGGCATCGCGCGCCGGCGCACGGGAAAGCGGGGTGTCCTCTCCGTCTCGACGCTGCTCTGCTGCGGCGCCGACGAGGGCGCCGGGGCACTCGGCCTCGAGCGCTGGCGCGACGTCGAGATCGACCTCGAGCACCCCTCGCTCGCGGGCGTGGAGGACGTGCACGCGGGCCTCGTCTTCGGCGCCTCGGCAGACGTGGTCATTCCCAGCTAGTTGCCTGGGGCACTCTCCGCGCCTTGACTCGACCCGCGCCTCGGAGAGCTGAACCGTTTCCACAGGGTGTGGAAGGTTTTCCACATCGAGGCGCATGTTCTGTGGATTTCGTGCATCGAATGTTGCAGATGGAGCAATTCAGGCGCCGGAATCGTCACCCAACCGCTTTCGTCGGCCGCAGACGGGGCAGCAGTGACCGTCGCCCGGTTGCCAGAGCACCCGGAAGGAGACACGCTCATGCGGCCGCTGAAGATCCTGATTGCAGATGACCACGGCTTGATGCTTGAGGCGATCAAGCTCGCCCTCGAAAACGAGTCCGATTTCGAGATCGTGGCGGAAGCCGAATCGGGCAGCCAGATCCTCCCGCTTATCAACCAGACAGGCCCCGACCTAGTGCTCCTCGACCTGCTGATGCCCGGAATCGACGGGATCACCTGTATCAAGCTCCTACGCAAACGGTGCCCCTGGGTGAGGACGATCGTCCTTTCGGCCCACGACTCCCACGAGGTGGTCGAGGCGGCACTCGAAGCGGGCGCGGATGCCTTTATCCGGAAGAGCGTCGATCCGGCCGAGCTCGCCGCCGCCCTACGACAGGCGCTCGAGAAGCCCGTGGCGAAGGCGATCGGACGCGCAAGCCGGCTTCATCCCGCCGTCGAGGAGACGGGACTGAGCAAGCGCGAGCTCGACGTTCTGCGAGCGCTTGCCGAAGGGAAGTCAAATAGGGAGATCGCCCGGGCCCTCTGGCTCGCGCAGCAGACGGTGAAGTTCCACCTCACGAGCATTTATCGCAAGCTCGACGTGAGCAGCCGCACGCAGGCTGTCAACTGGGCCTACCGCCACGGGCTGGTCGAGCCGACGGGGGCCGGCTCGGCCTCACAGAGCGGAGCGCGATTGGCGAGCCCGACGCCAACCCGCGCGAAAAACCCCGCCTGAGCGGGGCTTTTCTCATCGGGGCGCCGAGATTTGAACTCGGGACCTCTAGTCCCCCAGACTAGCGCGCTAACCAGGCTGCGCCACGCCCCGTCGCGCGATCACTGTACCGCACCGCCTGGTTAGCGGAACGGCCGCGCGGCTGAGCCGCACGGCCTCTCAGACAGCATCGCAAGCGACGCCTCAGCAGGCTGCGCGAAGTTGTTGTCGGCTCATAACTCGCACGTGCTTGACCCAAACAAGTCTGTTCTCCTGGTTAGCTAAAACTGTCCTCCCTCAGCGTTGCCGATGCGGGATACTTGTGGGGTGCAGGCGGGTGCCGCCCCCGATACGATTCGCGTCCTGCTCGCGGATGAGCGCCCGCTCTTCGCGAACGCCGTTCAGACGATGCTCGCGACGCATCCGCGCTTCGAGCTCGTCGGGGTCGCCTTCGATGGAGAAGAGGCCCTGGATCTCGCGAACGAGCTCCTTCCGGACATCGTCCTGATCGACGCGGATCTCCCTGATCTCGACGGTCTCGAGGTGACTCGCAGGATCTGCGAGGGCTCCGTGCCGCGAATGGTGATCCTCACCGGCGCGGAATCCGACATCGACGCCGTCGAGGCGCACGACGCTGGCGCCGGCGCCTACTTGCCGAAAGCCCGTTCAGCAGCGGATTTGCTGGACACGCTCGAGTTCACGGCGCTCCTCCTGGACGCCGCGGACGCCCTGCCGCAGAAGCCGAGCATCCAGCCCTCCTAACCGCCATCCTGGCCTTTCGCGGGTGGGCGACAGCCGACACGCGCATCAGACTTTCTGTACGGAACCGCAAAATGGTGCGCTTGAAACTCCACGACCCGTCGGTGGCGCCAGAGCTGGTCTCCTTTCTGCGCCGTTGTCAGTGCGAGGTCCGACATCTCGGGCCGACGATGGTCGGCGTCGGCGTCGGCCACCCCGTCGATCCCGAGGCCGCCGCGCGCCGGCTGCAGGACGGGCGCTGCTACTGCTGCGGAGAGCAGATCGAGCTCGTGCTGTTCCGGCTGGGCTCGCCGCGCTGCCACGACTGCCGCGAGAGCTCCGCCGCGATCCCGGCGAGGGCCAACGAGACGTGGACGCGGATGGAGGTCGAGTCCTACCTGAGGATCTGGCGCGTCCGCAATCCAGGCGCCCACGTCGAGCTCGTCGCCTAGGTTCCCAGGCGCTTGTAGAGCCGGTCGATCAGATCAGGCATCGCCTCGAGCTTGCGCGTGATCACGCGCAGCCGGTACTCGCGGAAGTGCTCGGCCTCGACGTCGAGCGCCTTCGCCAGCTGGCGCACGACCTTGTCGGAGGGCACCGGCCGGTTGCCGTGGACGAGGTGGTTGAGGTAGCCGGCCGAGAGCTTCGTCTTGTCGGCGAGCGCGCGGTACGTCACGCCCGTCTCCCCCATCAGTCGCTCGATCGTCGGGCCGAACGGCTCCTCGCTGAAGCGCCGCCGCCTCGCCACTAAAGGATGCCTCCCAGCTCGGCGATTGGCACGCGCCGCTCCTCGCCGGTGAACCGGTCGCGCACGTCGACTGCGCCGTCCTCCGTGGTCTTCTTGCCCACCGTCACGCGCAGCGGGCAGCCGAGCAGGTCGGCGTCGGCGAACTTCTCGCCGGCGCGCTGATCGCGGTCGTCGAGCAGCACCTCGGCGCCCGCCTCGTCGAGCACCCGAGCCGCCTTGTCCGACTGCTCCTCGACTCCCGGGAGCGCGATCACGTGCACGTCGTACGGTGCGATCGAACGCGGCCAGACGATCCCATTCTCGTCCTGGTGCTGCTCAACGGCAGCCGCCATGATCCGGGCCGGACCGATCCCGTAGCTGCCCATGACCAGCGCCTTCTCGGAGCCGTCCTCGTCGAGGAAGCTCGCCCCCAGCGGCGCCGAATACTTCGTCTCGAGCTTGAAGATGTGTCCGACCTCGATCGCCACCTGCAGATGTAGATGCCCGCCGCAATTGGGACATGCGTCTCCTTCGCGAATTTCTCGCAGATCCGCGAAGCGGGGCTCGTAGTCGCGGCCGGCCTGGACACCGCGGAGGTGGACGTCGTCGCGGTTGGCGCCGACCACGTACTGGCCCTCGCGCAGCGTCTCGTCCGCGATCACCTCGACCGAGGCGCCGACCGGGCCGATCGAGCCGCCGGCGGCCCCGAAGGCCTGGCGGATCTCCTCCTGCTCGGCCGGTCGGAAGTCCTCCCCGAGGGCCTGGAGGAGCTTCATCTCGTTGAGCCGGTCGTCGCCGCGCACCAGGGCGAGAACGACGCGCCCGTCGGCCACGACGGGCATCGCCTTCGCCGTCGCGCGCGGGTCGACGCCGAGGAACTGCGAGAGGCCCTCGATCGTCCGCTGCCCGGGCGTCTCGACCTCATGCGGCTCGGGTAGCTCCTCTGGAAAGTCCGCTGACGAGGGCCGACCCTCGGCAATCTCGAGGTCGGCGGCGTAATCGCCGTTCTCGCAGGTCACGAGCGTGTTCTCGCCCGACCCGGAGGGGGCGAGGAAGTCCCTGCTGCCGCTCCCGCCCATGATCCCGGACTCGGCGGCGACCTCGTGCGCCTCCACCCCGCACCGTTCGAAAATCCGCTTGTACGCCTCCGAGTGCTTGCGGAAGCTCTGGTCGAGCCCGGCCTCGTCGCGGTCGAACGAGTAGCCGTCCTTCATGATGAACTCGCGGAGGCGGAGCAAACCGCCACGCGGGCGCGGCTCGTCGCGGTCCTTCGTCTGGAAGTGGTACCAGATCTGCGGCAGATCCCTGTACGAGCGTATCTCTCGCCCGTGGAAGGCGACCGTCTCCTCGTGCGTGAGCGGCAGGACGTAGTCGCGGCCCGTGCGGTCCTTCAGGCGGAAGAGCTCCGGGATCGAGATCCGCCCTGTCGCCTCCCAGAGCTCGGCCGGCGTGAGGACGGGCATGAGGATCTCCTGCGCGCCGAAGGCGTCCAGCTCCTCCCGGATGATCTGCTCGATCCTCCGGTGGACGCGCCAGCCGAGCGGCAGGAACGTCCAGAGCCCGCCCGCGACCTGGCGAATGAAGCCGCCGCGGACGAGCAGCTTGTGCGAGACCGCCTCGGCGTCGGCGGGATCGTCGCGCAAGGTCGGAATAAAAAGCTCTGAAGCCCGGGCGATCACCGTTGCCCCGGCAGACTATTCGAGCGGGATCAGGCTCGCCTCGGCCATGGCGAGCGCCGCGGGCTTGGCCATCTTCAGGCGCTTCGGGCGGTGCATGCCCTCGGCGATCCACTTGTCGATCTCGTGGAAGAGCTCATCGATCAGGATGTCCGACGAGACCTTCTTGAGCACGCGGCCGTGGGCGTAGACGAAGCCGACGTCCCGGCCGCCGGCGATGCCGAAGTCTGCGTCGCCTGCCTCGCCCGGGCCGTTCACCGCGCAGCCGAGCACGGCGACCTCGAAGTGCTGCGAGTAGCTGCGGAGCCGCTCCTCGACGGTCTCGGCGAGGGTCTGCACGCCCACGTTGTCGCGGCCGCACGAAGGGCAGGCGATCATGATCGGGCCGCGCTCGCGAAGCCCGAGCGCCTTCAGGATCTCGAAGGCCGTTCGAACCTCCTCGACCGGATCGGCAGTCAGCGAAACCCGCACGGTGTCGCCGATCCCGTCCACGAGCAGCGCGCCCATCCCGACGGCGCTCTTGATCGAGCCCGAGTACGGCGTGCCTGCCTCCGTGACGCCGAGATGCAGCGGGTACGGCACCTTCGCGGCGAGCATCCGGTAGGCGCGGATCATCGTCGGGACGTGGCTCGACTTGACCGAGATTTTGAAGTCGTAGAAGCCGAGGCTCTCGAGCAGGCGCACCTCCTCGAGCGCGGCCTCGACGAGCGCTTCCGCCTGGTCGCGGTGCGCGACGTCCGCGAGATGCTTCGGCAGGGAGCCGGAGTTGGCGCCGATCCGCATCGGAATCCCGGCCCTCTGCGCGGCGCGGACGACCTCGGCGACCTTGTCCGGCCCGCCGATGTTGCCCGGGTTGATCCGGACCGCCGCGACGCCGCCCTCGATCGCCTTCAGCGCGAGGCTCGCGTTGAAGTGGATGTCCGCGATCACCGGGATCGGCGAGAGGCGGACGATCTTCGGCAG
>WNFY01003960.1_pt1 | contig 13762 bp, 13 predicted proteins | sample 5400091 | NCBI WGS metagenome assembly WNFY01 (sample SAMN13153364, study PRJNA577476) | soil metagenome | isolation source: 60 cm soil or saprolite under grassland replicate 1 | place: USA:California | collected 2016-06-15 | reverse complement strand
GGGCCCGGGCGCCAGCCTGAAGCCGACGCTGCCGAGCCGCTCCATCTCGAGCCGCGCGCGGCTGCCCGGGCGCAGCGTCACCGCCTCGGTCGCGCCGCCGGCCATCACCAGGTCGCCCGCCTCCAGCCGCTCCCCCGCCCCCGCGACCAGGCGGGCGGCGGCGACCAGCGAGCGCACCGGGTGGCCCAGGATCGCGGCGGTCGAGCCGACCTGCGCCGGCGCGCCGTCCACCTCCAGCACCAGGCCGAGGTTGGCGACGTCCGCGCGGGCCGCGTCCGCCCAGGGACCGACCACGACCGCCGCGGCCGAGCAGTTGTCGGCGACCACGTCGGCGAGGGAGAACCGGAAGTCGCGGTAGCGGCTGTCGATGACCTCGATGGCGGGCGCCACCCCGGCGACCGACCGCATCGCGGCCAGCGGGGTGACCGTGCCGGCGAGCGGCGCGCCCAGCAGGAAGCACACCTCGGGCTCGACCCTGGGGTGAATGAAGCGGCCGGACGCGGCCTCGCCGCCGTCGGGGACCACCATCGCGTCGGTGAGCCGGCCCCAGATCACCTCGTCCACGCCCATCTGGGCCATCTTGGCGCGGCTGGTGAAGCCGAGCTTGTAGCCGATGCGCCGCTCCCCGCGCGCGTAGCGCCGCGCGAGCGAGCGGGCCTGCACCTCGTAGGCGTCCGCCAGCGTGAGGCTCTCCGGGAGCTGCCCGGTCGCCCGCGCGGTGCTGGCCGCCGCGTCCAGGGCGCGCGCCAGCCCGTCCAGGTCCACACTGTTCACGCGAATCCCACGCCGACGCTGCCGAGGCCGGAGATCCTCGCCTCGAAGCGGTCGCCGGGGCTGGCCGGGACCATCGGGCCGAGCGCGCCGGACAGGACCACGTCGCCGGCGGCCAGCGGGCGCCCGGCCAGCACCATGGTCGCGGCCAGCCAGCGCAGCGCGTGCAGCGGGTGGCCCAGGCACGCCGCGCCGGCGCCGAAGGCCACCGGCTCGCCGTGGTGCTCGAGCACCATCCCGGCCAGGCGCAGGTCCAGGCCGGGGTCGTCCAGCCTGCGGGGGGTCGTGCCCAGCACGAACAGCCCGGAGGAGGCGTTGTCGGCCACGGTGTCGACGATGCCGACCTGCCAGCCGTCGATGCGGCTGTCGACGATCTCGATCGCGGGCAGCGCGCAGTCGACCGCGCGCAGGACGTCGGCCGGGGTCGGCTCGCCGACGGCCAGGTCACGGCCGAGCACGAAGGCGATCTCCGCCTCGACCCTGGGCTGGAGCAGCCTGCCGGCCGCGACCGTCGCGCCGGCGTCCACGGCCATGTCGGCGAACAGCATGCCGAAGTCGGGCTCGTCCACGCCGAGCTGGCGCTGCACCGCCGCCGAGGTGAGGCCGACCTTGCGGCCGACCAGCCGGCGGCCCGCGCCGAGCCAGTGCTCGGTGTTGACCTCCTGCACCCGGTAGGCGACGGCGACGTCGCCGGCCGGCAGCTCGTCGCGGACCGGCGCGGTCGGCTCCTTGCTGGTGTAGGCCGCGCGCAGCCGTTCGGCCAGCTTGGTGACGGTCTCGTCGGGGACCGGCTCGGGCCCGCGCATGCGGCTCACCCGGTCCCCCCACCGAGGTGCCGGCGGTAGAAGGCGAGGGTGCGGTCCCAGGAGCCGACCGCGCCGGCGTGGCCGTGGTGGTCGGTGGAGGTGAGCGCCTGGGCGAGGAAGCCGTGGCCGAGCCCCGGGTACACCTCGTGCTCGAAGTCCACACCGTGGCTCTTGAGCCCCTCCACGAGCTTGGCGACGTTGTCCATGCCGACGCCCTCGTCCTGGTCGCCCCAGAAGCCGATGACCGGGCCGTGGACGGAGCCCACCTGGTCGACCGGGGCCGGGCCCGGGTTGGGGCTCGTGCGGGGGCCCTGCGGGAAGCCGTAGTAGCAGACGGTGGCGAGGTCGTCCCGCTCGGCGGCGAGGTTCAGCACGAAGGTCCCGCCCATGCAGAAGCCGATCGTGCCGGCGCGCCCGCCGGTCACCTCCGGGCGCCGGCGCAGCCAGTCGACGGCGGCGGAATAGTCGGCGAGGGCACGCAGGTCGTCGAGCTGGCCGCGGCGCGCGAAGGCGGCCTCGCGGGTCCGCTCGCCCAGCGCTCCCTGGCGGAAGAAGCCGTCGGGCAGCAGCGCGTGGAGCCCCGCCCCCGCCAGCCGCCCGGCGAGGTCCTCGTAGAAGGGGCTGCGCCCGTAGATGTCGGCCACGATCAGCACGCCCGGCCCGGCCGGCTCTGGGTGGGCGTAGAGCGCCGGCAGCGCCTCACCCGTGGAGAGCGGGATGCGGACCTCCTCGCGGGTGGCGGGCGCAGCGCTCGGGCTCGACGGCGCGTCGGGGTGGCACATGGACAGCACCTCAGTCGTTCGGGGCCTGCAAATGACAGTGACCAGTGTGCGCCTTACCCTCGCCCTGGCTCACGCATGCCCCTCAACTCCACAGCAGGAGCTGGTCGGCAACGGAGGAATAGCCGACGAAACCCGAGAGCGTGATCCGCTCTCCCGTACTCGTCGGAGCGACGGCATGGAGCCTGCTGCTGCGCAGCAGCACAAGGTCACCGACCTGGGGCCTGATGACCAGCGACGGTTCCCCCAGCAGCTCTCGTCTGTACCCGTACGTACCGGCCACACCATGACGGCGGCGATCCTCGTCCTCGAGTCCCCGATTCCAGATCTCGACGGCGCCCTCCCCGTCCACGGTGCTGAGAAAGACGTTGACGCCGAGCTGATCAACCAGGTGACCAACTTCCTCGGTACTGGTGAGCAGCTCACCGATGACGTCGAAGTGCGGTCGCGCCTGCGCGCCCGTCTCCCAGACGCGCACCATGCCGAAAACGAGCGGCCTTCCCTGGAAACGCAGTAGCTTCGCACCCCCAGGCCATGCCTCGTCCAGCTCGCACCGGAGTCTGTCGGCTGGCGAGAGGAATGGCGCGCAGAGCCCACGTAGCCTCTCCATTGCCGCGGCCGCTGTCGAGAGGTAGCTCGCCCGGGCGGTGCTGTCGCCTGCCACCTCGGTGAACGGCCTGACATTGCTGAGATAGATACGCCGGGGGCTGGCGGGGTCCGCACGGATGGAGGCCAGCACCCTTCGCCCCAGGCGCTCGCAGAGATCGCCCGGGAAATACGACGGGATCCTCACAGCGAGGGCTGCGCCACTGAACAGGCTCGTGAGAGCCGATTCGGTCAGTTGTTCCTTGATGAGCAGCATTTCCGTCTCCGGTGAGGGAGCCGCGGTCCGCGCCCGGCACGGATCAGCTCGTACTGGCCGGGCCGATCGGGGCGCCGTCCCCGAGCGAGGTGGCTAGGAACTCCGCAGCGATAGCCTTCGCGGAGCTGGCCAGGTAACCCAGGTCGCTTCCGACGGCGACGAAGCTCGTTCCCTTTTCCAGCTCCGCCCGCGCGCTCTTGATCTCCGGGGCGAAGATACCGACGGGCATGCCGGCCTCACCACACCGCTGGCGCACGAAGTCGACGGCCTGTGTCACCCGGGGCTCCTGAATGTATCCAAGTCTATCCATACTGCCCGACAGGTCGTAGGGGCCTATGAAAACCGCGGACACGCCGCTGACGGCGAGGATCTCCTCGATGTTCCGCACGGCCTGGACGTGCTCGACCTGCACGATGACGGCGATATCTTCGTTCGCACGCTCGAGGTAGTCCCGAAAGCCGAGGCCATAGCGGTGGGCACGGGCGATCCCCACGCTCCGGGAGCCGTCGGGTGGGTACTTGGCCGCGCGGACCGCGCGCTCCGCGTCCCGCCCGTTGTTCACGTGCGGAACCAGGACCCCGTCACAGCCCGTATCCAGCATTCTCTTGATCCAGGCCTCACCGTTCTCCGGGACCCGGACGACCGAATAGCAGGTTCCCTGGACCACCTGCAGGAGCCGTTGCACGGTGGCCGGCTCCAGAAGCGGCGAGTGCTCGACGTCGAAGAAAAGCCACTCGAACCCGCATGAGGATATGACCTCGACTACTTCAGCGCTGTCGGTCGTCACGAGTGTGCCAAGAAACGGCTGATCCATCCTGAGACGTCGCACCAACGAAGCGGGGTTTCTCAATTGGCCATCTCCTTCAGCAAATTGAAGTGCAGATTGCTCTCCAGGCCGGGGTCGAGGTCGAGCAGCCTGCGCAGACCGTCGGAGCGCACACGTCTCCCCTCGTTCAGGACGACCGACCTCTCCCAGAGTTTGTTGAAATATTCGACCATGATGCGTGCCACCGCCTCGTTTTTGATCAGATACGGGTCCATCGTCCCAGTCAGGTCGACGGGCGGGAAGACGAACACGAACGGGTGGCCACCCTTATAGGTGACGTGAAAGCTCAGGGGATGTCCCAGTGATTCGACGTGCGCCTGGCTGAAGACCGCGAAAGACGCCTTCCCGGTAGGGGCCAGCGCCGCGCTCCGCTCGAGCAGCCAGGCGATCTTCGCGTGGCTGTCGAGGCTGGCGATGCTGCGGAAGCTCCGTAGTGGTGTCCGCTTGCCCCTGATATAGTGGTGGACCCGGTCGAAGTACACGTCGAGGTTGGGATGCTCTCCCTTGGGTGGGGACAGGTTGAGGGTGCTCACGGTCTCCGACCCCACCGTGATCTCGATGAGCTTCTGGATGAAGGCATGGCTGGTCGTGAAGACCTCGATGCCCTGCACGGGCTGGCGCAGGATCTGCTCCTGCCGCTCCAGGGACAGCTCGATGCGCCCGTACACGTAGGCCATGAAGGTGGCGAGACAGCCGAAGAGATACGGCGCAACAAGCTCCAGCGGGAGCTGGATCGGACGGGAGCGGAAGAGGTTGAGGACGGGGATCGGGAGAACCGCGACGGCGAACAGACCGGTCAGCCACAGGGCGAGCTTGCCGGCGAGCAAAGTGTCGCTCTCCTTCATCCGCTCCCTCAGCTTGCTCTGGTCCGAGCTGGACGTCTCGCCTGGTAGATCGGTACCGCGACTACTTTCTGATTCAATCCAAAGGGGAGGCTACATGTCAAGCAAGAGCATAGCGGCTTCATGTACTTATAAGGGCTATACTTCGACCTGCCTAATAAAACTATATGGGTGATTCACAGGATCCTCAGATTTCCTCCGCATCGTTCGACCAAGGGCTTCCAGCCAACAGGCCACCGTCGACGTAGACCGTCTGCCCGGTGATGAAGGAGCCGGCGTCCGAGGCCAGCAGCACGCACGCACCCACCAGCTCACGCGGAAGCCCTGCCCGGCGCTGCGGCACCCGGGAGAGGATCCAGGCGCGAAGGCGCGGGTTCTCCCACAGCGCCGCGCTCAGTGGAGTGGTCACGAACCCGGGCGCCAGACAGTTGACGCGGATGCCCAGATGGGCCCATTCCACGGCCATCACTTTGGTGAGCTGCGCGATCGCCGCCTTCGACTGGCCGTAGACCGAGACGTTCTGCAGCCCGATCGCGCTGTTGACCGAACCGATGTTGACGATCGCACCGCGGCCCCCCCGAGCCATGACCCTCGCGGCAGCCCTTGCCAGGAAGTAGGGCGCGCGCAGGTTCACGGCGACGATCCGGTCGAAGACAGCCGGCTGCACGTCGAAAATGGCCTCGCGGCGGTTGATCCCCGCGCAGTTGACGAGAACGTCCAACGAGCCGTGCTGCTGGACCGCACGCTCGACCACCCCGTCCGCGGCATCGTCGTCGGTGAGATCCGCCACGACCGACGAGCACCGCAGTCCAGCCACCCCCAACGTGGCCTGCACCGAGGACAGGGCCTCGGGGTCGACGTCGGTCAGGACCACCGTCGCGCCGGCCGCCCCCAAGCCCGCTGCGAGCCACTGCCCGATTCCTCCGCCCGCCCCGGTCACAAGGGCGGTTCGGCCGCGTAAGCTGGACAGCTCAGCGGGATCGAGGCTGGGAACGGCTTCAGCGGTCACCGGGTCGAGCCGGACCGCGGCCGGGTGGGAGGTCATCGCGGCGCCCTTCTTTCTCGCGTCAGCACTGGACCACCACCGCCCAGGGACTGCCACCTCAGCGAGCCCCCTCGCGCCGAAGCGAGCGAGCCTTACCCGGACGACACTTCGCAGAGTCTGCCGGACGAGGTCCTCTTTGTCTTGATCTCGCAGATCAAGGCGATTGCGGCTGATCCCGAGCAGGACTGGCGGACACTATCAAAGCAAACTACTTATTGTCGCCTGATTTCCCCGGTCGGCGCTCTATGGCCGAGCTGGATCACATGCCGGTGAAGTGGGGCATCACGTGGCGGGCGAACAGGTCGACCGTCCGGCGGGCCTCGGCCATAGGCATGTTGCCGAAGTTGACCTGGAGGCTCGGCTCCACGTTGCCGTGGTACCCGCGGATCGCCTCGATCTGCGCGGCCACCTCGTCCGGGTCGCCGATGAGGAGCTTCTGCTCGGCCATGCCGTCCGCGAACGTGCCCGCCTCGATGATGTCGACCAGGCGCTCGTAGCCGGGGTACTGGTCGGAGGTGTACTTCCTCCAGGCGGACACGGCCTGGAGCTGCTTGGCCTTGTAGTCCTCGAACAGCGCCCCGCCGCGGCGCCGGGCCTCCGCCGAGTCCTCGGCCACGTAGCACTGGTAGGTCAGGTGGACCTGCTCGGCGCCTGGCGCGTGGCCCCCGTCCACCCATGCCTTGCGGTACCGGTCGAGCAGGACCGCGACCCGCTCGTGGGTGGAGAGGTACGGCACGATCATCAGGTGGTAGCCGTGCTCCCCGCTCCACTCGAACGACACGGGGTTGAAGGTCGCCGCCACGAACACCGGCGGGTGAGGCTTCTGGTACGGGCGCGGCAGCAGCGCGGGATGGGGGCCGAACTGGTGGAAGGTCCCGTTGAAGCGGAACTCCTCCTCGGTCCACAGGCGCCTGACCGCCTCGATGCCCTCCTCGAACCGGGGCCGGCTCTCGCCCATCGACGTCTGGAACGCCTCGAACTCGTCGGGCAGGAAGGCGCGGGCGAAGCCGACGTCCAGGCGGCCGTGCGAGAGGTTGTCCAGCATGGCGAGCTTGCCCGCCAGCTTGATCGGGTGGTTGAACGCCGGGATGACCGCCCCGGTGACCAGCCGCACCCGCCTGGTCCGCTGGGCGGCGGCGGCCAGGAAGGTGACCGGGTCCGGGCTGTAGCCGCCCCACGGGGAGAAATAGTGCTCGACCGTCTTGACGTGGCTGTAGCCGAGCTCCTCGGCCTGCTCGCAAAGCTGGAGGCACTCGTCGTAGAAGGCCGCACCGGTCTTCTCGTCCGGCGCGACCGTGGGGAAGAAGTTGATCCCGAACTTCATACGATCTCCGCGGTCAGTGGAAGTCCCAGTGGAAGGCCCAGTCGGCCGCGTCGGAAGAGCCGGCGCCGACCGCCACCAGCGGGAGCGGCGGCTTTGGCCAGGCGGCGTAGCTGCGGCGGAAGTACATCAGCGGGGCGCCCTCGCGGACGGTCCCCCGTTCGATGCAGCCGATGAAGACCCAGTGGTCGCCGGCCTCGACCGCCTGCGTCACCAGGCACTCGGCCGCTGCGACCACGTCGTCGGCGAGGACGGGCGCGCCGTCGGCGATCCGCGACGGCTTCCAGGCCACCCCCGCCAGCTTGTCCGGGTCCTTGGACGCGAACCGGTTGGAGAGCTCCTCGCGGCCGGCGGCGAGGAAGTTGACCACGAACGCCCCCGAGGTCTGGATCGACGGCAGGGTCTGGGAGCGCTTGTCCACGCAGACCAGCAGCAGCGGCGGGTTGGCCGACACCGAGCAGACGGCGTTGCTGGTGAGCCCCCGGGGGACGCCGTCGGCCCCGCGGGCGGTCACGATCGTCACCCCCGCGGGGAAAGAGCCGATCACGTTCTTGAACAGCTCGATGTCAACCGGCACAGCGCTACCTCCGTCCTGACACTCCCTACCCACGGCTGGGTCCAGACACTCGGGACAGTAAACCTATTGCCGCACGAATCTCGCCACGTCGCTTCCTCACCACGACCGGCCCGAGCCACGCGCTCCGGCAGACGACGTGATTGGGTGAGGGTGCTCAGGGTACCCTTGCGCTAAGGCCGGACGAGACCGCCGACCCTCTCTCGTTTCGGAGGTTTGTCTTGGCTGAGCGGCGTTTGCGCTCGTTGCGTCCCCTCAGGCGTGGCCTGCTCCAGGCGGGCGGGCACCCCGACGGCCAGCCGGTCGCCCCCGAGCAGTCGATGGACCCGCGGGCCGCGGAGCCCGCGCCGCCGGTCGAGAACAGCGTCATCGACAACGCCGTCTACCTCGACGGGCGGCGCCACGACTCGCCGGCGACCGTGGCCGACACCGTCGACCGCCTGCGCCGCAAAAGCGACTGCATGGCCTGGATCGGGCTGTACCGGCCGGCGGGGTCGCAACTTTTGTCGGTGGCCGAGGAGTTCGGGCTGCACGAGCTGGCCGTTGAGGACGCCATCGTCGCCCACCAGCGGCCCAAGCTCGAACGCTACGGCGACATCCTGTTCGTGGTGCTGCGCGCGGCTCGCTACCTGGACGCCACCGAAGAGGTCGACTTCGGCGAGCTGCACGTCTTCGTCGGCCACAACTTCATCCTCACCGTCCGCCACAGCGAAGCCCCCGACCTGTCGGCGGTCCGCCGCCGCATGGAAGACGACCCCGAGCTGCTGCGCCGCGGCACCGAGGCCGTGCTGTACGCGATCCTGGACGCGGTGGTGGACGGGTACGCCCCCGTGGTCGCCGGGCTGCAGAACGACATCGACGAGATCGAGACCCAGGTCTTCGGCGGCGATCCCGGGGTGTCCCGGCGCATCTACGAGCTGTCCCGCGAGGTGATCGAGTTCCAGCGGGCCACCCGCCCCCTGCTCGGGATGCTCAAGGCGCTCATGGCCGGCTTCGACAAGTACGGCACCGACGAGGAGCTGCAACGCTACCTGCGTGACGTCGCCGACCACGCCACCACCGTGGTGGAGCGCGTGGACGGGTTCCGCCAGATGCTCCAGGACATCCTCACCCTCAACGCCACGCTCGTCAGCCAGCAGCAGAACGAGGAGATGAAGAACCTCACCGAGGCCAGCTACAGCCAGAACGAGGAGGTCAAGAAGATCTCCGCGTGGGCGGCCATCCTGTTCGCCCCCACCCTCATCGGCACCGTCTACGGCATGAACTTCAACCACATGCCCGAGCTCCACTGGATCCTCGGCTACCCCTTCGCCCTCGCGCTCATGCTGTTCACCAGCCTCACCCTCTACACGATCTTCAAGCACCGCGACTGGCTGTAGCTGTGGCGGAGTGGCCGCCCGGGTCGCGGGAGCAGACCCCACGGGCACCGCCGAGTGCTTGTGTTACGTGATCCTGCATAGTAGGCTCTGACGGGTAACAATTGTACCTCCGGCTGGAGAGGCGGCTCGATGGCGCTCGGGGAGCGGCTCGCCCAGGCTCGCCGCCTGCGCGGCTACACACAGGGCGACGCCGCCGCAGCGCTCGGCGTCCGGCGCCCGATGATCAGCTACTGGGAGTCGGGAGCGCGGATCCCGAACGACCGACAGCTCGCCGCGCTCGCCCGCCTGTACCGGGTGGGCGTGGGGGTCCTGCTCGGCGAGGAGGGCGACCTCCAGCTCAGCCCCGACACCGCCCGCATGCTGCTCCGGAAGCTGGAGGACGACCTGCCGGATCCCGCCGCTCGCGGGTTCGGCGAGTTCGTCGACTTCCTCGACCGCTACGCGGAACTCGCCGAAGCGACCGGCTTCGACGTCCACGGGCTGCGGCAGAGCCCCTTCACGACCGGCCCCGGCTTCGACAGCGCCGACGACGCCCGGCGCAAGGCCGAGGAGGTCCGCGCATATCTGCGGCTCGGGCTCGGCCCGATCGGGGACCTGGACTTCGTGTGCGAGCTGCTCGGCATCACCATGTTCCGTGCCGCCCTTGGGTCCGATCTCCGCGCCACCATCTCGGGCGCGTTCTTCGCGCACCCTCGTCTCGGCTTCTCGATCCTGGTCAACCTGGAGATGACCCCGGGACGACAGCGGTTCACGGTCGCGCACGAGATCGCGCACGCCCTGTTCCACAGCAACCGGGCCTGGTACGTCCTCTCCGCCTCCGAGAAGGACGCGCGGGAGCGTTTCGCCGACGTCTTCGCGGGCGAGTTCCTGATGCCGACCGAGGGCGTTCGCCGCCTGATGGAAGAGCAGGGCATCGGACCCCGGATCGACGACGTCGAAGACGTCATCCACCTCCAGCGCTTCTTCCGCGTGTCGTACGCGACCGCGCTGGTGCGGCTCCGGCAGGCGCGGCTGGTGAGCGCCCGCCAGTACGAAGACCTCAAGCGCGCGCGGCCCCTGCGGCTCGCCCGCGTGCTCGGCTACTGGATCGACCCCGAGGAGCTCCACCAGGGCCCGGATGCCGGCAGCGTGGAGCAATTCCCGCAGCGGTTCCTCCGCCTGCTCCGCCTGGCCGTTCGCAACCAGACCATCTCGGTGCCCACCGCCGCCAACCTCACCGGCCTCTCGCTCGACGAAATCACCGATCTCGTCGACGACCGGTCGAGCCACGCAGACGACGAGGCGACCACTCCCCCGCCGGAGGAATCGCTCGAGCTGAACCAGTTCGAGGCAACAGGTGTCGCCTGACGCCCACGCCATCGTCGACACGGTCGTCCTGCGCTATTTCCTCATCGTGGGTCGGACCGAGCTCCTGCTCGATCTCCTGGGCTCGCCGATCGCCGTCTCCCGCATTGTCTTCGACCCCGGCGAAGGAAACGTCCCGGAGCTCGCCATGGTCGCCGGCCTGGAAGAGCATCGGCGGATGGTTCGTTGACCTGCCGTCTGGCGCGCTGCTCAGGCGCCGGCCACGGTGCGGCGGACGGTGTCGGCGAGGCGGTCGGCCGAGGGGATGACGACGTCCTCGAGGTTGCTGGCGAACGGGAGGGGGACACATTCGCCGGCGACGCGCCGGATGGGGGCGTCGAGGTCGTAGAAGCCCTCGTCGGCGACGATCGAGGCGAGCGTGCCGCCCCAGCCGCCCTGGTACGGGTTCTCCTCGACGATCACCAGGCGGCTGGTCCGCACCACGCTGTCGAGCACGGCGCGCGCGTCAAGGGGGACCAGACAGCGGAGGTCGATCACCTCGGCGGAGATGCCTTCGCCGGCGAGGCGGTCGGCCGCCTCGAGCGCGGTCGGGACGGTGGAGGCGAGGGCGACGAGGGTGACGTCGCTGCCCTGCCGGCGCACCTCGGCGCTGCCGAGCGGGACCACGTGCCCGTCGGCGGGCGGCTCGCCCTTGCTGGCGAGCAGGCCCTTGTGCTCGAAGACGATGACGGGGTCGTCGCTGCGGATGGCGCTGGCCATCAGGCCGACCACGTCGCCGGGCGTGGAGGGGGCGGCGATCTTGAGGCCGGGGACGGCCAGGGGCCAGTTCTCCACGGCCTGGGAGTGCTGCGCGCCGAAGCCGAGCCCCCCGCCGTTGGCGGTGCGGATCACCAGCGGCACGGTGACCTGCCCGCCGGTCATGTAGCGCATCTTGGGGATCTCGTTGGCCACGTAGTCGAAGCAGCAGGCGAGGAAGTCGGAGAACATGATCTCGGCGACCGGCCGCAGGCCGGTCATGGCGGCGCCCATCGCGGCGCCGACGATCGCCTGCTCGCTGATGGGGGTGTCCCAGACCCGCTCCGGACCGAACTCGGCGAACAGCCCCACGGTCGTCTTGAACACGCCCTCGGCGGCGCCGATGTCCTCGCCCAGGCACACCACGGTCGGGTCCCTGCGCATCTCCTGCGCGATGCCGATCGCGACCGCCTCCCGGTAGGTGATCAGGTCCGCCACTGCGCACCTCCATCCGCCCAGACGTCGGTGAGCGCGGTCGACTCCTCGGCCGCGGGCGCCGCCTTGGCCGCCTCGACGGCGGCGGCGACCAGGTCCTGCGCGCGGCCCCGGCGCTCCTCGATCGTCTGCTCCTCGACCCCGCCGGTCTTGAGCCTGTCGGCCAGGACTGTGAGCGGGTCGCGCCGCAGCCAGGCGTCGACCTCCTCTTGGGGCCGGTACTTGCCGGGATCGGTGCGGGAATGGCCGTACTGGCGGTACGTGAGCGCCTCGATGACGGTCGGGCCGTCGCCGGCGCGGGCGCGGGCCGCGGCGCGCGACACCGCGTTGCGCACGGCGACGACGTCGTTGCCGTCGACCACCTCGGCGGGCAGGCCGTAGGCGGGGGCGCGGCCGGCGGCTGGCTGGCTGACGGCGGTGACGGTCCCGATCGACGTGTACTCCATGTAGAGGTTGTTCTCGCAGACGAACAGCACCGGCAGCTTCCAGACGGCGGCGAGGTTCAGGGCCTCGTGGAAGGCGCCGATGTTGGTGGCGCCGTCGCCGAAGAAGGCGACGGCGACCTGCCCGGTGCCGCGGAGCTTGGCGGACCAGGCCGCGCCACAGGCGATCGGGAGGTGGGCGCCGACGATCGCGTAGGAGCCGAGCATGTTGTGCGATGCCAGGGTCAGGTGCATCGAGCCACCCTTGCCGGCGCAAAGGCCGGTCGCGCGGCTCATCAGCTCCGCGAGGCAGGCCTCAGGGGTGGCACCTCGGGCCATCGCGTGGTGGTGGCCGCGGTAGGTGGCGAAGACGTAGTCGTCGGGGCGCAGCGCCGCACTGGCGCCGACGGCGACGGCCTCCTGCCCCGCGGCGAGGTGGGTGGTGCCCTTGACGAGACCGCTCATGAACAGGTCGTAGGCGGCCTTCTCGGTGGCGCGGATCACCGCCATGCGCTCGAAGAGCTCCAGCAGCACCTCGACCGGCGGGGCGTCCTGCTCCTCGTCAGGGGGCGACATCTCAGTAGGCGTTGGCAACGGGCAGCTCCTCCGCGGGATAGAGCGTGATCACCTGGGCGCCCTCGGCGGTGACGACCACCTCCTCCTCGATGCGCGCGGCCGAGAACCCATCCGCGGCCGGGCAGTAGGTCTCCAGCGCGAAGACCATACCCTCCTTGATCTCCACGGGGTGCTCCAGCGAGTTCAGCCGGCTGATAATGGGCCGCTCGTGCAGGCCCAGGCCGAGCCCGTGGCCGAACTGCAGACCGAAGGCCTCCATCTCGTCGTCGAACCCGAACTCCTCGGCCCGCGGCCACAGCCGGGCGATCTGGTCGGTGCTCACGCCGGGCTTCACCATGTCGATGGCGGCGTCCATCCACTCGCGGGCGCGGCGGTAGGCGTCGCGCTGCGCCGTGGTCGCGCGGCCGACGTTGAAGGTGCGGTAGTAGCACGTCCGGTAGCCGTTGTAGGCCTGGATGATGTCGAAGAACGCCTGGTCGCCCGGGCGGATCAGGCGGTCGGAGAAGTTGTGGGGGTGGGGGCTGCAGCGCTCCCCGGAGATCGCGTTGATCGCCTCGACGTCGTCGGAGCCGAGCTCGTACAGGGCTTTGGTGGCCAGCGCCACGATCTCGCTCTCGCGCACGCCCGGCTTGAGCGCCTCGGCGATCTGCTGGTAGACGCCGTCGACCATGGCGCAGGCCATGGTCAGCAGCATGGTCTCGTCCTTGGACTTGAGCTCGCGGGCGTCCAGCATCACCTGCTGGCCGTCGCGCACCTCGATGCCGACGGCCTGCAGCTCGAACAGCATGGGCAGCTCGGTCACGTCCACGCCGAGCGGCGCCTCGCCGACGCCCTCCTCGTTCAGCACGGACTTCACCTCGAGCGCCGTGCGCCGGAACAGGCCGGCGTCGGGCGCGACCGCGCCGCGGAGCCCGTTCAGCCCGGCCCGCGAGTTGGTCGGGTCCAGCCACGGGCAGTACAGGCGGTGGTGCTTGGCGGCCGAGCCGAAGTCCCACACGACCGGCTCGCCGTTGCGCGTGAGCAG
>WNFY01013064.1_pt1 | contig 13764 bp, 12 predicted proteins | sample 5400091 | NCBI WGS metagenome assembly WNFY01 (sample SAMN13153364, study PRJNA577476) | soil metagenome | isolation source: 60 cm soil or saprolite under grassland replicate 1 | place: USA:California | collected 2016-06-15 | reverse complement strand
AGTGTAAGTTCAAGTTCTTGTTTACTTGGATATCTGTCTGCTGAGGTGTGTCGACCTGTTCTCTCCAGCGGATCGCGAAAGATCTCGCTCTCGAATAAACGGATCAAGCCGCGTTCTTCCAATTCCTGTAAATCAGCGAGAGTGCATCCACTCTCGGCGTAGACCCACGAAACGTTGACAGGTTCGGGTTGGCGAATCAAGAATCGCAACGCGGCTTGCCTGCGCGCCAGGGTTTGCTTTGTGCCGAGATCCGGCATCTGTCTCTCCGCTTCTTCCGGCGGGACAGCCAGCAACGCAACCTTTACATATTTCGAGCGAACCCGCGGCGGAGGCAAAATACTTTTTGCTGATAAAACTCCCTTGCGTACAAGAGCAACCGCGCTATTTCGCCATTCCACCTTGCGGAAGTGGGAATCGATTTGACGACCGCGCAGAGAACCGCGTTCGATGAGCAGTTGAAGTAAGCGACGTTGGACCATTGACCATTGAGCATCGTCTATAGTCCATCGTCCATTGTCCGTGGTCTGATAAAGCACATCTGCTTCCTGACTAATTCCGATGGGTAGAAATAAACCAACAATCGCAGCTAAAGAGGCAAGTGTAGATTTCGCCATCGCTTCGGCGAGAACGATCTGGGATTGCGTCAGAACTGGAAGAGGATCGACAAGCTCAATCACTTCTTTGACATCTTTCACAGACGGTTGATCGATAAAACGGAACACTACCCCTTGAACAGTTTTATTGCCAAATGAAACGATGACTAGATGTCCAACACCAACCTGACCGATGAGGGCTTGAGGGACAGCGTAATCAAAGACTCTCGAAACCGCCGGGATGTTGACAACAATTTGAACAAAAGTAGTCATTGGATGATTGTAACTTGGAAATGTTATGACAGCTGAGGTGTGAAAAATTGTGTCCGCTAATCCGCACTAATCTTCGCGAAGCAAATAATTCGCGTGGATCCGTGTAGATTAGCAGACAAGAACTCTTGCCCAGGAATTTACTTACTCTTCAAAATCGCTGCTGCGCCATAACCGACAACGGAAGAATAATCGCCAGTTACATTCCCCGATGTTGCATGGCGTAAAACTTTCACTTTATCAGCGCCGAGTTTCTTACATGCCCATAAGACGGATGTGAACGCGCCTAGTCCACAGGCGAAACCTTTGCGGGCACGATCCAAATCGAAGGCACCAATAGGGTTGAAAGCTTCGATTTCAGAGAGCATGGCGCGGTCATATATGAGAGCAACTTCCTGTTTGTAGAAATGCGACAAATCGGTGCTGCCGACGATCACGAAGTTCTTATCACGCAAAACGGTGGCGAGCGCTTTTCCTAAGCCTTCAGAAACATGTTCATCAAGCGTGCGCACCATGACCGGTAATAATTTCCACTCGTATTGGAATATGCGCTGTAAGAAAGGAAGTTCAATCTCAAGGGAATGTTCCGGGTCATTGCGGACTGGCGTCAAGCCAAATCCCAACTCTGACTTGAGCATAACATCGAGATCATTCAGCGCCGTTTTGTCCACCGGAATGTCCCCGAGCGGAGTTGAGTACGCATCATGTTTCGTTGTTAAAAGTGGTTCATCGAACGGACGATGCATTGGTCCAAGCACGGCGATCAAGTCCGGGTGCAGTCCGCGCAGCGCAGCGAAAGCATATGCCGCCACTTCACCTGAATATTGATGTCCCGCGTGAGGGGCGATCACTCCCATCACCTCCCCGTCGAATTGAGGGAGTTCAACATCGTTCAAATATTGATCGATAACCTCGGCAAGCGTTTTGGGATTGCCTTCATACCATTGACCAGCGATTGGAGAAGGACGTACATCAATCATAAAAAGATTCTAGCACTTTTTGAGTCGCGCGAAAAGCAAGCGGTGGGAGATGATCACGTGCGAACCATTCTGCAGCATCGACGTCGTCATCAGGTTTTAATTCACCACCCAGGACTTCTGCCTGATAGACGATGACGAAGTCTGCACCTCGAGGATGTTCTTTGCCGGAAATGATTTCCAGCACCCGGTTCACGCGGACGTTCAAACCTGTTTCCTCTAAACATTCACGCGCCGCGGCTTCAGAAGGATCCTCGCCGCCGTTGATAAATCCGGCTGGCAGAGTCCACATACCGCGAAAAGGTTCACCAACGCGTCGCACAAGAAGAACCTGTCCATTTTGTTCAATCAATACTGCCGCAGCAACCTTGGGATCGATAAAATGAATCCAGCCACATGCCGGACAAACCGGACGGATCTCTCCGAAACGCAATTCATGCTTTACAAGCGCGCCGCATCGCGGACAATAATTGAAGTCGGTTTTTGCCATGTCCAATATTATGACACTTAAAATAAAAAATGCAGGAGCAAGCTCCTGCACTCCAAAGACTTCTATTTTCTTCGCCAGCGGTTGATTGATAGTTGACGCATCAGCGCCATGATAAATGCGCTTGCCAGGGCAACCCCCGCCAACAGCCATTGCCAGACACCAGAAACAACTGGTGTTTGCTGCGCAGGCTGTGACTCCAAAACTTGAGGTGGTGCCACAGGAGCGGCGCCGCTTGCACTATTCGCTGTTGCCGCGTTCTTTTCTGAAGGAGTCTCCGCGGCAGCTCGAGCGGTATCTTCCGCGGCGGAGGTGGTCATCGTTGCTACGGGAGCCATTCCAATTACAGGCGCTGGAGCTTGCGTAGCCGGCGCCTCTATTGCCGCGGGAGCTTGAGTCGCGGCGGCAGCTGGAGCCTGCGCAGAAAAAGTTTCATTACTGCCTCCTCCTCCCATACCAAAGGCGCGGGGCGCAGCCGCTAGTTGCGGACGAAGGAAGTTCAAGCCGAACGTAACGAACAGAAGAATAGTCGCCAGAGCGGTGGTAAATCGGAAGGCCGGATAGGCCCGCGGCAACGGGGGATTCTTCCCTACCATTTTAGGAGTCAATGTGAAATTGCGCGGCGCCTTGCGCATCGGGAGTTGACGGAGGGCGCTGCGGGTGCTGCGTAAATCTCGCAAAACGGAACGCAGCTCACGGTCCGTCAGGAGCCGGGATTCCAGATGCGCAGAAGCAGATGGGCTGAGTTGTCCATCCAAATAAGAAGAAAGGAGTTCAATATCACGCGAATTCATCAGGCGGTACTTTCTTCTTCGAGACGAAATACAGACGGCAAAAGTTCCTCAAAGCCCTGTAAACACTCACGTAATCTTAATCGTGCCCGTGCCAGACGGCTCTTAATTGTCCCTAAGGGGACGCGAACGGCCACGGCGACATCGGTGTAATCCATACCTTGCAAATCTGCCATGACGACAACGGTCTTGAATTCGACAGGTAAATTATTGAGGCAGTGCTGAATGGCATGTTCCAGCTCATCCGCTTCGGCTTTTTGATCGGGGGTCATACCCGGGTCGGCGAGCCAGCGCGGCGAATCCATTTCCTCGCCATCCTCTGTATCCGGCTCGAGTTGCGTGGTGGGACGTCGCTTCTGGCGGCGTAATTCATCGTAGCAGGCATTCGTAACTGTGCGCATGAGCCATGCTTTGAATGATCCACCCCGGAAGGAATTAATGCTCTTGAATGCAGAAATAAACGCGTCCTGTGTGGCATCTGCGGCAAGGTCATCGTCACCGAGGATACGCAATGCAGTATTGAACACACTATCCTGATAGTGCAGGATCAGCGTGTTGAAAGCATCCAGGTCGCCTTTTTGCGCGTCACTGATGAGGGCTTGTTCGTTCATCGAGGATTATTTTATCACTGCGGAAAATTTTAAACACGAAGGGCACAAATATTTTCGTAGGGCGGGGGTACCCCGCGCCTACGTACGATTCAAAAAGAAATAGATGATCCGCCAGATTAATATGCCGAATGCGGACGTAACAGAAAGAACTACTGCAAATATGGGACTAATCTGTTCGTTGAGAATAAGTCCACGAATAACGATAGCCGGCGGTCCGGCAAAGATCATTGCCAATACCGGTCGCCAGAGTTGATTTCGATCCGCGCTGATCTCTGATTGAAATATTCCCAAGAACGGAGCAAGGATAAACCATGATAGCACAAGCGGAAAGAACATTGCTGCCATGCGTGGAAGGAAGGACAGTTCCGCTTCACCGTGCGATGCAAATCCAATGAAGGTAATGATGAGAATGGTGAGAATATCGCCGAGAATGAGAATATTTTGTTTCATTTGAAATTGTAGGGGCGAAGCATGCTTCGCCCCTACATATTATTTTGTTTCGCCGAATTCTTCATTCCTCAGCGCTGGGAACAACAACACATCGCGGATGGAATGTTTGTCGAGGAACAACATGGCGAGACGATCAATGCCCATGCCGAAGCCGCCATTGGGAGGCATGCCGTAGCGCATGGCACGCAGATAATCCTCATCCATCGGATGCTTCTCTTCATCGTCGGCGGCATAATCCCGTCCCATTTCGAGGAAGCGCTGTTCCTGATCGAGTGGATCGTTGAGCTCGGTGAAAGCATTGCATAACTCGAAGCCCGCCGCATATCCCTCAAAGCGTTCCACGGTAAGCGGATCACCGGGCATGGATTTTGCCAGCGGAGAAATATCGCGCGGGTAGTTGTATAGGAACGTCGGCTGGATGAGGGTCGGCTCCAAAAATTCGCTCAGCAGGAAATCAATCAATTTGCCACGCGTCGCATGAGGATCAGCCAATTTCTGTGGATGTTTCATTTTGATCGCCTTGAATAAATCTTGCCCGGTTTTGTGTTCGGCAATATCGATACCACTTGTTTCAAGAATCCCATCCCGCATTTCAAGTCTGCGCCAGGGCGGAGTCAGGTCGATCTCCTGACCCTTGTACGTGATTTTTTGTGTGCCCAAAACCTGTTGCGCTGTAAAGGAAACCATCTGCTCGGTCAATTCCATGACCTTCAGATAGTCTGCATATGCCCAATAAAATTCAAGCTGCGTGAATTCAGGATTGTGCTTAAAAGACACACCCTCATTGCGGAAGTCGCGTCCGATCTCGTACACCTTTTCCAGGTTGCCAACGAGCAATCTCTTCAAATACAATTCAAAGGAGATACGCAAATACATATCCTGTTCGAGTTCATTGTGATGAGTAACGAACGGACGCGCCGCGGCGCCTCCATACAGCGGCTGAAGGATCGGAGTTTCCACTTCAAGGAAGCCTTGTTCATCCAAAAACGTCCGCAGAGCTTTGATGATCGCAGCGCGCTTGCGGAAAGTCTCGCGTACACCGGGGTTGACTGCCAGATCCGCATAGCGCTGTCGAGCACGCAGTTCCGGATCTTCGAGAGCAGCATGGCGCAGGACCGTCCCATCTTCAAGTGTTTCATCCTTCGCCGCCGGCAGCGGGCTCACCGATTTGGCAAGCAACTTAAACTCATGGACGTGAAGCGTAATTTCACCGGTCTTTGTGCGGAAGATCACTCCACTTGCCTGAACGAAATCGCCGATATCAAACATCTTGTTGAAGAAATCCAAGCCTTCCTTGCCGACTTCGTTCAAACGGAAGAAAAGCTGAATTTTGCCTGCACCATCTTCAATATGAGCAAAGGAAATTTTGCCCATTGCTCGCGTTGCTCGGATGCGGCCCGCTAAAGTAACCTGTACTTCTGTGCCATCCTTCTCAGCGGCTTCAAATTCAGCAATTGCTTCAGCGCTGGTATGCGTACGCTGGGCGCGCGTCGGGTAGAGTTCCACACCTTCGGCGCGGAGTTCTTCCAATTTCTGCAGACGTATTTTTTCGAGTGAAGTGTATTCTGTCATGTCTGTGGCTCCGGAAAAAATAAACCCCGCGCTCCTGCACAGGCGCGCGGGGTAAAAATCGTTACGCTCCTGTCCTAGCTAATCTTCATGATTTTAACATTGTATGTGCCGCCCGGAGTTTCCACTTTCACGGTTTCGCCGGTCTTGTGATTCAAAATCGCCTTACCGATGGGCGATTCGTTCGAGATCTTGCCTTCACGCGGATTCGCCTCGGCTACACCGACAATTGTGAAAGTCTCTGGTTCGTAATTGCCTTCCTTAAGCGTGACCTTCGAACCAATCTGCACGGAGTCGCTCTTCTTCCTGCCATTCTCTTCGATGATTTTTGCTGTGGCAAGCAGCATTTCCAATTCCTGGATACGGCCTTCAACAAAAGCCTGCTCATTCTTGGCGGCTTCGTATTCTGCATTTTCAATCAGCTCGCCGCCCTCCATCGCCTCGTGCAGGCGATTGGCAACTTCCTGACGCTTGGCAGTGCGCAAATAATCCAATTCGTCCTGAAGTTTTTGATAGCCCTCTTTGGTTAAAAAGTTGTTAGGCATGTTTCTTTCCTGATATAAGAATTTTGCATCTCCTATAGAGATGCAAATAGAAATATCCCGATGCAATTGTCTGTAAAAACGGGCTTAATATATCACGGATTCAGACTCAATACAAGAGACCCGCAGCCCATCTAACGAACCTGCAATAGACGGATGCCCTTCCATTCCGACCAGTAAGAGCGGATGGCTTCGCGGGCATTGTCGGGCGTAGACATGGCAACTCCCAGAAACAGAAGCTGGGACACGTACTCAAAAATAGCCTCCTGCCAGGATCGAACGCCTGCATCCGTTATTCGATGCGTGGATTCGTGCATCCCAGCCGATTTTGGCGCAAATTCGTCTAATTTATAGAATATATAAGGTACATCAATAGCATAGTACAAAGGTCGACCGAGCAACTCAGACGCCTGTCTGACAATGACATGGTCCACATGAGAGCCAACCGCCAGCTGGGTAACCACAATATCGTCTGGTAGGAGGCGTTCAGACAACGCATCTGCGATCCGTCTTGGAAGTTCCGCGTCTTCCTGATGAGTAGGCACGTTGATATCAGAATATAACCATTCGCCCGAGAGCCGCGCCGGTATATGCAATCCAAAAAATCGAAGTGGACTGCCTGTGCCCCAAGGATCGCGGCAGCATTCTGATCTTCCTCCCGGCGAGCACGCATTGCCTCTTCTGCCGAACCGAATCCCCACTGCTGATGTTGAAACTCGGCAAAAGCCGAGACTTCGCCAATCGGTGGGTACCCGCACATTATTGTCCAGATTTCGACCGGAATGCCAGCTTGAGCTTGCTCGTAAATCAGACCGCCCGCCGATAAGACAGCGTCATCCAAATGAGGGGAAAGATAAATCCAGCGCATGTTCTCATTTAACCACATTTGTAATGAACTTGAACAGTTTTACGACCTTATATGATTGATTTTAGTGGTTAACTCAAGTACACTTATTATTGAGGCGACTATGCAGGAACGACGCAAACAACCCCGCAAAGAGTTGATGTCCTACTCCCAGGTCTATGATCTCTATCACGGTCAACTGATCGGTTATTTGGGGGACATCAATTTACTGGGGGCAATGGTCATAGGCGACGAGCAGTTGGAGATGAACACGACCATGACCATTTCGATTCAACTGCCAGAATTACCAGGAATTACTGCCAGTCGCATTGCCATGCCTGTACGAGTCGCCTATTGTAAAAGGGATTTGAGCCCGGAGTATTTTAATATCGGTCTGGAGTTTAAATTGATCACGGACAACCAAAGAAACATTATCGAGACTCTGATCGAGAATTACGAGTTTCGCCGCCAGACACCTGATTATCCGCCCCGCCCCGTTTGATCAAAACGCCCATGAGTGAAAGACCTTCATGCCAGCAGAAAGTGTGAAGGTCTTTTTGTTTACCAGAATCCCTTTTTTATTCTATAATCAAATCAACGAAACTGCTCGGAGAGCTGCTACATGAACACGCCCGTTCCCTACTTTTTTATGAGCTACAGTCGCGAAGATACGGTCCTTCAGAAAAAGGTACTCGCTGAATTGCGCCAGCGCGGCATCAATGTGTGGGTAGATATCGAGAATCTTATCCCCGGTTCTCCAGCCTGGGAAAGGGAAATCGAGCGCGCTATTCGCGGGGCGACCGGCAGCATTGTACTTCTTTCGCCAAATGCAAACAATTCTGAATGGGTGCGGCGTGAGATCAGTTTTGCTGAAGAGAATGAAAAGACGATTTTCCCGGTTTTGATTCACGGCGATGAAGACGATTCGATTCCGTTGCGGCTCTCGGATCACCAGCGGGTAGACTTACGCCGAAACTTCGATGGCGGACTCGATGAGCTCGCGAACGCGTTGCAGGAACATTTGGGGGTAACAGCTGTACATCCTGTTATCCAAAAGACTCAATCCTCCTCTTTTGATCCCTCAAGCTTGAGGAAATTTGTGCTGCCTGGTCTGATCGCGATCTTTGCGATATTTTGTCTGGGCGGGTTTGCATTTGCCGCCCGCTATGTATATAACAATATTTCAACAACGAAAGCTCCTGGCACGATCACGAACACTCCGTCAGATACGGATGTAATCACGCCGGTTATTACTGACACTGCCGTCATTGTGCCTGTTGATATTCATGAACCAACTGGAAAAATCGTGTTCACATGCAATGTAGCCGGCGATGAGATCTGCATCATCAACGCGGACGGTTCCGGCTGGCAGCGACTCACGAATCTGCAATCCGCAAGTTCTTATTCGTCACTCTCTCCGGATGGAAAATCAGTTCTCTACGTGAATAGCAAAACCGGGAAGAACGAGATTTATGAATTGAGCCTGCAAAATGGCAAAACAAAACAGCTGACCAAACTGAAAAGCGACCTGGACTCGCCTGAAATTTCCCCCGACAATAAGTTCATTCTTTTCACCAACAAGGGTTTCAACAATTCACAAATCTGGATTATGGACCGAGAGGGAAGCAATCCACATGTGTTATATAGTGCTCCCGGCAGGGATGCTCACGATGCGGTCTGGTCACCAGATGGTTCACAAATTTTGTTCGCCTTTGGGAACGGAGATAATAACAAGCTCTACATTATGGGCTTCGATGGGCGTGACCCTCGTGTGGTCAACAAAAAACCGGGAAGAAAGAGCTCTATGAGTTGAATCTGCAAAATGGCAAAACAAAACAGCTGACCAAACTGAAAAGCGACCTGGACTCGCCTGAAATTTCCCCCGACAATAAGTTCATTCTTTTCACCTGACGGTCAGTGGATCGCGTTGACCGCTTACACCAATACGGCGAATAAGGACCAGGCAAGTTGTGAGATCTACATCATGCGCCTCGACGGCTCCGATCCACGGCGCCTGACATCCAATCAGTATTGTGATTTTCAACCCCGTTGGGGGAACTAGTATCCTTCGTAATCGTAGACTAATCGTAGGCGAATAGAAGTTAAACTGTAAACTTAATGGGAACTTATTTTCTAAGGAACGTGTATACTTGCACGCTGTCACATTGATTATTTCATTGCTCAGCCACCGTTCATTGCCCGGCTCGGGGGACTGACAATCGGAGACACTCCATGAAGAAGTACCGCACCGTCTTCGCTACCATAATTGCGCTCGTTTTTTATACTGTCACAGACATCCTTATCTGGCAACGAATCTTTGAAGCCAACAACATGGTCGGCTATGCTGATCTTTATCATACCGGTTGGTTTGTTACTCTCGCAGGCTACGCGGTCATGGGGACAATCCTGCTATGGGGAGATTGGAAAGATTGCCTATATTTTGTTACATCTCTCTTCGTAGCGGCATTCAGCGGATTGGAAGACCTTCTTTATTATGTGCTTGACCGAAAACCAATGCCTGAAGCGCTCCCCTGGCTTTCAGCCAACCGCATGATTTTTCACGCAACCCGCGAAGGTGTGATCATATCGGTGGTCTTTTGGCTGTCGGCATTGGCAGTTCTATATTTCTTCCTCTACTGGTGGAAAACAAAAAAACCGCAATCTATTGGTGAGTAAATAAACATCTCAAAGTAAAGTCAACATCCCACAGAAACTGTGGGATGTTTTATTTAACCCTGATACGGAATATCCCGTATTCATCGTAAACGTCACGGCACTTGCTGACCCGCCATAAGTCCTTCTTATTAAATTCTAATGGTTGCTCCTGAGAAAAACAGTATTACATCTGCTTGCCTTTCGTTCATAGATATATAACCATCAACGCCGTGGTTATCGCTTCACTATAAATCCTATGCGAAAGGAAATATATTATGCAAGTGCTCTCCTATTTCTTAGGAGGTCTGTATCTCCTAATTGTTTTTGTTTTAGCCATGTATGGATTCCATAATTTGATGAACACTACCCTTTATTTGATCTCAAAAGCTCCCTCTAAAAAAAGAAAACGAGCTCATACACTGACTGAGTATCCGAAGGTGACCATTCAACTACCTATCTTTAACGAAAAATATACAATTGAACGATTGTTGAAAGCAGTCACGAGTTTAGATTATCCCGGCGACCATCTTCAAATTCAAGTGCTCGACGATTCTACAGATAATACAGCCACTCTTACGAAACAGCTTGTGGATGAATATAAGTCGAAGGGTGTAGATATCGAGTGGATTCATCGCACCGATCGCACGGGATATAAGGCTGGTGCACTCTCCAGTGGACTTCAATCGGCAACCGGCGAACTGATTGCTATCTTCGACGCGGATTTTGTGCCTCCAAGCGATTGGTTGAAGAAAACTGTTCCGCTGTTCAAAGCCAAAAATCTAGGATGTCTTCAGACCCGCTGGGGACACACCAACCGTAAATACAATTCGCTGACGCAGGTCGAAGCAATGGCAATTGACGGGCATTTTATTGTCGAGCAGGCTGTCCGCTCACAACATGATTTCTTCCTCAATTTCAACGGCACAGCCGGGGTCTGGCGGCGTGCTTGTATTGAAGATGCTGGTGGCTGGCAATGGGATACTCTGACCGAAGACCTCGACCTCAGCTATCGCGCTCAAATGCGCGGCTGGAAAATCGATTATCTTCCGGAGGTGGTCGTTCCCGCCGAATTGCCAGCCCATGTAGAAGCGTTCAAGAACCAGCAATTCCGCTGGGCAAAAGGCAGTTTCCAGGTCGTGCGGAAGATCCTGCCCCGCATCTTTGATGAACCGCAATTGCCATTCCATATCCGCCTGCTTGCAATTCTCCATTTGACGGGCTATGGCGTTCATCCACTCATGCTCGGGTTGCTAATCCTTACGCTGCCGGTGGGCTTGCTCGCACCGATTGCCTTCAAGCTATTCCCGTTCTCGATTCTCGCTGGTTTGGGACCTCCACTGCTTTATCTCACAGCACGAGCGTCTCATACTCCTCCCGTCTGGGAGCGCCTCAAACTTCTCCCTCTCCTGACCATAACTGGTTTTGGGCTATGCTTGAACACGTCCCTCGCAGTGATGGAAGGATTGTTTGGGAAAGGCAAAAGTGTTTTTGTCCGCACGCCAAAATTGAATTTGAACAATGCCCCAAAACAATTGAAATCTGTGGACAAGACCTATATTGCTCCACTCAACCCGCTCGTGTGGGTCGAATTCGCTCTGGGAGTTTATGCACTCATCACAGGCATCGTTCTCGCGCCGATCATCGGCTGGAGCATCATCCCCTGGATGTTTATCTATATGTTTGGTTTTTTCTATATTGCAGGAATGAGCCTGGCGCAAAATCGGGAATCCGCTCGCAAGCTGACGGAACTTAAGCCAGAAAAATCTATGTAAGTGAATTAGCCTACATTCATTTAGTTAATCAAAACAGACCGAACTGCATACTTCGGTCTGTTTTGATTCTTAATCTTATTAATAAGGGTCTCATCGCTCTAGTAGTCATCGCGTTGTGATTTGACGAACTTCATAATAATCGCTCGCGCATCGATTAACCCAATAATCCGGATGGTTCTCGAAATCCCCTGTTATCCATAGCTTCGTTCTTAGCTTATGAAAGCCTTCAATTCCTGTGATATTCTCTACCACCACTGTTGAGGTATTACTTTGAGAGGCAGCCAGCAGTGTTCGATGACGTTGATCCCAGGCCGTTGAATAGCTTTGTAAAGGAGCAACCAAATTTAGCTGTGAATTCATAACAGGGATTACTTCCCAAACGATCAGGAAGATCAGCATTCCCGGTAATATCAAATTTCCAAGCACAGGCGTTAACGAGGGTAAGTTCATTCGCAAAAGCATGCCTGTTAATATCCCCCAATAAACGACAAAACAAGCTACCAGGAAAAATGAAAATAATAATACTCTTTCTGGAGGCATGCCGCCTCGCAAGACATAGGCGGGTGCTATATCGGCTCCAATTTCGACCTCAGCCACTAGAAGAGAAACGACAGCATACCTGAGAATTAGCAAATTACTTGCCCGCATTTGATTGGGAACACAATAATAAGCCCCAAAGACACCGCATAGAAATCCAAAAACCATTGTAGCAGTATGATTATCTATCAGTTTAGGAATAAAGATTAGGGACACCCTAACCAGACCTAGTAAGGAGCCACCCAGTGGCGGAATATCTTTAAAGCCTTGGGAGCGAACGGCGTTTCCAGGGGCGAGTGCGATGATCAATAAAGACAGGATAGAGCCGCACAATGTAGCCCATAGAATCGGGCTAAAAATGTTTTTTTGTTGGTTTTTTGTTAGTTCTACAAAAACTAAGAGCAAAATTATTGATGAAATTTGAAACACCGCTCCCGTTTCCGAGAATCCCCCGGTGATCAAGGCAAACAAAAACCAGAACAGCAGTTCCAACCAACGTATCGATTCAGAATTAATCGCTCGCCTGACCGCGATGCCGACTCCAAACAAAAACAAAATAGGAGACACGGGATAGGTAAGAATTCCCGTTTGCCAAAAAACGATTTGAGGATAATCGTTCAAACTTTGATAGGTTAACCAAAGCAAAACACAGGCAATGAATATGCCAGTAAGAAGATGGTTTTCAATCTTCAAAGATTTTAAGAATGGCAGGCTAGCCCAAACTATGCTAAACAACCAAACCAAAATCGTGATGGCTGGCAGGATTGGAACAACCGATACACTAAGTAGTTCCGCAAATGTCACTACAAACGTAAATGAATATCTCCCGGACCAGTGTTGCCACCAATACGTTTGGGCACCCCAAAAACCTCTGGTCCTTAAGGCGGCAGCAGTACAGTAATCATCTGCCATATAACGAGTGAAGGTCCCAAGATAAGCATATAGCAGTAAGGATGCACTTATAGATAAGAGCAACACCCAAAAAACAAGGTTCATCCATTGGCTTCGATGCTTCACTACGAGATCTCCACGCCGCTTTGCTATTGCTCTTATTTAGCTTTTTTTGGTTTTGTTATAGCTTTCCTGGCAGGTACTTGTGTCTTCTTTACCGAGGTTCTTTTGGTGGTGACAGCCTTTTTGTCCGAAGGTTTCTTCGTAGTAGCCTTCTTCCGCGGTTTCTTCACTACTTTTTCCTTCTCAACTATTTCTTCTTCCTTGACACCAAACATCTCATTCCACTTCCCCTGCATGGATTCGACGCCCGCGCCGTTCAAAGCGACATAAATGTCGCGCCACTGTTCATCGTCTACAAATCGCCAATCCATGAAGACGTGATGTTGATAAGCATGGAGATCGATGTATAAACCCTTTTGCCAGAGTTCCTCACACGAGCGAATGTACTCCAGATGCGTGACGTAATCTTTGAAGATAACATATCCTTCAAAGGGCAAGCCAAGCCCCTCGGCGAGGGATTTCTGGCGCAGATCGCCCATGTTTTTATCGAGATAGGCTGCCGAGGTTTTGATCCAGCCGCGCGTATCGGCGAAGCGGTTGTGATAGATGACGATGCCGCGTTCGTCGTTGTAAACGTTGGAATATGCAAAGACATTTTCGTCCACGCCACCATCGGCGTGATAGAAATCATAGAGCAGGAAATTCTCCACAT
>WNFY01003959.1_pt1 | contig 13767 bp, 15 predicted proteins | sample 5400091 | NCBI WGS metagenome assembly WNFY01 (sample SAMN13153364, study PRJNA577476) | soil metagenome | isolation source: 60 cm soil or saprolite under grassland replicate 1 | place: USA:California | collected 2016-06-15 | reverse complement strand
CGTAGGCAGCAACCAGCTCGACCAGGAGTTCCGGGTTGCCGGCCAGCCGACGCCGGCGCTGGTTCGCGGCTTTGGCATCGTGTTCAGCGACGTGGATCTGGCCGACAAGACCACCATTCAGCTGTTCGCGCAGGACGGCTCAAGCCTGGGCACGTACAGCGCGCCGGTTCGGTCCGACGAAGGCGGGTTCTCCTTCGTTGGGGTCACCTTCGCCGACGCGATCATTGCCCGGGTCCGGATTACGCTCGGCACCGGCGCGCTGAGCGCCACGGTCAATGACGTCAGCGCGGGCGGCACGGTCGACGTGGTCGTGCTGGACAACCTGATTTACGGAGAGCCTCACCGTGCCCCTTGAGATGCAGGACCTCATCCTGGAATCAGGAAAGCGCGCTGGCGACCGGGTCGGCGAGCTGCTCGCCGGGCGGTACCGCGTGCAGCGCCGTCTCGGAGCCGGTGGCATGGGGACCGTCTACCTCGCGGAGCACGTCCACCTCGGCCGCCTCACCGCCGTCAAGCTGCTCTGCCCGCCCCTGTGTACCTACGATCCCGGCGCTGAGCAGCGGTTCCGAAAGGAGGCGCTGCTCGTGGCGAATGTGCGCCACCCGAGCGTCGCCCAGGTCTACGACTTCGACCGCCTGCCCGACGGCCAGTACCTCCTCGCGATGGAATACGTGGCGGGTGAGACGGTGGCGCAGGTACTGGAGCGCGGCGGACCCTTCCCGATCCCGGAGGCCATCCGAGTGCTCTCCACCGTGGCGGATGCGTTGAACCATGTGCACTGGGTCGGCATTCTCCACGGCGATTTGAAACCTCAGAACATCATGCTGGGTCCGGGGAGGGGGGGCGACGTGAAGCTGCTCGACTTCGGCGTCGCTCACGAGATGGCCCAGCTCGCGGACGGCGCCGCGTTCCGGTCGGGCACGCTCGCCTACATGAGCCCAGACCAGCTGCTGGGCGACGCGCTCGGTCCGGCGAGCGACATCTATGCACTGGGCGTCGTGTTTTACGAGATGCTCACGGGCCGGCTCCCCCACGCGGGGAAAACGGTCGCCGAGCTGCGGACCCAGCGTCTGCTGCGCCCGCCCGTGCCGGTGAACTGGCTCCGCCCGACCTGTCCTCGCGCATTGGCGGAGGTGGTGGCGCGGGCCCTCCATCCCGAGCCGGCGGAGCGCTGGCCGTCGGCGGTGGCCTTCGCGCAGGCGGCGGCCCGGGCGGTCACGAGCGGGCCGTGAACGCGGTCCTCAGCCCCTCGCCGAACCAGCGCTCGTGATCCCCGGGCTTGCGCCCGGGGTCAGTGAGGTCTTGCATGCTTTCGCTCCCCCCGGGAATGAAACGAGACCACTCGCGCGCGTGGCAGGCCACAGCTTCGAGTCGTGGCTCTCACTTGCCAATCCCACGCCGAGGGCTCGATCATATGGGCATGGTGGCGCCGGTGTATTACACGGCCGAGATGGTGCGCGCGCTCCCCGAGGACGGTCACCGGTACGAGACGGTGCACGGGGAGCTGCTGGTGACGCCCGCTCCCCGTGTATGGCACCAGGTCGTGCTGGACCGCGTGCGCGACGCCTTGAAGGATTACGTGACGCGGCATCCGCAGTGGTACATACTGGCAGCGCCTGCCGACATCTCCCCGGCACCCGATGTGCTGGTGCAACCGGACCTGTTCGCGGTACCGATCGAGGAAGTGCGCACGCTCGACTGGGCCCGGCTGCGGCACCTGGAGCTCGTGGTCGAAGTGCTGAGCCCCACGACGGCTCGCGCCGACCGATTCACGAAGCGTCGGCTGTACCAGGACATGGGAGTCCCCGCCCATTGGATCGTGGACGCGGACGAGCACTACGTGGAGATCTGGACGCCCGACGCGTCGCTCCCCAGGGTCGAGCGCGACCGGGTCGAGTGGCGTCCCGCGGGCGCGGCGGACTCCTTCGTGCTGTCCGTGCCGGCGCTGTTCCGAGCGCTTTGAGCCGTCGGGACGTTCCGTAAAGAGGTGACGACCCGCACGTGGGAGACTGTCGCGAAGGTCACGCGCCCGTAAGATGCGCCTCGATCCTCCGATCCGGAACCAGCCACAGCAGCGCCACCGCCACGTAGAGCGCGTCCGAGATCCACTGGTTCACGAACGCCATCGGGATCGCCAGGACGTACGCCGCGATCGAGAGCTTCCCCTTCAAGTCACTCCCCACCGCCGTCGCGAGGTTCGAGTGCGGGCCTTGGGCTCCGATGACGGCTGTTTGCAGGATTGTGTACGCGATGGCGGAGCAGAGGAGTACCGCGCCGTACAGCGCCGTCGGCAGCGGCGCGAAGTGATTCTCGCCCATCCAGCCGGTGATGAATGGCGTGAGCGAGAGCCAGAACAGCAGGTGCAGGTTCGCCCACATCACCTTGCCGTTGATCCGCTCGGCGGCGTGAAGCATGTGGTGATGGTTGTTCCAGTAAATGCCGACGATGACGAAGCTCAGCACGTATGTCAGGAACACCGGCAAGAGTGGCCGCAATGCGTCCCAGTCCGTGCCGTGCGGCACCTTGAGCTCCAGCACCATGATGGTAATCAGGATCGCGATCACCCCGTCGCTGAACGCTTCGAGACGTCCCTTCGTCATGCGCCGCCTCCTTGACGTGGCGTTCCACCCACCGTCGAAGTATCGGCTCCGTGCCCGCCCGCTGCTAGATTGGTCCGCGTGCCGAGGAAGGTCGCGCGACACCACGTCTACGTGATCGAGCTCGATCCCGCGGTGCTCGAGCATCCCAAGTTCCGGGCCGCCAATCCCGATCATGACCCACGCAAGCCTCCTCTATATGTAGGGATGACGGGGCTCGACCCCCAGACGCGGTTCGAGCGCCACAAGTACGGCGTGAAGGACAATCACTACGTGCGGCGTTATGGCGTGCGGCTGCGGCCCGATTTGTACGCCGAGCTCAATCCCCTGCCCTACGCGGAGGCGCAGCGCATGGAGTGGGTGTTGGCGCGAGAGCTGCGCAGCGACGGGTATGCGGTGTGGCAGAAGTGACGCTCTAGGCGTCGGGGGGACGGCGGGCGAGCGCTCGTGAGAGTATCTTGAACACGCTTGCGAGGCGTCCGCGTAGCCGCATTCGCTACGCCAAAGCAAGCGGTAGATTTGGCACCGAGAGCAATCAAATGATGTCAGCGCTCCGGAAGGAGGTGTTACCGTGGACGACATAGGACTCGTTCGCACGACGATAGAGATCCAGAATCTGGAGCGGCGCGGGCCTGCGCGGTCATTGCCCGACACGCTGGTGGACACGGGGAGCGAGTACACCTGGATTCCGCGCGATGTCCTCGAAGGGCTCGGGATCATCGTGGAAAGGAAGCAGGGCTTTGTCGTGGCAGACGGACGCCGCATCGATCGGGATATCGGCTATGCGCTCGTCCGAGCCGGCGGGTCCGAGGCGCCGGAGCTCGTCGTATTCGCCGAGCCGGGCGACATGTCCCTGCTCGGCGCTCACGCCCTCGAAGGCATGAACCTGAGAATCGATCCGGTAAGGAAGGCGCTAGTCCGGGCGGGTCCCGTAATTACGGCTGGTGTGGCGTAGGTTAGCCGACCTCCATCTCATTGCGAAACTTCAATCCTCCCTTTTTTGGCTCGGTAGCTTTCATCTCATGCCGCGCTATGCCGCGTTTCTCCGTGGGGTCAGCCCGATGAACGCGAAGATGCCCGAGCTGAAGCAGGCGTTCGAATCGGCGGGGTTCACGGACGTCAAGACCATTCTCGCGAGCGGAAACGTCGCATTCAACGCGCGCGCCACATCGGAACCGTCGCTGCAGCGCAACGCCGAAGGCGCAATGTTGGAGCGGCTCGGTCAGGCATTTCTCACGATCGTGCGTCCCATGGACATGCTCGGCGAGATGCTTGCATCCGACCCGTATCGGGCGTTCCGCCTGGAAAACCGGCCGCGGAGCAGCCCGAAGGGTCTTCATGGTGCTGCTCGAGAAGACGTTCGGCAAAGACGTGACGACCCGCACGTGGGAGACTGTCGCGAAGGTCACGCGCGCGTAAGACGCGCCTCGATCCTCCGATCCGGAACCAGCCACAGCAGCGCCACCGCCACGTAGAGCGCGTCCGAGATCCACTACTGGTGCTCGCTACGTCAGGTCACCATTGCCGCGCCGCACTCAGCGCTAAACCCACGCCCCGCGACTGCGGGGGCCTGGCAAGGACCAACGGCCGAGCGTGCTAGAAGGTGAGCCGCACTGGGACGTTTAGCCCCGTGTTGCCGCCTGTGATCGTGGCCGTCGGCGTCGCGTCCCCGCTCGCCCCCGCCGCGTAGACTGTGATGCTACCGCCAAAATCAACCACTTCGTTTGCAACATAGATGTTGCCAGCGCCATCCAAGGCGATGCCAGACGGGAACTGCAGTCCGGTGTTGCCGCCCGCGATCGTGGCAATCGGCGTCGCGTTCCCGCTCGCCCCCGCCGCGTAGACTGTGATGCTGTTGTTGCCAGTGTTGGCAACGTACATGTTGCCCGCGCCATCCACGGCGATGCCTTGCGGGGAGTTCAGTCCGGTGTTGCCGCCCGCGATTGTGGCCGTCGGCGTCGCGTTCCCGCTCGCCCCCGCCGCGTAGACTGTGATGCTGTAGAGGGCAGGGTTGGTGACGTAGATCTTGCCCGCGCCATCCAGGGCGATGCCCCACGGGGTCGGTCCGTAGTTGATCGTGGCCGTCGGCGTCGCGTTCCCCGCCCCAGCCGCATACACTTTGATGGTCTGGTCGCCTTGGTCGGCAACGTAGATGTTGCCCGCGGCATCCAGGGCGATGCCCAAGGGGCTTGCGAAGTCGGGTATCGTGGCCATCGGCGTCGCGTTCCCGCTCGCCCCCGCCGCGTAGACTCTGATGCCGGTGGTGCCGTCTGGACCGACGCCGTCTGCGTTCGTGACGTAGATGTTGCCCGCACCATCCAGGGCTATGCCATACGGGAAGTTCAGTCCGGTGTTGCCGCCCACGATGGTGGCCGTCGGCGTCGCGTTCCCGCTCGCCCCCGCCGCGTAGACCGTGACGCTGTTGCCTTGTGAGTTGACAACGTAGAGCGGCTTACCTGCCACGCCCCCCGTGACCGTGACCGTCGCCGTCGCCGAGACGCCCGCGCTCGTAGCCGCCACCACCGCCGTACCGGGTGTCGTACCCGCCGTGAGCAGCGTCGTCGGCCCGCTCGTAGGGGCCAGACTCGCCACCACGCCCGGCGACGCCGTCGCCGTCCAGGCCACGGTAGCGCCGACCAGCGGGGCACCGTGCAGATCCTGTACCGTGCCCGTGAGCAGATCCGTGCCGCCTGTCGCGACGCTTGCGGTCGCGGCGCTCACGCTGACACTCCCCACGATGCCGGTCTCGCTTCGGAAATGGATCGGAAGCGGCCGCCCGTCCTTCAGCACGATGAGATCGCCGGTCGCGACGTTCTTCGCCTGCCCTGGCGTGGTCGTGAGCAACACGTCGGCAAAGCCCAGCTCGCGCCGCGCCCCACTCGCCCCGGCTGTGATGTGCACCCGATACGTATTGCCGGCGACGAAGCCAGCCCCTCGGGTGTTCCAGTTCACCTGATACTGCGGGGTGGTAACATCGACAGTGATCGCCGGCGTGCTTGTCGTCGTGAACACGATGACAGCGGACGTCCCGCCCGCACCGCCGCAATTGTTATCCGGGCCATTGGTGATATCGCAGATCGCGATCTGTGGGTTGAGCGTCGTGATATCGGCATCGAAGGTGCCGCTGAACGGTGGTTGGGCGACCATTGGCGGGAGGAAGTAGAAGCCCGGCGTCCCGCCCTCGTGGACCGCATCGGAGATCGCGAACTCGGGCCCGGGCCGGGGGGCTGTCGGCCGGTCACCGGATGCGCACGCCCCCACGATCAGGAGAGCGGGTACGAGCCAAGCGAGGCGGCAGGTCAGTGACACAGCCATCTTTCACCCCCGGAACGTGCGAACTGATGGTCTACAATGTGGGTGGAAAGTAGGCGTGGTCCTGCAGGCTGTTATAGATCCGACGGAGGGAAAAGGGACCGACTCGTCTCGGTGGGAGGGACCGGACCTATCGGAGGGATCGTTCGGTCAGCGGGACCCGGATTCCGACTTGCCGCCGCTCCGGGCGAAAGCCGAGATCTGCAACCGCGTATTGAGGGCGAGTTTCTCCAAGATGTTGTGGACGTGCCCCTTCACGGTGTTGGTGGCGAGGTGGAGGCGCTGCGCGATATCCTTGTTGCTCAGCCCGTCCGCGATCAGATCGAACACCGCCCGCTCGCGCTCGGTCATGCGGAAGGATTTGGCTACTTCTGACTGCTTGCGGCCGACCGCGAGCTTCGCGATGTGAGAAAAGAGTGTCCCGGTTAAGGCCGCCGGAAGCACGTCCGTTCCGCTTGCGACCGCACGAACCGTGTCGACAAACTCGTCCACCGTCGCGTCCTTTGCGATGAACCCCGACGCCCCTGCGGTGACGAAGTCGTGCACATCTTCCGGCGCGGGTAGCAGGTCCATCACGATGATCCGCACGCCGGGCGCCGCGTCTTTGATTTGTGCCACGAGGCGGTGACTGTCATGATCACCGAGAGCGGCGTCGACGAGCACGAGCTCGGGCTTCATCTCGCGCGCTCGTTCGAGTGCCGCGGGCGCGCGGTCCACGGCGGCGACGACCTTGAGGTCCTGCTGCTCGGCTAGCATGGCGATAATGCCGTCGCGCACCAGCCGATTGTCTTCAACCACCAGGACCGGGATTCTTTTCGCCATGGGTAGCCCGTGTTCAACTAGCTAAGGCGACGGCCTCTGATTCGGGGTGGCGTCGGGCAGGCGTCAAGGCGAAGGAGAGACCCACTTGTGCTCAGCCGAGTATGCGGCTTGGCGCCTCAGTCTGCAACGGTTGCGCGTCGCAACGTCCGAGACACCGTCACCGCCCCGTTGGAGCCCTGAAACCGGGCCGCCCCGCATGCAGTAGGTGTTAGATCAGTCACCTGGAGGAATCGATGTCGGGAGTGTACTGGGGTCACGGTTGGTGGTTTGGCGCTATTGCGGCACTCGTGTGGCTCTCGGCGGTCATCTACCTGTTGACGCTCGCGACGCGCCTGGTGCGAGCGATCGAGCGGATCGCGACGAAGTTCGAGGCTAAGCCGTAGGGGATCGAGGGCCCGCTGATTCACGGCTCGAACGCCTCCCACGCGCTCCGCACCCGCTCCATCAGACGAACAAACCGCGGCTCACCTCGCAGATTGGCGAGAAACGGTTCGTACTGGGAGAGCCACGGCAAATTGATGAAGCCGAACTCGACGGCGCGCTCGCAGCAATCGATCGCCGCGTCGCGCTCGTTCACCAGCGCAAAGCAATCCGCGAGCCACCAGGAGAAGATCTCATCCCACTGCGCGGCGGCGCGCAGCTCCGGCGTCACGACGCCCAGGAGCTTGTCGTGCTCACCGCGGAGGGCGCAGGCCATGGCCGGCGCCAACCTCGCCCACGCCATGGGAGATGTGTCACGCCCCACGCCGTCGAGCATGGCGAGCCCCTCGTCGCGATGCCCGTTCGCCGCCAGCATCATGGCGTGCATCATCCGCGGCGTCGGGTTCGCCGGATCGATGGCGACCGCGCGTTCGGTCCAGGTGAGCGCCTCGGCGTAGTTGCCGTCGAACATCGCGACCATCCCGGACATGATGAGGTTGACGGACGTCAACGGATCCACTTGCTGCAGCCGATCCAGCAGCGCCCGCGCGAGCGCGGGGCGTCCGGAAACGCCGTAGGCATAGGCGAGCCAGAGCAGCGCCTCAGGATCGTTGGGATCGAGCAACAGCGCTCTCTTGTAATCGCGCGCCGCGCCGTCCGGGTCGGCGCGGGTGTGTCGAATCGCGCCGCGGAGACTGTGCCCTTTGGAGGATTCCGGGTTGAGCGCGAACACCTTCGCCGCGCACGCTTCCGCCCTCCCCAGGCACTCATCGTACTGCGACACGGGGACCATGCCGACGTTGACCTTCTGCCAGTAGATGAGTCCTTCGGCGACGAACAGCAGCTCGTTGTCGCCGACGATGTCCTGGGCACGCCGGACGAGCTGCAGCGCGTGGTCGAGCGACTGGGCGTTGAAGGTCCAGATCTCCTGGCGCGCGAGCAGGTAATACTCGTACGCACGCACATCCGCGAGGGGACGTTGCGCCAGCCGCTTGTCCTCGTTCGGCGTGAGTCTGAGGCGCAACGCGTCGACGATCTGGCGAGAGAGGCGCTCCTGAATGTCGAACACGTCTTCCAGCGTGCCGTTGAACTTATCCGCCCAGAGCGGCGCATCGGCCTTGGCGTCCACGAGCTGCGCCGTAACGCGTAAGCTCGACCCGGCGCGTCGGATGGTACCGGTCAACACGTAGCGCGCGCCGAGCTCGCGCGCGATGGTCCGCATGTCCTTGTCGCTTCCCTTCAAGCGCATCGCCGACTGTCGCGAGATGACGCGCAGCGTCTTGATCATCGAGAGGTCGGTGATCACCTCGTCGGTCAGGCCGTCGGCGAACAGGTCGCTCTCCTGCTCCGCGCTCACGCTCGCGAACGGGAGCACGGCGATCGTCGCCAGCTCGGTGGATCCGGTCGCCCGCGCGCCAGGAGCTTGCGCGGAGGCGAGGCTGTCGAGGACCTCAATGATCTCGTGCGCGCTCGCCGGCCGATCGACGGGATCCTTCTCGAGACAACGCTCGATGAGCGCGCCGAGCGCCTCCGGGACATCGGCTCGCTTGGTCGCGATCGGCGTGGGGGCCTCGACGATATGGGCGCGCATCAGCGCCGCCGCGCTCCGACCCACGAAGGGCGGCTCGCCCGCGATCATTTCGTAGGCGACGCAGCCGAGCGCGTAGAGGTCGACGCGATGGTCCATCGATGCATCGGCGGCCGCCTGTTCGGGGGCCATGTACTGCGGTGTTCCGATCGCTACTCCCCGTTCCGTCATCGCCGCATCGCTCGTCGCCGCACGCGAAGCGATCAGTGCTTTGGCGATTCCAAAGTCCGAGACGGCCGCGGTGTTGTCGGTGAGCAGGATGTTATCGGGCTTGACGTCCCGGTGCACGACTCCCCTGGAGTGCGCGAATTCCAACGCGCGCGCGACGTCCCTGAGCATGCTGACCGCGACGAGGATCGGCATCGCGCCGGTGCGCAAGAGACGCACCCGCAGCGACTCTCCTTCCACGAACGGCATGGTGTAATAGGGGAGTCCGGACGTTTCACCGGCGGTGAACACGGGCACGATGTGCGGGTGTTGCAGTCGCGCGGTGACTAGTATCTCCTGCTTGAAGCGCTCGAAGTTGACGCCGGCGGCGAGATCGGGTGACAGCACTTTGACGACGACGCGACGACCGAGCGCGAGTTCCTCCGCGAGAAACACGCGACTCATTCCACCGCCGCCAAGCTCGCGCTCGAGACGATACGCGTCGCTCAGGGTGGTTTGCAGCCGTTCCCGAAGATCGGTCTCCAAGTCTGCAACGTTCGCCACAAGCGAAGCCGATAGTAAGGCCGCACGATGCCTGGAGTGTACTGGGGTCACGGGCGGGGGCTTGTCGCTGTTGCGGCACTGGTGTGGCTCTCGGCGGTCATCTGCCTGTTGACGGTCGCGACGCGCTTGGTGCGAGCGATCGAGCGGATCGCGATAAAGTTCGAGGCCGCCGCGAGCGAACGTCACGCATCCGAGGTGTCTTAGCGGGAAGCCGCTCTTGGCGGCCGCGTCTCGTCAACCAATCGCTTAAACCGCGAATCCGATCGAAGCGGGTCCAGGTAAGGCGAGCGTAGCCAGAACCCGAACTGTGCCGACCGAGGTGCACGCTCCAATAGATCCAGTGCACTGCTGTTATCGCCCAACGCCACGAGTGCGGAGGCGGGAAAGGTCGCCTGAATCGCCGTGGGCCGATGTAGGTCCGGTCTTCGCAGGAGGCGGGTCACCCGCGCGCGTGCGGTGCCCGTGTTGCCCTCGCGCGCCTCGATCATGGCCAGGACCGATTCTTCAAACAACGTGTCGCCGGCATGCAGTCTCAGCGCCGTCTCCGCGTCGGCTCGAGCACCAGCGGTATCCCCGGCGTACAGGCGAAAGCCTGCACGCGCCACGAATCCGTTGTGAAAGCCCGGGTCGATCGCCAGACTGCTGTCTGACCAGCGCAGCGCGTCTTGTATCCTCCGCTGGTAGAAGGCGACTTGCGCGAGTGCCACGAGACTCACTGGCTGGTCCGGATCGACCGCGAGCGCCCGGTGCCAGGCTTGAACCGCACCGGAATCGACGCCGACGAACGCAAGATCCCATCCATAGGCGAAGTACGCTTTCGGACTGCGGGGGTCGGACCGGATGGCACGCTGCTCCGCCTCGATCACTCCTTCGAGAGTTCTCGGGTGTAGGGCTTCCAGAAAGTCACTGCGCGCCAACCACGCGTCCGCGGACGTCGAGTCCTTTCGAAGCGCCCGGTCGGCGGCGGCGAGTCCCAAGACGAGCACGCTCTCCGGCGCCAGGCCGCGATAATCCCACCCGTAGTCGACGATCAACGCATAGGCATCGGCGAGGCGAAACAGCGCGTCGACGTAATCGGAGTCCATGCTAATCGCGGCCCCGTACTCCGTGATCGCCCGCTCCGTCGCACGCGGCGTACGTCGAGCGACATAGTAGTTCCCGCGCAGCAGGCGATCGTATGCCGCGAGATTGGTCGTTGGTCGAGCCGCCAGCGATGCCCGCTCGTCGGGCAACAGCTGTCCAGCAATGGCGGTGGCTACCGCGCTGGCAACGTCCCGCTCGAGTTCGAGAAGATCTGCGGTCGCCCGATCGTATTCCTCGCCCCAGACGCGAAACCCGTCCTTGGCCCTGATCAGACGAACAGATACCCGGACGCGGGCCCCGGCGCGCCGCAGACTCCCTTCGACGAGGTAATTCACGCGGAGGGCACGGCCCAGAGCGGTGACGTCACCCGGGGTTGAGCTTTCCCCCCGCCGGATCGCGTTGCGGCTCTTCACTTGAAAGCGCGGCAGGTCGCCGAGACGCGCGGTAATCTCCTCGGTGAGACCGTCAGCCAGATAAGCATCGCCGCTATCGCGGGAGAGATTGTCGAGGTAGAGCACGGCTACGCTACCGGGAGCCGAGCCGCTCGCATCGGACCGATGGGATCGCCAGAACACCCCTGCTGCGCCCGCACCGATCACCGCGGCGAGTACGAGCACGGCGGCTCCTCGGGAGACGCGTCGGGGCGCCGGGGCGGCGAGGGCCGCGGCAAACTCCGCCCCGCTGGCCCAGCGATCCGCAGGCGCCTTCGCGAGCGCCCGCGTCACTGCCCGCTCGACCGGCTCCGGGACCTCTCGCATCGTCCGCAGGTGGGGAATCGGCTCGCTGAGCCGCTTCGCCATAATCGCCCGTGCCGTCGGACCGGTGTATGGAGGTTCTCCTGTCAGCATCTCGTACAGCACGCAGCCCAGGCTGTACACGTCGCTGCGACCGTCAATGTGGGTTTCGCCCGTGCCCTGCTCAGGACTCATGTAGGCCGGTGTTCCCAGCACCAGCCCTGTCTCGGTCAGCTTCGCTCCGCCTGCCGTCGCGACCGCCCGCGCTATCCCGAAGTCCGCGACGACCGCCTGTCCGTCGGCTAAGAGGATGTTTTCTGGCTTGATGTCTCGATGCACGACGCCGTGGCGATGCGCGTAATCGAGCGCCTCGGCCACCTCGCGCGTAATCCGAAGGGCGTCAGTCAAAGGCAGCTGGCCCTCACGCTCCAGGCGCTTCCGGAGCGACTCGCCGACGACATACGGCATGACATAGTACGGGAAGCCGTGTACGTCGCCGGAGTCGTGCAGCGGGAGGATGTGGGGATGCTCTAGGGCCGCCGCGAGCTTGATCTCACGCAGAAACCGTTCTGCGCCCACCGCAGCGGCGATTTCCGGTCGGAGGACTTTGAGGGCGACCAGCCGGCCGTGCTTCAGGTCATGGGCGAGATAGACCTTGGCCATCCCGCCATAGCCAAGTTCGCGCTCAATCGTGTAGCGGCCGGCGAGGGCTGCTTGCAGGCGAGCGACGAGGTCGGGCAGCGAGAAACCTCCCAGGCATGCGGCGACTCCATCATAGGAGCCCGGGCTACGAGTGGCCAGAGGGCGGGGTCATGCGAATTGGATGCGGCTGCTCTGGGCAGGAGCCGCGTGACGAGATCTACTTACGGCCGACCCGGCCGAACCACCGCATCACTTTGAAGACAGCGTTGGCAACGACCTCCGCCAACCGCCTCGCACCGCTGGTCACTGGCTCACGAGCGCGGCTCCAGAGGTCGGTCCGGGGGCGACTCGTCCGTTCGAGTAGCTGCCTCAGGTGGTTCGCCTGGTCAACGAGTGGGGCCGGCAGGTCTAGACGGCTCATTTGGTTCAGACACTCTTGCGCATGAGACTCGAGCAAGTGTCGCGTTTCCGCTGGCACGTCGCGGACATCCTCTACTATCCCGGCCAACCCCCCAACCGCGCCCAACCACTTCTCGAAGGCGGCGACTCTCTCGTTGGGCGGCGCACGCTGATAGAACTCCTTGGCGACCTCGAGGAAACCGGGGGCCATGCCGAGGATCTGCTCCGTCGAGTGATACCACCCAAGTTCACCGACCATTGTTCTCACCACTACCTCTTGTCGTCCAGCAGCCACTTCTCTGTGGCCTGCCGCGCTCGGTTCTGTGAATCCGCGTTATCGAGCTCGAACAGCAACTTGCCAGGTTCCAAATCCTTGAACCCAATCCCCTTGTAGAGGTTCGTCAGGTAGTTCTTGCGATCAGGATCGTCCGCCGTTGGACGGGCAAACAATTCGGCAAATTCGTTCGCTAGGATGGGGAACGTGACCCTTATTACCGCGGCGAAGAACCATTTGTTGCCGATCGTCGAACCTTTGTCCCCATAGCGAATTGTGCCTACGTCAACGCCGTGAGTGATCATGATTGCTGCTTCCACGCAATCGACGCGCGCCGTCCAAGGAGACAGGTACAGCTCAATTACCTTTTGTCCCCCCTTCGCGTGAGCATAAAACGTGAGGTCCCCCTTCTTGAAGAAGTTGTCGCAAACGGATACGCGATCGATACCGTAGTCGGAACCGTACTCCTTTTCTTTTCTCGGCCCCTGTATAGCAAGTATGTCCTCGAGGTCTTTCAGCAGTGCTGCGCGAATCGTCGTAAGCTGAGCCACGCTCGCTCTCCGGCCTTTAGTCAGTGATATACTGACGCATCACGTCGGGGCAGAGGCAACGGCCGATCCGACCTTCAAGATGTCTCGAGGCGCAGGGCGGTCAAGAGCCGGTGGATGGGCTCCGCTACTCTGTTCCTCATTCCCGACCGCTATCACCATGGCCGATGCAAATCGCTGGGCTCGTCGCGTCCCGCGGCTTGCGGCTGGCGCAGCGCGCCGCGGCAGAAGCTCAACCAGGACTCTCCCGATCCAGAGGGGCGCCGTCAACCTACTGAATTCCAGCACCTTGCAAGCATCAACGCGAGCTCGTGTCACCCGCTGCTGGAGATCAGTTCAGTTGGTGCGAAGAATTGCCGGGGTTTGAACGCACCCTTGCCGGCTCTCGTCAAGCCTGCTGCCGCCTGTCGCGCTTCAATCCCGTTCCAAATGTTTCTCCGCGCCGCCGCGCTCCTGCTATACTTCGGGGTCCGCCGGAGGCGGTCTATGACCAGAGAAGAACTCCTCGCCAGGATCTCAATCGATCCCAAGGTCTGCTTCGGCAAGCCCTGCATTAAGGGGCACCGGATTTGGGTGTCCCTGATCCTGGACCTTTTGGCCGGCGGCATGACAATCCAGCAGGTTCGCGCGGAGTATC
>WNFY01010676.1_pt1 | contig 13769 bp, 16 predicted proteins | sample 5400091 | NCBI WGS metagenome assembly WNFY01 (sample SAMN13153364, study PRJNA577476) | soil metagenome | isolation source: 60 cm soil or saprolite under grassland replicate 1 | place: USA:California | collected 2016-06-15 | reverse complement strand
CTCGAACGCTGACGCCGTCCCGCCCTCCCCCTTGACCATCGCCTGTGTCTCCCGCGCGGACTCGAGATCGCGGTCGACGAGAAGCACCTTCGCCCCCTCGCGCGCGAACCAGACCGCCGTCGCACGCCCGTTCCCGATCGTCTCCCCCGGCGTCTGCCCCGCACCCACGACAATCGCCACCTTCCTGTCAAGCCTCACCGCGCGAACGCCTCTCTGCCGTACCCGTAGGGCCGAGGCATCCATCGAACCCAAGATAAGAACTCACCCACGACTGCCATCTCTTCGCCGCGCAACATTCCGACCGTCAAAATGCCTCGCCCTGGACGCTCCGCCTCATCTTCGACGCCCGTCATCTCGTTCACGCTGGGCTCCGTACGGACAGACCCTTCAGGTCTGTCCGCCACCGCCTGCGACAGCGACGACACATGCCCCGCCCGAAAGACGCCCGCTCCCCTCATCCGCTGATTCGCTGTGCCGCGGGCTATCCGTTGGCAGTCCATCCGCTCGCGCCTCCCTTACTCAAAACCCACTCACTCCCTCGTCGAGTTGCACCCCGAGCGTATTCAGCGCCATCGACACGACATGATACTGCCCGACCGCGAAGATCACGTCAATCAGCTGCTGCGTGTCGAACCGCTCCGACAGCGCATCCCACGTCGCATTACTGATAAACGAGTCCTCATGCAGCTCATCCGCTGCCCGCACGAGCGCAGCGTCAAAGGGCGCCCAGCCCTCGGCCTCCGGGCCCGCCTTCAAGTGCTCGATCTCCTCGTCCGTAACGCCGCAGCCGCGAGCGATAATCACGTGCTGCCCCCACTCATACTCCGAGCGGCACAACCAACCGGTGCGCAGAATGAGAAGCTCTCGCTCGCGCGCGGGCAGCGTGCTCTTGTAGAGCACGTGCGTTCCGAACACGCCCCAGCGCTTCAGCAGCTTCGGATGCGCGACCAGCGTGCGGTAGATGTTCAGCACCCGCCCTTCCCGCGACACTGTCTGCATGAACGCGCGGCCGTCGTCGTCCAGCTCTTCATCGCGCACCGGCGCCACCCGCGGCTTCGACAATCGCATCACGGCCTCCTGTCGTTTGGTACGCCGTAGCATACCGGCACCAGCGCAGACGCGCACCCACTCCGTAGGGGCGAGGCACCCACCAAACTCGAAACACTCTCCACCGAATTTTCCACATACCTCCTCGAGATGACGCGTTGCCCGAGTACGTGCCTCGCCCTCAAGGCCCCGATCCTAGAGACGACCTGCCAACCAGTGCCACCCGTCCCTTAGACTTAGGCCGCCTATCCGATACAATGGAATCACGGCACCTGAACAGCCGAATACAGCACCAACGGATTGAATTCGGGCTCTAAGGCTTAGATCCCGACTCAATCAGACAGCACCACCGCCCACGAACACGGAATCCGCCGAAAAAAGCAATTTCGGCGGGGAGTCAATCAGAGGCCACGAACGGCCGCCCAAGAACAATCAGAAATCAGCCTCAAAAAAGCATTGATTGACCCCGAAAATCGCCTGATTAAACGGCTACACGAGGCCGCTCAGCCGCCACCCGCGGCTGCTCCAGCCAGTCCCGCAGCACTTCCATGACGATAAACGTGTGCCCATCTCGCCACGACGTCCCGGAGATCTCGAAGCCGGCCTTCCGGAACGCCTGCTGCGCCCGCGCGTTCCAATCCAGCGTGTGCAAGTAGAGCCGGTCGAGGTCGCTGGCCGCGAACAGGCCGCGCACGACGGCCTCGAGTGCGTCCGAGCCATAGCCCTGCGACCAGCAGCGCGCCTCGCCGATGCTGATCCCGATCTCAGCCTCGCCCCGCACCGCATCTTTGTTGTAGTACATCACGTTCCCGATGTGCCGGCCGTGCTCGTCCTCGATCGCGAACGACCGCCTCGACATATCGGTGAACCGGTAATCGAACGACCAGTTGCGCTCGTAGCTCTCGTACGGCGCCTGCACCGGCCGCGACGCATCGAACTGCGCCAGGTCCGGATCGCTCCGCCAGCGGTACTCGTCCTGAGCGTCGCCTGACCGCTTGCGCCGCACGATCGCCCGTCGTCCACGCGCGATAACGTCGTCCGATGGGGCAACTTTCAACGCTTGCTCTCCAGCAGCGCCTTCGCTTTACGGGCTGCTTCGACCTCATTCTTGAAGGTCAATTTCTTCAGGGCGACCTCCGCCGGGAACCACTCGACCCTATCATACTCGACATCATGCTTAGAGGTATCGCCGCCGATCGCCTCCATCAAGTAGTAGTGGACCCACTTGTGATAGCGCACCCCCTCACGCGAGAACCAGTATTCGATGACCCCGATCTTGTCGACGAGCCTCACCTCAAGCCCCGTCTCCTCGGATACTTCCCGCACAGCCGTCTGTTCCAGCGACTCACCCGGATTCGGCGTCCCCTTCGGCAGCCCCCAGACGCCGTCCGAGTCCCGCCCGCAGATCGCGAATTCGACGCCGCCGTCCGGCAACCAGTAGACGATCCCTCCCGCCGAGACGGCGCGCTGGACGGGCTGTGCTTGGGTTTTGGAGTGATGGCGGACTGATGAGCGCCCGCGCTTCCGCGTCGGCATACTCTACAACCGGTACCTGAACGAGAGAGGGTCCTCATCGAAATCGATCTCGGTCAGCGCCGCCAGCGCCGCCTCTTTTGCCGCGGGCGACCCTTCGCGTGAAAGGTCCATCAGGGCCTCGCGTGCCTCTCGCCCGCCAATCTCGCCCAATGCGGCAATGCTCGCTTGGCGCACTTCGTCGTCGGGGTCCGAAAGCGATCCGACGAGGTTCGTGACTGCACTCTCGTCACCCAGCGCCCCGAGCGCCGTGGCCGCCTCGTAGCGCACCTCTGCCTCTTCGTTGCTAAGTTCCCGGAAGAGGAGCGGCAGCCAGCGCGGCTCGCAGCTGCGGCCCATCGCGTGCACCGCGGCCACCTTGAGCCGGCGCACGCCGCTCTCGTAAGCCTCGCTGATCGCCTGCCGCACCCAAGCGGCGTCGTGTGGGCCAATCGCCTCAATTGCCCGCGCCCGCACTTCCTCTATCTCATCTCCGTTCGATATAACTTCCCGGAGTCCCGAATCCACCGCGTTGAAATGACGGTCTCGCAGACGCCCTTCTTCTGAACGAAGCACGAAGCGCCCCAGCGCCAGCGCGGCTTCGGCCCGCACGGCCGCGTCTTTATCCTCGCGCAGGAGCGACAGCAGCCGTGGTATCAGGTCGACTCCTTCGTATTCCCACAAGCCCCGCACCGAACTGAGCCGCACTTCCGCGTCGTCGTCACCGAGGCCCTCAAGGAAGACAGCATCGAAGTCGAACTCGACGTTATCTTCCTCGAGGTCCAGGAGCTCTTGAACCACTTCCCGGCGCCGTTCAACCGGTATCGCCGGCCAGGCCGTTGCAAGCTCTGCCTTTTGGTCGGTATTGAGGCCCGATAGTGTCGCCAGCCCGGCCGCCTTCAATTTGATGGAGACGTCCGCCAGCCCTTGCAGATACTGCTCGAAAACCGGTTGTGAGTCGGCTTGCCCCGAATCTACCGAGCTGGTGGTCGAGTCATCCATTACTACTTGGCCGAGACGTCCTTACCGATCCTCCCACCCAGCGCGATTCGCTGCCAATCGCAACGAGTCGCTTAAGCGCCTCGTGTACGTTGCTTGCCACTATCGTGTCCTTCACCCGACCCGTGATCTCTCCGCCCTCTATCTTATAACCGAGCAGAACGTTTCCGGAGAAGTCTCCTCCCATCACATTCCCCTGGCCCGCCCCCATTAGCTCCTCCACCACCAACCCCTCCTTAACGCTTCGCACCATCTCCTCGAACTGCATCTCGCCGTCGTCGATCACCAGTGAGGTAGTTGAGATCGAAGGCTGCGCGGCCAGAGAGCGTTCTGCGCTCCCGGTCGATTCTGCTTTCGCTAGGCCAGCCGTCTGTAGGTCGTAAAGGAAGCTGCGCACGGTTCCCTTCTCGATAAGCGCGTTCCGTAGCGGCCCAATCAGCGCCGAAGCCACGCCCAGCGGCGTGAAGATCACCGGCATCTCCGCCGTACGCGCCTCCGCCGTCCGCCGGGAGTGCTCGAGCTGGCTGACAACGCTCGCTTCGATCGCTGCCAAGTCGAGCTGCGCCCGGCAGGACGCATCGCCGTCGCCTACGAACAGCATGTCCGTGCCACGAATCAGCGTGCCGTTCACCCAGGCGGAATACCCGGTCCCGCGATAGGTGAAGTTGCCGCCCTTGGAGTTCGCGATCGTCACCGTTGAATCCCCCCGGCGGACGTACGCATCGCACAGAAGTTCCGGCTCGACCGCGCGCACGGCATCGATCAGCGACTGCCCGGCTTGGATCATGTCGTCGACCGGCAACGCTTCAACATCTGGATCGTAGATGTCGACGTCTATAGCGCGCCCATCTCGTGGAAAGTCGAGGTGCGCTTCCGGCCCGAACGGCGCCGTCTCCACCGCGGCCGTTACCAGCTCATCGATATCCCCTGGCTTCGTGCTCGACGCGAACCCGATCCGCCCGTCCACGATCACTCGCAGAGCCGCCCCGCTGGTCTGTCGCGAGTTGATCTCCTTGAGGCGATTAGCCTCAAACCGCACCGGCGTCTCGTTGGTCTCGACGGCGAAGACTTCCGCGTGCTGGGCGCCGAGGCGGCGGGCGGCCGCGAGGATGGGTTCGGCGTCAGTCAAACTGACCTCTTGATCGCACCAATCTCCCGCCCATCTCGACACTCACCGCTCGCCCACGACCACATCCTGTATCCGGATATGCGGGCTCCCATTCGAGACCGGTAGTGGCATCTGCCCGCCCTTCCCGCACCCGCCGCCCTGGTTGAAGTCCATGTCGTTCCCCAGCGCGTCGATGTTCATCAGCGTTGTGAACAAGTTCCCGGTCAGCTTCACTGGCCGGAGCAGCTCCGCCACCTTGCCGTTGCGGATCATGTACGCCTCGCCGGCGGAGAACGTGAACATCTCCATGCTCGTCGTTCCGCCGAACCAGTTCCGCGCGTAGACTCCCTCATCGATGTCAGCGATCAGCTCCTCGAAACTCATCTTCCCCGGCTCGATATAGGTATTCGTCATCCGCACGATCGGCGGGAAGCGATAGTCGATCGCCCTCGCGTTGCCCGTGACCCGCTCGCCCATCTTCCCGGCGGTCTCTCGCGAGTGCAGCCGCCCGACGAGGATTCCCTCGCGAATGAGGTCGGTCTCTTGAGCCGGGACGCCCTCATCGTCGTAGCGGAAGCTGCCCCGCAGGCCGGGCACCGCCGCGCCATCCACTATGTTCAGGTGCGGCTGCCCGAATTGCCGCCCGAGTACCATGATCTCTTTCATCCGCTCGTTCTCGTACACGAAGTCCGACTCCGATAAATGGCCGAACGCCTCGTGACAGAAGACGCCCGCCAGGATCGGGTCCAGTACGACCGGGTACGTCCCCGCCTTCACGTACGGCGCCGAGAGCAACTCGACCGCTCGCTCCCCGAGGTGTCTTGCGGTCTCGTCCAGCGCCTCGATGTAAGAGAAATCGTTCAGCGCGCCCAGGCTCATGCTCGCCTGCTGCACGTCGCCGTTTTTGCGGGCCGTCGCCGATAGGCGCGAAACGACATCGATCCGTTCTTGCTCGATGTACGATCCCTCGCTGCTCGCGAAGACTACCTGCTTGTGCGAGTCCGAGTACATGATGTTCGTGCTCGTCACTCCCTCAACCGAGAGCATCCTCTCGTTGTAGCGGTCGAGCATCTCCTTCTTCGTCGCCAGGGGGATCGCGCGCGGGTCTTTCTTCACCTTCAGACGGACGCTATCGACGACGGGCGGGACTTCAGCCAGCATGCTCGTCTCGCGCCCGACATGGTGCGCCGCGCTTATCGCCTCTTCAACCCGCTTGCGAAGCTCAGCCGGCTCGTTGAAGCTGACGAACCCCCAGCCGCCTCTCAACAGCGCGCGCACGTTACCGCCGACTCCAGCTCCCGCCCGCGATAGACGATCCGATTCGTCGCCGTATCGTCCAACCGCACCTCCACGTAGTCGGCGTCGTGACTACGGAGCGCCCGCTCTATTTCGTCGCGGTCCGGCATGTCCTCCACGTTATGTCGCCCTCTGACGCACCGGCGGCGATCGCGTCTCTCCGCCCTCCCCAATTTTCGGCTCGGTGCCGTCGATGAGGCGCTTTATATTCGGTATATGCGTGAGCAACACGATTGCCGTCGCGAAGGCGCCGAATATCGTCTTCGACCATGTGTACACATCGCCGCCCGGCAGTATCGCCAGCAACACCAACGCCACGGCGCCCAGCGGAACCGTCACCATGGACATCACCGACATGTAGCGCAACGCCAGTGCGATGAAGATGCCAACCGCTACCAACCCTATCGCGAGCGGCATCGCCAGCGCGGCATAAACGCCGAATGACGTAGCGACGCCGCGACCGCCCCGGAAGCCGATGTATACCGGAAATGTGTGCCCGAGGACGGCCGCGATCCCGGCAGCGACCTGAAGGTCGTGCGTGCCGAAGATGTACCATGTGGCGAGCGTCGGTATGTATCCCTTGAGCGCGTCGCCGATGAGGACGACGACGAACGGTCCGCGGCCCATCGTTCGCAGCACATTTGTCGCCCCGATCACACCGCTACCGTATTCGCGAATGTCGATGCCTCGCCAGACGCGCGCCACGATGTAGCCGATCGGGATCGCCCCTATCAAGTACGAGGCGACCACGACCACCGCCAGCTCCCAGAGGTTCATCGTTAGGTCTATCCGGTGACTCGCCGAACGCCGGTCGATGAAGTCATTCTCTACTCCGAAACTCGAACTTTATCGCCGTGCCCTCGAACGCGAACCGCTTGCGCAAAAAATTCTCAAGGTATCGCCGGTACGAGAAGTGTATCAGGCTTGCGTCGTTCGCGAAGAAGACAAACGTCGGCGGCCGCACTTCCGCCTGCGTACCATATTTGATGCGAAGTGGACGCCGTCGCGGCGAAGGCGGTGGGTTCGCCGCCACAGCTTCTCGCAGCACGGCGTTCACCTCCGAAGTCGGGATTCGATGCGATCGCGTTTCAGCGATTTCAAGCCCCAAGTCAAGCAGGCCATCGATGTTCAGGCCCGATTTGGCGGACACAAAGGCCAGGGGTGCCCAAGGCGTGAACTGAAGCCGGCGAAGTACATTGCGCGCGAACGCCTCGCGGCTGTCTTCACTATCTTCCAAGAGGTCCCACTTGTTGACTGCCACGATCATGCCCTTGTAGGCATCCGCCACGTAGCCAGCCACATGGAGGTCCTGCGCTGCCACCTTCTCGGTCGCGTCCAGCACGAGAATCGCGATATCACAACGCTCAATCGCCTGGCGAGCACGCATCACGCTGTACTTTTCGACGCCACGTTCTATTCGCCCACGGCGCCTGATCCCGGCGGTGTCGATCAACACTAGCGGCTTGTCCCGGTACAGAAAGCGGGTATCCACTGCGTCACGCGTTGTACCTGACGCCTCACTGACAATTACTCTATCCTCGCCCAGAATGGCGTTGACTAGCGCGGACTTCCCGACATTCGGCCTGCCGACAACGGCCAGGCGCAATTCATCGACCGTTGCTTCGGCCCTCGACTCGGGAACTACTTCGCTCAGGCGGTCCAGGACCTCGCGCAGCCCGATATCGTGATAAGCACTCACCGGCATCGGCTCGCCCAACCCCAGCTCGAAGAACTCGACAGCCAGCTCTCTGCGCGAGTCGTTATCTGCCTTGTTCGCCAGAAGCAACACAGATGTCTTCTTTGGCCGCAACATCTCCGCGATTTCCGAATCGGTTCGCGTGACGCCCGTCACGGCGTCTACAACGAACAGGATCACGTCCGCCTCCGTCACAGCCGCCCGTACCTGTTCGCGAATGAGAACGGAGTAGCCGGACTCGGCATCCGGTTCTAACCCACCGGTGTCGATGAGCCCGAACTGACGGTCGCGATACGTAACCTCGGCGTGCAGCCGGTCCCGGGTCGTACCCGGTATGTTTTCAACTATCGCGCTGCGTCGGCCGACAAGACGGTTGAATAGCGTCGACTTCCCGACATTTGGACGCCCGACGATCACTACGACCGGCTTACGGGCAAGATTCTCGCCCGTTGGCATACGGTCATCCCCGCCGCGCACGGCTTACTTGCGCTCTAGGCTAACGTCTATCTCTTGCGGAGAAATCGAGCGCGCCTCTAGGCCGTTCGGCGCCGTCACTTTCACGCTCACGTTATGAGTGCCGGCGTCCTTTCCGTCGAGGTCGATGCTCGCCTTGATGTCACTCGGGTTTACCTTGAGAAGGTCCGGAAGAGAGCCGAACAGGAACACTTGCACAGGCGGCAGACTTCCCACGATTTTTAGATTGTCCGCTAAGCCCGTAACAGCAATCGGTACTGCAAACGCCTGCTGGCCGGTCGCGGCGGTGATCTTTACTTTGACCGTTACGTTGACGCCTCCCTTAACGCTCGTGCCTGTCGGAAGGTTGAGCGATACGGTCCGGGAAACATCGCTCGTCGCGTCGTCGATATCGACCGGTTGGGTGAGTATTGCGACTGCCTGCTCGACGAAAGTTTGCGATCCGAATACCGTAACCACAGCCGGCTCCACTGAAACCCCGAGGACGTTATAGCCCTGCCGGGGCGTGCCCTTGAGCTGCGGGCTAACGGCTAACGCGCGGCTGAAGGACTTCTGATCGATGCTGATGCTTACGTCCATCACCGTCGGGTTGACTTCCACGTCTTGCACCAGATCGCCGCTCTGGTCTCGAGGCTCGAGATGAACAGCGCTACTGAACGACTCGGTCCTTCCCTGGATATCGACTGATGCCACTGCCTTCGTGACAGCGGCGACTCGGTCTTGCGGCCCGGCCACGATAGCCGTATCGGCATCTAGCTTCGTATGGCTCAATTCGAAGTCCGATGGCGGTGCACCGCGCGTCTCCAGCTCAATTGGCACTGGCTTGCTCACCAATTGCGAGAGCGTCACTTTGATTAGGGTGCTGTCCGTGCCCGTAAGGACTTCCACGACCCGCAGGTTGCCGCGCCCCGTCAATGTCCTCACGTCGACCGGCCTCTCGTACGTGCCTACTGTCAAGCCATCTAGGTCTACGGTCGCCTGAAAGTCATCCTTCGTCAGGCTGTCGAAAACGTTCTCCTCGACGCGGATCCGAACACGCACATTCCCCAACGTGTCCGCCACGGCAACATCCGAGGGACGATTCACCGGCCTCACCGGGATGTCCACCGGCAGCACCTTGGTCTGTTCCGGATTCTCAGCGTCCGTAACAAAGATCCAGAGCCCAAACGCCAGTACGATCGAAAGCACCGCGAGCCCGCTGTTCTCACGGATAGATTTGGCGGCGGGCCGCAGGAGGGCGCCGATTACGACGGCGGCCTCCCAGATCAGCATGCGGATTTGTTCCATAGGATGCTAGCGTGTAAGCCGCGGCAGGTATCTCCCGGCTGGCTTGTCCAGGTCGCCGGCCGGCAGGAGCAGGCTACGCAAGATCCCTCGCAATCTGGGTCCGTCGAGGTTCGAAATGATCCGGGCGTTCGCGGCAATCGAAATCTGCCCCGTTTCCTCCGAGACAACGACAGCGATGGCGTCGGTCCGCTCCGTTACGCCTAGCGCCGCACGGTGCCGCGTCCCGTGAAAGCCAGAATCCGTGCGGTCCGAAAGGGGTAACGTACAGCTCGCCGCCACGGCGCGATCCTCTCGCATGACAACCGCCCCGTCATGCAGAGCCGAGTTTGGATAGAACACGCTCAGCAGTAACTGCACCGAACACTGCGCGTCGAGCTTCACACCGCTATCGATGTAGTCCTCCAGGCCGGTCTCGCGCTCAACGACGACGATCGCTCCGTGTCGCTTCTCCGCCAGGTTAAGGCTTGCGTCGGCGATCGTGTCGACGACTCCCTCGTAAAGGGCCCGGCCGGGCCATGGCCACCGGCTCGTTCGGCCCAGTCGCTCTAGAAATCGCCGTATCTCGCTCTGAAAGACGATCGGAATCGCGATCAGTACGGCCGGCAAAGAGTAGCGGATCAGCCAATCGAGCACGGTAAGGTTGAGGAGTTGCGCGAGAATGACTACACCGACCACCACCATCACAATTCCGCGCAGTAATGACATCGCCGTAGTGCCTTTGAGAACCAGCAGCGCCAGGTAAATGAGTACGGCGATCACAAGGATGTCGATTATGCTTGCAGGACCGAAGGTATCCAGAGCGTCGCGAATGGAGTGCCAAATCGTCATCAGGATGCAGCCTCGTCCCCCAAAATGAGGGCGAGCAGCGCCTTCTGCGCGTGTAGCCGGTTCTCGGCTTGATCGAACACCACCGACTGGGGCCCATCGATGACCTCATCGGTTACTTCCTCGCCGCGATGCGCGGGGAGGTCGTGCATGAAGATCGCATCCCGCTTCGCCCCGGCCATCAGCCTTGCGTCGACTTTGTACCCCGAAAAATACTCCTTTCGCTGCGAGGCCTCATGTTCCTGGCCCATACTCGTCCACACGTCTGTATAGACGACGTCCGCGTCCGCCACTGCCTCTGCGGGATTGTGCATCACCTCGAGGCTGCCCCCGGAAACCTCTGCCAGCTCCGCGGCCCTCGCTCGGATATCGTCCGGCAAGCCGTACTCTTCAGGCGAAGCGATTCGGAAGTGCATGCCGGACATTGCAGCTGCTAGGCTGAGCGAATTTGCAACGTTGTTCCCGTCGCCGATGAACGCCATCGTCACGCCGCGCAGCCCGCCCTTCTTCCCCCGCACGGTCAGCATATCCGCCAACGCCTGACACGGGTGCTCGCTGTCCGAGAGTGCATTGATTACCGGCACAGTTGCCTGCGCCGCTAACTCTGAAAGCGTCTCTGATTTGAACGTGCGCGCAGCTATGCAGTCGACGTAGCGGCTTAAGACGCGGGCCACGTCGGCGGGCGTCTCCCGCTCGCCGAGGCCAACCTCGGGCGGCGAAAGGTAAATGCAATCACCTCCCAGATGTCGCATCGCCACATGAAAGGAAACGCGGGTACGTAGGGAAGGTTTCTCGAACACAAGGGCGAGCGTCTTGCCCGCCAAAAGCGTCTGCCTGCCCCTGTCCTTTAGGCCCATCGCCGTCTGCAGGATGTCTTCGAGTTCCTGCGACGCTATGTCGGTGATAGAGATGAAGTCACGGCCGCGCACGGCGATCCTCCTATTGGGGATAGAGCCAGTATAGCATCGGCCTGACCGTTGCCCGCGTGATATACTGCGCCCGCCGTGCCGCGCCGAACGATCCTGGCAGGCGCCGCCGTAGGGGCAGTTGTTGCTTTCGGCCTGGTCCTCTTCCTTTTGGTGCAGCTATCGGATTCGGACTCACCGAATAGCACGGGCCGCTCGGAGGCCCCGCGCTCGCCTCGTATGACCCTCGAAGGCGTTATCGCCCTCGTCTCGCGTGAGCACGCCGGCTGCCCGGAGCAGCCCGCGCTGACTCTCACGGCCGCAGCAGTCTACAACGGCGACGGTACATGGACCGTGACGTACCACGACTACGGCTGGACGGTCGACGAAGAAGCGCAGTCGGTGCGCCCGATCGGCGATGCTCTTCCCTGCCCGCGCCGTTGACGCCTTGACGGCAGTGTAGCTCGAGACTATATTTCGGCCAGAAATCCCCGAAGCCGAGAGGTCCCCGCGCTTGGCTGATCAGCTCGAACGCTATCGTTGGTTCATCGTCGCGCTACTAGCGTTGCCCCTTCTCGGCGGCATTTTCCTTCTCGCAAAAGACCGCCTGAGCGATCCCGCCGAGCTTCAGATCACAAACACCAACGCCGTCCCCGCCGATATCCGCGTCTACATCAGCGGCGCCGTCCAGAACCCCGGAGTGTACCCCCTGAAGGATGGCGATCGCTGGATCGATGCCCTTGAAGTCGCCGGCGGTCCCTCTAAAGGCGCGGATCTTGATGCCGTCAACCTCTCGAAGCGAGTTCAAGATGAGGACCAGATCTTCGTGCCCGCGCGGGGCGGAGATTCGCCAGCCACGAATGGTCAGAAGCTACTCGTCAACATCAACACTGCCAGCGAGGCCGAACTTCAGGCGCTGCCTGGCATCGGCGAAGTCCGCGCCCGCGGCATAGTTCAGTCACGTACCACCGAGGGGCCGTTCGCGTCCGTCGAAGATCTCCTCACGCGCAAGGTCGTTCCACAATCCGTCTTCACTGATATCGAACCTCTAATCACAGTCCAATGAAATGATCCCGGCGTTCCTCGCGATCGCCTGGCTGCTCGGAATCGCCGCCGCTTCCTTCACCGGCGCGGAGGCCTTTGCTTCGCTCGCCGCGGCGGGCCTCCTCGGCGTCGTTTCGTTCGCTGTCCGGCCTCGTTGGACAACGCTAGCCCTGATAGGCGCTGGTTCTGTTCTTATATTCGCCGCCACCTGGCGCTACGAATCGACTACTCCGGAACACTCTCCCATCGCCCGCTTCAATGACGGCGATTCCGTTCGTCTCCGCGCGATCATCAGCGACGAACCCGATGACCGGGGCTCTTCCCGCCTGTACCGCATGGATGTACAGGAGTCCTACTCGGAAGGGGGCTGGCGGCCCGACTCGGGCGGTATGCTGATGCGCACCTCTCTCTTCCCGAAGTACGAGTACGGAGACCTCCTCGAGATCCGGGGCAAGCTCGAGACCCCTCCTAGCTTTGACGACTTCGACTACCGCGAGTACCTCTTCCGCCGCGGTGTCGATTCTATCGCCGCGTATCCGAAGGTCCGCGTACTCGAGCACGGCCGCGGCGACTCTCTCCGCTCCACCTTGATCGATTTTCGCAGGTCTCTTTCGAGCGCACTGTCGGAGGTACTTCCCGACCCAGAAGCTACGCTCGCGACCGGCATCTTATTCGGCACCCGCGCCAACATTCCTCATGATCTCAATGAAGACATGCAAGCGACCGGCACGTCCCATCTCGTGGCGGTCAGCGGGCAGAACGTCGTTCTCGTCGCGGCCTTCGTGATTGCTGCCCTAGCATGGATCTTGGGCCGCCGACCCGCCGCTTGGACCGCGCTCGCCGCCGTAATCTTTTACGCGCTGCTCGTTGGCGGCCAGCCGTCCGTCGTTCGAGCCGCCATCATGGGCGGCCTTTACGTGCTCGCGATCGCACTCGGCCGGCAAAACAGCGCGGGCATCACGATAGCGCTTGCCGCCGGGGTGATGACGGCGCTAGACCCGCAGGTGGTGCACGATGTCTCGTTCCAGCTCAGTAACGAGACAAAGCAACTTCGACATCCCGTTTTTGTTTACGCTCCCCGTAGGGGCGCTTAGGCAGCACGCGCCCCTGGCCGACCGTCACGTCCGGCTTCTTCTCCTGAACACCTGGGGATACTCCCGCGACAACCTGGCGCAAGTCTGCGAGGTCGTGCCCGAAACGATGAGCGCACTATTAGCGCGGATACGCAGACGAGCGGAACCGTTCCTCGTTTCAAATTCTTTCGCCGATTCGTACGAGGCGCTGCGCCAATTCCGTTGGCAAGTGGACGTGCGCGGCGAAGACCGGACGGCGTGACGTAGAACCGCCATGCTGCGGGCAAGCGCTCAGGCGGCTAAGAAACCATCCCATGTTGTCGAACACGCGCGCGACCGCCTAGAGCGGTGGCCTGATGCTCCTCTGGGCTATCACCGTCGATGACATCATCGCTGGCCTGCGTGAGCGTGGTTTGCAAAACGACCCGACGCGGCGCGAGCTTGACTTGATTTGCCAGTACACGGATTCCGCGCTCGACGATGCTGCCCGCAGATTGCTGGAC
>WNFY01003956.1_pt1 | contig 13772 bp, 17 predicted proteins | sample 5400091 | NCBI WGS metagenome assembly WNFY01 (sample SAMN13153364, study PRJNA577476) | soil metagenome | isolation source: 60 cm soil or saprolite under grassland replicate 1 | place: USA:California | collected 2016-06-15 | reverse complement strand
CGATCGTCGTCGACTCGACGGCCGACTTTCCGCAGGCGCCGGAGCGCTACCCGAACTGGCGGATCGTGCCGCTCTACGTCCGCTTCGGGCAGGAGAGCTTCCGCGACTACGTCGAGCTCGGACCTGCCGACTTCTACGCGCGGCTGCGTGGCTCGCCGATCGTGCCGACCACGTCGCAGCCGACTCCCGGCGACTTTCAGGCCGCCTACGAGGAGCTCGGGGAGTACGAGCGCGTCTACTCGGTTCACATCGCCGGCACGCTCTCGGGCACTGTCGAGAGCGCTCGGACAGCGGCGGCAGAGTTCGGCGACCGGATCCGCGTGGTCGACACCGAGACCGCCTCCGCCGCCGTCGCGATGCTCGGGCTCGCGATCCAGAGGCGGCTCGAGCGGGGCACGACCGACGAGGAGGTCGAGGAGCTCGTCGGTCGGCATCGGCGCGAGTCGCAACTGATCTTCACGCTCGACACGCTCGACTACCTCGCGCGCGGTGGGCGAATCGGCCGCGCGGCGGCGTGGGCGGGAGGGCTGATGAGGGTGAAGCCGATCCTGACGATCCGCGACGGCGAGGTGATTCCGATCAAGCGCGTTCGAGGCAACCAGCGCGCCTTCCAGGAGTTCATCGCGGCCTTCGAGTCGGGCTCGACCGACGGGCCTGGCTGGCGCGTCGCGATCGCCGACGCGGACGCACCCGATCGCACCGAGGCGCTGAGGGAGCTGGTGCGGCGAACGCGCCCGGAGGCGGAGCTCGAGCTCGTGACAACGCTCGGGCCTGTGATCGGTACCCACGCCGGCCCGGGCACGGTCGGGCTCTTCTGGTTCGCCGATGAATGATCATCGTGGCTTCGCGGGCGCGGAGGCGCCCGAGCGCTGGCCGCCGACACGGGGGCGGCCGCGTCCGGAGGAGCTCAACAGGTCGCTCGACACGCTGCCGGGCGTCGGACCGTCGCAGCGCGGCAAGCTGGCCAAGCTCGGCCTGCGGACGGTCCGCGATCTGCTCGAGCACCGGCCGCGCGACTACCAGCAGGCCGTGGGGGAGACGCCGATCTCGAACCTGTTCGGCGAGGAGGAGGCGGTGATCGCCGGCGAGGTGCGGCGCATCTCGATCCGCCCGACCCGACGCCGGTTGACCGTTCTGAAGGCCGCGGTGCGCGACGAGAGCGGCGAGATCTCAGCGGTCTGGTTCAACCAGCCGTGGCTCGCCGACAAGCTGCAGCCCGGGACGCGGCTGCGCTTGCGGGGACAGCTGCGCCGGAACGAGTTCCACGTCCGCTCGTACGACCTGGACGGCGCGGCCGCGACCGCCGACTTCGCGCCGGTGTATCCCGCGAGCGAGGAGGTGACGTCGGCGCGCCTGCGGACGCTTGTCGAGAGCGCGCTCCCGCATGCAACCGATTTCGGCGACTCACTGCCCGCTTCGCTGCGGGCCCGCGAGCGGTTGCCGCTCCGCTTCGATGCGCTCGTCGCCCTGCACCGCCCGCGCGACGGCGGCGAGGCCGAGCGGGCGCGCCGCCGGCTCGCGCTCGACGAGCTCTTTCTCCTGCAGGTCGGGCTGGCACGGATCCGCGAAGGGACGGAGGAGGCGACCGCGCCGGCCCTCGGAGAGCCGGGCGAGCTCGCTGAGCGCTACCGTCAGGCGCTCCCGTTCGAGCTGACGAAGGATCAGGAGCAGGCGATTGCGGAGATCGATGCCGACCTTGCGGCCTCGAAGCCGATGCAGCGGCTGCTCCAGGGCGACGTCGGCTCGGGCAAGACCGTCGTCGCGCTCTACGCCCTGCTTCGGGCCGTCGAGGCCGGCAAGACCGGCGCGCTGATGGCGCCGACGGAAACGCTGGCTGAGCAGCACTTTTTGACGCTCGAACCGATCTGCACCGAGCTCGTCGTGCGGACGGCGCTGCTGACGGGATCCGTCAAGGGCGACGTTGAAGGGGCGCAGATTCTCGTTGGGACGCACGCGCTGATCCAGGAAGGCGTCGACCTCTCGGAGCTCGCAGTCGCGGTCGTCGACGAGCAGCACCGGTTTGGGGTCGAACAACGTGGCGCCTTGGCCGCCGGACGCTCGCCGCATGTCCTGCACATGACCGCGACGCCGATCCCGCGCACGCTCGCGCTGACCGTCTACGGCGATCTCTCGGTGACGGAGATCGCGAAACCGCCGGCCAATCGCAAGCCGATCGTGACCAGCTGGGTGACCGAGGAGCGCGGACCCGAGGCATACCGGCGGCTGCGTAAGCACCTCGACGCCGGCCGGCAGGCCTACGTCGTCTGCCCGCTGATCGAGCAATCCGAGACCTCGCAGGCGCGCGCGGCCGAGGCCGAGGCGGAGCGGCTTCGTCGCGGGGAGCTCCGCGACTACCGCGTCGGTCTCCTGCACGGCCGCCTGCGCCCGTCCGAGCGGCGGCAGCTGATGGCGCACTTCAAGGCACGGGAGCTCGACGTGCTCGTCTCGACGACTGTGATCGAGGTCGGCGTCGACGTACCGAACGCGACGATCATGATCGTCCAGGAGGCCGACCGGTTTGGGCTCGCCCAGCTCCACCAATTGCGTGGCCGCGTCGGCCGCGGCGCCGAGCAGTCGTACTGCCTGCTCGTCTCACGAGCGAAGGAGGAGCTGACCGATAACGCCCGTGAGCGCCTGCAGGCCCTCGTCGAGACGACCGACGGTTTCGAGCTGGCCGAGAAGGACCTGGAGCTGCGCGGAGAGGGCCAGCTGCTCGGGACGCGGCAGGCCGGTCTGTCCGAGTTTCGCTTCACGCGCCTGCGAGCCGACCGCGAGCTGCTCGAACGCGCCCGCGAGCTCGCCGGCGAGCTGGTCGCTCACGAAGGCCCGCTGAACGACGAGGTCGACCGCTTCTTCGCCGGCGCCGAGGCGGACTCGCTGGCGTGACTTTAGGGACTGTCCCCACCGGGGACTGTCCCTGAAACCGGCTGCAGCTCGGTGCCGCTTGAGGGACAGTCCCCCTTCGGGGACAGTCCCTAAAAACCAGCTGCAGCTCGCTGCCGCTTGAGGGACAGTCCCCTTTCGGGGACAGTCCCTGTCGTGAGAATCATCGCCGGGTCGAATAAGGGCGCGCGGATCTTTGCCCCGAAGGGACAGGACACGCGCCCGACGGGGGACCGCGCACGCGAAGCCGCGTTCAACCTGATCGGCCCCGTCGACGGCGCGGCCGTGCTCGACCTCTTCGCCGGTTCGGGCGCGATGGGCCTGGAAGCGCTCTCGCGGGGAGCGGCGAGCGCCGTCTTCGTCGAGAACGACCGCGAGGCTCGCCGCACGATCGACCGCAACCTCGACAAGCTCGGCCTCACCGGTGCTCGCGTCGTCGCCCAGGACGCTCTACGGGCTCTCGCCGCCGAGGCCGCGGCCGGTCGCCGCTACGATCTCGTGCTGGTCGATCCGCCCTACGAGATGTTTTCTTCCCTGCAAAACAGGCTTTCCCAGTATCTTCCGGCCGTCCTCGCGGAGGACGGCCTGGTCGTCGTCGAGACGGGTGCCAGAGACGAGCCCGAGTTGCCGTCGCTCACGCAACGCACCAGCCGGCGTTACGGCTCGGCACGAATAACCCTCTTCGAACAACCGTGATCACAGCCATCTACCCCGGCACCTTCGACCCCGTTACCAACGGCCACGTCGACGTGATCGAGCGCGCCGCCGGCATCTTCGACCGGCTCGTGATCGGCGTCGTCGGCAACCCCCAGCACAAGCAGCCGATGTTCACGCTCGACGAGCGGGTCGCCTTCCTGAAGGAGGCTCTCGAGGGACTCGAGAACGTCGAGGTCGACGTCTTCTCCGAGCTGGTGGTCGACTTCGCGCGCAGGTGGGAGGCGAAGGCGATCGTCAAGGGCCTGCGCGTGATCTCGGACTTCGAGTGGGAGTTCCAGATGAACCAGCTGAACCGGACACTCGCGCCCGAGGTCGAAACGGTCTACGTGATGGCGAGCCCGGAGGTCAGCTTCGTCTCCTCGAGCGGCGTGAAGGAGATCGCCTCGTTCGGGGGAAAGGTTGACGGGCTCGTTCCGGCGGCTGTCGCGAGACGGTTCGCGGAGATGTTTCCGGACGGACGGCCGGGGACGCCGGAGAACCCAGGGGAATGAACGAGACGCAACGACTCGAAAGCCTCCTCGAAGGCGGCAACGGCGGCAGCGTCACGCTGCCGCGAAAGGATGCGCTGGAGCTCGTCCAGAAGCTGAAGGTTCGAGGCAATCCGGGCGCGGCTGCGCGGCTCGTCGAGCTGCTCAACTCGCCGGGTGACGTCGATCTCAACCCCGAGGAGGCGAAGAGTCTGCTCGAGCAACTGCGCGAGAGCGGGCGCCGCTGGGTCTTCGGCACGAACGAGGCGCGGGAACTGCCGTCCCTCAAGCCACCGGAGTCGGAGTCCGCGCCCGAGCCCGAACCTGAGCCCCAGCCGGAATCTGAGCCGGACAAAGCGGAGCCGGAGCCCTTACCGGAACCGGAGCCCGCAGCGGAACCAGAGCCCACGCCGGAACCACCACAAAAGCGGGGCTTCTTCAGCCGCCTCTTCGGCAGAACTAGCGAATAGTGCTTCCTCTGTAAACTCCGAGGATTCATGGACGTACTCGTTCTCATCGACAAGCTCGACGACCTCGTGCACAACGCGAAGGCAGTGCCGCTGACCGACCAGGTCCGCATCGATCGCGAGGAGATCTACGACATCCTGGACCAGATGCGGGCGACGATCCCGGAGGAGATCAAGCAGGCCCGCTGGATCGTCAAGGAGCGGCAGGAGATGCTCGCCGAGGCGAAGCGGGAGTGCGACAGGATTCTCGGCGAGGCACGCGAGCAGGCGGTTCGCGAGGCCTCGCAGACGGAGATTGTCAAGCTCGCCGAGCGTCAGGCACAGGAGATCGTCGACGAGGCCAGGCGCCAGGCGCGAGAGACGCGGCTCGAGATGGAGGACTGGGCCGACAGCATCCTCTCGACGCTCGAGGTCAATCTCGACAAGTTCCTGGGCGCGGTCAAGCGGGGACGCGAGCGGCTCCACGAGCGCTCGCAGGAGTCCGTCGTCGCCGGAGTCGGAGCCGGAGTCGGCATCGACGGCAGCTCGACGAACGACCAGCCCTTCTAGAGGCCCGTGGACACCTACCTCGCCGTCGCGAGCAAGCGCGACTGGCGCAGCTACGCCGACCGCCCGATCCCCGAGGACGTCGTCACGCGAATCCTCGACGCCGGTCGGGTCGCGGGCAGCGGCTCCAACAAGCAGCCGTGGACGTTCGTCGTCGTCGAGGACGAGGAGCGGAAGGAGCGCCTCGCCGGGTCGGTCTACGTCGCCGGCAATGTTCGCGGCGCCGCCCTCGTGATCGCGATCGCGACACCGGGAGGAGGGCGCGTTCTCGACGTCGGGCGCGCGATGCAGAACATGATGCTCGTCGCTTGGAACGAAGGCGTCGTCTCGTGCCCGAACGGGATGCCTGACCGAGCACGGACGGCTCAAGTTCTGGGCCTGGAGGGTGACCTCGAGCCCGTGATCGTGCTCTCGTTCGCCTATCCGCGTCGCCCTCTCGACCCAGAGGCGAAGACCGTCGAGGAGTGGAGCGGCGAGGCGAATCGCAAGCCGGTCGGCGAGCTTCTGATGCGCGTCTAGCCGTTGCTAGGTTGAGCGGGTGACCGTTCTCACTCTACGCACGCTCAAGCTCCGTTCCGGCGAGCAGTTCGCCGACGAGCGAGAGATTCAACTCGAGCCGCTGGAGCTCGGCGGGCAGCGCTATCTGCCGGTGCCCGAGACCGTGCAGGCGGAGCTGTCGATCACGCGTGCGAGCACGGGGACGGTCTTCGAGCTTCGCTTCCGCAACCGGCTCCACGGCCCCTGCTACCGCTGCCTCGAGGACGCCGTGCTCGAGCTGCCGATCTCGGCTCGCGAGTACCAGGCGACAAACCCCGACTCCGACGAGCTGCGGACGCCGTACCTCGAAGACGACCGGCTCGATCTCTCGGCCTGGGCCCGCGACGCGGTCGCGCTGGCGCTGCCGCTGCAGATTCTCTGCCGGCCGGACTGTGCCGGACTCTGCCCGGTCTGCGGCAAGAACCTGAACGCCGAGCCACACACGCACGACGAAGAGAAGTCCGACTCGCGCTGGGCCGCACTCGCCGAGCTCCGCGACAGGCTTTAGAGCACTCCCTGGATATACTGCGCGGCCGCTAATGGCAGTCCCGAAGCGAAAAACGTCGAAGTCGCGCCGCGACAAGCGCCGCGCCCAGCACGGCATCTCGTCGCCGAGGCTGAGCCTCTGCCCGAATTGCGGCTCGCCGACGCGGCCGCATCAGATGTGCCAGACGTGCAAGACGTACCGCGGCCGCGAGATCGAGCCGCTCCGCCCGCTCGGTTCGTAACGTCATGGCAGCACGCGTCGCGGTCGACGCGATGGGCGGTGATAGAGCACCCGAAGAGATTGTCGCGGGCGCACTTGAAGCGGCGTCGCCGAAGATCAATCCCGTGCTGGTCGGCCCCGCGGGCCTCGATACGGGCGGGCTCGAGCTCGTCGAGGCGCGGACGACGATCGCGATGGATGAGAAACCAGCCGATGCCGTCCGCGGCAAGCGCGACAGCTCGCTCGTCGTTGCGTGCCGGCTCGTCCGCGAGGGCCGAGCCGACGCGGCCGTTTCCGCCGGGAACACCGGCGCCATGCTCGCCGCGGGACTCCTCGAGATCCGGCGCCTGCGCGGCGTCAACCGGCCTGCGATCGCGGTCGTCCTACCGGCTAAGCGCGGCCCTTCGGTTCTAATCGACTCCGGCGCCAACGCGGACGGACGGGCGGAACACCTGCGCCAGTTCGCGCACATGGGCTCCGTCTTCGCGCAAGAGATCCTCGGGATCAGCGATCCCGAGGTGCGCCTGCTCTCGATCGGCGAGGAGCCGGAGAAAGGGAACCAGCTGACGCTCGAGGCGCACCGGCTGCTGTCCGAGGCGGACGACCTCAACTTCAAGGGCAACACCGAGAGCCGCAACTTGCTGGAAGGCGCCGCCGATGTGGTCGTCTGCGACGGCTTCACCGGCAACGTCGTCCTCAAGGCCCTCGAGGGGACGATCGCCACGGTCCTCGGTTCCCTGCGCGAGGAGATTAACGCCAGCCGTCGCGCCAAACTCGGCGGCCTGTTGATCCGCCCCGCGGCGCGCGGCCTGCGCGACCGGCTTGACCCCGACACCTACGGGGGCGCTTATCTGCTCGGCCTGCGCGGGCTGGCCGTGATCGCGCACGGAGGCTCCGGCCGGCGGGCGATCGCGAACGCGATTCGGCTCGCCGCCCGGGGGGTCGAGCACGACGTCGTCGGAAGCTTGCAAGAACGGCTTGAACAGGGCGTGTTAGAGTCCGCGCGCTCTGACCCCGAACCGGCAAGGTAGGTGAGATGGCAGCTTCGCGAGAGGAAGTGTACGAGCGAGTAAAGGAAGTGCTGAGCGAACAGCTCGGCGTCGACGAAAGCGAGATCAACGAGGAAGCCTCTTTCCAGGAAGATCTCGACGCCGACTCGCTCGATCTCGTCGAGCTGATCATGGAGCTCGAAGACCAGTTCGGGATCAAGATTTCCGACGAGGACGCTCAGAAGATCCAGACGGTCGGTCAGGCTGTCGACTACGTCTCCTCGCACCAGTAGCCGCGGTCGTCTCGACCGCCTGATCGACGCGCTCCCGGAGGAGCGGCTCGAGAACGTCTTCACGCACTCCTCCTGGGCGCCCGATCGTGCGTCGTCGTACGAGCGGCTCGAGTTCCTCGGCGACAGCGTGCTCGAGCTCGCGATCGCTCGCGCGCTCTACGACGACTACCCCGACTTCTCCGAGGGCAGGCTGGCGAAGATCCGCTCGCACGTCGTCTCGCGGGCGAGCTGCGCCGTCGTGGCGAAGGAGCTGGACCTCGGGACGCGGCTGCTGGAACGCGGCCGCGACCTGATCCCCGAGGAGGAGCTCCAGCGCTTGATGAAGAACCGCAACGTGCTCGCCGCGCTGCTCGAGGCTTCGCTGGCCGCGCTCTTCCTCGAGCACGGGTTCCAGAAGATCGAACCGGCGGTCGTCGACGCCTTCGCGGGCCGGATCGAGTACGCCCTGACGAGCCACGTCGACTTCAAGACCGAGCTCCAGGAGGCGCTCGCCCGGCGGGGAAAGTCGGTCAGTTATTCGGTACTGAACGTCGAGGGTGCGCCGCACGACCGCACGTTCACTTGTGCGGCAAACATCGACAGCGACCAGGCCGGGGTCGGCCAAGGACGCTCCAAGAAGGCGGCGGAGCAGGCGGCCGCGCAGCAGGTGCTCGCCAAGCTCGGCATCTCCTAGCGCCAGGCGGAGATCAGCGTGACTGACCGAGCAACCGGCAAGCCCTCACGGCAGAGCTTCGTGGTCCTACGCCAGGTGGGGCCGGACGAGTGGCAGCTTCTCGGCGAGGTGCCCCGAAAACGAGGTCTGCCCGCGCGGGCGGCACGCACGCAGGCGATCCTGGATGCCACCGGTGGGTCGGCGCGGGGCGGTGAGGTCTACGCGGCCGTACTCCGTAGCGAATGGAGGATCGCCTTGGACTGGATCCCACCAGTGGAGTAGCAAACGGGGCTAAGAGGTTAATCGGTCGAAACGCCTGCAAGTACGGTTGTTCAATCGGCCTCGCAGCCTCATACGGCGTACTCGTCCTCGCCCAGTCAGCGCTCGTGTTCGCACCAGGGCGACCGCCTCGGCTCGTCTCTTCGCGAGCCCTTGGGCTGGCGATCCCGGCGGCCGCGCTCGTCGCCGGCGTCACCATCGCGCAGATCGGCGGAGGAGCTGATTTTCTGACCGCGCTCGCGGCAGTTGCGACTCCGCTACTCGCGGCCGGCGCAGGCTGGGCGCGGGGTTGGCGGCTTCCCTGGTTGCCCGCACTCTGCGTGCCGCCGCTCTACGCACTCGCCTGGCTGCGGCCCGACGCTTGGTCGAGCGACCTCGCGGGGGTCGCGCTGATCGCGGGCGCCTGCCTGGCCATCACGGGCCTTGTCGCCGGCGTCGCGCCCTGGTCGTGGCTGACGGCCGGGCTCGTGTTGCTCGTCGTACTCGACGTGATCCTCGTCTGGGGCGACCGTCAGGTCGAGCCGACGAGGAATGCGCTCCAGGCTGCGGCGCCGCCGACGATCGGGCGCCCGCTGCCAGAACTGCAGCAGGTTGACTTCGGCTCGGCCACGATGGGGTGGCTCGATTTCGCAGCGTCGGCGCTGCTTGGCCTGCTCGTGCGGCGGCGAGCGGCGGCGGCCGTCGCCACGGGCCTCGCAGCCGGCCTCTGGGGGTTGCTGCTTCTAGCGACATCGCCGATTGCGGCAACCCCGCCGGTGCTGGTCGGTCTCATCGTCGGGCGGACCCGCCGCGGTCGTTTGCCAATCCTGTCGCCGGCTCTAAGCTCTCTCACCACCCACGCATGGATTCCCTCGAGGCGATTAGCCGCGCCCAAGACACCAGGCTCGTGACCGAAGACGGCGACGAGGTCGAGCTCGAGCTCGCGCCTGGCTTGCCGCCGGCCGACATACTCGCGGTCGCCTGGGCGAGCGTCCGCAAAATGTCCTTCGAAGAAGGGGCAATCATCGGCGTGTAGTGGGCGTATGCTCGCCTCCGTGGGCGAGCCGCTCCGAACACTGCAGACGAATGACGGGCGCACGCTCGCGTTCGCGGTGTGGGGCGACCCGAGCGGTTTCCCGATCATGGCCTTGCATGGGACGCCGGGCTGTCGGTTGCAGCGCTGGCCCCACGAGGAGCTCTACCAACAGCTCGGCGTGTGCGTCGTCACGCACGACCGCGCCGGCTACGGCCGCTCCACGCGGCGCCACGGTCGCAGCGTCGCCGATGCGGTCGACGACGTGATCGCCATCGCCGACGAGCTCGGCTTCGACCGCTTCGGCGTAACCGGCGGGTCGGGGGGTGGGCCGCATGCGCTCGCTTGCGCCGCGCTGCGTCCGGACCGAGTCGTGCGCGCGACGAGCAGCGTCGGCGAGGCCCCATACGGCGACGGCGGTCTGGAGCACGACAAATGGGTCGATGGCATGGACCCCGAGAACGTGAAGGAGTTCGGAATTGCGCTTGCGGGCGAGGAGGCGCTGACCGAATACGTCGAGGCGCAGCAGGCGCAGGCAGAAGCGCGCGTCGCAGTCGATCCGTCCACAGTGCTCGACGACTACGACCTCAGCGACTCGGACCGCGCGCAGCTCGCGCGGCCAGAGGTGATGCAGATCGTCCGCGAGGCGACGGCTGAATGGGCGTTCAACGGCGTCGGCGGCTGGGTCGACGACGACCTCGCCTTCACCCGTCCCTGGGGCTTCGACGTCTCGAACATCGCCGTTCCTGTGTTGATCATCTATGGCTCAGCCGACGTGCTCGTGCCGTCGGCGCACGGCCGATGGCTGGCGGCCCATGTCCCGGGCTGCATCGTCAAGATCGAGGAAGGCGGCCACCTCGGCGTCGACCCGGTGACCGAGATCGCGGAGAACGCGCGCTGGCTCCAAGACGGTCTGGTGCCGGTAGGGGCACTGTCTCCTGATCACTGACGCACGCCTGGGCCAGCGTTCACGAATGACGCATGAGCGTGACGGCGGCCTAGTGGCGGAAGCGTCGCAGGAACTTCAGCTGGCGTTCGAGGGCGGGCGCAGCGTCCGGTCGGCGGGCGTCCGCAACCATGAACGATGCGGCGACCCAGGCTGCGTAGACCGGGAGCGCTTGATCGAGGAGCTCCTCGTCGTAGCTTCCATATGCGGCGATTGCGCTCTGGGCTTCGGGATCTGAACCGTCCGAGCGGTCGTCCAGTACGAGGGCGGCGAGGTCGTATTCACGCGGCCCACGGCACGCCGTCTCCAGATCGTGCCAGATCGGCCCGGCAGCAGTTTGGATGCAGTTGAAAAAATGGGCGTCTCCGTGCAGCGCCTGCCCCTCGGGGAGCTCGCGCGAGGCGAGTTCGCAGAGTAGTTCGACGTCGTCGGACGGGGCGAAAGGCTCGAGCATCGCTCGCACCTCTTCTGCGCGGCCTGCAGGGGGCAGGTCGCCGGCGTAGTCAGCGAGCGACTCGTGGATCGTGTGGAGCCCTCGGCCGGCTGCGGTCGCGTCGAGCTTGCCGGCCTGCACGAGGTAGTGCCAGAAAACGAGCGTATATCCGTCGTGGCGGTGCGGGCCAGGCGGAAGCAGGTCGCTTGGCTGGACGACCGGTGCGCCCGCCTGAGCCGCGTGCCAGGCCACAGTGAGTTCCCGTTCGACGTCGGCCGGATCGACACCGGGAGCGCCGCTGGTTACGCGCGCGACCACTGGCGACGGCCACAGGTGCACGAGCACGTGCCACGCTTCCCCCAACACGACCGGCTTCTCGCAGTGCACCCCGTAGGCATCAGCGACCGCGACCGCAGCTTCGACTGCACTCATGACGCGATCGTAAACCCGACCTTCTGGATGCCCTGGCTGCTCCCATGCAAGGGGCTCTCGACTGGGCCAGCGTGCGGGAACGTCACCCGAGGCCGCGCTAGATCAGTCTCTATTCGGGTTCCAGATGATTTCCCAAAGGTGGCCGTCCAGGTCGCGGAAGTAGCCGGAGTAGATGCCCCACGCCCTGTCGCGCGGCGTGGTGACGGCCGCCCCGGCTGCTTCGGCCTTCTCGATCAACTCATCCACCTCGGCGCGGCTCTGCACGAGTTGCCCCAGGCTGAACTCGCCGGGGCGCGCTGGACCGGCGGGAATCGCTGCGTCCTTGGCGAGGTCACTGCGCGGGTACAGGCTGAGGAGCAACCCACTCTCGAACTTGAACACCGCGATGGCGCCATTCGCGCCGGATTCCTCGTCCGTCCATTGCGTCCCGATGACGCCCCGCGACTCGAAGCCGAGCCCGTCGCGATAGAACCGTAGAGCCCGCTCAAGGTCCTCGACGGCCAGCGTGATTACATCGACACGGGGCTCCACAGATCAAGGCTATCGGGCGAGGAACTCAATTCGGATCATCGAGGGGCTTGCAGACCGACCGCCGCTGAAGTCACCCGGGCGGCTCGCCCTCTCGGGTGGGCCAGCGTTCGGGAATGACCCCTGAGGACAACCCCGAGCGAGACCTACGAACTCTTGGCGCGACTTTTGCGATGCATCGACCGCCAAACTGGTAAGCCGACGATGCGTGCGACGGCGACCGCTGCCAGCCCGACAAGGATGCCGAAGGGATAATCAAACGCCTCGGGTGGTGGAGACGAGTTCTCTGGTGTCGGAGTTCCGTGGGTGAAGCCGAGGAGATAGCCGACCAGAATTCCGATGCCCACACCGATGCTCAAGGTCAGAGCGATGTCTGCCACGCGTCGCACGAGTCGAGCCTACCCTCGGCATGTAAACGAACTTCGCTTGGGCCAGTGTTCCGGAATGTCATCCGAGGAGCTTCCGAAGTCCCGAAGGGTCGAGGCATTTACCTCTCGACGTAAGATCGGGCCGTGGAGGACGTCGTCCGCACTGGAGGATGCCTTTGTGGCGACGTGCGGTATCTCGTTCGGGGCGAGCCCGTACATGTCGGGCGCTGCCATTGCGCAGACTGCAGAAAGGAATCGGGGAGCGCTTTCTCGGTGTACGCGCAGTGGCCCGTCGAAGCGCTTGAGATCAGCGGGGAGCTCGCAAGCTTTGACGGGCGCGGATTCTGCCCTCGGTGCGGCGCGCGGATCCTCAATCCGCCGGACCCCGACGACTCGCTCGTCGAGATCCGGATCGGCACTCTCGACGAAGCCCCGTTCAACCTAAAGCCGGAGGCTGAAATCTGGACGAAGCGGCGCGAGACGTGGATCGCGCCTGTCGAAGGGGCAGCGCAGCACGACGAAAACCGCAAGGCACTTCCAGGCGGCTAACGCGAGTGGAGTCTGGTCTGGGCAAGCGATGCTTCTATGTCTGTCAAGTCGCCAGTGGCGCTCCGTGTTCGAGTAGCCGGTAGAGGCTGCGGGCGAGGTAGCGCTTGAGGCAGCGGTTTGCCTCGCGGCGCGTCTTGCCCTCTTGTAGACGCCGTTCGATGTACGCGATCGTCGGCGGATGGAGGCGTTTCCGCGTGACCAGGATCATGTGGAGCGCGCGGTTGAGTTTGCGGTCGCCGCTACGGTCGAGCCGGTAGCGGACGGTCTGCCCGGACGAGGCCGGGATCGGGGCGGCGCCGGCGAGGCGTGCGAAGGCGGCTTCCGATCTGATGCGGCCCTGATGTGACCAGGAGAGGACGAGTTGCGCGGCGGCGTGCGGTCCGACGCCGGGCTGCTCGAGTAGTTGCGGTGCGAGCTTGCGCGTCAGTGCTTCGATCTCGCGACCGAGCGCCCGTTCCTCCGCTGTCAACTCCAGGACGCGTCGAGCGATCGAGCGCAGCGCGAGCATGCTCCCGCGGAGCTCTGGATCGCGTCGTGTCTCGGGTCGAGTGGCTGCCAGGCGTCGCAGTAGCCGAGCCTGCGTCAGCGGCCGCAGCTCGCTGCGCAGCGGCTCAGCGGTTGTGATCAACAGGTCGCGCAGCTGGCCGAGTCCAGCGCACTTAGCGTTGACGGCTCCTTCGCGGGCGGCCACCAAGGCCTGCAAGGCCTGGCGTTCGCCGCCGGCCCGTGGCGTCGCCGGCCGCTCCTGGGCAAGCACACTACGAGCGGCGCGGACAGCATCGAGCGCGTCGGTCTTGCCGCCCGAGCGACGCTCCCGTCGCAGCCTGCTCACCTCGAGCACCAGCTCGCCACGGCCGCTCAGGAAACGCGTCAAACCTGCACCGAAGGAGCCGCTCCCTTCGACAGCGAACGCACGCCGACCCGAGGCGTGCACCTCGACGAGCTTCAGCGCCTGCGCGTAGCCATCA
>WNFY01004222.1_pt1 | contig 13773 bp, 8 predicted proteins | sample 5400091 | NCBI WGS metagenome assembly WNFY01 (sample SAMN13153364, study PRJNA577476) | soil metagenome | isolation source: 60 cm soil or saprolite under grassland replicate 1 | place: USA:California | collected 2016-06-15 | reverse complement strand
CCGTGCCTCGCCAGCCACTGACCGCGTTAAAGGCGACAGGCGAAGCGACCCATGTCGAGCCATTTCCTCTGTAAGCTTGTTGATAATGTGTTCGCGGTTGGTACCAATCCACTTGCGCCACAAACTTGTAGGCAGACTGGTCAGGGGCATTACTCCCATTTTGGTTCGTACTCAGATAGACGGTTGCCGTATCGCCTTTGGTTAAATTCGGTGCTTTCGCATTGGGATCGTACCACAGGTAGCGGTCGACGATATGCAAATCAACATACAGTTCGTTATTGTTATAGCCCATGCGGACATCGGTATAATTATCGGAAGAAGAAACGGAACCAAACCAGAAAATGGCGGTCTGGTTAAACGGCACCGCTGAGGTATTAAAATAAGGGATATTGATACGGCGAACAAGAGCTGATGCCGCTTTGGCAGTCGGTTTGGAGGAATGCCCGAGTCCCAGGCTGCTCCAAAATGGTGTGGGCAGGATTTTCTGGATGCTGTACATTTTTCCCTCACAGTTCTGCTATGTTTCTGGAGTTACTCAGAGTAGCACTACTACCAATAAGTTTTGGCAGAACGTTTCCCCTTTCCAAGCATAGCAAGGGAGAGATGCAAAGTACAGAAAATACCCCATATATCCTATGGGAGGCTGCCCATCGAGTCAGATTCTTAACCTTCGCTGCGGTTTGAAATTCACTATTACCTGTCCCCCAGACAGGGTCCCACGTCTCCGCAGGTTTTAAATGCGTTATTACCTGCCCCCCAGGCAGGGTCCCACGTTCGGCTACGCACTCCTTGTGGCTAACGCAAGGAAGACGCGTCGCTTGTGGCTCATGCAAGGAAGATGCCTCGCTTGTGGCTAGTGAAAGGGAGCTCAGGATGACTCAGACTGCATCAGGCGGGACCGACCATTTCAGCGGGTAAACTAGAAGCTGCCTGAAGGTTTCTGTGGGCACGCATCTCATGAATTAAGTTCGTCACCGTCTTTCCCCATGCATCCCAGTTTAGTCTGCTTTCAAAAGCTGCCCGACTCGATTTCACCAGCTCGCCGTAGTGCCGATCGTCTCGATAAATCCTGGCGATCAGCTCCGCGTACTCCGGACCTCGCGCATCAGGTGAGAGCATATAACCATTTTCGCCATCCCTGACTGCCCCAGAAACGCCTCCGGTATTTGTAGTGATGGAAGGAAGGCCGAATGAGCTTGCCTCACAGAAGACCATGCCATACGTTTCCCCTCTTGTTGGCAAGAACAGGAAATCAGACATCTCAAAGAGGCTTTCCAGTTGCCGCCGTTGGGCCTCATCTCTTCTATTCAAGAAGGGGATGACCGACATCCTTTCGTGAGAAAACCTATCAGGGGGAATACAGCCGCAAACGGTCAGTTCTGCTTGAATTCCCAGCTCTTCCAATTTCAAGAGCGCCTCGAAGGCTATTTCACCGCCTTTTCTTTCCCAGTCAGTCCCAATAAAAAACAATTTGCAGCGATCCGATTTCTTTCTCTTCTGCACAACCTCAATGGAGGGGGGATGGTCAATATTTGCTCCAAAAGATACAGTATGAACTTTCTGGCCATCCACGGCATAATGCTCACGAGTAGCCTGCGCTGCCCATTGTGAAGGATAGAGCGCAAGTTGAGCTTTACGCAGAGCCAGACTCTCCAACATATCCACCTCGTGGAGCGATCTTTTGAGCAAGTTCGAATATTGAGCATAGTAGTCATGCAACACAGCAAAATTTGCATCCTCTATGAGTACAATGGGAATATTTGTCTCCAGGTAGGCTATCTCTGTCGCGCAACTGGGTGCAACAATTACATCAAAATCGCTTGTTGCCAGTTTTTGAGTCATGATTTTGCCATATCTTCTGGCTACAAGAAAGCTATGATAGTACATGAAACTCTTTTTCAGCAAAAGTTGCGCACTCTTATTGACGATTTTTCCCAGTAGTAATAGCCGAAGCTGTATTGGGTCGATATAGGTAATGTCACCACAATGCTTTTGTAGAGCCTGGGCGATATACTCATTCGTTATCTTCCATGATGTTCGTTTGTCTTGTAATATGAGTGTATTTAAAAAGGCAAGCTTTAAACGTTTATTTTCCTTACTCATAACCAAAGTTATTTCCCTTTACAAAATTAGGTTTTTTGGTGCGCCGCTTGCGGCGGCGAGCGAGGAGAAGGAGAAGCTGGGGACACCCCAGACCCCGGCAGAAGGGGCTTCGCCCCCGGCCCGCCCCCTGGGCACTCCCCCTTTTTCCTCGCGTGGTGACTTTTAAATAGCTCTCCGTTCGTAGGCAAGATCGAGCGGGCGAAGGGCAATTTTCGCATCATAACGCTCAAGGATGAGCTGACGAGCATTTTGAGCAAGCTTGCGCGCCAGTTCTTTTTCCTGGAGAACTGCTGCACAGGCACGAGCAAAATCATTGGGAGTATCGGCGATGAGCAGATGTACACCATCCTGTACCTCCAATCCCTCACACCCAACCGTCGTTGAAACAACGGGTAAGCCCATGGCCATGGCCTCCAAAATCTTTACTCTTACGCCGCCACCTGATAAAAGTGGCACAGCCAATGCCGCAGTGTGCGTCCAGAAGGGAACGGCGTCGGCAACGTAGCCATGGAGGCATACTCCCGCACATTGCCCGGCCAGTGTCTTTAGCGCCTGTGGAGGCCGCGCGCCCACAATATCATAGGTTACCCCTGGGCAAAGCGTGCGCAGGTGTTGGTAGCCTTCGTTCAGCCACCAGATTACTCCTTCGCTATTAGGGGGCCAGAACATGGTGCCAATCGTGAAGAGGCGGTCGGGTTGAGGGTCACGAGCTTCCCAAATCGAGGTAAAACGCTCGGCATCTACGGTGATGGGCACAACTTCTATCTTTACACGTTCCCCTGCGACCTCGTATAACGCCTGCTGATCGTGTTCGCTCACAGCCAGGACCACCTGCGCACGCCGGCAAGCCTCGCCCTCTATTTTGCGCATAAGGCGTACTTCGCGGCCCAGGAGCCAGCGGGCAAAGGGATTGCTTGCACCCTTCCGGAGACGCTCAACCACTTGCCAGACAGCATTATGCTCATCAAGGATGACCGTTCCATGCCAGTCAGGAGGAACAAAGCGCATCATGTTAAGTTGATCGACATGCAGGACATCGATACGCTCTTCTTGTAAGAGTTGCCGCACCATTGTGCGCATAGCTGCACGATCGTCACGGCGCAATATAAAAGAATCGCCTGTTGCCAGGCTCTCAAGCAAAAAACGCACATCGCTCACTCGCGAGCGTTTTATAGGCACGGTTGACACCCGAAAACATATCTCACGAAGTTTTTCAGCATCTTGCACTTCCTGGTCGCTGCGCACGAAGGTACAGTATACGACCTCATGATGTGCGGCCAGGTGCCGCAGTACCTGCAAGGTTTTTACCTTGGGACCTGCGTCAGCAGGATAGACAACGACTTGAGTCAGCATGAGTACGTGCATAGCTTCTTATTTCTTCTTAAATTAATACATTAAAGAGTCAGACCAGGGGCAAGTATTTTTGTGCTGTCACTGGCAGGACTTTTGCTTGTATGAGCAGTAATTGCTTGCTGGTACACATCGACCAGGCGAGAAGTTACCGTATGCCAATTGTGCTGCTGTTCTACATAAGTGCGTCCATGCTGGCTCAAGCTCATACGTAAGTCAGCATCATCCATGAGGTGTAAAGTGGCTTCGGCAAAATCCTGCGCTGACGTGGCTACGAGTAGATCTCGACCTGGTTCAGTGCCAAGTGCGGCTGCGGCCTGGGCGGCTACAACAACGGGCGTTCCGAGAGCCATTGCCTCCAGGACTTTGTTCTGGATACCGACGCTATAAACCATTGGACTCAACATGATCTCGGCCTGGCCGACATACGGTCGCATATCTTCTACATAGCCGGTCACTTCCACGCGGGGATCATTGCCCAGAGCTTGAATTGTCTTTGGGGGCTTGTTGCCAACGATGGCAAGGGTAGCTTCCGGTCGCCGCTGCCAGATCAAAGGCATGATCTGGTGATAGAGATACAAAGCGGTCGCCACGTTTGCGTGATAGCTCATCTTCCCTGAGAACACCAGGTTAAAGCGCCGTCGTTCCAGTTGGAGAGGCCAGAAGTACTCCAGGTCGACGCCGTTGGCGATCACGCTTATGCCTGCACCCAGTTCTGCATCATCCCTGGTGAGATTACGCGTGTTTGTACGGAGTAGCTCGATCATCGCCTGGCGGTCACGCTCCGAGGTCACGACCGTATGCTGCAAGCAGCTGAGAATCTGCGCTTCGTAGCGACGCGTGCGCTGGTGCTCGAGCGCTGCCACCATGCGGACGGCCCGGCTAGGGCCTGCTGCTATAGCATGTTTACAGAGCAGGCTAATGCAATCCACGGCATCCCACACGAGCGGGTGAGAGTGCACCATTTGCTGCATAGAGGCAATACCGCGCAGGTGCTCTACATGAACAACATCGAAGGGACGTTGAGCGCATAGTTGGTGTACCGCTTGTGTAAAACGTGTCGAGCGGGCGTAAGCCGCCTGGAGAGGGAGTGAGTTGAACAGGGCCATTGCACTCCGGTGCGCAGAACGAATCTTTGACTCCTGCACTACCAGTACTTCATATCCCTGGCCTCGCAGCTTTTCTACATCGGCAAGTTCTTGCTCCGACGTACATTGCACTATGACGGTTACTTCGTGTGCTCGCTGAAGTTGCGTGAGAAATCCATAGCCGCGTACACGAATACGTGATGGCGGATAAGGAGTGACAAACAGAATGCGCATAAAACCTCTCCGTACTGGCCCATCTCAAGCCATGCTGGTTCCAGACCAATAAATGCAGCCCAATCTCAAAACATCCCTCCCTATTCCACTTACAGCGGCAAGTATACCAGCGGGCTAACGCAGAAGCGACAAAGCAACAGTTAAGACCAGGTTATAAAGTATTCATGTTGGTAACAGTTTCTCAACCAATTCTCTCTCGCAACTTAACCAGATCTCACTTGTCCATATGCGAAGGGTCAAGTACACTTGGCTAAGGCTTAGTCAAACCGCTCACCTGCTCATTATTAGCGGCACTATCTAAAAAAGGGTTTAAAATATGCGCATCCTGTTACTTAGCAATCTCTATCCGCCTCATGTGCTCGGTGGTGCGGAAATTCTTGCCAGGGACTATGTTATAAATTTGGAAGAGTTAGGGCATGAAGTTGTGGTGCTGACCAGTTCATATGGACTGCCCGCGCCGCAGCAAGACGGGAATATCTGGCGTACGTTGCATTATGCTCCGGCCGCACATTTTGACCGAGGTCGCCCAGCATCGCAACAGCTCAACCTGCTACCCGACTACTACCAATCCTTCCACAATGCTGCTAATGTAAAAGAGTTGCAGCGCGTGATCACCGCAACAAAACCAGACGTTCTCTACGTCTGGGAAATCACAGGCATTGGCCTCAACTCCATGCTCAAAGCATTGATGGCTGTCAATTTACCCGTTGTCTTCCACCTGGGTAACTACTGGCTGCACTATGCCCTCTCACCGCAGACCGAGCAGACGCGCCTGCACACCCGCTGGCTCAAAAAAATGCTAATCGGCCGCGTCCCTTCTTTGACATACACTTCACTGATTGCGGTCAGCCAGGCAGTCAAACAAGAGTATGCTGAAGCAGGTTGCGATGCTGAACGCATCGAAGTTATCTACAACGGTATCGATGCTCGCTTTCTGAACACCCCGCACAACGAGGACGAGAACTCTCATGACACGAGTGAGCCGAAAGCGAAAGATATACAGTTGATCTATGTTGGCCGCCTGTGTGTGGAGAAAGGTGTCATGGTGATTCTCCAGGCGCTTGATATACTTGTCAAAGAACAGAACAGATACCATTTCCACCTCAATATCTTCGGCGATGGCGACGAGGTGTATATCAGGGAGCTAGAAGCATTTCTGCAGCAGAAGGGGCTCATTCAGTACCTGACGTTCCACGGCAAGGTTCCCCAGGATGAATTGATCAAGCACTACGATCGCTCAGACATTATGCTCGTTCCATCGATCTGGAAAGAACCCTTTGGCCTGGTAGTGGCAGAGGCCATGGCGCGGGGCTTACCCATCATTGCCTCCAATCTGGGAGGGCCGACAGAAATTGTTACGCAAGACGTAGATGGTCTACTGATCGAGCCGGGAAACGTGCAGGCACTCATCGCGGCCATTCTCCAACTTAGTGCAGACCCGGCTAAATGTAAGCAGCTTGGGCAGGCAGCACGCAGCACCGTGCGAGAACGCTTCATGATCGAAGAGAACGCGAAACGTGTGGAGCAGCATTTGCAACGAGCCATAAAATTTCGGCAATATCGATGATTAAGCAAAAAGATATCTTAACCATAGCGGCACATTCACCATCAGATCTTAACTTATTTGCTACCAACAATTTGCGGTTTATCGGCTAAACTAATAGCGGCTTGACAGGGCTGACAGTTTGACACCAGATAGTGTGAACAACAATTTGCGGTTTATCGGCTAAACTAATAGCGGCCCGGCATGGAATAACTTTATACGTACCACCACACCTTTAGATCACTGTAGTACTTCATACAAGGAGAAGAGTAATGGGGAGATATTTACGACGTCCCCTCCTCGTTGGTGGACGATCAAGGCTCAAGCCCAAGCCTTTGGGCTGATCCCAATGCACCTAATATGTATAAGGGTCCGATTGTTGGCACGGACGTTTCAGCAGAGAATGCCAGTACCGTTGGTACTATTATCTCTCTAGATGATAGTGCAGACCCAGGGGATTGATGATATCGGCAGAGGCAAGTGAAGTTGTGCGGGAACAAGGTACAGGTAAAGTATGCGTATTCTCTTACTGAGTAATCTCTATTGGCCCTATATATTAGGGGGAGCGGAAATCGTAGCAAGAGACTTTGCTGTAGCATTGGAAGGACTAGGACACGAAGTGATGGTGCTCACTAGTTCCTATGGCCTTCCCAAAGCTCAACGAGACGGGCGTATCTGGCGCACTTTGCACTACACTCCACCAGCGCATTTTGACCGCCATCGCCCGGCATGGCAACAGCTTAACCTGTTAAGTGACTATTACCAATACTTCCACAATCCTGCTAATGGGCAAGAACTACAACGGGTGATCGCAGAAACCAAACCAGATGTACTGTATATATGGGAAATAACAGGCTTAGGGGTGAACACGATACTGACTGCATTAGGCAAACTTGTCATTCCTATCGTTTTTCACCTTGAAAGCTACTGGCTGCAATATGCTCGTTCAGCAGAGACGGAACAATCATGTTTACGTACTCGCCGACTGAAAAAATTGTTGATTGGCTCCGTTCCTTCGTTGACCTATACTTCTCTCATCGCAGCCAGTGAGGCGGTGAAGCAAGCGTATGTAGAGGCGGGCTGTCCCCCCGAACGTATCGAAGTGATTTACAACGGGATCGACTCCCGCTTTGTGAACATCCCACGATCCAAGAAAGCCGATGCAAGCCCAGGGACAAAAGGAATGCGCTTAATCTACGTCGGCCGTTTATGTGTCGAAAAAGGTGTTCTTGTCATCTTCAAGGCACTGAATATTCTTTTCAATGAGCAGGGCAAACAAGACCTTCATCTCAGCATTTTTGGTGATGGAGATGAAGGATACATCAGGGAGCTTCAAGCCTATACACGCGATAAGAACCTTACGCAGTTTGTCACTTTCCATGGCAAGGTTCCTCAAGACGAACTGATTGAGAACTACGACAATTCAGAAATTCTGCTCGTCCCATCGCTTTGGAAAGAACCCTTTGGCCTGGTGGTAGCAGAGGCAATGGCACGTGGACTGCCGGTGATTGCATCGAAGTTAGGGGGACCTGCAGAAATTATCACCACTAGAGTAGACGGCTTGTTGATCGAACCAGGAAACGAGCGAGCACTAGTTTCGGCCATCCTACAGCTCGTTGAAGATCCGGCTAAACGTAAGCAGCTTGCCCTGGCAGCGCGTGCTACCGTGCGAGAACGTTTTCTGATCACAGAAAATACGAAGCGCGTGGAACAACACCTGTCACGAGTCTTACAGAGAACAGATAGCTATTAGTTGTTAAACTTCAATCATTTCTTTCTTTGGAGCTACATGGGAAAATTTTTTCTTCATTCATCCCAGCCGAAATCCTTGCCGAAAAATTCATATAAGCGTGTATTATGGGGCTTGAAGTAGTCAAGCAGATACTTTCTAGTATCGTAGCCCATTTTCGGAGGTTTTTCCTTGTTCAGGTACCCCTTTTTACGTCCTAGCCTGTATTGCTTGTACTCTTTGTTCGTACTTATTTCTTGACCTGGCACACCGAGAAACTCCAACGTCTGTTTTGTAACTCCTGCCGGATCACTGTAGAGGTCCTCGCTTCTGAGAATCAAAAACTGTTCTTTTGGATAACAGTTCATCCAACGGCGTAATTGGTCTACATAAATTCCCCTGCTAAGATACGAGAAACGCCTATAATTGTCACGGTAGTCCTCATCCGCCAGTAATCTCTCTTGTTCTCCTGATATTCTTTCCTGTTCAAAGTGGATCGCATCCTCAAAGGACAACGTCTCATCGCCCAGTGTAGTTCTAAGCCAATAGTGCGAATAGGCTCTGTCAACAGGATTTCTGAGTAGGACGATAAGCTTCGCTTTGGGCATAACCTGAAAGATTCTTTTTGGCGCATGAGGATGCAAAAGGTAAGATGGGGTTGCTTCTCCAGTGAGGAAACCGTGGTTACGGATATGCTCAATATAGTATTTTTCCACAACCGTTGGAAATTGCGCCCGATACCAGCGCATGCCTTTTGTAAAGCTATCATCAAAAAAATGGATCTCTTTTACAGAGCTAGGAACAATATTTGGATGCCCAGTCAAATAGTAATAAAGAGAAGTAGTCCCACATCGTTGAGCGCCAATGATTAAAAAATCCGGCATACATCGTATCGAGCTTGTCATTTCTCTGTACGTTTGCGTCGATAATTCTAGCAAATTTCTGGTGTGATGCTTCGCTTCATCGATAATTTTCATTGTTTTAGAACCCTTCCGTCTATTTGTATTACCATGTTCATTATCCCTGGCCCTAGTTAATGTAAGGTGGAAATGTGGTAGCGAAATGGTTAATTTCTCCTGGCATTGGTGAAAGAATGCTTCCTCGTATGTACGAGTCATCCCGAATTTGGACGGATGGGCTGGATGAAGGCAAAAAAGGGAGAGAGCACAAGGCGTTGGCTAAGGGGGCCATTTGAGGCAGCGAGACGTGTTCTCGCTAATGGTTTAGTCCCCGTTTTGTGGTAGAGCTAACATTGTTCATGTAGCAATAGTACTTTTGGGAGGATGAAAAGTCCTCCTTTGAGGAGGATTGTCTTAGCTTTCAAGGGGAATTTGTTTCAGGTCTCGAAATTGCCTGAACAGTGTTCATCTTATTGAGTTCCGTAAAAAATTGTTTCGATTTGTATCATTTTATACTACTATGTATCTATTTGTATCAAAAATGCATCCTTTTGCATAAACTTTTCAGAAAATACTATCCTTAACATTACTAAACTTTAATACTATCTCTATTGACGGCTCGGCATCAACAGGATATATTTACTAAGGAAGGGCTATTGAATACATAGCCTGAAAAAATCGATAGGATTAGAGTTCCTTATATTACTAAAGAGGTGACTGCCTTGATAACCAAAAAGCGGGTGCTGCAACTTCTTCTCCTTATTATCATCGTTGCAGCTTCGATCACTTTGCTGGTTGAACAAAAAAGACCATCTGCAGCAAGTACAAACGTTTTACCCCATGTTCAAGGGGCTCAGTTGATTGACTCCTCAGGAAACCCTTTTTTACTACGCGGCGCACAGATCGAAAACCCGTTAGCATACATAAACCCCTGGAAAAATATCAAGAACGTGCAAAATGACTTTACCAGAAAGCTCAACAGCACTGTTTTTCAGGAGATGAGCCAAAAATGGCATATGAATGCCGTTCGTCTCCCCCTTTCTAATTGGGTTTTCGCCAATTACCAGAAGCAATTTTTCAGCTTGCTCGATCCAGCTATCCAACAAGCAAATCAAGCTGGACTCTATGTGATCCTTGACCTCCACGACTATCGGCAGGGAGGTTCTCCATATGGATCGGGTGCTAATGCGCCAAAATCTGAAAGTGTGACTTTCTGGAAAGCCATCGCAGCCCACTATCTCAACAACCCCATGGTCATGTTTGATGCCTATAATGAAGCCCATTATACCAGTGCAAATCAATGGCTGAAGGGCGGTGGGACACAAACAGGTTCAACTGGCAAAACAGCACAGGTTATCGGCATGCAAGCACTGGTGAACACAATTCGCGCAACAGGGGCCAAACAGATTATTATAATTGGCGGCGTTCACGTCGCAGGCACCTTACGCATTAATGATCCTAACATCATGTATACGGCACATACTTACCATAAAGTCGCGGCCGGAAATCCTACTGTGTGGGATAAAGAGTGGGGAAGTTTCAAAGGCCATTACCCCCTCTTCTATGGTGAGTGGGCGCTCCTGCCAAATTCAACTGTATCCCGTCGATGTGAAACGGCCACGATGCAGAATGCGAACCAGAAAGTAACGGCTTTCCTGAACTACATGCGCCAGAATCAGATCAGTTGGACAGCATGGCAGTTTGACGTTCCTTACCTCCTTCAGAACCGTACCACATTCACACCGACGAGATTGAATGATCCCAATCATCCCTGGAAATGTAACTCTCCTAACGCGGTCGCCGGGATGGGTGCAATGATACAACAATACCTCTCGTCACACTCATCATCGTCGAATCAGGGTTCAACATCATCGGACCAAAACACATCACCAAGGCAAATAACCAGGACTTTTGCATTACCCAGGCATTAGTTACCTAAATTTCGCCCAAAGACTCATGCGCAGGAGGCGCATCACCAAGGATGAAATAGGATATACTTGGGAGGGGAAGAAACAACATTGGTGCATTTCCCCTTGGAGATGTGCAGGGAGCTTTGGGTACAAAGCTCCCTGCACAACGGGAAATGTGGGGTCTGACGCGCTACCGCACGACGTTGATCCAGGAACGTGCCCGCCACATCACAAGAAACCTTAACCGAAATGATACATTCACCATCACATCTCAACTCATTTGTTACTCACTCTTTGAGGTTCATCTGATAACCTGGAAGCGGCGTTCTGGATAAAGAACGCCAAATTGATAACCCTTCATTTATTGCATATACGGATATGTATATGCAATATCCGCAGCGTTCTCATTGTTTGTATTATTTTTTATACAAGGAGAAGAGTAATGGGGAGATATTTACGACGTCCCTTCCTCGTTGGTGGGATCGTACTTGCACTCTTTACACTCGCAGCCTCCTGGTTACTTCCAATAGGTGACTGGGCGAAGGCGCATGACATGCAGGCCACAAATTCACCTATTAAACATGTCATCGTGATTATGATGGAGAATCACTCCTTCGACAACTTGTTTGGGAGATTTCCGGGCGTCAATGGAGCAATGGAACGGCAGGCAAGCAATCCCCTGGAAGGAGACAACGACCATACGAGCCCGGCTGCGATTGCAGCTATCGACGGTGGGAGAATGGACGAGTTCCTGCCTAGAGGAAGCGTACAGTATAACCAGAACGACCTGCCAAACTACTATGCCTATGCCCACCAATTTGGCATAAGCGATAACTTCTTCACCGATGTGCCAACCAATAGTACACCAAATCATATTGCCATGATTGCAGCACAATCAGGTGGCGTTTTCGATGGTTCATCGAACATAGGTTGCCTTTCAACAGCCAATTCGTTACTTTATTCGAGACAGTTAGCAAATGGGAACTACTATTGGAGCTTTCCCTGCTACAAGGTTGCCAGCATGCCAGACGAACTAAGCAAAAACGGCATCTCCTGGAAATACTATAGTTCGGCTCCCAACTGGGATGCGCCAAAGCTGATTCAATCCATCTCTGGGTCACCAAACGATGTTCACGCTGCGAACCAGTTTAATGCAGATATTGCATCGAATAACCTTGCCACCGTCTCCTTTGTCACACCTGTTCCGGCATCTAGCGATCATCCCCCTGCACAGGAGCAAACGGCCCAAAACTATGTGACGAAAACAATCAATGCCATCATGCAGAGCCAATACTGGAACGACTCGGCTATCTTTCTTACCTGGGATGACTGGGGAGGCTTCTATGATCACGTATCTCCTCCCGTGGTCGATAATCTTGGCCTCGGCCCGCGTGTGCCGCTAATTGTTATCTCGCCTTTTGCAAAACAAGGCTACATCTCAAGTGCGCTAGGGGAGGATGCCTCGTTCGATAAGTTCATTGAATGGAACTGGAGCCTTCCATCGCTGGGCGCACGTGACTCATTAGCTAAAATCAGTGATCTGACTGATTTCTTTGATTTCAACCAGATCCCTCAACAGCCGTTCATTCTCAATCAGCTGCCCTATTCGACAGTCCTGAGAATTGCAACGGTACATATATCGACCGTCGATGGTCAGGCTTTAAGCGGTACAGTAGTCCCATCCCAGGGTGATACAAACACCACGTTCACCTATACTATCCTCTATACACTGAAACAGGCACCTACCATTTACAATATCACCGTCGATGGTGCAACGCATCCAATGGTAAATAAAGGCCAGGCCAGTACCGGGACGCTGTACCAGTACACAACCACCCTTGGACTTGGTTCACATCAGTTTACATTTACGTTCTCGGATGGCAAAGGAGGCACAGTGACGCTGCCCGATAACGGTGTTCCTTTCCCAGGTCCCGAGGTACGTAACTTTAAAGTGAAATGGCAATTGAGCAATAAATATAATTTGCCAGGGCAAACCATAGTCTTCAATGCTACCTATAGTTCCTTAACCAATACACCGCCAACACAGGCAGAAGTTGATATTGATGGCGTTCGCCACAATATGACATCAACCTGTACAAGCAACTGTACCTACACTCGGGGAGTGAAATACCAGTACAATACGCCACTTCCGATTGGCACCCATTACACCCGCTATGTCTTCGATGATAGTACGGATGGCTCAGGACAGCTCATCTACAATGGTGAAGAGAAGCCAATTGTCGCGCCATTACTGCTGGCACAATCTGGCGTGAGTCCAGCAACTGGCGCCCCTTCGACCACCTTTACATTCCAGACAACGTACACGGAAGCCTCAAACCTGGCACCAGCACAGGCATTGCTCTACGTGGACAATACAAGCTACCCAATGACTTGCACAACTGGTTGCAATGCATATGATAAAGGGGCAGTGTTCCAGGTGCAGATACAACTTCCTGCGGGAAATCATACGTTCTTTTTTGTTTTTGAGGACGATCAAAGCTCAAGTCCAAGCCTTTGGGCTGATCCCAATGCACCTAATATGTATAAGGGTCCGATTGTTGGCACGAACGTTTCAGCAGAGAATGCCGATACCGTTGGTACTATTATCGTTCCAGATGATAGTGCAGACCCAGGGGATTGATGATACATGTAGAAACAGCAACTTATCGACAAGAATCATTACCACATCTTAACCCTATAGCTCTATTAATGCTGTTCATGCAAATGTTAGGATAAGCTGGAAAGTAGTTAACATGCTACAAAATTTTGAGTTTCATTTGTTTGAAAGAGAGGTATCTTCGTGCGATCGCTTTTACGTATATGCACACCGATCATTCTTTCGCTCACATTGATCTTCGTGATCAGTGTAACCCTTCTTGGAAGGACTCACACTCCTGCGCACGCGGCTAACACAACC
>WNFY01003955.1_pt1 | contig 13774 bp, 11 predicted proteins | sample 5400091 | NCBI WGS metagenome assembly WNFY01 (sample SAMN13153364, study PRJNA577476) | soil metagenome | isolation source: 60 cm soil or saprolite under grassland replicate 1 | place: USA:California | collected 2016-06-15 | reverse complement strand
TGTAGTAACCTCCGGATGCGAACTGGCCCGACTCGCCCATATACAGCGATCGCTTTTCCGGCCTGAGATCAGGGACTAAAGGAAATTTGCCCTGATGCTCGCGCTGATCGTGGTGCTTTCCTAATCCCTTTCGATTCATATCGACCTCCTTAGCTCGATGCTTAGTGCAAGTACGCAATGCAAGCAAAAGACCAACCAGCTCCAGGTCAGAAATAGTAAAAAGGTCCCAGGAATGAAGATCCAGAAAGCGTAATGAAGTGCGACAGCGGTGTTCGAAAAACAGATTTCGCGGGTTGCTAGTTATCCTTTTGGATTTTGCCGCCCGTTATCGAAATTTTGTAGATTGAATAGCTATCGAAAGGAGTCGGCGGTAAGTGAACGGGGCAAACCAGGCGCTTCAGAATCAACTGGTCAATTCTCCAGGCTGATGAACCGGGACAATTTCAGTATTCCCTTCTGAAGCGTCGATACACCGCCCACGCAAACAATGACGGTATCAGATAAACGAGCAGAATGACGAAGTTAATACCTTCGATTTGTTCTTCGTAGATCGTTCCCAGCACGTCGCGGAAGGCAGGTTGGTGGCGAAAGACGCTAATAATGTACCGAGATTCAAACAGTACGACGATGATAAGCCAAAGAATCGCAAAACGGAGACAAACGATCGAGACCGTCTTGCGGTGGTTGTCTTTCATGTTGTGTGAATCGTAAATCGAAAATCGCGAATCGTAAATGGTGAGGGACCGATTAGATATGGTTGCCTGGAGGTTTACCACTCTTTTCATTTGCGCAGCCGTGCCGGCGCCTCCAGCGACTGCTGCAATGAATCCCTTCCTTTCTCTTCTTAGATTGATATGCTGTTATATGATTTTCTGAAGTGGGCGCAATCCTGAGTTCTCGGAGCCTAAAAACTCCAGGTCACGTCGACGCCGTACTCACGCGCCCGGCGATCATATTGCGGAGCCAGAAATGGCCACGAGCGCCGACGGTGGCGGGATTCCTCTTCATCATCCGAATCTGAACTCTTGCGGTGGTGCGTCCGATATACATAGCGGCCGATGCCATATCCTGTCACGCTTCCCACAAGCACGTCGGAAAGAAAATGATTGCGCCCTGTAAAGCGGGCGACGCTAACCGCCGCGGCCAGCCCGTAAGCGCTAAACTGTACGAGTCGGTGTTCGTGGTATTCGTTGGCAATGACTGTGGCAACGGACCATGCGTGAATGCTATGTCCGGACGGAAAAGAAGTTCCTCCTTCGAAAAACTCACCGTGATCTGTTAATGCACGCGGTCGTCGTCTCTGCGTAATCTCCTTTAGCCCGATAACCACGATTTCGCTATCAATCAAGGCTTCAGCGCCAAGCACGCCGGTTTCGCGCGCGCGTTCGTTGTGCGTGGCTCGGCCGACCAGATAGAACATGCCGAGGATGCTGCCGGCTCCGTAGCTGGAGCCGATGTAACTAATGGTCCGGCTCGCATTCAGTTGCGCCTGGAACTCGGCCATCTTATCGGCGGTATTCCGGTCCGTTGCGACCAGCGCTGCGGTTCCCAAACCAAGCGGCGCCAGCCAACGCGCGTCCCCGCCATGCAGATGGAAAGGAGACGTCCAAATGGCCTTCTGATCTCGCAGAATGTTCTTGAAGAATTCGTGTTCGAGTGTTGGCGAGGAAGATGCTTTTGGAGTCGGTGAAGGAATTGCCCTCGGCACCTGTGCATTTGCTGTAAAGGATGCCGAGAAAAAGATCGCAGAAAGAAAAATCCCGAGGAGGCAATGGGACGCGGCGTCACTTCTCATGTTCTTCACTCCCTTGGCAATAAATCCGGTTTGGGGAAATATCGGGGGGAGACTAAACGCTACTTGCGTCGGGCTAAAGAATACACCGTCGGGGTGATCACGAGCGATAGCAAGAGCGCCATCGTCAAGCCGCCAATGACGCCGATCGCCAGGGGCTGCAAGAGTTCCGCGCCCGCGCCCAAGGCCAGCGCCAGCGGCAGCATGCCCAGCATTGCCGCCAACGATGTCATCAAGACTGGCCGAAAGCGTCGCCGGCCGGATCGCAGCAGCGCCTGTCGCAGAGTGTCTCCAGCCTTAAGATGATCCTCAACCGCATCGAGCATCAGGATGCCATTTTTCGCCACGATCCCGACAATCATGATCATGCCCATCAGGGAAACGACATTCAGCGTCTTGCCGGTAATCAAAAGAGCGAGCAGAACGCCGCCCAGTGCGAGCACCGCGCCGGTTACAATCGCAATCGGGTGCGCGAAGGAACGAAATTCAATCAGCAAGGTGATGAATACGAGCACGACGGCAAGCACCAGCGATATCAAGAGTTCGCGAAAGCTCGATTGTTGCTCCTGATAAAGCCCGCCGTATTCGACCGTCATGCCCGAGGGCATTTTCACTTCTCTTGGCAGAAGATTCTTGATTTCACTGATGGCCGTTCCCAGGTCCTTGCCTTCCAGTCGTCCGGTAATGGCGACGTTCTGGCGCAAGTTCTCGCGCGAGATCTCCGTCTGGCCTTTCTCATACGCGACATCCGCGACCTGATCGAGCCGAAACAGCGTACCCGAGGACGAACGAACTTGTAACGCGCGCATCTTGTCGAGCGATGTGCGCAGGTCCGTGGGAAAAATCACGCGCACCTTGACCAGCCGGTCCCGCTGGAGGATGAATGAAGCCGCATCGCCGGTCATGGCCGTGGTGGCAGTGTTGGCGATATCGGTAGCGGTGACTCCGAAGCGCGAAGCGCGTTGCGGATCGATATTGAATGTGACAGCCGGGCCACTAACAATGACACCGCTCTTGGTATCGACGACACCTGAAACTTTCTTGATGGCCGCTTCAACTTCGTCCGCTTTTGCCCGCAGTGCCCCAGCGTCCTCGCTGAAGAGTTTGATCTCGATTGGTTCCGGGTTACCCTGCAAATCGCCAATTACGTCGGGAACAATGCCGACGAACTCGATCTCGAGCGCCGGTTCGGACCTCTCGATCTTTTTGCGCAGATCGCCAATAACTTCATCGGTTGCGCGCGCGTGCCCGGGCTTCAGCTTTACTGCATAGTCGCCTCTGTTCGGCTCGGTCACGAACAGTCCCATCTCGAGTCCCGTGCGTCGCGAATAACTCTCGACTTCCGGAGTTTTCATCAGCAACTCTTCGACATGATGAAGGATGCGATCGGTTTCGGTGAGTGACGATCCGGGCGGCGCCCAATAATCCAGCACGAAGGCGCTCTCGTCGAATTCCGGCAGAAACTCTGAACCAAGTCGGCGATAAACCAGATACGAACCCACGAGCACGCCGGCAATAATTACCAGCACCAGCCATCGATTATCGAGCGCGTGACGTAACAGCCATTCATAGCGGCGGATAATCACGCCGAGGATGGGCCCTGCCTCTCTTATTTCTTCGCGTTCATCTCGGAGCAATTCTCGCTCGTTGGGCGGAGCGCCATCAATCTCCGGTTTGTCACTTCTGCGTTTGGCTCTGACGAAGCGCTCGGCCAGAATTGGGGTAAGCCCGAGCGCCAACACCAGCGACGTGAGCAGTGCCACCGACATGGTTAGCGCCAGCGAGCGGAAGAACACACCTGTCACGCCGGTGAGCAGCGTAAGCGGAAGAAACACCACCACCGGAGTAACCGTAGAACCGATAAGCGGCACGGTGATTTCCGAGACTGCGCTCTTTACGGCTTCACGCCGCGATTGCCCGCGAGCCACGTGCGTATAGATATTTTCGACGACGACGATGGCATTATCGATTAGCAAGCCGATGGAAGCGGCCACACCACCCATCGTCATCAGATCGAAGCTGAGCCGCGCGAGCCACATCGCCAGAAAAGTGATGAGTACCGTCACCGGAATCACCAAAATCGCGACAAAGGTCGTGCCCCAGTTGCGCAGGAATGCGTAGAGGATTGCGGCTGAAAGCAGCAGCCCGATAACGATCGAATCGCGCACTGAATTGATTGAATCACGTACCAGCAAAGATTGATCGTAGTAAGGAGCAATGCGCACATCTTTGGGAATGTCATTGCGCATCGCCGCCAGCTCAGCCTTCACTTCATCGACCACGGCAACCGTGTTGGCATCAGGCTGGCGGTTGATGTTAATCAAGGCCGCAGGATGACCGTCAGCCGTGACCATCGTGTACTGCGGTTCCACTCCCGCGCCGACAGTTGCAACGTCGGCGAGCGTAACCGCGGCGTTGTTGACTGTAGCAACGACAATGCTGTTCAGCTCTTCGGGTTTCCTGGCCTGGCCGCTGATCAAAGCAAGTTCAAGTTGATGGTTTTCATCTATCAATCCCGGACTGACGATGATGTTCGAGCTGTGCACCGCGTCGACGACTTGTTGCGCCGAAACGTTATGTGCGACCAGACGATCCGGATCGATGGTGACGTGAAACTCGCGCAGCTTGCCGCCGGCCACTCCCACGGTGGCGATACCGGGCAAACGAGAGAGCCGGGGGCGAATGATATAGGTGGCGATGTCTCGCAGACTCGCTTCGTCCCGGTTGTCTGAGGTGAGGCTGTAACCCACAACGGGGAAAACTGCGAACGTAAGCCGTTCGACATTTCGAATCTGAGCCGTCGGCGGCAGGGTCGGTGCAAGCTGTGAAAGACGAGCCTGAACTAATTGCAGCTCCTGGAGGATGTTTCCATTCCAATCGAAAAAGAGACTGATTTCTGATGAGCCGCGCGCCGTCTTCGACTTGATGCGCGCAATGCCCGGAATACCGTTCATTGCTTCTTCAATCGGACGCGTAACTGAAACGAGCGTTTGCGAAGCGGGCGCCTCGCCGTTATCAACTATGATGATGATGCGGGGGAAATCGGTCTGCGGGAAAACTGCGATGGGAAGTTGCCAGGCAGCGTAGAGACCCGCCACACAGAGCAGTGTAACGATCACCAAAATCGCGCGTGATTGATTGGAGACAAGACGAGCAAGCCTCATTATTGTTCACCTTATTTTCTTCTCTTCGTCCTTCGCAATTTCAACCTTTGTGCCATCGGGCAAAGAGAAGTTGCCCTCGCTCACCACAGTCTCGCCGCCCTGCAAGCCTTCGGTAATTTCCATTTTGTCAGGGTTGCGAATGCCGACCGTGACTTTTGTTTCGTGGGCCACTGAGGCATCGTCCACGACCATGACAGTCCCTTTGTTGGCGTTGCTCGCCTCGAGCGTAACGGCTGAGGCTGGAACGACGACTGCATCGTTTTTCGACTCCGCGAAGACTGTGACTTGCGCTGCGCCATTAGCCCGTAATTTTCCCGCCGCATTTCCCAGCGTCACCCAAACTTCGACCGTGCGATTGGTCGGATCGCTGGAGCGGCCGAGTAGCGTGATCTGCCCTTTCATTTCTTCGCTTGGAGTATCGGTCGGCAGGACGACGGCCGCGTCGCCTACTTTCAGCTTAGCTGCGACTGTGTCGGGAAACGGAGCTTTCACGATCACCTGACTGACGTCGGCGATACTAACAAGTCTTGCTCCGGCCGCCGCGAACTCTCCTTCGTACTGAAACTGATCCGTCACGATCCCGGTAATCGGTGAACGAATCGTGGCATAGCTGAGCTGGGCATCAAGCGTCGCCAGATGTTGTTGCCCCTCTGCGACTTTCGCCGCGGCCAACGCGCGGTCATTGGGGTTAAGGGACCTCGCACGCAAAGCCACGGTTTGCTCTTGCAAGTGCAGCTCGTCTTCCGCAGTCGTCAAATCGAGTTGCGACGTTTCGAGATCCTTTTTCGAGATGCCGCCTTTCTCGTAGAGAACACGACGGCGTTCAAAGACGGCCCGCGCATTATTGACTTTCGCCCGCGCGTCGAACAAAGCCCTCTGGTCCTCGGCATTCGTCTTGGGAATTGTGCCCGTGGTGATGCTGCGCTCGTTGGCCCGCGCTTCGTTAAGTGCGGCCAAGGCCTCGGCACGTTGCGCCCGGAGGTCGCGCGACTCCAGCACGGCGATGACTTCGCCAGCCCTCACGACTCTATTTTTCAACAGCTCCATCTTCTTGATTTGGGCGCCGACCTTTGTTGCCACGTCGGCTTTGTCGCGCGGCCAGATCGTCCCGACGGCCGAGATGTGCGTCGCGATAGGCTGCTTCTCTGCTTTGCCCACCTTGACGCTGACGACGATCGTGGTTTTTTCCTCGGCGGTAGACGCATTTTTCCAATGCCAAACCAAAACCGCTACAACGATAATCAGCAACACGGCAAGAACAGACGAAATGATAAGAAGCTGTTGTTGTCTGGGCGTCATTGATCCGCGGCGCTGCGCACGCGTCTGCTCGTAAGAAGTAAACACCGGCTCCGTTTCGACAGCTTCATCAAGCGGTTCATCCGGAGTTCTCTGATTCATTGTGTTACTGCCTCCCGCCCTCACTATCGACCGCCTAAGCAGGCTACCCGCGTCCGTTGGTCGGGCTTCTAGCTCATTGTCCTGTCGCCTGCCTGAGCCGCCCCAGCGCAGTCTGATAGTCGAAGATTGCCTGATACAAAGCCAGCCTTTGGGTAACCAGGGTTGTCTGCGCGTCGGTAACTTCAATAATTTGCGCCTCGCCCGCGCGGTAACGGGCAATCGAAGCGTCGAGGTTGTTCTGTGCGAGAATCACGGCCTGGCCAGCCAATCTTACGCGCGCGGCCGCAGTGCTTGCTTGTGCCTGAGCCGCATAAAACTGCTGAGTAAAGCCGCGTAGTGCAATGGTGCGTTCGTTCTCTACGATTTGAACGCGCAAACGCGCCTGCCGTTCTTTGCTCCGGCTGGCACCCCAATCAAAGATTGGAATATTGAGACTGATCGCAGCTGAGATGCCGCTGTGTCCCTTGAGGCGCGGGGCCTTCAGCGAATCCGTATCGAAGCCGCCGTTCATAGAATAAGTGAGCGACGGCAAACGCTCGGCGCGCGCGATTCGTATTTCCTGTTTGGCAGCGCGGAGTTGCGCTTCCAGTTGAGGGAATTCGGGGCGGCGAGAAATGTCGGCAGCCCTAAACTGCTGAAGCCCCGTGTCAACCGGCACGCCTAACATGAGATCGGTCGTGGCTATAGGCCTTGTGAAATCGTAACCGACAAGCACGCGCAACGCGCCTGCACTAACGATCTCGTTCGCGCCCGCGCGTTCTAATTCGTCGCGTCGCGCGAGCGTCTGTAACTGCGCGCGAGTAAGATCAACTGGAGCCACCTCGCCGCCAGTTACGAGCAATGAAGTGATGTGTTCGAATTCTTCCGCCGCGGCGAGGTTCTGTTCAGCACCGCGCCGCTGCGCGATCGCCAGCGCCAAACCGTAGTACGCCTCAATCAGCGCCTGGACTAATGCGCGGCGCGCAACGTTGGTGCCGGCATGTGCAGCTTCGAGCAATGCGCGATTCTTCGCGAGAGTTGCGCGCAGCTTGCCATTTATATCGATGTCTCCGGAGACATTCGCGAGAGCTTCGTCTTCGCCAATTGCATTATTGGCAATGAAGCTTTGCGTTCGCGGTTCGCCCGGGCTGCGACCGAGAACTGGCGACGTGTAGATGTAACTCAGAGGTGCAGACACCTTTGGCAGAAAAGCAACCTCCGCCTGTCTCACGTCTTCAGCCGCGATACGCTCGTTAAGGCCCGCTGTCAGAAAACTCGAGGCCTGGGCGTTCGCGAGACGCAAGGCTTCATCCAGCGTCAGCGGCGTCACGTTTGGAGTCTGAGCGCTCAACGCAACAGCTCCGGGGGATGCGCTAACAGACGGACTTGGGGCAGTAAAGGGTGATGGACCAGGCATACTTGGAACGACGAAAGGCGTTGATTGAGGCAACGGTGTCCCTGACGGCGGTGGTGCCGTGGCATTAGGAACTGGAGACGCAAGCGTCGACGGCGATTTTGCCGGAGCGGGGGTTTGGCTTGGAGTTGATGGCCGAGGTGATGTCGGTGGAGGAGTTTGAGAGTAAAGAGATGCAACAAAGCACAACAAGCCGGTTAGCGCCGACAGCATAGCGGCGCCTGTTTTTGCCCTCGCTCTACTCTGCATACGTTCGCCTGAGAGTGCGAATATACCCTAAAGGAAGATTGAGAGGCTATAGAGATTCAGTCATGAGACTTCAGAATTAGATCGCAATCAGCGGCTCTCTTAACTTCCGGGATGCCAACTTTTGGATTTCAGTTCCCTTCCATCACGACGCGACGATCGGCCCGTTCGCGCTTGAGGATAAGCTTCTTTGCTTCGCGTTGCAGGATTGGTAACGAGAAGCCAAAGCCCATCGCGCCCATAATGCAGGCCATACCGCCGGCGGCAAACGTTCTGCGCGCAGTGAAGTGCTGAGCCAACATGCCGATTAAGAGCGAACCGAAAGGCGCCAGACCGCTTAACATCATGGTCCAGATAGCCATGACGCGCCCCCGCAAATCGTCAGGCACGATCCTTTGCACGATTGTGTTTGAAGCGTCCAACTGCGTCACCATCGTGAACCCAATCAACAGCATAACCGGAAGCGATAAAGCAAATGAGTGCGAGAAAGAGAGCAGCACGAGACTGCCGCCGAAGCCGGCGGCCGCCAGTGCCGCCCAATCCCCGAGGGTGCGCACGTTGCCGAACGTCGCCAGGACAAGAGACCCAAGGATAGCGCCAATCCCTGAAGCTCCCATCAATAGCCCAAATTCTGTCGGTCCACCGTGCAGCATTTCTCGCGTGTACACTGGCATCAGGATCTCGTAACGCAGCCCCATGAAACTGATTAATCCGAGCAGCACCATCAATGCGCCCACAGGCCCCGTGTGCCGAACAAAATGGATGGCTTCGCTGATCCCAGCGCGAAAGTGCCGCGCTGGTTTTCTCGGAGCGGCTTCTGAATCTATCAAGCTCAGCCCGACAATGACCGCGACGTAACTCAAGGCGTTCGCGAGAAAGCACCAGCCTTCACCGATGCCGGCTACCAATAAGCCGCCGATCCCCGGCCCAATCGTGCGCGCGCTATTGATCATTGAAGAGTTGAGCGTGACGGCGCTCATTAGGTCTTCTTTCGCAACCAACTCGGCGACGAATGCCTGACGAACGGGAAAATCGAATGCATTAACAACTCCTAGTAACGCGGCGATGGTGAAGACGTGCCAAACTTGAACGCGGCCGCTTAAGGTGAGCACCGCCAGCGTAAAGCTAAGCAGCATCGGGGCGATCTGTGTAGCGAACAGAATATGTTTGCGCGACTTTGAGTCGACCACGACTCCACTAATAGGAGCGAGAACGAAGATGGATATCTGGCCGGAGAAGGCAATCAAACCCAACAACGCTGCCGAACCAGTAAGCCGGTAGACGAGCCACGCTTGCGCTACGGTCTGAATATAGTTCCCGATCAGAGAGATGAGCTGGCCGCCCAAGAAGAGTTTGAAGTTTCGATACTTGAGCGCATGCAAGGCCGACGACAGCTTACCTTCCAGCGTTGCTCCTATTTTTTTCTCTTGCTGGGTGCTCAAAGTGCTGACGCGAACGTTTCTCTTAAAACTTCAACCCAATGCCGGTGCGGACCATCGTGTGACTGGTGAAGTTCACATGGCGATCGTAGTAGACCTTCCAAAACCATTTCGGCCGGTCGTAGTAAGCGCCGATGCCTACATCGCGAATGAATTCACCGGAATCAGTATGTCCGGATTTGAAAACGCCATCGAAGGTAATGCCGTTGTTAGCATTCAGCTTGTGCCGCCAGAGAACGTGAGTATTCTGTTGCTCGGTGTGCAAACGCACGTCAAAAATTGTATACGCTTGAATACGGTTGTAGCTCCTGATCTTGTGACCGATGCCGAGTTGTACCGACTCGCTGGGATCCCAGAAGAGATCGAAGAAGGCTTTAAGGTTCGTCCGCGAGACACCGGCGATGAAAAATGTCTTTCCCGAGCCAAGCTCAGAGTAGAGCGATCCCGACACGGCCTTGCTCGTGGCAACTTCCATCGTCGGCACGAAGTGAAACCATGCCTTTTTGTAGTCGTACTGAGCGCCGACGCGCATCAGCTTATTGTTCTTGGGATCATAGAAGCCGGCAATCCAGGCGGTCAGTGCTCCAAACTGATGCCGCAGGTTGAGATCATAGGCGCGCGCACCACCTGTAAAATAAATTCCGAGCGTTAATTTGGATTTGAATTCATCGGAGCGTTCGATCGGATCGCGGGTTTCTGTTTTCGACTGGTCAGATTGTGGGGTTGGATCAAGGACAGGGTTAACCAGGCTATGAAGAGTCGAATTGTCAGGACTCGGTGATGATTGTGGCTTGGTTGTTTCTGATTGGGCCCGAGCAGGGAGACTAGCAAGACAAATAATAAGCACAAAGAGCATTGTCCGACTACGAGCTGACAAGACCCGCGTCTGCATCGTCCTTGCGCCAGCCCTGAACCAGTCCTGTAGGGACGAGATGTTTATAGATTCCGAGCTCCAACATGCTTCATAAGCTCTGTAGGAGGGGAATGTACCACGCGTTTGATTTGTCAGCTGACCACCGATGTCGCTCCTCCGGAGCTGCTTTGTCTCATCGATTTGCTTCAACTATAAATATCGCGCTCCCGCGGAGCTAAGGAGCGCACGGAGTTTAATCCTTTATTAGGGTAATAATATACTTGACTGACCACGCGAACCGTGCTATGATCCTCGTATCATGGAAGCACCAAAAACGCTACAACAAGCAATCGTTTTCTTTTCCAAGCCTGAGAACTGCAACGGCTTTATGATAGCGATGCGCTGGCCAGACGGCAAAGTCCGTTGTCCGCGATGCGACTCTGAGAACGTCGCCTATCTCGAAAAGGCGCGGCTGTTCAAGTGTTACGGCAAACATCCGCAGGCAAAGTTCTCGCTCAAGGTCGGAACTGTCTTTGAGGACTCGCCTATCGGCCTTGACAAGTGGCTGTCCGCGATCTGGCTGATTGCGAACGCTAAGAACGGAATCAGCTCGTATGAGATTCATCGCGGACTTGGTGTCACGCAAAAGACCGCATGGTTCATGCTTCACCGTATCCGGCTCGCCATGCAAAACAAATCGCTGTCTAAGCTATCGGGTCATGTCGAAGTTGACGAAACTTTCATCGGCGGGAAAGCTCGCAACATGCACAAAGGTCGTCGCCTTCGCACGATTCACGGTACAGGCGGATCGGGAAAGGTCGCGGTCATGGGTCTGCTTGACAGGCACAGCGGCGAAGTCCGAACGATGGTAGTCCCCAACGTGCGGCGCAAGTCACTTCACGGCGAAGTGAGTAAGCATGTCGAAGCCGGATCGACCGTCTACAGTGACGCGCTTCGCTCCTACGATCAACTTGATGCCGAGTACATTCACAACGTGATCAATCATGCTGAGGAATACGTGCGCGGAAACGTCCACACAAACGGAATTGAAAACTTTTGGAGTCTGCTAAAGCGGTCGTTGAAAGGCACGTACATCAGCGTCGAACCATTCCATCTGTTTCGTTATCTTGACGAGCAATCTTTCCGATTCAACAAACGAAAAGGGTCTGATTTAGAGCGGTTTCTTGAGGTCGTTAGTATGGTAGCTGGTAAGCGGCTAGAATATCGCCAGCTTATCGGCCAACCCTCATGCTAAAGATGGGGGAAAGCCCCGACAGGATCGCGGAAAGAGATTAAAGCAAAAATAAAGGCCGCGAGTTGGCGCTCACGGCCTTGTCCCACGGATGATTGCTTTAGCTATCTGAATCGCCTGCACGATGTTCGCGGCATCTGGTGTTGGCGACTCGTTACTTGTGTACCACAGGAGGCGAGATGATAGCAAGAAAACGCAAAGGCGCAGACATCTACCACGGACGCGATCCGCGAGAGATAGCCACCTATGGCGTCCGAGAGGCGTCGCACTTACTCAAGATTCCGTCCGCCACTTTGAAAAGCTGGATTCGCGGACGCAAGTATCCGACAGAGCGATACGGCACGCGAAAGTTTGAGCCGTTAATCATGCTACCCGATAAAGATTTGCCGCTTCTTTCATTCATCAATCTAGTCGAAGCGCATGTTCTGGACGCTATTCGCTACAAAGATAAGATTAAACTTCCTCGCGTACGGAGTGCCATAACGCATTTACGAGAGCGGTATAATTCTGCACATCCGCTCGTGGAATTTGAGTTTCAGCACGACGGAGTTGATCTGTTTACGGAAATAGCAAAAGACATGATCAATGTTTCTATGGGCGGTCAGCTTGCGATGAGAGATTTAATCTCTGCGTACCTGAAGCGAATAGCCCGCGATCCAAATGGATCGGCGATTGCACTTTATCCGTATCTCAAACGGCATCCGCAACAAGTGGAGGAACAGAAGCTAGTTCTTATCGATCCTCGCATTTCGTTTGGCAAACCAGTCCTTGTAGGTGTTGGCGTGCCAACGTCTGTCGTAGCTGATCGGCATGAGGCAGGCGAAAGCATTGTCGAACTAGCAAAGGATTATGGGTGCGAAGCGTCGGAAATCGAGAAAGCAATCGATTACGAGCGAGCATTACCAAAAGCAGCTTGAGCGAACTACGTTTTTCCTTGAACGATCTTTAGGGGGTGTAGTTATTCACCAGGAACTTCGCAAAGCTGGCTTACGGGTCGAAGCGCACAAGACGTGGTTTCGACACGATACGCCCGATGAAGTTTGGCTCCCAAAAGTCGGAAAGCGAGGATGGATTGTGCTGATGCGAGATAAGAAAATCGGTACACGGCCCTTAGAGTTGGACGCGCTTCTATATGGTGGAGTAAAAGCGTTCGCGTTAGTCTCTGGACAGATGAAAGATTCCGAGAGTGCGAAAATAATCATCAAAGCGTTGCCGAACATTTTGGATAAGATTGAAGAAAATCAATTTCCGTTTATCGCTAAGATACTTAGAAACAGCGTCGTAGTTCTTTGGAAAAAAGAACCGATGGTACACAAAGGCATCAAAACAAAGAGGCTCTACTGATGAAAAAGAAACCGAATAAACCACCGTCAGAGGAATACCAACGCTTTGAAAATCTCGCACGGCACATCATCGCTGTTCCGAAAAGCGAGATCAACAAACGACAGGCTGAATACGAGAAGGCCCGAAAGGCCGCAAAGAAAAAGAAAGCCGCATGACTTGCTTTGATTCGCGCCGCCGCGTCAACTCCGACGTTGGGTTTCTTTTGAATTAGCTGAAGGATGAAGCATGCGAGACTAATTCTTGGGATCGTTGGCGCGGTCGGTGCCATGCAGGTGACTGCCGTTGCATGCACTTGTGACCTGCCAAATCCACACCAAACTGTCGCGCAGCAAGTACGGCAAGCTCGTGCAGATGCGCGGGCGGTATTTTCTGGCAGGGTTCTCAGAATCACGAAAGCTGCCTATTTCCTGAAAGTCGAATTCAGCGTCGAAACTGTTTGGAAAGGATCTTTACCGTCGAAGGTAGTCATAAGCACAGGTCGCGGGGGCGGTGATTGCGGCTATCGTTTCGAAGTCGGGGAGCGCTATCTTGTTTACGCGACCGGCGCTAACAATGTTCGCTTGGGAACCAATATCTGCCAACGCACTGCGTCGTTCACTGCGAGCGCCGCTGATCTAGCGGAACTTGGCAAACCGAAGCGGCCGCGTCGTTAAGGGTGTGCCTCTCATTCCGACGAAACCCAATCGTTGGACGCGAGCGGCGGGAGCGCGTTTCGCAGCCTAATGGTCAGTCAACTATATTATTACCTTTATTAGCCCCACGTTAAGACCAGTGCAACTGCTGCCACGAACATTACCACAGTAGTCATCCAGCCAAGGATGTTGGACCAGCGACCATTCACTCGGTTTCCCATGATGTGGCGGTTATTAGCCACGAGCATAATCGCGACTAAT
>WNFY01003954.1_pt1 | contig 13774 bp, 13 predicted proteins | sample 5400091 | NCBI WGS metagenome assembly WNFY01 (sample SAMN13153364, study PRJNA577476) | soil metagenome | isolation source: 60 cm soil or saprolite under grassland replicate 1 | place: USA:California | collected 2016-06-15 | reverse complement strand
GCTCTACAAGTCGTGCCTGGTCCGGCCGGCGCGGAGGACGGTCATCGACCGAATCGCGCGCGGCCTCGCCGCGAGCCGGGCGCGCTACGAGAAGGTCGCCAGCGCCGTCGGCATGCCCTGGTACGTCGTCGCGGTGATCCACAGCATGGAGGCCGGCGGCGACTTCACGCGGCACCTCCACAACGGCGACCCGCTGACCGCCCGCACGACGCACGTCCCCGCAGGCCGGCCGCGCACCGGCAAGCCGCCGTTCACGTGGGAGGCGAGCGCGATCGACGCGCTCACCTACCAGGGCTTCGGGAACTGGAAGGACTGGAGCGTTCCGGGAACCCTCTACAAGCTCGAGGGCTACAACGGCTTTGGCTACCGGGACCACCATCCGCAGGTGCTCTCGCCCTACCTCTGGAGCTTCTCGAACCACTACGCGCGCGGGAAGTACGTCGCGGACGGCAGGTTCTCGCGGACCGCCGTCTCGCAGCAGTGCGGGGCCGCCGTCTTGCTGAAGCGCCTGCAGGAGGGCGGCCGGGCCGCTGTCGCGGAGGGCCCGCGCGTGCTCCAGCTCGCGAACCCGCACATGACCGGAGACGACATCGGCGCCGCGCAGCGGCTCCTCCTGAAGAACAAGTACGGCTCCTTCGACCCGGGCGGGACCGACGGCGAGTTCGGCGACCTCACGGCCGGCGCGGTGCGGCGCGCGAAGTGGGAGCTCGGCTACCCGCCGAGCGCGGTCAATGGATCGTTCGGTCCGCAGGTGGGCGCGCTCCTCTCAGGCAAGAAGACTCTCCCGGCCGCGTTCAAGAAGCTGCGCGCACAGCGGCTCAAGCAGGCGGGACCGGAGAAGACGGTCCGCAAGCGGATCGTCAACTGGGCGCTCTGGGGCGTCAAGAACTCCAACCGGATCGGCTACACGCGCGATGGGACCGTCCGGCTTAGCGCGATGAAGACTCCCGGCGCACTTCCGTTGGCGACAGATTGCTCCGGGTTCGCCACCTTCTGCTACGCGTGGGCCGGCGCCCCGAACCCAAACTGGCCGGGAGCCTACGACTCTCGCGCCGGCGGGTACACCGGGACGATGCTCGACCACTGCCGCCGGATCCCCAAGAGCGCTGCGCAGCCGGGCGACCTCGTCGTCTGGACGCCGCCGAGCCGCGGCCAGCACGTCGCGGTGGTGGTGGCGGGCGGCGCCGATCCGATGCTCGTCTCCCACGGCGACGACACCGGCCCGAAGCGGCTGCGCTTCTCGGCCGAGGACGCCTCTCAACGGCGCAGGGGTCACGGCACGGCCGTCTGGCTGACGGCGTTCTAGCGCGATTATCCAGGCGGCGAGTTCACGATCGTGCACTCGCCTCGAGAGACGAGCGGCACGTCCTGGCAGTCCGACGCGTCTCCCGAATAGCCGCTCGGGAGTTTGTTCTCGGTGGCGCTGCAGGTCACGCTTGTGACGAAGCCGGTGATCGTGAAGTCCGCGGGCGAGCTGGGCGAAGCGGTCTGTGTCGAGTCATCGATGGTGCCGCTACTGCAGGTCAGGCTAATGCTGACTGTGCTCGTGTTCTCGTCCGTGAACTCTTTGTGAACCGTCAAGGTGGTCGTGTTCAGGGTGTCGACGATCGTGCATGAGGGAGACGTGCGGTCGGCGATCGCGACTCGCCGGCAATCGCCCTCGTCCGCTTTGTAGCCGGGCGGCGGGTTTCCCTCCGTGGCCGTGCACGTCGCCCCTTTGCTGAAGCCGGTAATCGAAAACGTGGCGGGAACGCCCTCCGCTGCGGGGACCGGCGTCTCAGCGACCGTGCCGCTGTCGCAACTCAGCCCGATGCTCACCTTCAAGGTGCTGTCGTCGGAGAAGTCCTTCGTGACGGTGAAGGTTGCTGAGGAGACGCTGGCCCTCGTGTTGATGATCGTGCACGACGGCGAGGCCCCGCGACTGATCGCAACCTGTTGGCAGTCGCGCGCGTTCGGCGCATAACCGGAGGGGACTGAGCCCTCACTGGCCGTGCACGTCGCTCTCTTGCCGAACCGGGTGATCTTGAAGACGGCCGGCGCGGCTTCAGTCGCTGCCTTCTGCGGCTTGTCGGGCCTGCCGCCGTTCGTGCAACTGACGGAGACCGTCACGGATGCTCCGCGAACGTCGGGCACGAAGTCCTTGCGGACGATCAGCGTGGCGGAGCCGACTCCCTTGCGCCTGTTCGCGATCGTGCAGGAGCGGGACTCGCCTGCAGCAATCGATACGTCCCGGCAATCTCGCGCGGTCGCGGTGTAGCCGGCAGGCAACGGACGTTCGCCGGCTGTGCAGGTCGCGTCGTTCCCGAGGTGGGTGATCGTGAACACCGCCGGCGCGGCTTCCGAGGCGGTCTTCGGCGATTTGTCAGGCCTGCCGCCGTTCGTGCAGGTGACGGAGATCGTCACGGATGCGGCCGGAGCATTGGGCACGAAGTCCTTCCGGACGATCAGCGTGGCCGGCGAGTGATCGCGGCCACCGTCGTTTCCTCCAAAGACGAGCGCAAGCGCAGTTCCACCGCCGCCGCCGAGGAGGAAGGCGGCGGCAATGACAGCCGAGCGCAGGAGCCGGCGCGGTCGCCGAGCCCAGCCGCGTCTGGCGAGCGCGTCGCGACGTGCCGAGTCGAGGTTGTGGCGTGTCGCACACTGCCCGGCCAGGTCGCCGATCTGGCTCTCGAGCCGGAACGCTTCGCGGAGGTGCTCGGACCCCTCCTGGGCTCGGCCCGCGCAGAGGTTGAGCGAGCCGAGTTCGTGGTGGGCGAAGGCCTGTCCGGCCGCATGTCCCGCGGCTTCGGCCGAGCTCAGCAGGGACCGCAGCGACCGGATCAGGTCGAGCCAGCGGAGCGTCAGCGCGAGCAGGCCGTTCAGCGATCGCATCAGCTTCAGCTCCTCCTCGAATCGCCCGGCCCTGTCGAGCCGTGCGAACAGGTCGAGCAGGCCGTCGATCTCGCCGGTGACGTTGTCGAGCGCGAGCAGGTCGCCGGCCGCTGCCGCGCGGCGGAGCTTGTCGGCCTGCTCGATCCGTCCGGTGACCGCGTCGGCGGTCTCCTCGAACCGCTCCACAGCGGCGACCGCCGCGGGCGGTCTGCCGGCCTCCGCCTCGAGTGCAGCGTCGAGCGCCCTTGCGTTCTCGTCCTCCGGCTCGGGCTCGAACTGCGCGAACGAGCCCCCTAGGGTGGCGACCTCAAGCGAGTAGGCCCCCACCCGGACTGAGCCCGAGCCGGCGGGCGCTGTCACGAGACGGCCCTTGCCGCAGCACGAGACTCACTTCTGAACACCCTCTCCTCCCGTGCCGATCCTGCGCTCGACCGTACGCCTCTAGCTCAATTGGGTCAAGGATCCGCGAACGGCTCCTGTTCGTCGGCGTAGATGCCGTGCCCGGTCTCGGGATCGAAGAAATGGAGCCGATCGGTCCGCACCAGCAGCTCGATCTGCTCCCGCTCACGCGCGCGCGTGCCACGCTCGAGCCGGGCGACGAAGAGACTGCCCTTCTCCTTCGCGTGCTCCTCGGTTGCGGCCATGGCCTCCGCGCCGACCGCAGCGGTGACGTCCGCACCCCGAACCGGCGAGGCTCCAACTCCGAAGTGGACGAGGATCTCCGAGCCCATGTCCTCGCAGATGTCGACGACCGCCTTCAGGCGTCGCTCGTCCGGGGCGCCCGGGCCGGCAAGCGCGGCGTCCTCCAGGTCCTCGGGCCGAATCCCGAGGATCAGTCGTTTGCCCTCGAACCGCTCCAGCGCGGGCCGCTGGGCGCGAAGCGAGTCGTCCAGCCGCAGCCGATGCTCGCCGAACTGCGCCAGCAGCGATCCGTTCGAACGCTTCAGGTCGGCGCCTACGAGGTTCATCGCCGGCGAGCCGATGAATTCGGCCACGAACAGGTTGACCGGCCGCTCGTAGAGCACTGAGGGCCGGTCGAACTGCTGCAGGAGCCCGTCGCGCATCACGGCGACCCGGTCTCCGAGCGTCATCGCCTCGGTCTGGTCGTGCGTGACGTAGATCGTCGTCACCTCGAGATCGCGCTGCAGCCGGGCGATCTCGGCCCGCATCTCGACGCGGAGCTTCGCGTCAAGGTTCGAGAGCGGCTCATCCATCAAGAACGCCTGGGGCTCACGCACGATCGCGCGGCCCATCGCGACGCGCTGCCGCTGGCCGCCCGACAGCGTGCGGGGGCGCTTCTTCAGCACGCCGCTCAGTCCCAGAACCCGTGCCGCATGCTCGACCCTCGTCGCGATCGCGCGCTTCGGCACCTTCTGCATCTTGAGAGCAAACGCCATGTTCGCGTAGGCGGACATATGCGGATAGAGCGCGTAGTTCTGGAAGATCATCGCGATGTCCCGGTCCTTCGGCGGAACCCTGTTGACCATCCGCTCGCCGAGCCAGACCCGGCCCTCTGTGATCTCCTCGAGCCCGGCGACCATGCGCAGGGCCGAGGTCTTGCCGCAGCCCGACGGGCCGACGAGGACGACCAGCTCGCCGTCCCGGATCTCGAGGTCGAGCCCGTCGACGGCCTTGGTGCCGTCCGGGTAGATCTTCGTCAGCTGCTCGAGCCTGATCTCCGCCACTGGCGTCCTCGTCCGCGGCGAAACTGTACTTCCTTCTTGTAGCATCGCGTGGCGTTGGAAGGCGTGGCCCAGGGCCAGTCACGACGACGGCGCTGGGGGGACCTCCTCGAAGAGCGCCGTTTTCTCGCCCCCGCGCTGATTGGCCCAGCGGTCCTGTTCATCGTCCTGCTGGTCGGCGTCCCGCTCGGCCTTGCCGTCTACCTCAGTCTCACCAACGCGACGTCCGGCTCGCTCAGCGGCACATGGGTCGGCCTGCAGAACTTCGTCGATGTCTGGGACAGCTCGAACTTCCGCACGGCGCTTCAGAACACGATCGTCTTCACGCTCGCCTCACAGGTGCTTGTGATCGTCGGCGCCGCGATTCTCGCGCACGCGCTCCTCCGTCCCTTTCGCGGCCGCTGGCTGCTGCGCTTCCTGATCCTGCTCCCGTGGGCTGCACCGGTCGCGCTGAGCACGATCGGCTTCCTCTGGATCTTCGACTCGCAGTTCAGCGTCGTCAACTGGACCCTCGTACACGACCTGCTACCTGGTGGCGGCCACTTCTACCTTTACAAGCCGGTCAACTGGATGCTGGGCGTGGTCGACCACCTGCCGTGGGTTCACACCGGCAAGATCGATCCCTTCAATCCGCCGCAGTGGCTCGGGCAGGCGACGCTTGCGAAGCTCTCGATCATCGCCGTTCAGGCGTGGCGGATCCTGCCGTTCGCAACGGTGATCTTCCTCGCCGGCCTCTCCTCGATCCCAGCCGAGGTCGAGGACGCCGCTCGGATCGACGGGGCGACGGGCCTGCGGAAGTTCTGGCACGTGACGCTCCCGCTGCAGTTGCCGATCGCTGCCGTTGCGCTGCTGTTCGGGATCGTGTTCACCGCGACCGACATGACCGTGGTCTACGTCCTGACAAACGGCGGGCCGTTCAACAGCACTCAGGTGCTGACGACGTGGGCGTACCAAACGGGCATCGTCTCGAGCTCGCTCGGCCAGGGCGCCGCCGTCTCGCTCTACCTGCTGCCCGTGCTCGCGCTGGTGGCGATCCTGATGCTGCGGTTCGCGCGCAAGGTGGAGGTCTCCTAGGGGTGACCTGGAGCAACATCCGCTCGCAGGGCCTCTCCTGGTTCATCGTCGGGCCGTTCGCGATCGTCCTGGCGTTCCCTTTCTACTGGATGCTGACGACGGCGCTGAAAACAAACGGCGACCTCTACAACGTCGCGAACGTCCCCTTCAAGTTCACGACGACGCAAGGCGACCCGGAGGGGCACTCGCCGACTCTCCGCCACGTCACCTACATCTTCCACCACACCCACTACGTGCGCTGGCTCGAGAACACGGCCTTCGTGGGAGCGCTGGTCGTGGTGATCACGCTCGTCCTGGCCGTCCCGGCCGGCTATGCGCTCGCGCGGCTGTCGGGCCGCTTCGGCCAGAGCGTCGGGGTCGGAATCTTCCTGACGTACCTCGTGCCTCCCACCCTGCTCTTCCTGCCCCTGTCTCGCGTGATCTCGAAGCTGGGGCTCGAAGACCGGCTCTGGTCGCTCGTCCTGGTCTACCCGTCGTTCACGATCCCCTTCTCGACCTGGCTGCTGATGGGTTTCTTCAGGACGATCCCGCTGGAGCTCGAGGACGCTGCCCTGATCGACGGCTGCTCCCGGCTGAAGGCGCTCTGGCGCGTGATCTTCCCGATCTCGCTCCCAGGGATCCTGACGGTCGTGATCTTCACGTTCTCGCTCTGCGTGAACGACTTCGTCTACGCGATCTCGTTCATCTCGAACTCGGCGAACCGCACGCTCTCGGTCGGCGTGCCGACCGACCTGATCAGGGGAGACGTCTTCTTCTGGCAGTCGCTGATGGCGGCGACGCTGATCCCCAGCATCCCGCTGGCGCTGCTCTACAACAGCTTCCTCAACCGTTTCATCGAGGGCTTCACGGGCGGGGCTTTCCGGTGAAGCACAACAGGGGTACCGAAAGGAGGGAGGTATGGCAGACAACGAGCTCGAACGGCTAGGGCTCACCGGCGGCCTCACCCGCCGCGAGGTGGTGCGCAGAGGACTGGCCGGGTTCGTGATCCTCTACGGCGGCGCACTCGCGAAGACGGCCGCCGCAGGGGTGCCGAAGTTCCCGCACAGGGAGCTCAAGAACACGCTCCGGATCATCCAGTGGAGTCACTTCGTGCCGGCGTACGACGAGTGGTTCGACGGCGTCTACACGAAGAGGTGGGGCCAGAAGCACGACACCGACGTCACGGTCGATCACATCAACCTCGCGCTGCTGCCCGCCCGGGCGAAGGCGGAGGTCGCGGCCCGTAGCGGGCACGACATCTTCGGCCATCTCTCGCCCCAGGCGGGCCTAGAGGACGACGTCATCAACCACCGCGACATCATCGAGGAGGTGCAGCACAAGGTCGGCAAGGTCGGAAAGGTCGGCTACAAGAGCTGCTACAACCCGAAGACGAAGAAGTGGCACGGGTTCCCGGAGAACTTCGTGCCGGACCCGGTCCACTACCGGACGGACCTCTTCCATCAGGTGGGCGTCAAGGCGCCGAACACCTGGCAGGACGTGCTCAAGGCGGCCCCGAAGCTGAAGGCGATCGGGCACCCGGTCGGGATCGGCATGTCAAACGAGCTCGACTCGAACATGGCCCTCATCGCCCTCCTGCAGTGCTTCGGCGGCTTCATCCAGGACGCGCACGCCCGCGTCACTATCAACAGCAAGGGGACCCGCGACGCGCTCAAGTTCATGAAGTCCCTGTTCACGCAGGGCATGACGAACGAGGTCTTCGCCTGGACGGCATCCTCGAACAACCAGGGCTATCTCTCGGGACGCCTCTCGCTCGCCCTGAACGCGATCTCGATCGTCCGCCTCGCAGAGGACCAGAACCCGACGCTCGCCAAGAGCACGGCGCTCGCGCCGATTCCGAAGGGGCCCGACCGGCGCCTCGGGCTCGAGCACGTGATGGGCGTCTACACGATCTGGAAGTTCACGAGCAAGCCACAGCAGAAGCTCGCCAAGCGATTCATCGCCGATCTGGAGAGCACCTACGCATCGGCGTTCAGGGCGAGCAAGTACTACAACTTTCCCGCTTTCCCGAAGGCGGTCTACGGCTACCGGAAGCGCCTCGGCGCGGATCGGCATCCGCCGAAGGGGAAGTACGTGATCCTCGACACGATCGCCCGGAAATACACGGCCAACGTTGGCTTCCCAGGCTCCTCGAACGCGGCCGTGGACGAGATCTTCAACACCTTCCTGATTCCGCAGATGTTCGCCCAGGTCGCGCAGGGCAAGATGACGCCTGCCGAGGCGGCGAAGTCCGCGGAGCACGACATGAAGGCGATCTTCGCCAAGTGGAGGAAGCTGGGAAAGATCTAGCTTGCGCGCGGGGGCCCGGCCACCGGGCCCCCGCCCAGGCCCCTGCCAGGGAGGTCAGACCGGGAACCCGTCCGGCGCTGCGGACACGAGAACTGCGAATTCCCGAGGGGCGCGAGGTCTCGGCCGCCTGGATCGAGCGTCACAGGGACTACCTGCTCGATGAGCTCGCCGGCGCGCCCGCGGCTCAGCGGCGCCGCCGTCGCGTCGTGATCGCGCTGGTTCCGGCCGTCGTGATCCTCCTCGCCGCGACCGCGTTCACCACGTACTCGCTGACCCGCGAGCCGAAGCACCTCGAGAGCATCGGCTGCTTCGACCGGGCGAGCCTGACCGCGAACACGGCGATCGTCAGCGCCGACGGCCGCGATCCTGTCGCCATCTGCTCGGAGGTGTGGCAGCAGGGCGCGCTCGGGGGGCATGCCCCGAAGCAGCTCGCGGCCTGCGTGCTCCACACGGGCGCGATCGGCGTCTTCCCGCGCACCGGCGAGAACACCTGCGGCGCTCTCGGCCTGGCTCCTCTGCCGGCGAGCTACGCGGCCGAGGCCAAGCGCTTCGCCGCGCTACAGAGCGCGATCGTCGCCCGCCTCGGCGAGCCCGCCAGCGGCTCCTCCAAGCGGGGGCCGCAGTGCGTCGGCGAGACGGAGGCGCTTGCGTTCGTGCGACGACAGCTCGACGTGCGCGGCTACAGCGACTGGGAGATCAAGATCGCCGGTGGGACTTTTACCGCGCAAAGTCCTTGCGCCGAGCCGTCGTTCGATACCGGCGCGAAGGCGGTCTACCTCATCCCGGCTTCGCGCTAGCGGGGACCCAGTCGGCGCCTTCGGCCTCGGCTTCGCCGCGGCGGTGGATCATCGTTCGCAGCTCGTCGAGAAAACGGGCGCAGTCGTCGCGCAGGTCCTCTGTGACGAACTCGCCCGGTAGCTCACGCGCACGCGAGCGCGCTGATTCGGCCTCTCGGCCCGGTCCAGTAATTGCTCCCCACCTCTTGTGGAAACTGTGGAAAACCCCTCGGTAAGGCCCCGCAGCCGCTGCGCTCATCCGTGCCAGCCCGGCAGCGCGTCGCCGACTCTACGACTCCCGGCGCCTGAACGGATCACTCCAACGGGTGACGCGCGCCAAGATCCTCGGAAAGAGCGCGAACTTCCTGAGATGATGCGCGAGCGTTGGCCGAGACGACCCGTGTAGCAGGCGAGACCCGCTCGATCGGCCTCTCGATCCTCTGGTTCATCTTGACGCTGTCGATCTACGGCTTCTACTGGGTCTACAAGACCCACGAGGAGATCAAGCGGTACTCCGGCAATGGCGTCGGCGGCGTCGTCGGGCTGGTGATCTTCATCGTCATCTCGCCCGTGACGTTCTTCGTAGTCCCGTCGGAAGTCCGGTACATGTACGAGGACCTCGACGGCGGCCGCAGCCCGGTCCGCGGCATTTATGGGCTGTGGTTCCTGCTTCCGATCATCGGCCACGTGGTCTGGTTCGTGCAGGTCCAGGGCGCCTTGAACCGCTACTGGGAGTCGAAGGGCGCTTCTCCGCCCTAGGTGGGCGCAGGCTACGTCGCGAGGTGACTTCCGGTGTGCGGCTAGGACTTCTTACCGAGTCCGAGCCACTTGCGAATCATCGCCATGAGGTTGGCCATGGGGCAACTCTACGCCCTCGGTTCGCGGCGGCTCAGAGGAGTAGACTGGTCTCCACTGGCCCTGTGGCCAGAACCCGGCCGAAAGCCCGAAGGCCGCCAACGCGCGTCGACGCGCGAGGCGATGAGCCTAGGCGAACAGAGTTCGAGTTGCAGGGCCAGCACCTCTCGGCCGCACCTGGCTCGCGACCGGACCTGAACATCAGCATGAGGGATGGGGTCCGCCACCGATCGGACCGATGATTGCTGCAAGCCCTTGTCTCTTCGGGTGGAGAAATGTGCTCGCTCTTGTGTGGGCTTGAACCGAGGAGGGAGGTGAATCAGATGCTGAAGCTTTCCGCCTTCGTGCAAGTTGCCGCCGACTCGCTGCGCAGCCGGGAGGAGGGGCAGACGATGGCCGAGTACGGCGTGGTTCTGGCCGTCATCGTGCTCGCCGTAATCGGTGCGATCACGCTCCTTTCGGACAACGTCCGGAGCGCCATCGAGAGCGTGGCCAACGTCCTGCCTTAAGTCGGGCGGGGTTCCACCTTTCGATACAGCGCCCGGGCGAATCGAACGCTCGGGCGCTTCGAGGGGGAGGACAAGGGTGCGGGGGCGAGCCCTGCCGCGTGATCCAGCCCCCCATCCCGCAGCCCGCCTTGGGGTTTCTCAATGGGCCCGCCTGGATTCGAACCAGGGACCAACGGATTATGAGTCCCTTCAGGCAGGTTGCAGCTAACCGCGACGAACGGAAAGAGCCTGCAAACGCTGGGCTTCTGTTCTGCACCTAGCTGCAGGGAAATACCCCCTGTAGAGACAAGCCCGTACGCGCAAACGTACGCGCACCGACGGCGTCGCTGGCGCGCGCAACTGGCGCGCGCAGCACTCGACCTAGTCTCTAACGCGCCGCATGCGCGGCCTGAGCAGCCGCCACGGTGGCTAGGAGTGGTTGCAAGCCAGCTGGCATTTGATGCGTCCAACGCCTAGACCACTCCTGCGAGCGCATGCGATTTTCGGCTGCGGCAAAGGGACGCGCATCGCCGAGAAGCTCGATCCCAATCTGCCAGCCTGGATGCTGCTGTAACCCGTACCGCGTTTGGCTTAGCGACATGAGGAGAATCCAGGCAGCTAGGGCGCGCGCTGCCACGTCCTGCATTCCCCTGTCTTCGGCTAACTGCTCGACGCGTGCAAGTTCTTCGGCGGGCTTGGCGTAGAGATTTATCCATCCGGATGGAGCGATCTGATGGATGGTGCTGGCCTGTTGCATCAATCCGTCGACGAGCGACGTAGCCTCGAGCTCGTATCCAGCTTCGATCAGCAGCCTGGCGCACGTCCCAAGTCCGGATGCAACCGTATCCGTGTCTTCGTCAGGTGCGCCCTGCGCAAAAACGTCCGAACCGGCGCGTACAAAGGCGGCCCGAAGATGCTCGCCCAACCACGCGGGATCGGTGCCACCGTCGTCGTATGTGTGAGACCTCGCGTCCGGGTTGGATCGAGTTTCCCGAATGTAGGCCTGCGTGAACCTGATGAGACCGTCGACTGCGACCGTCGTGCCGATACTGTCGCCCCGCCGGATACAGCTTTTCATCATCTCGCCAAAGAGCGGTACTCGGAACACAATGCGGCTGGTCTTCCCGCGGGCGAGAGTCGATTCCACACCCTCGAGAACGGCCGCGGCGAAAGCCACGGGTGCGGTGTAACGAAGAAGGATCACCGTCAGCTGCCGCGCGACGACCAGGATGGAAGGCGGTTGCGAGTGCAAGCGTCGCAGCTCCCGCGGTGATACTCGGCGCCGGTCGACCGTGCTCTGGTAGCTGTCCCGCGAGTAGTACCGCTGCGACTGAGATGAGCAGGGCGCGCGCGATCGACCCCTGTGCCCGTGTGTCCCCGGCAAGCATTAGTGCGGCCCGCGTTCCGTAAGCCGTCATCGTCTGCTGTGCGACCACGAGAATTGAGCCGAGGATCAGCACCAAAAGGGCGATCACGGCCGCCGGGATGACGAGGAACATCGTCTCGGTCCCTGACGCCGATGCGACTAACCAACGAGGCCAGAACTCGTATTGAACGAACCAGACGACGATCCAGAACAGGGCAACACGCAGGACCTAGAAGCGCATTCGACGTTCAGTCTGGGCCTGGGACCTGACGCTTTCGGTTGTAGAGGGCCGGGCGGCGAGCCGAACGCGCTGGGGGCACTGCCAGCGCACATAGTAATCAGCCGTTCGCGTAGAGCTTCTCGGCGAGCGCAATGCGCTCGTCTTCGTCGATCAGCAACGCGCCCGCCACCTCGTGACCCGGCACGGTCAGGTAGCGCTGCGGGTGGGATCGCACCTGCTTGTACTCCTCGAGCGTCAGCTCGATCCGCGCGAAACAGCCCCGCTCGCTGCACTCGCAGAGGAACGGGACCGGAAACCGCCAGCCAAGCTCGTCCCCCTTCTCGGCGATCCGGTCGTTCGCGCTGCGGAAGACGTCCTCGGTCTGCACGATTCCTTTCTTCTCGAGAGGCCGGGTTCCCGCCTGCAAGGCTCCTAACCCCTTGCCAGCCGAGGCGCGGTACCGGAGAATTGCCTCATGGGAGCGCGGGAGGAGCGCCTGGCCGGAAACGAAGCGCTGTTCCGCGAGGTCAACGAGCGCGTGGCCGAGGTCGCCGAGGACTTGCTCTCGGTCGAGGCGACCGCCGACCCGCTCAAGTTCAACTGCGAGTGCGGCCGCGAAACCTGCGCGGAGCAGATCGAGATGGCCCTGGTCGAGTACGAGGCGGTTCGGGCTTCGCCGATCCGCTTTGCCGTTACTCCCGGGCATGAAGTGCCGGACATCGAGCGGGTTGTCGAGCGGTACCCGAACTACCTCGTCGTCGAGAAGCAAGACGAGGAGGCAGAGGAGGTCGCGCGCGAGACCGATCCGCGGACGTAGCGCCCACTTAGAAGGGCCGGGCGGCGAGCCGAACGCCTAGGTGCTGCAACGCTGCAAACGCGACCCGGCTGAGAGGAGTAGAGTCGCTGGACTGGCCCTGTGGCCAGAACCCCGGCCGAGAGCCCGAAGGCCGCCGACGTGTTTCGGCGCACGAGGCGATGAGCCCAGGCGAACAGAGTTCGAGTTGCAGGGCCAGTTCTTCGTGGCACTCGCCGTGCGAACGCTCGTGCCTAGGGGCGGGCGGCGGGCCGACCTTGCTCACTCCGTGGCCTGCGGGCTCTCTTCGTCGGCATCCAGAAGCTCGAGGTGACGAGCGGCGAACTCCCGCTCTTCGCTCACTCGCTCGGCCACGCCGGGCTCCACGAGCGCACCGGACGCGATCCTCTGAAGGACGTCGTCGTACCACGCGAGCAGCTCGCGCAGTTGCGGCCGGATGTCGGGCTTCGAGAGCTCTGGCGCCACTGGCAGGAGTCTACGACCGGCCGTGCCCGCCGCTCACCGGCGGGTCCGGCGGGGCCGACAGATCAGCCCGAAGCGCGTCCCTGAGAGCGAGTAGGCCACCGAGCGCGACGGCTTGCTCCTCACCCACGTCCTCGATCCATGCGAGCACGAGCTCGAGCAGGGGCCCCCTTGTCGGCCAGGTCGATAACGATCGGTGCGCTCGCCCCTTTGGCCGCGAACTCGTCTTCGAGCGCGTCGAGATGGGCCGCGAGCAGGCGGCCGCGCAGCTGCCGCGACGTCTCCCAGGGAATCTCGACGATCCCCTGGCTCGTGGCGATCCGAACAGAGGCGATTCGCCGAGTCCCCATCGGGTTCGAGGTCCCCTTCGGCGTGCTTCGCCTCTAGTCCCTGTGCGACTAGGACTTCTTGCCGAGCCCGAGCCACTTGCGGATCTTCGCCATGAGGCCAGCCATGGGGAGAATCTACGCCCCGTCGATCGTCTTCGTGGCCTTTGGCGCTTCGCCGGCCGAGGCCTTGCCGAACAAGGGGAGCTGATCCTTGCTCGGGGTCTCTGCGCCGAGCATCCGCAGCACCCCATTTAGCTGCTCCTCTTCGTCTCCATCGGATGTGATCGCATGCCGCAATCGGCCTATGACCGCTTCATCCACAGCTCGCACAGAGTTCTCCACCTTGGTCAGTCCGGCGCCGGCCTTCTCCCTTAAGCGTCCGCTTCGAGGAGGGAGGTCTTGTCCCCAAACCGCACCAGCACCGGCGCCGCAGCTCGCCTATTCAGCCAGAGCTTGACGGCGCCAAGCACCTCAACGATCAGGCGGTTCTCTGCGCCGACACCGTAGACCGCAACCCGCAGAAGGCCCTCCTGCCTAATGATGGCGGCCGG
>WNFY01003953.1_pt1 | contig 13775 bp, 15 predicted proteins | sample 5400091 | NCBI WGS metagenome assembly WNFY01 (sample SAMN13153364, study PRJNA577476) | soil metagenome | isolation source: 60 cm soil or saprolite under grassland replicate 1 | place: USA:California | collected 2016-06-15 | reverse complement strand
ATGCGAAGGACTGCCCGGCGGCCGCTCGCTGCTGGCCGGCTCAAACCTTCTGCGGTCCTATGGTTCGGTATTGCATTGTCGGTGGCGGGAAGCGTTTACCTTGCGGTAGCTGTCAATGTGCTGGCGAGCCTGCTCGCGATTGCCACGTTATTGTCTTATTTGTTTGTCTACACCCCGCTCAAAAGAAAAATACCGTTATGCACTCTGGTCGGGGCCTTTCCGGGCGCCATGCCTCCCCTGATCGGCTGGGCCGCAGCATCCGGTAATCTCACCTTTGAGGCGTGGACTCTCTACGCACTGCTTTTTCTCTGGCAATTCCCACACTTCATGGCCATCGCCTGGATGTACCGCGAGGACTATGATCGTGCCGGCTACTTGGTGTTGCCTCATGACCCCCGCGCCAGAGCCCGTTTCGTGAATTGGCAAACCCTGCTGCCGCTATTGGCCTTGGTGCCGTTGAGTCTGCTTCCGGCCTTGGCAGGCGCATCGCGCACCTTTTCGATCGGAGCCTTGCTCTTGAGTCTTGGATTTCTGTACTACGGGGCGCAGTTCGTAGTTAACAAATCAGGGTCGGCCGCACGCCGGCTACTTGCGGCATCCATTATTTATCTTCCTTTACTATTTGTGCTGATCGTCCTTTCCAGAGGCTGACGGGTCAGCGAGACGATGGTCAAGAATCCTGGTGTGAACGGGCAACTCGGTGCATGGATTATCGCCAAGGACCATCCTCCGTCTGCGGGATATGCGGCCCAGACCGCGGTAGCGACGGTCGTGTCCTACCTGGTCGCCCGCTCGTTTCACTTGCCGGAAGCCTATTGGGCGCCTATGTCCACACTCATCGTCATGCAGTCCACCCTCAGCGCTGCATTGCCCATTTCCGTGCAATATGTGGCGGGAACGGCCGTGGGAGCAGCGGTTGGCGCAGTGACTGATATTTACTTCCCCGCAAACGTTTGGGCGTTTGGCGTCGCAGCTTTCATAATCGGGCTGCTCTGCGTTGCGTTGCGAGTTGAAAGAAGCGCATATCGTTACGCGAGCATCACACTCGCGATCGTTATGCTGGTGCCACGATCTACCAGCGGTCGGTTAGTTGCGATTCACCGATTCTTCGAAGTGTCGATAGGCATCGCGGTTGGCCTTGCATTCTTCGCCCTGTGGTCGAGAATCGATCAGGGCTCTTCGGCTAAGGCAAGTCAAGCATCGTCGGCCCAGTGACTGTGGTGCCGCATGTGTGGCCAGTGCAAGCCTTGTATCGTGATGCCTCATTTATCGGCCAAGTGCTGATCGCTTACAGTCAACTTAATCTGACTCCCAGCTTCTCGAGAATACCGGAGCAGCAACCTGGCAGGCTGGTGCTCAAATACCTCGCCTTCGAAGTCGGCTTGCGATCTGGTCGTGTAAAAACCGCTCTCAACTCGCGTCCTTTGGCTTGTAGCCGACGCATTCATTGAGTACGTGCCGCTGCGTGTGGGTAACACTTCAACTTGATAAGTGCCGCTGATTGGCCCACAGATCTCGATGTGACCTTTACAATGCCTGAGTTCGCCGGTTTCTTCATTTTCGTCGCAATCGAGAAAAGCCTGGGCGAGTGGCATCTCCTGCCATCCCTCGTTAGTGCGAGGGTCGTAGCCAATCGTGCGGCCGCGAGGATCAGTAATCCGAAATCCTATCGTAGGCGGTCCCACCTCTCCGCTCGCGTAATTCAGAGTGATCCTTCCCATGGAGAAGCATGCTTGTTCCGCCTCGGGATCAGCTTCATCGCGAATCTCGCGTGCCTCTGGTTTCGAGAGTGATGTATTAAGTCGCAATTCCGCGCGCAGATGCGAGGAGGTCATGAGAGGAACAGAAGCTACTAACGTAACCAGAACCCAACATTTCATGATGCCTTTCCCTGCTCTCGACCACGGCCACCCGCTCGCTCGCCTTGCACGAGTGCTTCCTCTGCGGCCGAAACACTCTTTTTTGATCGTCAGAGAGATTCAGGCAATCGATCTGCCAGAATGCTTAGTGACCGCTGTTCCATGCCCAAGTTCTTGAGCGAGACTATGTTGCATAACGAAAACGTGGATGGACACTCGCAGACAGTGGCCGGTGTGTGGATGAAGGCGAACAAGTGACAATGATTGGAAGGAAAAATTGGCGGAAGACAAGGGGACTCGGACGGTAATAGATCTGCGGACGTTAGAAAGTGCGGCCGTCTTGAGCCAACCCGACAGACGAACCGACAACTTCCGGCCTGCCTAATCACTGGGGGGCGCAACCCCGAGGGCCGTGGCAATCTGCGCTTCCAACTGGAAGACTTCCGATGAATTCTCCTAACACCCTGCTAATTTTTCGATCATTCGGGATTCGAAGGCGATGGAATTAGGGACGGACAGCTCGACTTCTGTTCCGGACGCGGCGCGGCTCCAAATTCTGAGTCTGGCGCCAACTCTTTCCGCCCGTTCGCGCATACCCGGGAGTCCCCAATGTCCCTCGCGTCCCGCAAGCAACACTTGAGGGTCGATCCCACAACCATCGTCGCGGACGACTATCCTGAATCGCTTGGGGGCATACGCTATTTCGATTTCGATGCAACTGGCTCGGGAGTGGCGGAATGCATTCACCAATACTTCCCGGCCGATACGATAGACCTCGTCGCGAATGAGCGGGTTTAGTTTTCGGGGCGAACCTAGCACAATGACCCGAAAATCAATTTGCACTTCGATGCCCAACTCTTGCCGGATCCGGGAAAATGCCTGCCCTAGATCGTCGGAATCTGAATTAGATGAGCGGAGTCCTCGAACCGCGTTGCGGCCCTCTTCCATGACGTGTCTCATCAGTTCGAGCACACGGCTTAACCGCAGTTTCGCCGGCGAATTCGCGGGTAGCTGGTCCACTGCGACATGTAGCTGCATAGCTGCGCTGACAATGCCTTGCAGCACCGTGTCGTGTAGGTCTTGGGCGATTCGAGTACGCTCTGCTGGGCGTTCCTCGAGCCGGGCACGCATCTTCCCGAACGTTGGCGGCAAACGATAGAGATAGGGGCTCCTATAGGCGAGAGACAATCCTTCGAGTCGCATGACAGATCCTCCTTTTTGCAAGTGAAGGCTTTTCTTCCTGTCTCCTTCCACTCATCAGCGCAGAACCCGGGCGCGGCATGACTCATCGGACATCAGCAGCACCCGTGTTGGAGCTTTGTACTCGTGAGCATGGGTAGATACTGTCAGGAACGTGCCACACAGGTCTTGGACGATTTCGCTGCGGTCGGGACGTTTTTGCTCAATTGTGAAGAAACCGTTTCGGGGATGGCTTGGATCGTGTCTCAGCTTAACGAACAGGTCGAATGTCGCGGCATTCTTTGTTGCATCCGCAGGTCAAGTCCGGCCTTCTCAGCCGCCCCAATTCCGAAGCGGCCAAAAAGAGAGCGCGCTCCGCAACGGAATTGAATGAAACGATTTATCGTTGTTCCCGACGGACCACGCTTGGGGACATGCCAGTTATCCGACGGAAATGTCTGGCAAGGTGGCTCTGGTCAGAGAATCCCGTTGAGAGCGCGACCTCCGACAGCGGTAACTCGGTATTGCGAAGCATGTGCGGCGCGTGTTCAATGCGGCGCTGCAGCACATAGCAATGCGGCGGCATACCCACAGTCTGCTTGAACGAACGTGCGAAATGGTTTAGGGACAGCCCCGCCATTTTGGCGAGAGCTTCGAGGCTTATGTTCTGGTCGAGATTAGACTTGATGTATTCGCAGATGCGGTGTGTACGCGCCGGCGTGAGACTGCCTCGATTGGGAGGCGGGGACTCTGGTATGGGCGCGTTACCGAGCATGCTAATCCTCGGCCGCGAGTGAACAGCCACGTCAGCCGGAGAACGCCAACCCCTCGAGCCGCACAGAGGAGGAGTAATTAACACACGCCACCCCTCATCGGTACCGACGCGCGTGAAGCGAGCCACGACATCTTGTTCGCGGTTGCGACGGAAGAGTGACCGATCAAAGTCGAAGTTCGTCGACAGAGACGCGCCGCTCGCCAGACTCTCATCCTCCAAAGCAAAAGCTGTGCGCGCGACCCTGTCTGCACCAACGATGTGCAGGTCCCTGTCAACAGCCAACAGCAGCGCAGGACCACTGTCGTCTGATGGCACGGCCGCCATAATCCACTGGTTACGAAACGCCTCGCGAAAGATCCGTTCTTCCACTCCACGGGCCGCAACCGTTGTCGCAGCCAATGCCATAGTCTGCGAACGGTCCGATGTCATCGATGAAATGTCAAGCACCAACGCCAGCCTGCCGCTGGAGTCAAAAATTGGCGCACCCGCACAGCTTAGCCCGATGTGGCGCGTTCGAAAATGTTGTTCACGATGCACGAGAACCGCCCGCTGTTCAGCAATGCACGTGCCGATCCCATTTGTGCCTTCGACTCTTTCCGACCAAACTCCTCCGACCCAGACACCCCAGTATTTGAACTGTTCGGCCTGCGCTTCATCACCGCGGTGATGAATAGCTATTCCATCGGTATTGCACAACAAAACGACATATCCCTCCTGGCGAACGATCGCATAAAGACGATCGACTTCTTCCTGCGCATACACAATTGCTTTGCCCAGCGGTTCGCGAGAAACCCTGAGTTCGCTATCGGTTACGATGTGGGGAGCCGCCCGGCCATGTGGGTTGACAAGAAGTTCAGCGGTGCATCTTCGCCAGGAGGCTGACACTTCTTCGAGATCAGAGGTCGCACCTCCACCCTGAACAACCGACTCAATTTGGTCGAGGTGCCGCGATTCTGTGGTTCTATGGACTATGCGGAGTTTGGCTGCCGTAGCCATGTCGATTTTCTATCGCGCAACACAATTGTAGAATTCGACCGCTGGGACTTGTGCCTTGTCCGGTCGCACCGCTGACTGCCTGCCTTGAGTCCTAAGCGATCCAAAGGGTGTGCCAAGGATAGCACTTGAGGTGGAAGTTTTTCTTTTAGTTAGGCATTCCCGTCTCCTGCCGAAGTGAATCCTGCAATGCCCTGAGGCCATCCTAAGACGAATACAATTATTTGTTTCTGCAACCGTCTTCAAGTCGATCCCATACTTCGCCTCCTCGGAAATGAAATCGTTGTACGGATCGATGAGGAGAAGTGCAGTGATCTCTTTGTCATACTTGAGATTTGCCATGTTCCATCCCTCTTACGCAAGGGGTTCCAGTTTGGAGAAGACGGTAGGAAGATACTCCGCAACCGTCGGATGAATATGCATGGCGCGCTGCACCACCATATACGGCGCCTTCGCATACATGATGTCCAGCAAAACGTGGACTACTTCATCGCCTCCGGTCCCAAGGATCCCAGCACCCAGAATTTGTTTTGTTTCCGCATCAACGCAGATCTTGATGAAGCCCTGTGTCTCACCTTTCTCAAAGGCACGGCTCACTCGGATCATCGGATATTTCGCAACGAGTGCAGCGCGCCCTGACTTTCGTATTTCTGCATCTGTCATGCCACATCGGCCTAGAGGTGGATCGATATACAAGGCGTACGCCTGGATTCGGTCTGACACGCGACGATGGTCTGCACTAAAGAGATTGTCAGCCACGATCTCATAGTCGTTGTATGAAGTATGCGTAAAGGCACCGCGGCCGTTGCAGTCGCCCACGGCCCATATGCCGGGCACGTTCGTTTGCAGTTGATCATCAACGGTGATGTAGCCACGGTCGTCGGTCGCAACTCCGGCCTGGTCGAGACCTAGATCATTCGTGTTGGGAGTACGTCCTACCGCCAGGAGAACATGAGTTCCCGATATTTCTCTGGGATCGTCGCTGCAATCCATGCGGACGACGACACCGGAATCTTGTTTTGCCAGGGAGATACATTTCGCATTCAGCCGAATCCGTATTCCCTCAGTCTCCAATATTTCGCGCACCGCGTCGGAAACATCTTCGTCTTCCCGCCCGATCAGGCGTGGCCCCATCTCAACAATCGTGACGTCGCTCCCGAAGCGGCGATACATTTGGGCGAACTCCAACCCGACATAACTTCCGCCGACAACGACGAGATGGTCAGGCAAGAAATCCACATCCATCATCGATGAGTTTGTGAGGAACGGGACATCATGAATCCCCGGCATCTCGGGAACAGAGGCGCGTCCACCGACGTTGATGAAAATCTTGTCGGCTTGGAGGACTTCATCGTTGACCCATACAGTGTGGGGCGACTGAAAGCGGGCATGGCCCTGGATTACGGTACAATTTTTAAGTCCTCGCAACCATTCCTCTACGCCCTTGTTCGACCGTCCGGAAACTTTATCCTTACGTGCTTTAACACGCTTCATGTCCACGCGCACATCGCCGTTGATATCAAAACCATATTCCGCACCTCGGCGGGCGACATGGGCCGCGTACGCGCTGGCCACAAGTGTCTTGGTCGGGATGCATCCCGTGTTCACGCATGTGCCGCCAAACTTGTGCCGTTCGACAATGGCGACCCTCATGCCTGCTGCCGCAAACCGCGCCGCCAAAGACGGGCCTGCCTGGCCCGTCCCGATGATGATTGCATCGTAGTTGTTCATTGGGGCAACGCTTCGCCGGTCTGCTCGCGCACGTACCCAGCTCTGATGTGCAGGAACACAGCGTTAGCGACAGGCTCTGTCATGTTCGTACTCCGTGATCGGCTTCAGAACCAATAAGCAGAGAGAGACCGATTCTCGGATAGACTGGTCACTCGCTGTGAGCACTAAAGAGTGAATTCGCCGATACGGCCACCCGGCTCAAGATGCGCGTGCCTCTCTCGCCTCGCCGTTCCGGGCTTCGATGGCCTTGACGGAGTTTTGAAATGCCTTTTCCAAAACGCGCCTGCCGATGGCCCCGAGCACCAAGCCAAGTACCCGTCCCTTGAGGTTCTTACCGTCTCGTACGACGACCACGTCAATGTCGGTCGTGCCGTTGGGCCGACGCGTGAAGGTGTAGGTGTGGCCCGACGCGCCTCCCCAAGTGTTGGAATCGGTCGTCGTGAGCACGACGCGGTTGGGATCAGACCAGTCGTAGTGCAGGCGTTCCCAGATGCCGCCCGAGCCTTCGGTGACGTCGGCCTCCGACGGGCCGCGGTGATGCACCTTGAGGTACTCATCGGCGCTGTTGCCAAAGAGCTTCGCGCGGCCAGGCCCGAAGTCGGTGAGCCCGGCGAGGTACTGCTCGGGCGTAGAGGTGGTTGTCTGATGGAGATGGATCGTTGACATGCGTACTCCTTTCGCTAGTGGGCGACGAGTTGCTGCCCGCCGTCGATGTCGTAGGTTGCGCCCGTGAGGGCTGTGTTGGTCATGATATGTACGGCGAGCGCGGCCACGTCGGCCAGTTCAACGACGCGCCGTATTGGAAGCGTGGCACGAAGCTGATTGCGGCGGTTCTCAAGTTCATCGCCGAGGATCTCTGCCGACAACGGTGTGTCGACGAACCCGGCGGCGATGAGGTTCACGCGGACTGGCGCGAGTTCAAGTGCCAGGTTGGCTATTAGGGCGGGGAGTGCAGCGGTGACTGCCGCCGCGATCCCGAGGCCGACGGCTGGGCGGCGGGCGCCAGTCCCGCCCATGAATAGCAGCGTGCCTCCCGGTCTGACCTTGTTGACGGCGTTGCGCGCAACCTGGAGTGCCATGATCAGATGCCCCTCGATGGCGCTGCGCACCTGCGCGAAGTCCATGTCGACGAGGCGCCCGTAGTACGGCCGGCCAGCTGTCACCATCACGTGGTCGATCGCCGGCAGGTCATGGAAGAACCGTTCGAGAGAAGCAGTATCCGTGGCGTCAAAGTCGGCAGTACTCAGCGCTTCTAGTTCGCTTGCGGCGCGCTTCAGGCGTTCTGGATCCCGCCCGGTAAGGATCAGCTTGGCCCCTTCAGCACGTGCGCGTCGGGCCGTTTCAAGCCCGATGCCGGCGCTGCCGCCAATCACGACGAGGGTCTGCTCGAGGAGTTCCGGTTCGCGCTGGATGGGAAAAGTGTTGGTTGCGGTGCTCATGATTCCTCCAAGAATCCGTCATCCAATCTCTACGCTGCCGCGCGGTCGCCTTCGATGTGAAGCACGGCATCTTTGAATGCCTCGTCGGCAGTTTTCCCGTTCTCGCGCGCAGCGATGTAAGCTGCGTACCAGCCCGACCAGTGATGCTTCGGAGCGGTCGGTTCGTACTGGCCATGACGCTGCTCTGTCTCTCGCAGAAGGTCTGTCAGAGTCGCGACGTCTAGGCTGAGACCTCGTCCGGGAAGCCGCGTGGTGATCTCCTGGAACAACCAGCCGTTTCCATCGGGATCACGGAACGAGGCGAACGAGTGATAGCTGCCATGCTGGGGATCCGGGCCGCTGACCCGGAGCCGTCCAAACAGATAGGGCTCATCCGTGCCGGCGAACACGCTGCCGCTGTGGAACACCTCGCTGACCTCGACGCCGCGCCCGAGCAGCTCGGCGCGGGTGGCCTCGACGTCGGAAACGATCAGGTACAGGCCCTGGGCGGAGCCGGGTACCGCCGCAGTGACGTTCTTGCCGAAGATGACCGAGCCCCCAGAGCCGGGCGGCGTGAACTGGATCACGCGGTAGTCGTCACCGGCGGCGAAGTCGGCGTCGAGCCGCCATCCGAGCCTCGCATAGAATTCCTTCGCGCGTTCGACATCCGAGACGGGGATGACGATCAGTTCGAGTTTCATGTCAACCTTAGTGGCGCTCGGGGCGCCGGTCGGCTCGTTACTGCGGATTTCAATCGTCGGATTTGCCATTTTCTTCTCCTCTGTTTGTTTATCTAAATCGAACGTCAGATTTGTTGAATACGAATGTCAACCAACACCTCCGCCCATTGCAGTCGCTACTTGGCTTGTCGGGCACGGGGGTCTTGCGCCGCGTCAACGTACTCTGTTGAAGAGGGACCGAAGCCGGTGATCTGGACTTCTACAGATTCATCCCTCGTTTCTGCAAAGTGGTTTCTTCCAGGTGGTTCGGTGTAGAAACTCCCTGGAGGGAGAGCCTTCAGTTTGGATTCGTCGAACTTGTCTCCGTATCCTATCCGCCAGGTGCCTGAAACGACGGTTGCCACGCGATCATCGCGGTGCGAATGCGCAGCAATCTGTGTGTGCGGGGGTACGCGCAGCATGATCGTATAGATCCCAGTCTTATTCGGGTTGCCTTTGAGGACTACGGTTTGTATTCCGCTCACGCCCGAACTACCCGTGCCCGGATTGCCCTGCTGACGAAATTCGAACTCGTTCGGTGTGACCCGCGTCTCGCCTGAATCATTTTCCACGGCAGCGCGAGTTGGCATTGCTGGTGCTGGAGAATCGAGAAACTTGGTCTTGGCCTGAAAAGTAGAAGGCAGCGAGGGTTGTTGGGCGCGACTGAGGATCCTCGATAGAACAAGAACTGCAAGCATGACACGATGCCGGGTCATCGTTCCTCCGAAACAACATTCACATTTTTAAGCGGCGGAAATCGCAGACTTGGATTGTGGCGTCCTATTCTACGCGCTCTAACTGAGCGTTGTACGAAGCACGTTGCGCCAGGTGGGGGCCCTCAACTGCTCCTGGCATAAGAGGGGCAACGAGTACGCGGATCTTCTATTAGTTAGTCTGCATTCCCGGGCTGGGGCGAGTTCTCGGTGAGACTGTTGTGCGCGACTTCATAGTGAGTAACATTGGGTTCCATGGTCAGCAAGAACTCTTTGTCCTCAGGGTAATACACTGCTCTGTCAGTTTCTGGGCCTGAGAAACGCTGAATTGCTTCCATGGAGTCCCAGAAGGAAACTAGAACGAACTCCGTTGAGTTTTCTGTGGCCTCTCTGCGCAGCACGAGAACACCACGATTTCCCTCGGTTGCTAGATACTCCTTGATGCCCGTCAAAGACAAATAATGGGAATACCCTTCTGCTTTTGAAGCCGGCGTTGACCCTTTCCACACTCGCGCAATCATTCGATCCGCCTCCTGGAACATTGGGGTCAATCTGATTCCCCGCAGGTCGTCTAGCACTTTTCGGATTGACCTGTTCTGCTCGATCTGCTCAGGCAATACGCTTCAAAGCGTCGCCTGATCCAAACCATTTTTCGCACAGGATCGCATGCGTTCCGTCCTCCTGCAATTGACGAAGCGCGCCGTCAACCAGTTCTCTCAATGTGTCAGTACCCTTCGCAAACATGATTCCGTATTGCGATCTCGTTCCTGCGATGGTCGCTGAAACCCGTAGCTCCGTTTTCAGACGCTCAAATCCCTTTGCAATCGGGTAGTCGTCAATGACTGCATCTAGCGCTTGGGCGGCCAATGCCGAGTACGCCTCGGTGTTGAAGTGATACGAATGGACAGTGTTTGAGTGAATATTTTGCCGAACAAATTGCTCTGCCGTTGTGGCCGTACGGACCCCGATGGACGATTTGCTTAGGTCAGCCATGCTCGTTGCCGACGGCCCTGCCCGGTGCACAATAATTGCCAGATCAAAATCCAGGTACGGGGTGCTGAAATCGACGATCTGCCGCCGCTGCGCGGTGATCGTAGCACCCGTGCAGATCATGTCGAGTTCGTGTCGAATGAGTTTTTGCACGATCCGGTCCCAACGTGCGCTTTCATAACGAAATCCAAGCCCTGCGACGAAATCCAAGCCCTGCGCGCTGGCCGACTTCTCGCAACAGATCAACCTCGAAGCCTTCACCCGGGCACCCGGTGTGCAGCGGCGGCGGGGGCGCAGCATCCACACCAACGGTCACACTGCCCGATATTTGCCAATCCGCGCCCATTTCAATCCTCCCGATTTGTGTGTAACCTTCGGTGCAGCTCCTGCCGGTTAGGTTGTATGAGCAATACCGCTTTCCAAACTTAACCTGTAGGTGGCATACTGGTGGTTAGTGGAAAAAGTGTTGGAAGTGACTGGTACCTCGTTTGAATTCGAGTTGACGGGGGGATGTCTCTGTCTCGACTTCGCTAATACCGTGGATAGGCGTCCAGTTCCGGAAGAGCGTCAGGATCATCTCAATTTCTATTCGGACCTGCTCCAGTGGGCCCTTCAGACAAAAGTCCTGGTCAAGGCAGCCGCTGCATCGCTCCACACGCGCGCCACCGCTGACCCAAGAGCGGTACACCAAACTATGCGACGTGCCGTTCGATTGCGAGAGGCGATCTTCGGGATATTTTCTGCTCTTGCGGATCGGAGGGCGCCTGACCATGATGATCTCGGGACGATGAACGGCGAATTGAAAGTGGCAATGTCGCGAAGCCGAATCGACGGAGACCACCGGGGATTCAAATTGTGGTGGGACACGGGTGAAAGCGACCTGAGTTCGCCACTTTGGCTAGTTGTGAATTCGGCTGCGGATCTGCTCCTGGACGATCGCTGGCATTTGGTGCGCCGGTGTGCAGCTTCGGATTGCGACTGGCTCTTTATAGACAATAGCTCCAATCAGCGTCGCCGGTGGTGCGACATGAAACGGTGCGGGAATCGCGCTAAGGCCCGTCGACATTATCAGGCGACGCTAACGCGCAAGCCGCGGACGCAATCTGCCAGACGAAAGCGTGAGCCCGCACGTTGACAAAAATGCGGAACAAAGAGTGTGACCTCCCGACGTTCCTCACTTGGTTATGTGAAGAAATCTTTCAAATTAGCAGCCCACGCTGCTGGCTGTTCTTCAGCCACGAAGTGACCGCAATCGAGTGCAACACTCTCGCACGTTCTCTTCCCATGACTGCCCTGTCTGAAGTGGCGCCGCGTTCTTGGTCAAAAGAAAACGTCCTCCCTGGCGGGCGTGTGGACCGGTGCCGATCGCTCCCCAAGCCACGGGTGCGGTGTTCGCGATCAAATTCAACGCTGCAGCATGGAACGGTTTAAAATCGAGCCGATCATGAAAGTGCCGGCGATGGCCACCGGCGCCCCAAATCCGGCTGCTCCCTCGATGAAAAATCCAACTCGTGGCAGAGGGTGGTCAGGAATGTGCCGAAAGAGGTGATCTCCTTCCGCACCGCTGTCCGCCTCCAGATTTGGATCAGCATGGTCTCGGGGTTGTAGTCGCCGAAAAGCTCGGTCGCTGAGTGCTCGCGAATTCGCAGTGGTCCAGCCGCAAGAACTCGAATGAGGCACTCATGTACTTCGTAGAATTTTGATGCGGCACGCTGAAAGTCCGCGCAGACGCGACGAACATCCGAAGTTGTTCCACCTTTCAATGAGCACTCTAGCGATTTCGTTGTCGTTAGCAAGTCCCGATCCAGTGGCACATTGAGTGTCCTTAGCCGATCGCTTTCGGTAAACGCTGAAGAGTTCGCATTACGTGGTGGGGAGTCGGTAAGCCTTGCATCTAAAATCATCGCGACCGGTGAGCGGTCATCGACTATGAGAGCGCGACAAATCGCCCGCCTTGTCTTCGAGTTCCGCCCAGCGCGCGTAAAGTGCGTCCAGATCTTTCTGTGCCGCTTCCATTTCGGCGTGGGCCGCCACAAGTCTAGGGGCGTCACTAATAATCGCCGGATTGTCCAACTCAGCCCGTTTGCTTTCGAGCACGCGTTCCGCGTCAACAATGCGTTGCTCGATTCCGGCATACTCCCGCGCTTCCAGGTACGCGAGCTTCTTTTTCGGCGGCAAGGGAGAATCGGTGAACTCCTGAGCAAGCGGCGTCGAGCGGCCGGACGGCTTCACTGCTAGCTTGCCTTCAGCCTGCCACGATTCCCATTGTGCGTAGTCCGCAAAACTTTCCGCGCTGCCCTGGCCATCGAGGCCGATCACGATGTTCGACACGCGATCCAGCATGTAGCGATCATGCGTTACCAGCACCAGAGAACCGCGAAATTCGAGCAGGCTCTCTTCGAGAATTTCGAGCGTCGGGATGTCGAGGTCATTGGTCGGCTCGTCCAGCAAGAGAACATCGGCGGGCTGCAGCATGAGCTGAGCGATCAGCACGCGGGCCCGTTCGCCTCCGGAAAGCCGCTCCACCGGCTGACTGAGTTGCTCACCCGTAAACAGGAACTTCGCCGCCCAGGAGGCGACGTGAATGACGCGATCCTGACAGACGACCGAGTCTCCGTCCGGAGCTAACGCGCGGCGGAGTGTCATATTCAAATCGAGCTGGCGGCTCTGGTCGAAATAGACAATACGCAACCAGTCGGCACGACGAATCTCTCCGCGGGTGGGCATCCATTCTGCACAAAACAGGCGCAGCAGACTGGTCTTGCCGCTACCGTTTGGCCCCACTAATCCGACCCGCATGCCTGCGGTGATGATGAAGTTAAGCTGCTCGAAAAGCGTTCGACCACCGATTTCGCAAGTCACATTATCGAGTTCAATCAGGCGCTTGGTCTTGCGATTGGTCGCCTGGAAATCAATTTGTGCAGTTCCGCCCCGCGTCCTCGCGTTCAAATAGGCGAGTTCACCGATTAGCTCTCCGGCCTTATCAATGCGTGCCTTGGATTTGCGGGTGCGCGCTTTCGCTCCCCGGCGCAGCCACTCGATTTCAGAATGAACCAGATTTTCCAATGCTTCCTGGCGCTTCGACTGGGCATGGAGGAATTCTTCTTTCTTCTCAAGAAATGCGCTGTAGTTCCCGCTGACCCGCAGCAACCCGTCGGGGTATACACGGCTGAGTTCCGCCATCTCGGTCGCCACATTCTCCAGGAAATAGCGATCGTGGCTTACGACTATGCAGGCGAAGGCTGCTCCTTCCAACAAAGCTTCAAGCCATTCGATCCCGGCGAGGTCGAGGTGATTCGTAGGCTCATCGAGCAGCAAAACATCGGGCGCCTGAACCAGCGCCTCCACAATGGCGAGACGCTTCTGCCAGCCTCCCGACAACGCAGACGCTTTTGCTT
>WNFY01003943.1_pt1 | contig 13785 bp, 15 predicted proteins | sample 5400091 | NCBI WGS metagenome assembly WNFY01 (sample SAMN13153364, study PRJNA577476) | soil metagenome | isolation source: 60 cm soil or saprolite under grassland replicate 1 | place: USA:California | collected 2016-06-15 | reverse complement strand
CATGCACTCCGGCGAGCTGCAGCTCGGCGCGCTGGCGCGCTCCGGACGCGACGACGAGATCGGCCGCTTCGAGCGGCTGTTCGACCGCGCGCTCGACGCGGTGTGGCAAGCCGGGCTCGAGCTGCGGCGCTCGAGGCGCGATCCGCTCGCCAGGAAGGACGTCGTCCCGTAGAGGCGCGCGCCCACCCCGCGGGCGGGGAGGGCGCCGGATGAGCGGGTTCCCGGCCGACCGTCAGCGGGTGACGGTGCCGTGCCGCCGCCGCGAGCTCATCGCCCACCAGACGATGGCGAGCACGATGATCGCGGCGATGATCCAGAGCCAGCCCGCGCCGCTGCTCGCCCCGCCCGCGCTGCCAGCAGGTGCCCCGCTGGGCGGGTTGGAAGGCGCGGGGGCGGATCCGGGTTGCGTCGCTTGCGCAAGGGCGAGCGCCGGGAGCACCCACAGCGAGAGGGCCGCCGAGTACAGCGACGCCAAGAGAGCCTTCGACCGGTTCATGCGTGCACCTCCGTGCCGATCACGGTCGGCATCGACGGTCGCGCGCACAACCCGGGCTCCGGGGGAGCGGTCGAGACGAGGAGCTCACGCCTGCGCGCTCGCGGACCGGGCCCCTGGTGAAGCGGCGCCCGCCGGGATAGAAGGCGGCGTGCTCGTCCGGCTCCAGGCGACGGTGCGCTCCTTCGCGGGCGGGCTCCCGCGCGCCTTCTGGTGGCTCTGGGCCGGGATGCTGGTGAACCGGCTGGGCGGCTTCGTCGTCCCCTACCTGGCCATCTACCTGACCGAGCGGCGCGGCGCGACGGTGGCGCAGGCGGGCGCCATCGCGTCGCTGTGGGGGCTCGGGTCGATCGCGTCCGGCCCCGTCGGCGGGCTGCTCGCGGATCGCCTGGGCCGCCGCGCCACCCTCGTCGGCGCGCTCGCCGTGGGCGGCTCCGGGATGATCGCGCTCGGCTTCGTCGAGCGCCTCGCGATCATCGCGCCGGCCGCGGCCCTGCTCGGCTTCGCGAGCGAGAGCTTCCGCCCCGCCATGCAGGCGGCGGTGGCCGACGTCGTCACCGAGCCCGCCGCGCGGCTGCGCGCGTACGGCCTCGTCTACTGGGCGGTGAACCTCGGGTTCGGCGTGGCGCTCGTGCTCGCCGGCGTGCTCGCCAGCGTCTCGTACACCCTGCTCTTCGTGCTCGACGGCGCGACGACGCTCGCCTTCGCCGCCATCGTCCTGTGGCGCGTCCCGGAGACGCGCCCGGAGGTCGAGCCCGGGGCACCCCCGTCCGCGCTGCGCGGCCTCGCCGTGTCGTTCGGGGACCGCGTCCTCATGGCGCTCCTCGGGCTGAACTTCCTCTTCGCGGCGCTCCTGTGGCAGTCGCACGCCGCGCTGCCCGTCGACATGCGCGCCCACGGCCTCTCTCCGGCGACCTACGGCGTGCTCATGGCGCTGAACGGGATCACCATCGTCCTCGTCCAGCCCTTCGCTTCCCGCCTGGTGGCGGGGCGCGACCCGGGGCGGGTGCTGGCGGCGGCGGGGCTCCTCATCGGCGCGGGATGGGGGCTCAACGCGGTCGCGCGGAGCTCGCTCGGCTACGGCGCCGCCATCCTGGTGTGGACGATGGGGGAGGTGGTGACGAGCCCGACCGCCGCGGCCGTCGTGGCGGAGCTCGCGCCGCCCGAGCTGCGCGGGCGCTACCAGGGCGCCTACGGCATGAGCTGGGCCCTGGCGGCCTTCGCCGGACCGGGCGTGGGCGCGTTCGTGCTCGGGCGCTTCGGGGCGACGGCGCTCTGGCTCGGCTGCTTCGGCGTCGGCGTGGCGCTCGCGCTCGGGCACCTCGCCGCGGGGCCCGCGCGACGGCGCAGGCTGGCCGAGCTCGGGGTGCGGCAGCGCCTCACCGGATGAAGCTCTCCTGGTACCCGGGGTCCTCGATCGCGAGCGCGGCCGCCGTCGCCGCGAGCGGCTGGTAGCAGTCGAGCATGACCGCGAGCTCGCTCGTCGCCTTCGCGCCGATGGAGCCCTCGTACGCCCCGGGGTGCGGGCCGTGCATGACGCCGGCGGGGTGGTGCGAGATGGAGCCCGCGCCGACGCCCCTGCGGCTCGTGAACTCGCCGCGGATGTAGAAGAGGATCTCGTCCACGTCCACGCTCGCGTGCGGGTACGGGCAGGGGATCGCCTCCGGGTGGAAGTCGACGACGCGCGGGACGAACGAGCAGATGAGCGCGCCGCGCGCGGCGAAGGTCCCGTGCCAGGTGGGCGGGATGTGGACGAGCCCGGCGCGCGGCTGGAAGCTCAGGATGGGGAAGGCGATGGGGTACACGGCGCCGTCCCAGCCGACCACGTCGAGCGGCGAGGTGTCGTACCGGAAGCCGTGGAACGCCCCGTTGCGCTTCACCACTTGGTCGCGCACGGGCTCGTCGAGCGGCCCCTTGAACTCGGGCAGGCGGAAGTCGCGCTCGCAGTAGGGCGCGTCCATGCGGAGCTGCCCCGCCTCGTTCCGCCACTGGCGAGGGATCCCGGCGCCGCCCAGGCACTCGATCGAGAGCCAGCGCTGCGGGCCTGCGTCGGGGATGAAGCGGTGCAGCAGGCCGCGCGGCACGATGACGTAGTCGTCCTTCGCAAAGCGGAGGTCGCCGAGCGGCGTGCGCAGGACGCCGCCGCCCTCGAACACGTAGAAGACATCGTCGGCGTCGCCGTTCGCGACGTAGACCGGATCGGCCTCCGTCGCCGCCACCATCCCGATCACCACGTCGGCGTTGAAGAGGAGCGGCACGCGCGCGTCCACCGGCGGCCCGTACGACGGCGCGAGGTCCTGCGTGCGGTAGTGGCGCTTCGCGATGGGACGGGGCGCGGCCGGGGACGGCACCTTCCAGCCGTGGCGGACCTCCGCCACGTGCTGCGCGTGCGGGCGGTTCACGTGGTACGCGATGGTGTAGGGCCCGTCGAAGCCCGCGCGCGTGAAGCACTCCTCGTGGCGCAGCCGCCCCTCCGCGTCGCGGAAGGCGATGTGGTGCTTCCTCGGCACCTCGCCCCGGATGGCGCGCTCGAGCACCTACGTCCTCCTCGTGCGCTGCTGCTCGCGCTCGATCGACTCGAAGAGCGCCCTGAAGTTGCCGGCGCCGAAGCCGAGGTCGCCCTTGCGCTGGATGATCTCGAAGAAGAAGGGCCCCGCCTGCGGATCCCGGTAGAGGTCCGCCGAGTCCTTGAGGAAGATCTGCAGGAGGTAGCTGCCGCGGGCGCCGCCGTCGACGAGGATCTCGAGGTCGCGCAGCGTCTCGACGTCCTCGTCGATCGCGCCGACGCCGATCTGCTTCAGGCGCTCGGGCAGCATCTCGTAGTAGGCGGCCGGGGTGGGCATGAACTCGACGCCGCGGGCGCGCATGGCGCGCACGGCCGAGACGATGTCCTCCACCGTCAGCGCCGCGTGCTGGATGCCGTCGCCGCGCTGCTCCTCGTGGAAGATGTTGATCTGCGAGCTCTTGAAGGCGGGGCGCCACGGCTCGTTGTTCGCGAACTTCACGCCGCTGTGCGGGTCGCGCATCACCACCGATCGCAGCCCGGACCCCTTCGCCTGCATCGCCTTGCGGCGCGCCTCGCTCGCGGCCTCCGCGGTGTGGAACTGCACCTCCCAGAACTCCTCGAGCCCGAGCACGTGCTCCATCCAGAGGAGGGCGGGCTTCATCGTCTCGAAGTTGGACGTGACGTGGTCGATGACCCCGAAGCCGAGCGCGTTCCTGCCGCCCTTCGGCTGGGCATGGAGCGCCATGCCGGGGTACGGCGCGCGGAAGCCGCGCCGCTCGACGAAGCGGAAGGTCGTGTCGCCGAAGGGGGTCGTGATGTTGAAGGTCTCGAGCACGCCGCCGTCCTCCTGGAAGCGCTCGACGTCGGTGATGGGCGTGCCGCCCCGCTCCTCGAGGAGCGCGAACGTGCGCTCGATGTCCTCCACCTCGAACACGAGCGTGCCGACGCCGTCGGGGTGCTTGCGGAGCCAGCGCCAGGCGCGGCCGCCCTCGCCCATCGGCGCGGAGCAGACGACGCGCACGCCGCCCGCCTCGAAGACCGCCGAGCGCTGGTGGCCCTCGCGCTCGAGGGTGGGCGACGAGACGGCGGTCTCCGCGAAGTCGAGCTTCTCCGTGTAGAAGCGGCGGCTGCGCTCGAGGTCGTGCACGTAATAGTGCAGCGCCTCGAGGCGGACGATGCCGAGCGGCTCGAGCTTGGCCATGCTCAGGTCCTCCTCTCCGGCGGCGGCGCGTCCGGCTGCGCGTCGGGCTCCGCGCGCTGGAAGGCGGGCAGCTCGCGGCACGCGGCCTCGATGCGCACGAGCGTCGGGTACGGCGCGAGGTCCACCGAGAAGCGGCGCGCGCTCGAAAGCTGCGGGACGAGGTAGAGATCGGCGAGCGTCACCTCGTCGCCGTGGCAGTGGCGGCCCGCGCCGTCCCGCACCGCGCGCTCGAGGCCCTCGAGGCCGAACGCGAGCCAGTGCCTCACCCACTCCTTCTCGAGCCCCTTCTCGTGGTCGCGCAGCCACTTGAGCGGCGCGGAGTTCTGGTAGGGCTGGATGCTGGAGTTGACGTGCTCGGCGAGCGCGCGCACGCGCGCCCGGCCGTAGGGGTCGCGCGGCAGGAGCGGCGGCACCGGGACGCGCTCCTCGAGCCACTCCAGGATGGCCATGGACTGCACGAGCTGGCGGGTCGTGCCCTCCTCGCTGACCTCGAGCGCGGGGACGGCGCCGAGCGGGCTCCGCGCCCGGTGCTCGGGGCGGAACTGCTCGCCCTCCAGCAGGTTCACGGCGCGGTACTCGAACGCGATTCCCTTCAGGTGCAGGCCGATGCGGACGCGCCACGACGACGAGCTCCGCCAGTACGAGTAGAGCGCGAGGCGGAGGGTGCTCATACGACCTCCTGCGAGAGGGTCCCGAAGACGTTGCGGCCCGCGGCGTCGCGCATCTCGATCTCCACGTGATCGCCACGCGCCATGTACGGCGTCGCCGGCTTCCCGCCCGGGCCCGCCGCGATGATCTCGAGCATCCGCCGCTCGGCCAGGCACGAGACGCCGCGCGCCGGGTCGGCGTTCGACACCGTGCCCGAGCCGAGGATCGTGCCCGCCGTGAAGGCGCGCGTCCGCGCGATGTGCTGCACGAGGTCGAAGAACGAGAAGTGCATCTCCGGGCCGGCGTCGCAGTCGCCGACGAGGGCGCCGCGGTAGGTCACGCGCAGGCGCAGGTGGACGCGCCCGTCGCGCCACGCCGGCCCGAGCTCGTCGGGCGTGGCCGCGAAGGGGGAGAAGGCGGTCGCGGGCTTCGACTGGAAGAACCCGAAGCTCTTCGCGAGCTCGTCGGGCACGAGGTTCCGGAACGTGACGTCGTTCGCGAGGAGGAGGAGCCGCACGTGGCGGCCCGCGTCGGGCGCGCGCGTGCCCTGCGGCACGTCGCCGAGCACGACGCAGACCTCGCCCTCGAAATCCAGGCCGAGGCGCTCGTCGAGGAGCGGGATGGGATCGCGCGGGCCGAGGAGGACGCCCGAGCCGCCCTGGTAGACGAGCGGGTCGGTCTCGAGGGTGGGCGGCGGCTCGGCCCCGCGCGCCTTCCGGACGAGCCGCACGTGGTTCAGGAACGCCGACCCGTCCACCCACTCGTAGGCGCGGGGCAGGGGCGCGTGCAGCCGCTCGGGCACCACGGGCTCGCCCGTCACGGCGCCGCGGTCGAGATCCGCGGCGAGCGCGCGCAGGCGCGGCTCGCACCGTTCCCAGTCGTCGAGCGCGGCCTGCAGCGTGGGCGCGATCGACGTCGCCGGCGCGAGCGCCTCCCCGTCGCGGCGCACGGCCGCGAGCCGCCCGTCCCGGCTGCCGTCCCTCAGGGTCGCGAGACGCATGCTCGTTCCCGCCGCGTTCCTGCAGCGTTCCTAACGATGCGCATCGGCGGCCACGAGCGATTCCCGTCCCGCGCCCCCGGCAGGGGAGACGGCGCGCAGGCGCTGCCGCGGATGCGCGCCGCGGTGCATCGCGACCTGCGCAGGAGGGGTCTGCGGCGCGAGAAGGTGCTCGCGCGCGGTGCGCATCCTCGCCATCTGCTTCATGCGGCTGCTGCATCTGGCCGAAGTAGCTGAGATGAGGGCACCGGAACCGTTGGCCTCGACGGGCTCGCTGCGTCTCGTCGCGGGCGACCCATCTGGGGATGGAGGGTTGCACGAGCATGGGCCCGATGCGTCTGCGATCATCTCCGCGCGGCACGCGGCCGTCGGCGAGGCGACGGAATGGATTATGCGGACCCGAGCACCACCGGCCGGAACACGGCACCCCGAAGCCGCCTTCGAAGGCGAGCGCGCGCTGCAGCTCCTCGCGGCCCTGCTCGACGCGCTGCCGAACCCGGTGTTCGTGAAGGACGAGCAGCACCGCTGGATCTTCCTCAACGAGAAGCTCTGCAGCTTCATGAGCCGCGACCGCGCCGAGCTCCTCGGGAAGTCGGACTACGACTTCTTCCCGAAGGACGAAGCGGACGTGTTCTGGAGGAAGGACGACCTCGTCTTCTCCACGGGCGAGGTGGACGAGAACGAGGAGCGCTTCACGGACGGCGCCGGGCGGCTCCGCATCATCCTCACGCGCAAGACGCTCTACGTCGACCCGGACGGCCGGCGCTTCCTCGTCGGCGTCATCACGGACATCACGGAGCGCAAGCAGATGGAGGAGGAGCTCCGCCGCTCGCGCGACGATCTCGAGCAGCGCGTCGCGGAGCGCACGGCCGAGCTCCGGCGGATGAACGACAGGCTGCACGAGCAGGACCAGCACAAGAACGAGTTCCTCGCCGTGCTCTCGCACGAGCTGCGGAACCCGCTCGCGCCGCTCCGGAACGCGCTCTGGCTGCTCGACCGTGGAGCGCTCGGCGGCGAGCAGGCGAGCCGCGCCAAGGAGACGATCAACCGCCAGGTCATGCAGCTGACCCGGCTCGTGGACGACCTGCTCGACGTCACGCGCGTGTCGCGCGGCAAGATCGCGCTGCAGAGGGCGCGGATCGACCTCGTCGACGTCGTCCGGCGCACCGTCGAGGATCACAGGGCCCTCTTCTCGGCGCGCGGGGTGTCGCTGCACGTGGACGTGCCGGCGCTGCCGCTCTGGCTCGACGCCGATCCGACGCGCATGGCCCAGATCGTCGGGAACCTGCTCGCGAACGCAGCGAAGTTCTCGCGGAGCGGGGGCCGCGCGGAGGTCATCGTCGAGCGGGGAGAGGCGGGGGTGGCGCTCGTCCGCGTCCGCGACGACGGGTCCGGGATCGCGCCCGAGTTCCTGGAGCGCATCTTCGAGCCGTTCACCCAGGCGGAGACCACGCTCGACCGCACGCGCGCCGGGCTCGGCCTGGGGCTCTCGCTCGTGAAGGGGCTCGTCGAGCTGCACGGCGGATCGGTGCAGGCGAGGAGCGAGGGCGTGGACCGCGGCGCCGAGATCGTCGTGCGCCTGCCGCTCGCGCCGGAGGCGCCGGTCGTCGCGGACGCCGTGCGCCCGGCGCCGACCCGGATGTCGCGCCGGCGCGTGCTCGTGATCGAGGACAACCTCGACGCCGCCGAGACGCTCCGCGAGATGCTGCTCCTCTGGGATCACGAGGTGCAGGTGGCGCACGACGGCGTCCAGGGCGTGCAGAAGGCCCGAACGTTCCGGCCGGACGTGATCCTGTGCGACATCGGCTTGCCCGCGATGGACGGCTACGAGGTCGCCCGCGCGATCCGCTCGGAGTCGGCGCTCGCCCGCACCTTGCTCGTCGCGGTGACGGGCTACGCCTCTCCGGATGACCAGCGCAAGGCGGCGGACGCCGGCTTCAACCGCCACCTCGCGAAGCCCGTCCCGATCGAGACCATCGAGGAGGTCCTCGCGACGGCCCCGATGGCCGCTGTCCCCTGAAAGTTGCAGCCCTCTCCGCGCAGCGGACGTACACTGCCGGACGGGAGGTCCGCCATGGCGTTTCCCTGGAAGAAGGTCCTCTGTCCGATCGATTTCTCCGAGCCGGCGCGCGCCGCGATGAAGGCGGCGGTGGAGCTGTGCCGCCACATGGACGCCGAGCTGACGCTGTTCCACTCGTACGAGCTGCCCGGGTACACGCTGCCGGAGGGCTCGATCGTGACGAGCCCGAAGATGCTCCAGGAGCTGGCCGACCAGGCCGAGGCGCACCTCTCCGAGTGGGGGCGGGCCGCGGAGTCGCTCGGCGGGCGGCGCGTCGTCACGGTGAAGGGCATCGGCGAGCCCGCCATCGAGATCGTCGAGCTGTCGCGCGAGGGCGGCTTCGACCTCATCGTGGTCGGCACGCACGGCCGCACCGGGCTCCGCCACGCGCTCCTCGGCTCGGTCGCCGAGCGCGTCGTGCGGCGCGCCGGGTGCCCGGTGCTGACGGTGCACCCCGAGGGCCACGCGCGCACGGCGTGAGCGGCGGCGCGCGATCTGCTAGCCTCCGCCGCCCCCGAGACGAGGAGTCCCCATGTCGCGCTTCCAGGACGTGAAGAAGGCGTTTGCCGCGGCCCAGAAGAGGTACGACGGGTATTACTCACAGTGCGCGTACTTCGCGGGCGCGTTCTCGCGCGCGCTCGTCGACCGCTTCGAGTGGCCGCGCGAGCTCGTCACCTGGGAGCGGCCCGGCGCGGGGCGCGTGGCGCACGTCGAGGACGCGCTGGTGCTGGAGGAGGACACGTTCTGGCACCTGGCGCTCCTGCTCCGCTTCCAGGAGCAGTCGCCGGCGTCGAGCGGCATCCGCGTCGCGCTCCGCTTCAAGAAAGCGGCCGACCGTTACCTGCTCGAGCTGTTCCCCGGCGTCGAGTTCGAGGTGCGCGAGCCGACGGCGGAGGCGTTCCAGCCGGTGCTCGACGCGCTCTTCGACGAGATCGCGATGCACTACGATCGCGGGCTCGACCTCTTCCTCGAGAACCGCGCCGGGAAGCTGCGCATCCCGTTCTCGCCGCCCGAGCCGAAGCCGCTCCCGGACACGGGCGAAGCGGAGGACGAGCGCTAGTCGCCCGCGGGTCCCGCACCGGCCCTGGCCCGGGCGCCCGTCTCCCGGTAGGTTTCGGCAGCAGAGCGAGGTCTCCCATGGCCGAGAAGCGAGGCGGGATCGTCCCGGGCGGCACGGTGCTCAGGGACGCGTTGAAGTGGCTCTCGGAGCGGCGGCTCGAGGACCCGAAGGCGCCGCGCATGAAGCTCCTCGACGAGGCGGCGCTGCGGTTCGACCTCACGCCGCTCGACATCGAGTTCCTGGTCAACAACTGGAAGGAAGGGTAGGGCGGGGGCGGGGGTGGAAGCGCCGCGGCCCGTTCGGGCGCCGGTCGCGGCGCGGCGAGCGCGCGGCCCCTGGCGCGCGCTCGGCGCGAGCTTCGCGGTCGCGTGGAACGGCGTCGTCGAGACGGCGCTGCACGAGCGCAACATGCGGATCCACCTCGTGGCGGCGCTCCTGGTGGCGCTCGTCGCGAGCGGCGTCGCGCTCGGGGTCGCGGAGCAGCTCGCGCTCCTGCTGTGCGTCTTCCTCGTCCTCGCCGCCGAGGTGGCGAACAGCGCCCTCGAGGCGCTCGTCGATCTCGTCACCCGCGATCGCCTCGATCGCGCCCGTGTCGCGAAGGACGCCGGCGCGGGCGCGGTGCTGGTCCTCGCCGCCGGGTCGGCGGCCGTGCTGGCGGCCGTCCTCCTCCACGCCTGGCCCGAGATCGTGGCCGCGCGCGCCGCCGCGCTGCGTCAGGCCGCGCTGGGGGTCCCGCTCGCGGCCGCCGCCGCCGCGCTCCTCGCGCCGTGGCGGCGGCCCCACAGGGCCGATCTCCTGCTGGCCGGGGGCGGCGTCGCCCTCCTGGCGGCCCTCGTCCCCACGACGACGAGCCCACTCTTCTCCGCGGTGACGGTGCTGCTCTTCAGCGTCGCCGTCGCGGTGGGCCGCCGGCAAGGCCGCGAACGTGGCGCCTAGCCCCCGCACGGGGAGCACGCCGGGAGGTCTCTTCACAATTGCGCCTCCCCGGGAGAAGATCCCCGGTCCGATTCCCACTTCCGGCGGGACGCCCCTCGCCGGACCCCACCCCCGACGCCGTCTCCCGGAGCACGCGCCATGGCGGACCTGACCACCACGTACCTGGGGCTCACGCTCCCGAGCCCGATCGTCCTCGCCAGCTCCTCGCTCTCGAACCGTGTCGAGAACTTCGAGATCGCGGAGCAGCACGGCGCCGGCGCAGTGGTGCTGCGCTCGCTCTTCGAGGAGCAGATCGAGGCGGCGGACTCCGCGCTGCAGGACGCGCTCGCCTATGGCGCCGAGAGCACCTCCGAGGCGCGCAGCTTCTTCCCGGCCCAGCGCGTCGGCCCCGTCGAGTACCTGCAGCTCGTCTCGAAGGCGAAGCGCGCCGTGAAGATCCCGGTCATCGGCAGCGTGAACTGCGTCGCGCCCGGGAGCTGGAGCACTTACGCGCGCCAGGTCGCCGAGGCGGGGGCGGACGCGCTCGAGGTGAACCTGTACGCGGTCGAGGCGGATCCGAAGGTGGGCGCCGCCGAGATCGAGGCGCGCTACGAGGAGGTGGTCGCCTCCATCATCGACGCGGTCCGGATCCCGGTCGCGGTGAAGCTCTCGCCCTTCTTCACGGCGCTCGCGAACACGATGGACCGGCTCGACCAGCGCGGCGCGAAGGGGTTCGTCCTCTTCAACCGCTTCCTCCAGCCCGACATCTCGCTCGAGCGCATGTCGCTCCAGAACGTGATGCCGCTCAGCACGCCGCAGGAGATGCTCCTGCCCCTGCGCTGGATCGCGCTCCTCTACGGGCGCGTGAAGGGCGACCTCGCCGCGTCCACCGGCATCCACGACACGGCGGGCGTCGTGAAGCAGATCCTCGCCGGCGCCACCGTGGTGCAGCTCGCCTCGACGCTCGTGAAGAACGGCGTCCCCTACCTCGGCAAGCTGCGCGACGGGCTCGAGGACTGGATGGACAAGCACGGCTTCTCGGCGCTGGCCGACTTTCGCGGCACGCTCTCGCAGCGCGTGATCCGCGATCCGGGCGCGTTCGAGCGCGCGCAGTACGTGCACCTGATCCTGTCGCAGAACGGGTGATGCCCGGGACGGCCTCCGGAGCGCGCGCCGGGCAACGCCGCGTTCGCGCGCCGCACCGGCTTCGTCGAGCGCGCCGTCCGGGGACGGGACGGCGGTCACCCCTCTCAGGGAAGCTTCGGGACCTGCCGCTCGGACGCCTCGCGCGACGCGCGCGCGTCGTCCCCGTGCTCCGCGGGAGCGGCGCGGTCGTCCTGCTCTCCGGTCCAGCTCGTGTGGGCGCCGGAGAACCCCTCGAGCGGCCGAGGGCCGATCGTGCGCTCGGTCTCGAGGTCCTTCTGCTCCTGCTCGCGGCGTAGCTCGAGCTCTCGCCGCCGCTGCTTCTCGTTCGAGTCCATGTGCGAACCTGGGGTCGCCGTCCCGCGGCGTTCAAGCCCGCGGGCCCCGCGGGGCGTGCCGCGCGCCAGTGATCGTGGCGGAGCAGCACCGGGGCCCTCCTCCGTTGGGCCCCTTCACGGCGTGCCCGGCCGCTGAAATACGGCTACGGATCGAGCGTAGAACGGGCGAAGGCTGGGGCGTCACTCCCTGTACGCCACAGCTCGCGGCCCGCCGGCCGGCGCAACCGTGAGACGCGCCGGCCGGCCGGGTCGCACTCCCGATCGAGCGCTCCCCCGTCGATGCCGCCGCTCCCCCGCGCCGCCCGCTCTGGCGGCGACGGCGTCTCCCCTTTTGCGATGAGTGAATGCCGTTCGCCGCTCCCGCCGCGCGGACCCGACACCGTCGGGTCACCCCGAGCACGTCGCGCCCTGCCGAAATGCGGCGCCGCCGCTCCCGTAGGACCGCCTGGGGAAACGGAGGCAGTCATGAAGGGGTTCGGGTTGCTCGCCTTCTTCGTCGTGCTCGAAGCGGCGTTCCTGCTGCAGTCCGCGCTGCCCGCCGGCGTCCACGCGCGGGCGCCCGCCCCGGCGGCGGAGGCCGTCGCGGGGAAGCGCCGCGAGGCGTATCCCCTCCGGCGAGCGGCGCCCGCCGCCACGGTCATCCCCGCGATCGTCCCGCCCGACGGCTTTCGCGCGGCGAGCTGCCGTCCGACGAGCCGGTGCTGACAACCGCTAAACGAGGGTTCGCGATTCGCGTTCGCGAATCGCGCCCTCGTTTAGTCATGTCGAAAGGGGGCTGCGCCCCCTCCCCGCCGAGCAAAGCTCGTCGGGGCCCCTCCCTGCTGGCCGGGTCCCGTGCGCTGCCGCAGGCGGCATGCGCCGCCTCTCCGGTAGCGCCCCGGCGCGCTCGCTTCCATGAGAAGGCCGCACGCCGTCAACTGCCTACCAACTGTCCTGTCCTTGCCGCAACAGATCCTTGACCACGCTTCCATTCGCACTCTCGTGAGCCGTGCGTCGGCTCGGTGCACGCTGGGGTCGGTTGCTCAGTGGCGCTGCAGTCTTCGCTTCGAGGTCGGAGCTGAGGCATGGCCTCGTCCGCCTACAAGCGAGCTGCTCGCAGTCGCCGGAGACCAAGCGAACTTGGGGATCTGTGAACGCGTCGGACATGGTCCTTTCTTCGCCAGCTAGGCTGCTGCGAGCGCGCTGAAGTGTGGGTCGTAGGGCCGGCCGGTAACCCAGACCCGGTGCATCACGACGGCGAGTTTCCGCGCCACCGCCACGATGGCGCGCTTCCTCCCGGCAGGTCCGCCGCGGCCACCGAGCGTGAGTCCCCATCGCCTGAGGTCGCAGTCTGGTCCGAATGCGCCGAGCAGCCTGTGTGCGCACTGGACCAGCAATCGGCGCAGGAACGGGTTCCCCGCCTTGGTGATGTGCTTCTGCGGATCGGACGCGCCCGACTGGTCCTTGGCTGGCACGAGCCCCAAGAACGCGGCAACGACGCGGCTCTTCTTGAACTTGGCCGGTTCCTCGATGGTGAGCCTGAACGCGAGCGCGGTGATGGGGCCGACCCCGTCGATTTGCGCTAGCCGCATCGCGATGGGCGACGCCTTCACGAGCTGCTCGACCTGCCGGTCGTGGACCGCGATCTGCTCCGTCACCTCACCGAGCGCCTCGAGCACTGGGACCAGCGCGGGCCTGAGCTCTGCCGGCACCACCTCGCCAGCGCGGCTGGCGAATGCTGCCGTGGAGCAGCTCTCCACGCGCACGCCGAACTGCTTCAGCAGCCCGCGGACATGGTTCACGAGCTTCGTCCGAACGGACACGAGGATGTCTCGCGACCGCAGCGATGCGAGATCCACCTGCGCGCCGCGGCTGCGCTGGTGCACCGGCGCGAGCAGGGTCAGGTCAACCCGCGCGAGCCGCGCGAGCACCATCGCGTCCGAACGATCCGTCTTCTTGCGGCGCCCCCAAATGAGCTGGATTTGCCGGGGGTTCGCCACGACCACCTGGTGACCCGCGCTGGTCAGAGCCTCCTCCACCCACCTCGAGTGCGTTCCCGCCTCGACCACGACTTGGGCACGGTCGTACTTGCGTAGCGCCCGCACGAGCGCCTGTTTCGTCGTCCGTACCCGCTTCGACTCGATCACTGCGCCGGTCTGGTCCACGACGCACATCTCGCTCTGCTTGTCGCCGAGGTCGCAACCAACAAACACCGCGTTAGGATTAGCCATGGGGCCGCTCTCCTTTCGATTCCCTGGAGCAGGGCTTAACGCCCCGACTCCGCGTAGAGCGGCCTTCTCATCCCATCTTCGCTCGTTGACTGTTTCCGAACCATGATCGATCGCTCTAGTGAACAGTACACACCATGCACGGGTCGAAGGACCGCACCACGTGCTGCACCTGCACCGCGGCCTCGCCCTCGCCGGCGGGGGTCCCCACCAGCGCC
>WNFY01003941.1_pt1 | contig 13787 bp, 20 predicted proteins | sample 5400091 | NCBI WGS metagenome assembly WNFY01 (sample SAMN13153364, study PRJNA577476) | soil metagenome | isolation source: 60 cm soil or saprolite under grassland replicate 1 | place: USA:California | collected 2016-06-15 | reverse complement strand
GCGCGAACGCTGGTCTGGTCTGGTTGGGGAATGCGCGGAATATCTACGGTTCCCTCAAGTCTCGAACGTACTGACATATTCTCCTCCTAATTGTCTTAACTAACTTCGTCGTTCGGATTGGACACAAACTCCGATTGATACGGCGGTTGCTCGGGATTCTCGGGGGTTCCGATGCCCTGGGCATTGTAGTTGTACTCTTGCAAAATCTGCTGAAGCCTTTGGATAAATCCGATATAGAACATTCCAGCACCCTTCGCAATCGCATGGTTGCCTAGAATTTCTTGCGGATTTGATGTCGCCGTATTAATAAGACGAACATTCAACAACTTAACTTCCTGTTCCATCATCTTTTGAATGATGTCGAACCACTCCTGTTTAACGACCGCTGCGAGAGTCGCGACCTGACGTTCATCAAGAGTGAAGCCCATTTCCAGGCCCTTCACATCATCAGTAATCTTTAACATCTCTCCTCCGAATTATGATGCGAAATTGATCTCGCCTTCGTCGCCACGGTTAAATACGATCTCAACTTTGAGTTCGCCGTCTTCATCAAGAACGGTCATAATCCCGCCCTCGCAAACCTTATCCCATTCCTCGGGCTTGTCGAACTCGTTTTTGTTTTCCAACTGCTTCTTGAACTGGGAAAAATTACGTGAATGACAAACAAGAAGCGTTGGGCCGTTCTCCCGAGCGAACGCGACATACTTCTCCAAAGCCTTGTGCATCCGAGCCGCATATTCCGCTAAGGATTCCCCATCGGGAATTTCACGGGCGGGGTGTTTCAAGAACTCCTTGAATTGTTCTTTGTATAACTCGCTGTCTTTACCCGTGAACCAACCTACGTCCCACGGTCGAAGCTGCTTATCCTGCTCGGGGTCACTCCCCGACACGATCTTCGCAGTTTCAATCGCACGAATCATATCTGAGGAGAAAACATGTTTGATCGTCTTGCCTTCAAGATATTTCTTCGCTTGCTGGGCTTGCGAACGCCCTGTCTCATTCAATGGGTCATTCTGCCAACCGCCGTGCTTACCCTGTACATCAGTGACGGTTGCGCCGTGCCGCACAATCCACAAGAGGACATTCCCCAAGGACTGGAAATTATCACAACAGTCATCCGCATCTACGGGAACTCGGCCATCATCTGTTCGTGCCGTGATCTCGGGGTCATCCATCACAAACGGGTGACCGCAAGATGCCATACCCATCCAGATACAATTGCCACACTCTCGGGGTGGCTTATTCTGGCCGCCTCTGACGAACCCTGATTTCTCAGTCCCGTCTTTGAGTTCTATCTGGTGTAAGCGGTCATCCGACATATGGCTCCCTAAACTTTGCCTCGCCCCCTCACGGGTCGGCTGGGCGTCGAGTCGGATCGGGCATCCGACAGCCATTCATTAAACCACAGTTGGCAAGTTACCTTGTAATCCCTTCGCAGACGGTTCGCCCTCGACAGCCTCGCTCATACCGCTTGTCTTTGCGGCTTCGCGAGTAATGTCGCGCTTGATTCGATTGTCTGAAGCTTGATCTTCCAACTGTTGTTTTTGCTGGAATTTCTGCTGCTCCATACCCTGCTTGGCTTGAACTTGCTGTTGCATCAACGCAGCCTTTGAATTCGCCAGAGCCTTTGCCTTCATCTGTGGCGTCATCGGCTTAATGATGTCCTGCTTATTCTTCCACTCAGATGCTTCGAGCCACATATTAATAATCGGCTTGAAGTCGATGTACTCCTCATTGATATCAGCAAGAGACTGCTGAATCTGGGGATTGTCGAGAATCTGGGTCAACATGACCATCGACTGGGCCATCGTTCGCTTTGCCGCGAGACTCGATCCTGCGAGTACCTCGTACTCGATCTGGGCGTCATGGTATTCCTGAATCTTGAATTTATCCAAGAAATCAGTTCCCATTTCTTTGCCGAGGATGTGAAGAATCGCGGCATCACTCATGACGTTAAATACGAGATTGTCAATGATGCCTAGAAACGGTTTAAAAACTTGTTCGATGAAATTATCTAACGGGCCGTCGAGTCGTGTTGCACTCGCACCCGCGAGGATATTCGCACCTTGGGCAGATCGACCCATACCTGATCGAGGCCCTGCGGAACTTCCCTGTACCAATTGCTGGTCGGCTCCCGAGGCACTCTCGGTTGCCTGCTCACTTTCCTTTAACGCAGACCATATGTCCGCAGGAACCTTAGGCGTCTCCATCAACTTGTATGATTTCTCCGTATCAGTGACGGAAAGAATCTTGCCTAGCCCTGTGCGGATGGTTTGTGTCGGAGCGTTATCTTCTCTGTTGCGGAGGTAGATCGGGTTAACGCCGTATGACAAAATCTTAAGGATGGCGTTAATCGTTCCCTGGTCAACACGTTGGTTCTGCCCAACGATGAGCCCGAGCCCCATGCCGTAGAATGCCCGAGGGCGATTCCACCAGTTAGCCGACAAGAACGGAATCTTTTTAAATTCGTTCTCCGTCGAGCAAATGACATGAGACTGGTTGAGGACTAAAATCTTTCGTTTCTCATCCCAGTATTCCAGAACCTCTAATTTCGTCCGCAGTGGATCGGGGGAAACCTTGACATTCATCTTCTCCGCGTGATGAACCACGCCTTCGATGTACGTCGCCTGCTCTGTTTCCAGAGTCTGGGCTTTGATCAAACCTGGATTCTCCCAGATCGCCTTCAACTCGGCTCCCGCAGGAATTGTCCAGCCCTTAATTGCTTCGCCAGTCTCTCCATCTTCCTTGGCATTTTCAATCGCAGTACGCAACTCTAAAAGTTGGTAGTAATCCATATACTGGACATCGACAACCCAGGACGCTCTGCGGATATCACTAACCCACAACTGCGGGTCGACTAGCACTTTGTCAATCGGACGCCAGTTGAAAAACGGCATCGGGACAGTCTTCACTTCTTTCGTAATATTTGGCGGTTCATCCGTAGGTATGACCACGGAATCTGTCGCCGCACCTTCAGCGCCCGCATCCAGCTTTTTGACCGTCGCGGTACGCTTGACCGTGATTATATCTTTCCAGTCATACCCCCATTTAAAGATACCCGTGCCCAAATGGGCCATCTGCTCAAGACCCCACTTAGTCTGGGTTTTGAATTCACAGTTGTCGAGGATAAACGAAAAGAGCGCTGACTTAGCGTCAATTACTTTCTGCGATGTGCCAGGGCGTGGCCTCATCAACATCGGCGGATCGTCATAGAACAACCCCTTGTACAACTGGGGGACAACCGCGTTACAAACTTTCGCGACAGTGAACCGCTGGACGTTAGGCTCCAGGACATATGTGTTTTCGTACACCGTCAATGGGCGAGGCGATTGGTACAGAAGATCGGCATCGCGCCAGAGAAGAGTCCACTGCTTATTCGCGATGAAAGCCTTCGCGTGAGCCGCGCTCTGAACGACCAGAGTCAACTCTTTATTTACAGTTTTCAATTCCCCACTTGTCGTGAAGTCCGCACCTGTTAGGGTGCCATTGGGATTTCCGTCTGTAGGTGGCGGTGCTACCATTGTGTCAGTCATTCGCTACCTTTCAGAACAAATCGCCCAGAGGGTCTTGAGCCAGGTATGCAGCATCTTCCGCCGCCTGTTTCGCCATATCATCAGGTGCTTGATCGGGGAATTCCAAAGCCAAATTATGGGCGTTGTATTTGTCGTATGTGCCAAGTCCGTAGACTTGATCATAGAACGATTTGCCCTTCGGATCAGGCGTATACTCTGTAGAAGCTGCTTGCATTCTGGCTTCGATGTCTGCGTAACTCGCAAATTCATTTACCAGAATCGCGAGAGCGTCGACAATGTCATCATGAACACTCGCTGCGGTGCCGAACTTCGACAACTCCTCATAGAGCTCATCAAGGCTGGGACAGGTGTTGACAAATTTCAATCGATCATCACCCAGGAATCTAAGAACTGGGCCTGCTTTGACCGCTTTTGACTTTTTGCTCGTCCCTTGGCCCAATGCGACCATCCGAAGAGGAACTCGAACTTTCAACTTGTCCATCTCCCGATAGGCTTCGCGTTGAATATACTTCTCCGCTTTGCCCGAGTCTTCGATACAAATTGTCTTCGGCTTCCATTGTGCTGCGGTTGTCGCAATCATCGCGGGGAGCGTGTATTCATCATAGCGTCCACGCTTCATGTCAATGATATAGAATCGACCACCGAAAATAAGAGCCGTAATAATGACCGTGTAATCCGCCCACGCTTTCGTACTGTAAGCCGTGTCGACCGCCGTTACAATCAAGCCCGTGCCTGGAACTTCCACCGCAGGAACTGTCTTGCGGATCAACAATTCGCGAGGGAACTTCACGACGTGCATCTGCGTTGGATCGTTCAGATACTTAATCGCGAAATACGGATCAGTCTTTTTCTTGTTACGGAGAAAGTCGTAGGTCAACTGGCCAGGAACGTTGAACCATAGATGATAGTCGCTTTCGACCATCTCTTCTTCAATCTTGCCCGCCGTGATTGCCTCTTCTGTTGACCACCAGCAAGCGCGAATGTAGGTCTTCATCGGGAAGATATCGCCGTCTTCAAGATACTTCTTTTGGTTCTTAATATCCTGGCCGTACGTATCTTCAGTGTCATACCACGTACCAATCTTGTCGTAGAACCCATACGGGTGCAACATAGCTTGGTTGATGGAGACCTGTTTGTTGACGGCCTTCAGCCGTTCAACTGTGAGTGAGTTTTCGTTGGTCACCACATCGTCTAACTTCAAAACGCAAACGTGGAATCCTGTGAGTGACTGTTCGATAGACGCCGAGAATACTGTCGGCTCTTTTTGTCGGGTCGAGACCGCTGGGGTCTGAAATTCGTTCGCCTTGCCGTCGTCCTGGGGGATGCAGTGTTCCGCGAATAACGCCTGGAATAAAAAAGACGTATTGTCATCTAAAACACGGGGGCTGTATGTCCGCTTCCCCGCCTCGTATAGATTAACCCACTTTGCCCCGCCGCCTTCTTGCAGCGTAAAATGCTTCTTGATCTCACCAACGAAACTATTCGCCAAGGACAGAACACCTGACAAAACTAGAATCGTGACTTCGGGAAAACAGAGCGCCCACTGAACACAATCCGCCATGTTCATCGTAGACTTGAATCCGCCTCGGGGGACGAGCAGCAGTCGCTCTTTCTTATCCACTTTCGTATCGTACTCGTTCGCGAATTGTTTGAAATTCTTTTTAGTCGGGTCTTTGCGAACGAAGAAATCGTTGCAAATTTCCTCATGCGTATTGTGGTATGTCCCATCTGTCCACTGATACTGGGCGGAAGACATATCTTTATAGATTTCGAGCAACTTGCACAAAAAGAAGAGATTTGTCTGGGCTAAAAACCTCGCCCGCATGAGAAGAGTATCGTCGGTCAAACCGAGATGCATGCATGCAGTTAAAACTTTTTTTCGACGGTCATCAGATAAACGCTTAAAACTTTCCTCAGCCCGATGGTCTAATTCTTCAAGAGACATGTCACGATGCTGATAATTCGGATCGAGTTTATGCGTCTCGACCAATTCAGCCAGTTGTGTTACGTCCACGTCTCCCCCAATCTAAATTACATCCCTGGTTCAGCGCCCGCTTCGGGCATCGGAGGGGCTTGAGCCGACATCTGTGGCTCCATCGCCGCCATATGATCCTGGGCTTCGCCAAGGTCATTCGAAACGTGAGTCTCGTCGGGGTGATGATTCGAGTGATGATGCTGATGAGTATGGATCAACTTACCATCATCCGTCTTATGGGTGATGATCCTGTGAATCTTCTTCTCGGGCTTCGCCGATTTGCCCATGATTTTCGCCATCGCGTCGGAAGCATTCATCGTATTGCTTTCCTTCGGAGTGACAGCTTCTCCCTCATGGAGTTTATATATACCCGTCTTCGGGACATACGGCGTCCCTGTCTTAAAAGAGCCGAGCGGCTTTGTCATACCGCTAACATCAATTCGCTTTTCCCCAGGGCCACTTCCATATCGCTTACCCGTGTCGACCTTTGGCGCAGGTTTTGCCGCCGCAGCGGGAGCAGGCTTAGACCCGCCGCTCATTTGTGATGCCTTTCCCGCGTACTCTTTCCCCAGACCTGTATATTCGGCTGAGGTAGCCGCGAGATCATCTTTCACATCTTTTACTTTCTTAACTATTGCGTCTAAAGCGCCCATGATGTCAATCCTTGAATAGCGTAGACAAATCCTTCCAAAGCATGTGAGCCTTATGCTTCATGCCGACGTTTGGGTCATATGGAGGATATAACTTGCGGTAAATCTTGAGGGATTCGTTAAATCCGTGTGGCATTTCACCGATAGCACGAAGAAACATCAGCGCCGTTGTTGGCCCGCGTGAATGTCCTGCGTTGCAGTGAAACAAAATCGTTCGCCCTGCGTCATACTCTTTCTTAACCCATCTGAGAGCCGCGAAAATCATTTTTTCGGGTATCATGTCGGAATCTTCGACATCAATACAGTTCATCGCACCCCAGTGTTTCTTAGTGGCGAATAAATAATCATCGCCCTTGGGTGCTCCCATTGTTTCGTATCCGAGCATCGCTCGATGCCCATCAGGGCCGTCTTTCGCACAGGTGAGTCGCGTAAAATCGCGCTCTTTCGCTTTCGCGACATCGTCGTCACTGCCAACCCAGATACGGTCAATTATTTTTTCCATTACATATCCGTTAGAACGAGTGACGAAGGCGAGTTCTGCGTGGTCGCCTCCCTCGCCTTCTTAGCCGCTGCGGCTTTCGCGACGAGGTCATCGACGTACGATTTGAGCACAATGTTCGAAAAATCGACCATTGCCTGACGAGATGTGTTATCGAAGATGAGATGAAGTCCGCCGCGATTGTAAACTTTCAAAAATCCATCAACTGCTGCTCGTTCCACCTTCGGATAATTTATCGGCATCTCTCCCCCTGTCAAGTTTTCTAGCAACTCTATCCAACATGGCCTTAACTTGACCGTCGGGAGTATCTTCTACAGGACTTTCGATAGGCTGTTTGGGGCTCTCTATATCCTTGTCCATCATCTTGATATCGAGAAAGCCGTCGAGTGCCGCCAGCATCATCATTGCGCGAAAACGAATCCCAGGGGTTGGTGCCAATCTTCCCTTATGCGCGATAAAGTATCGCAACTGGTTAATTAAAAATGTCCTGTCGCTCGACTTCTTCGGCACGTCTCCTCCGATGATCTAAAACAAACAGATGCCCTTGAGCAGTGCACCCTTTTTGAAAGCCCCGCGTTCGGTCAACTTCAAATGCCACTCTGTGAAAAGCGGCCCATGCGAATCTTTACATTGCGTAGCGACGTGCACCATTTCATGTAACAGAGAACTCAATTTCTGGGAACTCTTCTGGTTCAAATCGCGGTTGAGTCTAATCTCGTAGCAGTGACGTTTGCCACGAATCCGCTCACAACACGCGATGTCTGGTTCCTCACCAGGAAGCGCCCATCGAACAATGACATTCGCGGGCAACTCTCCGAAAAAGAATTTCTGATTGATTTTTCGATACCATTTCTTGAGGGTTCTGTCTGATGGCATAAACCCTCAATGGTTACTCGTGTTGCGGAGCCTGTGAAAGGCCATCCGCTGCGGTCGATCCCGCAGGAGGAGCAGGCACAACGCCCACACCCGAAACAGGAACGAGAGCATTACCCGTTGCTCCCGCAGTACCATCTGCGATAATCTGGGCAGCGCGTTGCACAACGCCCGAGACTAGTTTCTCGCCAGTGCCCCCAGGCGGTACATGCCCCAGGATGGTGCCGCTATCATAGGGAGTGATTGTCTCCAATGTCGCTGCAGCGGAAGCGGTACCTGACTTCTGGTATTGCTTCACCACGCCCTGCACTTGCTGACCTGAGTTACCCGCACCTACTTCTTCGAGTTCTGCTGCCATATATTTTCCTTTATCCTTTGTGGTACATATCGTGCCAATCCAGAGTAAGCCCGTCTTTCGCGTACTTGGCACGTTTACGGCGGCGAGTCCACGCGTCAATCTCTTCTTGTTCGCGGCCTTGGTTCCCTTGCGGGTAAATCACCAGTTCCCGACAGTCGTCGAGTTGCTGGTATTCATAAAGTTTCTTCAGTTCCTCGACGAGTTGCCCATCCGCAGAATAACTCGTGTTATCAGGGAACTTCAATCCAGTGTCCCTGCGATACATGAACATCGCGGAACCTGTGAGTCCGAGTTGCGGCTTTGGCGGATGACATCGATTGCCGTACGCGAGAACGGGGAAAACTGCCCACGTCTTATGGACGCACTCTAAAGTCTTGAAGACCTCGGCATCACTATAAAAATCATCATCATCAATCTGGAGAATGTACTCCCCTTGGGCTAAATCAAAACCTTCTCGACGAGCAGCATTGCCAAAATCCTTCTCATGTTTTTTCTGTGTTGTGACGAACCTACGACGAGGATTAGGAGCAATAGAATTCAGAATTTCCTGTTTGTGTGGTGTTAGCGGACAGTCGATAATTACGATATGTTCGTATGAGGGGCACGTCTGAATATCTATCGAATCACACAACCGTTTCAACGTATCCCTTATGAGGGTCGGAGTCAGAAGACTATACCGCATTGCTACCCTCGCAGAACGCACACTCCAATTTCGCAATACCCCGTTTCACATGCCAACGAGTGTGATTAGCCAAGGGTTGTGATGTTCGTGCGATACGACGCAGAGTGTCTCGGCGCGAGTCATTCCCCTTCGAAGGTATCGCCCATCGAATTCTTGCCCCGTCACCCAAATGACGACGATGGACAAGTGACTTAGGTTTGCCGCTCATCAAACAGCGGTGCTCTTCACGTTGTTTCTGAGAGACGACTCGGGTAAAGCCCGAAGTCCCTTCCCCGCCATTTGTTCGATTATGGAGAATCCCCAATCCTAAATCTTTTCTCCCATAGTAGGCAATCAGAAATTGTTCGGCAGCAAAAGCGTCAGCTTCCGTAGGAAACTCTTGCGTAAGAACAAATGATTTATCCAACGGAGGAGCGATTACGCGACCCCGACGAACGAATTTGCGATACCCGCTTCCCTTACCTACATAGTAGGGAGTTCCGTCTGCGCGTAGATAAAGATACGTATAGTACGGCATTCCCCCTCCTAGCCGATGTTATGAGAGTCGAACCAGTCTATCGTCAAACCGTCTTTGGCGTACTTAATCGGCCCGCCGCGCTTAGTCTTCTTCGCCTGTTTAACTTCTAGCGAGTCATTCGCCACAGGGAACGGATCGCGATAATGCTGACGAATCTGCGAAGTCCATAACGCCCCACGTTCATATTGATGGATGATATCAAAAGGCCGATCACTTCCATGTGGGTAGACAACTCCGTCACGGAGTTTCGGTGGCGTCGGCACCAGAAGTGAGCGACGACCGACAAATTGTTCTGCGTTTCCGTTCGCGTTTCCGATGAGGTACCAACCCACCGTCGCGATGAATCCATCGTGATAGGTCGGAATGCTCATCACATCTTTAAACTCTGTCCTGAGGAGAACATTCAATGCTGCCTGATCATCCCCGAATCGGTCAGTACACGATTCATAAATCCGAGCGACCATTTTCTTGAAAGTTTCGAACTCACCTGGGATAGTTCCCGCGCAGATGACCTCTTCCTTCTGCAATGTCTGCAGTGTCGGCTCTCCGTACAGTTTGCGAATCCACTCAGGGTTACAGAACTCGTCCTTGTACAGGATGAACTCTGTCGCGCCCCATATCTTCGTTGTCTGGCGTTCCATGAAAGGGGATGGATCACCCTGGAAGACCACATCGCGTACGTCGCAATGGATGATGAAGCGAACGTCAGTCTGTAGGGAGCACCACTCCTGCAAAACGCGGAAGCGTTCAAATACGGTGTTACCCGCCGTGCTCACATAATCATACAACTCAAAACCCAGTTTCCCGAGCGCCTCGCGGGCGACGGATGTCACATCACAACAGAGGAGGACTTTACGTCCCTTGAATCCTGATTGGTAAAGGCTGACTGCATATGCTCTGATGTCCTGCCAACCATAACCCTTCGCGGTTCCTATGATGACGTCATTCGTCGCATCCATGCTATCCCTCTTTGGGGGCTTCGCTGAAATCCACGAAGTACATCTTCCCGAGTTCAAACTTTACGTTCGGATTATCGACGGTGATTTCAATAGAACCCGAGGGAGTATATTTATGGAATCGATCATTCTCTGGCGTTCCTTCGTTACAGACCGCACTAAACGTGTAAACTCGGAGACTTTCACTCCAATAAACTTTTGTCTCCTTGTCACACTTGAACTTGCCGCGTGTATTCATCATTCCTCCGCTCGAAAAGGTATCGCATCATTTCTGGGTGACATGAATGGAGCGAAGCCAACTGTGTCCTCGGCAGGTTCTCCTGAGTAACACGATAAGCATCGCCAAATTCATTATGTACGCCAGGAAGCCCATGCATCGGGATTCCCGCGTTGGACATTATGTGTCCAATTGCAAGATCATCTGCGTAAGAGATCATCGGTTGAGTGATGATTAACTCCATCGCATGTCGAGAAAGGAAGAGACAACCACCTGGATGAAACGAACCTTTGTCCGCTCCAGCGTAATCATGCTGCCAATCTAAACGCAACAACCTGTCTGGATAAACGTAAGTATCATCGTCTAAACGCAACAAAAAATCGTATCCCTGCGTATAGGCGTAGCGACAGATCGCTTTCATCTTCTCGGGGTTGTCAGTATATTTGTCGCCGCAATCGAGGAAAATCTCGTCGGCTAGGGGAACGCGAGAACCGCGTCCGTAGAAAAACTTATAGTCAATTTCCGCTGGAAGTTGGCTTAACCACGTTTCCCGTTGCGCTTGCACTCGGGACTGCTGGTTGAGGCACCGCTGGTTTCGGAGCCAATCCTGTGTCAACTCGTTCACTCGGTAGTTGTACCGATGGCACGTCATTACCGCTACGAGGAGTTTCATTAACAACCTTCTCGACAGCCTTTACGATGGCCTTTACCTCTGCAACAGTCTTAGCCTCTACGGCTTTCACTTCAGCCGCCGCCTTTTCAGCCAATGCCTTTACTTCTGCTGCGATCTTTTCATTGGCGGCTTTCAATTCAGCAGCGGCTTTCTCGTACCGCTTATCTTCAGCAATTCGCAATTCCGCGATTTTCGCCTCGGCCTTAGCTTTGAGGAATATACGTCCTGGGAGAGTCTTAAACCAATCAATCGTCAGACCATCTGCAGAATAATGCTGGGTTCCTGGCGCGGGCGGATTGAGAATATTACCGTTCGAATCTCTGACAGTGGACATTTTTCCTCCAATTAACCCTAGACAAACAAAGGGCGATCTCTACGCTTAGCAGCGGAGATCGCCCGATATCACCGAGGTCATGAGTCCTTGATGACTCATGAGGAGGAGAGTTCGCCTCGGTGTTTCTTGATAGCGTCTCTTCCCGTAGGAATTCAAGAGACGCGGACTATAATGTGTGACCGAACTTAGATTATTGGTCTTTATGCATGCCAAAAGGCGTCGGTCTGCCAAAAGTCTTATTTACTGCTCCTCAGTCATACAGGATTTTCTCTCAATTTTCACCCCTATTCACCGCAACCTGTTGAAACTACGGCAAATATATCGTATGGGTACTTTCACTTTTTGGTACACATAGGGGGACATTTCGTTAATCCTGACTCTATTTCTCGGTGACAGTTAGAGCATACCAGCACACATTTTCTGATTTCTCGCACGATACTATCCCACGCCCGAGCCCAAACCACACCCAAGTCTATTGTATCCGATGAGGATATGTTGAACCTTTTAGTGTTTGGGTCAACGTGATGGAACTCCAAAGCCCTCATACATTTAGAGTATCCACATACCTGGCAACGACCACCCAACAAGGCCACAGCGCGTTGTTTGTTAGCAAGATGCGTTCTCAGCCTCTGTGCTCCAATACCCAAGGTCTCATCAAGCGGCAGCGGATTCGCGCCGACTGAATCACAAAACTCTTTGTAGGTCGGCATTACTCTGGCCCCTCACCTTTCGGTACAACTCTCCCCGTATCCTGGGTAACAAGTCCGTGAATCTTCTCCACGCGGTTGGAGTCTCCGACATATGACAAGCGGTCGCTGCGGCCTCGGGCCATTTGTAAGTCTGCCCTGTGCAACACTTCGTCCCAATATTCGGGGGACTCTGTGTCTAACCCCCTTAAATCCAAGTGTTTACCCTTCCGAGCCATCACTCCTACTTTCTGGCAATATCGGAACGACCCCCTCCGAGATTAGCCAAAGGGCCAAATTGAGACTACAGATACGATTATTCTCAATATCGACATCTGCGATTTTAATCTGGGTGGAAAGCCTGCTCATCAATTCAGCAGGAACGGGCTTAGTAAACAGAATGTCATATTTCGCCCCGTGGGATAACTCGCTCGTTTCTTTTATGTATCGCGGGTCTATCCCTGTGCGGATACTCTCACGAGCTGCGACTGATGGTTGACAAGAGATGTGAATGCAAGGGCCGTACGTGACAGATTGCTTGAGAGCCTCGGGATCGGTGCGTTGAAGTTTCTGAACATCCGTCAGTTTGACTTTCTTTAAGGCATCTTCAAAATAGGGCTGGAGTTTATGAATAGGACGGAGCCGTATATCCCCATCATTATCAAACCGTACACGTTGAACAGGAATATTGTCCTCATCACGTTCAAAGGGGCCGATCACTACTCCTGGGCCTGTCCAGGTACTCGTGACACGCTCACCAATCTCAAATGCCATGTGACCACCTTTCTTTCATCCATACCTAATGTAGCATAGTGCCATGAAAAATTCAAGCCGCAACATCTTGTGGTTGATTTCTACATTTGATTCCTGTAGAGTTGTAATAGTGGACGGGTACGAGTGTGTTCACTATGCGGGGCCGATCAACTTCTGATCGCCTACAATCCCCGCCAGTCGGCTATTTAGCCTGGAAGAAGGAACCAATGGCAGTAATCAAGGACAAAGTATACGAGCAGTTAACCGAGGGTCTGCACAACGTGACAATCACAAAGGTCGAAGACCTCGGCCCGCAGGAGACACAGTTCGGGACAAAAGATCGTCTGCGTGCGATTTTCACGGCATCTGATCAAAAAGACAAAGAAGGAAAGCCCGTCGATGCCCGCATGACCTTTACGAAATCGCTGCATGCAAAGAGCGGCTTCGTGAAGCAGTTGCTCTCGCCCCTCGGGATCACCGCAGGAAGTGAATTCGACACGGATGATCTCGTCGGCACCAAGTGCCAGATTGTCATCACCCACAAAGAAGTCGATGGCAAGAACTATGCCAACGTGACCGCCGTTCTGCGAATTCGCCCCTCTGGTTCAAAGCCTGCTGTAACCGCTGCCGAGAATTTCTAGCCGTTTAGATATACACTGTGGAAGGGACGCCCGTTTCTTCCACAGTTTCTCATTTGTGAAAATCCTCATATAGGAAAGTTTCATTTAGAAATTGTATACCACTTTTTCTTAATGAGTGTTCGGAGGGTAGATGGCAGATCAAGATATATCCGTCGTACAACAATTGAAGGCCGCTGCGTTTGACGCGGTCAGCCGTGGGTTCGCTATTCTAATATGCGAACCACATGATAAGAACCCGTGGCCCAAATATTCACCCCACGCTGTAAATTCAGCTACTCGTGACCCTGCGATATTCAAGGCATGGGATGACGGGTTTGAAGCAAACTATGGCGTTGCTGGCGGGCCGTCCAACATCACCATCATCGACGTAGACGAAGGCATCCCAAATTACACCGCTCTCCGTCATTGGATGGAAGCCGTCGGACTCCCAGACACCCTGA
>WNFY01012061.1_pt1 | contig 13789 bp, 9 predicted proteins | sample 5400091 | NCBI WGS metagenome assembly WNFY01 (sample SAMN13153364, study PRJNA577476) | soil metagenome | isolation source: 60 cm soil or saprolite under grassland replicate 1 | place: USA:California | collected 2016-06-15 | reverse complement strand
TGGTCGGGGAGCTGGTAGTCCGGGAATGTCGTGCCGGGCTTGACATCAGCGCGCATCGCCGGCCTCCTTCTTGGTTGCGGTACGGATGGGTTCGCGTGTGTCATTTGATGCCGCCAGATCGGGGCCGAGGTCATGCGCTGGCGTGGCCGGGCATTGTCACGCCGCGTGGCGCTGCACATCCAGGGCCAGGTCGAGGGCGAGGACACTGGCCAGGATCAGCAGGTCGTTCTTCCCAGGGGCGATATCGACCGCGTAGCTGGCGGTCAGGCTGAGCCAGCGCTTGGAGATGGTCGCGGCGGTGTGCCCGTCTTGCTGGATGGTGAATTCGTGGCTGAACAGGTCGCCGCTGATCTCCATGTCGCCAGCGCCGGGAACATCGATGGTGAGCCGTTCGCGGAACGGCGTGAACAGGTGCTGCCGTACCTCGGCGACATTCTTGCCGTCGATGGTGATTTCGTAGGTGGGGCGGAGCGCGGCGAGCTTGCGGTGGACTTGTGCGACTTCGCGCCCGGCCGGGTCGCGGAGGATGAGCCGCTTGTGCAGGCTCATGATCTTGCCCTCGACCCGCAGGACCGGCTCGCCGGTTTCGTTGGTGATGTCGGAGTCCTCAGCCAGGCGGAACATCTTCTCGCGGATTACATACATCCTTTTTCCCTTTCTTTCCTTTCTTTGCCGGATTGCTGGCTGGGCTCGCGTCATGCCGGGGACATGGCCGGGGCCTGCATGTCATGGCTGCCAGTGACGTTGCCGGGAGATGGCGGCTGGGGCACGCACACCCACAGCGCGGCGGGGCGGACGGCGGCGGTGAGGACGTGTCCGGGCTCGATGGGGTCCCCGTCGAGTTCCCGGGGCTGTTCGGTGTCGCTGCTGATCTCTACGTGCCTGGCCTGGAAGGTTTCCAGCACTGGGGCGGTGGGCCGGTGCCGGATGATCGCCCAGGCCAGCGGCAGCCAGTTGCGCCGTCTGGGTGGCATGAGCACCGCCACGTCCAGCAGGCCATCGTCAGGCGCGGCATCGGGCAGCAGCCGCAGGCCGCCTTGCAGTGTGCCGACGTTGGCGACCAGGACGCTCCGGGCGCGGCGGGCGAACGGCTCGGCGTGGTCGAGGCTGATGCTGACCTGCATGGGGGTGTCGCACAGGTGGCGTGCCGCGGCGATTGCGTAGGCGGGCCAGCCGATCCTGGCCTTGAGGGTTTCGGGGGTGTCGCGGAGCATCTGGGCGTCGAACCCCATGCCGGCCATCACGGTGAAGCAGCGGTCCCCGGCCACGCCGACGTCAAGCCTGCGGCGGCTGTGCGAAGTGGCGGCGGCAACAGCGGCGGCTGGCCGCTTGGGCAGGCCGAGGTTGGCGGCCAGGAGGTTGCCAGTGCCCGCGGGCACTACGGCGAGAGCCACGTCGGTTCCGGCCAGTTCGGCGGCGCAGGCGGTGACGGTGCCGTCGCCGCCGCAGGCGAAGATAACCTCGGCGCCGGCCTGGAGGGCTTGCCGGGTCTGGCCGCCGCCGGGATCATCCCAGGTCGTCTCCAGCCACAGGGGCTCGGGCCAGCCGGCGCTGGCCAGGGCGGCATGGATCTGCCGGTGGTGCGGTCCACCCTCCTCCACCTTCGCGGGGTTGGCGACCACGGCCGAGGGCGTCCCGGTGTCGCGGCCCCGATCGCCCGGGCGGCCTGCTTGGCTGCCGGGCCTGCCGGCCAGGGCGGGCTGTGCGGAGGCTGGTGCGAGGGATGTCCGTGGTTCTGAGGGCTGGCCGGGCTCGCCGAGGTCGGCGTTGGGGCGCAAGGCGGCGGTGACGGCGGCGAGCCAGAGCAGCGCGAGGAGGATGCCGCCGACGACGTCGAGGGGGTGGTGTTCGCCGCGATACATGCGCGACCAGCCGACCAATCCGGTCATCACCACGGCCGGGACGACCGCCAGCCACCGCCACGGTCCGCGGATCCGGGGGATGGCCAGGATCGCGGCCGCGCCGTACAGGCACAGCGTGGCGGCGGTATGCCCGGAGGGGAAGGCCGAGGTGGGCAGGTGGCCGTCGAGGTGGGGAACGAAGGGCCGGGGGCGGTGGACCACCATGTTCACGATCTCGAACAGGGCGACCTCGCCGATCATGACTACCGCGATGAACACCACGGGCCGCCAGCGCCGGATCCAGGCGAGTGCCAGGGGCACGACGACCAGGGCGATCGCGGTGATCCAGTGAGTGTCTCCGGCCTGGCTGAGGTAGTTGCTGATCGTGTCGAGGCTGGGGGTGCGGTGGGCGCCCAGCCAGCGGGGGATCGCCTCGTCGAAGGCGGGTGGGTAGCTGGTGATGAGCTTGCCGAGACCGGCCAGGGCGCCGCCGATCAGCACGAAGGAGACCAGCAGCCGTGCGGCGATCAGCCATGGGTGGGCGACGGGCACGATGCGGGTCGGGCCCAGGTGCGGCGCCGCCTCGGGGGCCAGCCCTTCCGATAGATGCCGTGGCGGCTGCCCGGTCTCAGCGCGCCAGTGCCCGAACGCGTGCGCGGTGATCCCGAGCCAGGCGACGCCGAGCAGCCAGCCGCCGGCCACGTCGGAGGGGTAGTGCACGCCGAGCGCGACCCGGCTGACGCCGACCATCGCAACCAGCGCGATCACCAGCCCGGTGGCCAGTTTCCGCAGCCGGGGCGGGATGATCGGCAGGAAGACCAGCAGCATGACGCCGTAGAAGACGGTGGCGTCGAGGGTGTGCCCGCTGGGGAAGCTGTTGCCCGGCGCGTGCGTGATGGGCATGGGCACCACCGGCCGCAGCCGCCCGACGAGGATCTTGATCGCCGGGTCGAGGGCGAGTGCCCCCAGGCCGGTGACGAGCAGGTAGGCGGTGAGCTGGTACTGGCGGCGGATCAGCATGATGGCGGTGCTGACCGTGACCAGCCAGAACAAGATGGCCCGGCCGCCGAGGTTGGTGATGGCGGTCAGCACGCTCACCGCCATCCGGTTGCCGGCGACGGCGTGGTTGAGGGTGTCGACCGCGGTGTGGTCGAAGCTGGCGAGCGGTGGCCAGTTCAGCCGCACCAGCAGCAGGAGCAGGCCGAAGCCGGTCGCGGCGGCGATGATGGCGGCCAGGCCGGCCAGGCTGCGCCAGGCGAAATGCTCGTACGGGTGCAAGGCGGCTGGTTTGGTGGAAGTCATTGTGGTTCCTTCATGGAGTCCGGGCCGGGTGCCGGGGGCGGGTGGTCAGAACGCGCCGTCGCGGCGCAGTGGGCGTGGGCGGCCGTCTGGGTCGAACAGGACCTGGTACAGCAGCCCGGCCCAGCGCACCGTGAACGGTGGGAGCGGGGTGGGGCGGTGGCGGCGCAGCCTGCCCGGCGGGCGCGGGCCGCGCTGTCCAGCGGCGTACCAGGCGTCTAGCCGGGTAGCGCTGGCCGCGAAAGCGTCGAAGGCGTCCTGCGGGTCGCCCAGGTCGGCGTCGTCGGCGTCGGCCCGGTCGAGATGCTCGCGGGCCAGGGCGAGCCGCAGGTCCCGGGCCAGGCACTGGCCATTCGGGGCCTGGCCCAGGACCGCGCAGCTCAGCTCGGTGTCGTAGGTCCAGGAGCGGCGGTTGATGTTGCCCGAGCCGACCGTGGCCCAGGTGTCGTCGATCACGCAGACCTTGGCGTGGACGTAGACCGGGGTGCCTGCGTGGTTTTCCACGTGGTAGATGCCGACCCGGTCACCGCCCAGGCGCCGCAGCAGGTCCAGCGACCGGGCCCGGGCGAGCAACTGGGGGGCGGCCGCGGATCCGGTCGCCCGCCAAGCCCGGTTGGGGCCGGCGATGGGGAACTGCGGCACCACCGCGATCAGCCGCAGGCTGGGCGTGGCGGCGAGGGCCTCGGCGAAGGCGCTGACCACCTGCGGGCACCACAGGTACTGGTCTTCCAGGTACACCAGGCGCTGGGCCCGGTCCAGCGCCTTGCGGTAAGCCCGGGCGATGCTGCGCTCCCCGGCCGGGGCGAAGGTGTACCCCTGGCGCCGGTACGGATAGGTACGCAGCACCTGCACCGCGTCGGTGCCGCACTCAGAAGGGCCGGGCAGGGGCACCGGGCACGGGGGCGGGTCGATCGGGCGCAGGACCCGGTCCCGCCAGCGCCGCAGCGGGCTGCGGCTTAGCGGGGTGGGGTCTTCCCATCGTTCGCGGAAGCCTGTCTCGATGTCGGCGACGGCTGGGCCCTGGATGGCGATCTGGACGTCATGCCACGGCGGCCTCGGCCCGTAGGCGGCGCCCAGCGGGCAGGGCTGCTCATCGCCGCCGTGAGTGCGGTCGTCCCGGCGGCCGTGGCACAGGTCGATCCCGCCCACATAGGCCACATCCCGTTCGGGGCGGCTCACGTGGCGCAGCACAACAAGCTTCTGATGATGCGAGCCGCGGTTGCGCACCCGCATATCCAGCAGGCACTCGCCCCCGGCGGCCACGATCGCCTCGCCGAGATCGCGGTGTTCTTGCAAGCTGAACCGGAACCGGTCCAGGTGCGAGCGCCACAGCAGGCCCCGCACGATCACCCCCCGGCCGGCCGCATCGGCCAGCACCCGGGATACCTCCGTGCCGGGGCCGCCGAGCTGCTCGTCGGGGTCCCCGCGCCAGTCGGTAAACAGCAGCAGGTCGCCCGCCTCCATGCCGCGGATGCCGGCGAGCAGTTCCGCGAAATACGCGGCGCCGTCGACCAGGACACGCGCCCGGTTGCCGGTCGTCCAGGCAGCACCGTCCAGGTGGCGGGAATCCAGCCTGGTCGCAGGGTTGCCGCGTTCATCATGGCGTGCGGGCTGACACTCGCACGGGAGGCTTCCTGGCGGGGCGGGAGTAGGCTCACCGATCCGGATCCGAGATTCATGCCAGCCAGCGTGGGCGGAACGGCCTGCCGGGACAATCGGGCTCATCTGACATCCGGCGCTGGTCAGCCCCACTGTTCTCCTAGGGAAATCCCGACGGTGCCGGCTTGAGTCATCCCGACCCCGCTTTGGTGCGTGTCCGCTATGAGGTGCAGAACGGGCCGTTTTGCGGCATCGGGGCCTGGCCTGCGCAGGCCATGCCGTTGGCCCGGAAGCGGCAGCCGCGTAGCTTGGTGGCGTGGCCCAGCCAGCGCCTATCCGGGTACTCGTCGGCGAAGACCAGCCCATCGTGCGCGAGGGAATCGTGCACGTTCTCACCGACAGCGGGTTCGACGTGGTTGGGACCGTCGGCGACGCGCGCGACCTGGTCAGGAAGGCGCGCCTGGACCACCCGGACGTCGTGGTGACCGACATCCAGATGCCACCGGGCCACGCCGACGACGGGCTCCGCGCGGCGCTGGAGATCCGCTCGGCCCAGCCCGGCGTGGGCATCTTGGTCCTGTCCCAGTTTCTCGAGGACCGCTACGCCTTCGACCTGGTCGCCGACGGTGCGCAGGGTGTCGGCTACCTGCTCAAGGAAAAGGTCGGCGACCTCCGCGTGTTCACCGACGCCGTGCGGCGGGTCGCGGACGGCGGGTCTGCGCTCGACCCTGACGTGGTCGCCCGCCTGGTGGGGCGCCGCCGCCGGAGCAGCCCTCTCGACAGCCTGACCAAACGCGAAACCGAAGTGCTCTCCCTGATCGCTGAGGGCTACTCCAACGCAGGCGTGGCGCGGGAACTTGTGGTCACTGTCGCTGCCGTGGAACGCCACGTGACCAGCATTTTCGACAAACTCGGGCTGCGGCAGTCACCCGATCAGCACCGCCGGGTTCTCGCCGTTCTCAACTACCTGCAGGCCTGAGCTGAGGGAGCCAGCCCCGCCGCGGCGCGGGTCGCAGGTCCATTCGCGCGACGCAACCTGGGCGCGGCTTCAGCTCTGCGGCGCGGTCCCATTGAAGAGCACTCCGAGATCGGCGATTGCCAGCTCGGTCTTCGGTACGAACGCGATGGCCCCGCAAGTCTTCAGCGCCGCGCCGGACACGTTTTCGGTATCGGATGACGTCAGCACGATCCGGACGGCCGGGTAGGTGGCGGCGATCGCGGCCGCCACGGCAAAGCCGTCCCGGCCGGGCAGGTTGATGTCGAGCAGTATCCCGTCCGGGCAATCACCGGCCACCGCGGCCAGCGCCGCCTCTCCATCGGGGACCGATTCGAGCAGCTCGAAGCCGCGTGCGGCGAGCAGGACGCTCGCAGTGCTGCGGAAGCTTTCGCTGTCGTCAACGATCAAGATCCGGCGGGTCACATGACAAATCTTGGCCGCTAGGGATCCCGCCGGGCAATGGAGCCAACCCCACAGTCCTCTTCTCCTGCGGGGCCGGGCTAACAGGGCCGTGACCAGCCATGATGCCAGGAACGTAGGGCTAGCCCCAGCAAGAGCGCGGGCGACCCCGAGCAGGCAACTGAAGGCCGCTCCATTGGACGGAAGCCGGGCCCGCCGCAGGCTCGGTACCTGAGGCAGCCATATCCACCAGGACGAAGCCGCGGCCCAGCGCTGGCTGCCGTTGATTCCGCCGGGTACCACGGAAAACGCCGAGGAGCGCGCCATGGTCAACGCCCTGCAAGTCAGCGAACTGACTTTGCCCGGCCCGGTCTCACCCAGCCTCCGGCCGCCCTTGGCACCGCCGAATTTGCCGTCTGGATCGACGACGCCTGGCAGGGCCACGGGGTAGGCACCCTGCTCGTGCGGGGGATCCTGCGGTTGCTCGCCGAACATGGCACGCACACCGCGATCGGCATCATGGAGCCCGACAACCTCGCGATCCGCCGCCTGGTCGGCCGGGTCGCGCCCGGCGCGGCGGCCCGGTTCGAGGATGGCATGATCGTCGTCAGCGTCCCGCTGCCAGACTGGGCCGCTGCTCAAAGTGCCGGGTCCTGAGATGGCGGTCCGCGCGGGCCGCGCCCCCACGCCATGGGCGATGCGCACGTGGGCGTTCATCGTCAGGTGGCGCCGCTGGATCTGGCTCGTCCTCGGGCTGGCGGGCCTGCTTCTCGCTACGCGGGCGGTGGCCGGCAGCCGGGCCGAGTTGTTCGCCGGCATCCGGAGCTTGCGCCAGGTGTCGTGGATCTGGCTAGGCGCGGCGGTCGTGGCCGAGGGTGGTGCGTTCACCGCGCTGGCCTTCGCCCAGCGGCGCATGCTCCGCGCCGGCGGCGTCAGCGTGGGCGTGGGTGCCCTCGCCCGCCTGGCCGTAGCCAGCCAGGCCATGGGGAGCGTGCTCCCGGCGGGCTACCTGGTCTCCGACGTCGTGGTCCTGCGCGTGCTGTCCAGGCGCGGGGTCAGCCAGCTGCTCGCCCTGTGGATGCTCGCCGTCGCCGGCCTGCTGTACATCGTCACGCTCCTGCTGATCGGCCTCGTCGGCGCCCAGCTAGCCCCGCCTGGGAAGAACCTTCCCGACCTGCGGGCCGGCGCGGCCATCGCGCTCGGCGTGGTGGTCACCGTGTTCGTGATCGTGATGGCGGTCGCCCGCTTCCGCGAACACCCCTGGACGATCCATGAGCTGGCGGCGCGGATGCCCGGCGGGCGGCTCAAGCGGCTCATCGGCGGGGACGCCCTCGCGAGCGTGTCGCTCGGCCGCCGGGGCTGGGGTGTCGCCTTTGGCTGGATGCTGCTGTGGTGGGCCGGCGATATGACCTGCCTCGCCGTCGCCTTCCTCGCCGTCGGAGGCGCCCTGCCATGGCGCGCCCTGCTGATCGCGTACGCGGCCGGCCAGCTCGCCGCCCTGCTGCCCATCACCCCCGGCGGGCTCGGCGTCACCGAGGGGAGCATGGCCGTCACCCTCACCGCGTACGGCGGCGGCATGGCCACGGCCGTGGCCGCGGTGCTGCTGTACCGGCTCATCACCTACTGGGCCGTCCTGCCCGCGGGCGGCCTCTGCTACCTGTCCTTGCGCCGTCGGCACTCCCTGGTGATACCGGCTCCCGCAGCCGCGCATGCCATGCCAGCAGCACAGTCCACCGGGCTCGCAGACCATGCCGGTGCGCAGGAGGATCAAGGAAAATGCGCCAACGTCACGAGGCGGTAAGCACGACGGGGTCACCGACTCGGACCAGGCCTGGCGATGCCACCGATCCGTAGACGCCGAGGCAGCCTTGATGACCCCGGGCGATCGTCCGCAGGATGCTCCGGTCGCGAGGCAGTTCCTCCTGCGCCAGCGTTGACCCGACACACCACAATGTTGGCGCGAACTCGTCCAAGACCACCGAGTCCCCGATGGTCAGTTTCCCGCCGAGCCAGTCGTCTTCGACAAACCGCCCGCTCACCTGACCGGTATCGATGTACAGGTTGGGCCGGAAACGCCGGCGGTCGATCAACGCAGTGCCTCCCTGCAGGCTGCGCAGGTGCTCGACCGAGCCACTGGCAAGCACGAAGACGGCGCCGATCTCCAGGAAACTGCCGCTTTTGAGCTGGAAGTAATCAGGCATCGTTTCCGGCGTGCAGTCGGGCTTCATCTGCGAAACCGGGACATCGCCGAATACCGTGTTCCGGTCGATGCTTGCCTTCTCATCGGGCTGTGCGAAATTATCGAGGACCACCGGGCGGCCGATAATGCTCGAAATGCGTGCCGAAGCATCTTCCTGCCCCGGATAAAGGGCGTTCCCGTCAGGTGTCTCGATCCGCACCACGCCAGCGGACTCGGGCGTTGGCTCCACCTCGTACGTCGCACGGAACTCCAGCAGACGCGGGACCCGCTTCGCGCTCACGATCCGCCCGTTCCGCTGGTCGCGCAACGCCCAAGCGCGGTCCCCCAGGCCACCCTGTTCGGTTACCAGCAATTCGCTAACTGTGCCGCCCAGCATCGACTTCACCGGGTAACGCCAGAGTTCCTTAACCGTGCCGACGAGCCGTTTCGCCCCGACTACAAGGCCAGCCTCCACGACAGAGCCCAGATCACCTGCCACGTCGTCGTGGGTTTGTTCCATCGCAGGTTCCTTCCCGCCGTGCTCACGATCGCTCGCCGTAGGACAAGATCACGCAACGTGAGATCCGCCACCGAGGCCCGCGCACCGCCACCGAGCATCCCTCTGGGCGCTTCCGACGCTACTGGCCATCCAGCGCGAAGTCCCTGGGGTTAGCCCTACACCGCGCGCGGCACGCAGAACGTCCAGATATGGGTGCCCAGATCTCATCGGCATACAATCCAGTGCGCTCATGCGGGGAGACTGTTGATCTTTCGGGTGTTGGCTTGGCGGGTGCGCCTAGCGGAACCCTGCGGTTTCTCGCATCATGCCCGATTGCATCATCATGGCCCGACTCCCTTATAGCCCACGCTGAGTGGCCCGGCCAGGTAGCGCGGATGCGGTCCGATTTGCGGATATGCTGCGATCCTGGCATGGGAGAATCGCTGACCCAGTCCTACAGCAGATGCCTGTGTCTCACAGCCACGGACACCCTCACCCAAGCGCTCCGGTGACGTCCCTTCGAGCAGCGTAAGTTCGTGACCAGCTGGTCACATGCCGTTATGGAGGCAGATTCATGATCCGCCGTGGTGCGACTACGCCTGTGTGGGCTGCATGGCTGGCGTAGACGCAGTACGGGGGATCGCGTACCAGCAGGCGCATGCGGTGCTTGCTGCGCTTGACGTGCTTGATGACACGAATCTCGCCGCGATTCGGGTTGAGGGTGTGCATGACGTAGTCGATATCGAACTGTTCACGCTGGTCATGTCTGTGCACCATGCGAAACAGGTGAAGACTCGTATCGAGCCTTACACCTGGGGCGAGGCTGAACTCCTGGCAGTCTTGCGCCGGTGGGCAAGCCTGCCAGGAGCGGATCACGCCACGTTCGAGTTGCTGACCAATGGTCGTCTCGGCCCGTCGGGTGAGAAAGTGCAAGCTGCACTAGAGGCCGCTGCCCTTGGACGTCCCCAGGACCTAGCAGACATCCTGGATGAGGATGTCCCCGGCACTGCTTGCGCCGCATTGAAACACGCGCGTATCCGAGTCGATCCGGCAGGTGTGGGGGTGCTCCTGCTGCGGGCTGAACGACAGGTCGCGGCGATGCTTCCGCAAGCACGCACTGCGGAGGATGCTCGCGAGCAGGCGCGGCACGCTGTCGACAGGCTGTTTCGCCTGCTCTTTGACCGGGCTACGAATCCCGACCCGCAGGCGCGTATCGTCACCCGCGAGGAGATCGCTGCCATGCTCGGGGTGCCAGCCGATCAGTCGGCGTCTCAACGGTGGCCCGGAGCGATCCGGGACCGTTACATGCAAGCGGCGCGAGATATGTCCCCGGCTGCGATCGTCCCTCAACTTGTGGAGCCGCACGGGGCGGCTCGATCGACGGTACGTCGCGTCGATGCACCGTGGGACGAGGAGCGACTGGAGTGTTCAGCGCTGCTATCCGGTAACGGTCCGGTGATCTTGGCCGGGCGTACTGGCACGGGTAAGTCCACTGCAGCGCGCAACCTGTGCCGGGACGGTGCTAGGGCTGGCCAGGTGATTCTCCTTCCACACGCCGAGACCTACTTGCCAGGGCGTCTGGAAGCGCTGGCCGCCGATGCGCTTTCTGACCTGCTCGGCGAGGACCTGCCGATCGCCACGGGGCGGCAGGTGCTGGCGGACAGGAGTGTGACGCTGGTCATCGACGGCGTATCCGAAGTGCCTGCACCGGTAAGGGACGCGCTGCACGATGATCTGGCCGCATCGGTGGCAGCCGGGCGGGGTGCGCGCATTGTGCTGGTGGGCCGTGACATCGCCGTCCTGCGGGAGGTCCTGCCGAGCAGCGTCATGCCTGCCGCATACCAGATGGTGGAACTCGATGCTGAACGGAGGTTTGACCTGGCCTGCCGGACGCTGCTAGGACGGCCCTCAACGGGCGGTGAGGAGGATCAGAGTACTTACGAGGTCCGGACTGTCGTCGCTCAGGTTGAGCACGCGCTCGGCGACGCAGCTGGCAATCCGCTGCTGTTCTCGATGGGACTAACCCTGGTTGCCGAGGGCATCCCGTTTACGAACCGGGCTACTCTGTACCAGAGATTTGTTGAGCGTCTAGCCGAGCGCTCAGGGGCCACCGGGATTGTCCTTGCAGCAGCGGCGCTCGGCATCATGTACGCGAGACTGCTCGACCAGAGCCGCCGCTATGCCGACCCGTACGAGTGGGCCCAGTTGCTAGACGACGTCACGGCCGAACTGGAAGCAGCAGCCCAGCCTGCCGACCCCCGCGCCATCGACACCGCCGTGCGGCGTTGCGGCCTGATCACGCCTATCGGCTATACACAGACGCTGGCGCCTATCCACGACTCGTTCGCCGACTACCTGGCGGGCGCCGCCCATGCACGGCGGGCCGCACCCTACCCTCCGCGGTTGCAGCCTGGCGACGATCAACGCGTCCTGTTCGCAGCCGAGATGAGTGGGGTCAACGCAGCGTTGGCCTTGCTCGTGGCACGAGACCAGCCGTTCCTCACCGTCCGTCTGGCCAGTTTCGACCGCCGTGAGCTAACCGAGGAGGCCCCCGCAGAGATAGAGACGCTGATTAGCCATCTCATCCCTTCCCGGGATGGCTACCTGGTCGCCCTGTGGAGAACTGCGGACGCTCGGGTGGTGGCGGTGCGCTCCAGCCAGGACAGATCGTCGTGGGTAGACGAATTCACGGCACTTCGCCTGGGTGAGGTCGCGACGGTCGTCGTGGTTGAGGACGGCGGCCCGCTAGCCGTCACGGTGCGACTCTGGCGCCAAGACCTCATCGCCCGCTTGCATACCGCACCAGACCTCGGTCCGCGCCATCCAACCTCCCTGGAGGAGGCATGTTCCACGCTGGAGGCGCATGCCACTCAGACCGCCGCAGGCACTAATCATCTCATAGGCGCTGTTGCGTCACCGGGCCACGCTCCGGTTCTGAGTGCGCAAGTCGGACCTCCCGGATTGACCGCCACTGTCTACCCGGCCGCCGAGGGATACCGGGGAGTGGACTGGCCGGTGTCCTACTTCCACACCGAGGACGTGAGCATAGTGGCGGCGACACATGACGAGGACCGGAACTCGGCGACCAGGTACGCCGATCTGGCGCGGAGGCGCAGCAGCGTGGGGACACTCACTGCGGATCCCCCGGCCGCCGCCGCGGCCAAGCGGGTCCGCGACGCCATCAACAGCCTCACCAGGCGGAACTGGTTGTGACCGCACCCAGACCGCGAGCGGTCAACTGCCTAACCAGGCATGTCGAAGGATTTGCCGAATGAGTCAAGTCCCATTGTGGGAAGCGATCCGCGAGCAGGCGCCCGTCTGGGCGGCAACGCCAGCATTCGGGCGCTTCGCCGCACAATTGCCACGCAACGCGCCCCAGCGCCAATCGGGCCTGCCCGGCCTGCTGCAGGCGGTTGAGGCTGGTGTTGACCACGTCAGCGGGCGGCCCCTTCGGCTCGGATCCTCCATCGCGGGCCTGATCGGGTGGCTACAAGGTCTCGACCCAGACAGCCTCGGCGGGACGTGGACCTCCTGGCTAGATGATGCGCGGCGGGTGGATTCAGCACATCGAGACACGGTGGCATGGCTGCGGTCGCGCATGCCGGGATACCCGTCGCTGCTAGCTCCACAGCTCGCACCCGGGACACCGCTGACAACGGTCGAGTTCACCACGCGTCTCGTCTGGATACCGGGTGAGAGGCAGCGTGGACTGCAGTTCCAACCGGCCCCACCCAGCGCAGCGGCCGCCTTGCAGGCGACAGGACAGCAACAACGCGGCCTCGACGAGACTGCTCGGGCGCTGGCCATTGCCATGGAGAATAGCGAAGAATGGGCCCGCCTAGCAGCCGCGACCCAGGCGCTCGATCGCGGTGCTCGGTCCAGCCTGCAGCATGCGCGTGCGCAGCTCGACCAACGCCTAGCTGCAGGCGCCGTCGATGCGTATGAGCCACGCTTGGCCATGCGTCGGGACGAGTACCGGCAGACAGCACTTTCCGAGGAAATCAATGCCCTGACGGTCCCAGCGCAGGAATATGCTGACGCATTCGATACCGCCGATCAGCTGGTGGAAACCATCGCGAGCGACGTCTTCGGCCAGCTGGCCACGTATGGCGAGCCAGCCACCATCCGCCGACCAAGGGACCTCGACATCCAGCCCGGCAATCCGCGAGTTATTTCCTTTACGCACACCGATGCAGGGTGGCCAGAACTCGGAATGATTGTCTGGATCGATGATCCTCTCATCCCCGATGCGGTGCTCATAACGGGGTACACGGTGAATGTCGACGCAGCAACCGGCGAGGCAATACGCCTAGTCGGCACGGTGCTCGCCGGGACCGCAGCGGCATGGCGACGGATGAGCTAATTTAGTGCCGCATCAGGCAACCTTTGCGCGCAATGAAACAGCACGAAATTTCACATCGTCGGCGTGGGCAGTTTGGCCAAGCGATGAGGGTTATTCACGACCATGATCATCAAGCTTTCCAGGCAGCTCCACCGCTGGTCAGAGCTTGATCAACTTAGAGTTGATGATCTTGTGAATAGCCCTCGATGTATCGGCGATCAACGAGTTCTGTTCCTGGTGGGAGCGGTGGTCGGTCTCGTTGAGCGCTAACGCGGGTTTCCGCGCAGGATGTTCGGCGCAATCTTGCCGCGTGATCGCTGCGGCAGCCGGCCGGGAGGCAGCATCCTGACCTGCTGGAACGCTACGCTCCGCTGATCATGGTTAGCGTCGGCAGTAGCGCGATCCGGGTGCCGGATGACGCGAAGCCGATTTGTTATCTGCCTGGAGCGCTGCTGCGCGATGCCCGGTTTGCCGGATGCGGAACGGGACGGATGGTGACAGGCGGGCAGAGAGCGGCATGATGCGGGCGGGCTGCTCACGCTCATCAGCCGCACAGTTAATATGCGATAATTCCTATATGACAGCCAGATCGGCGCAACATGGAGCGGAGTCAGGCTGGTTCACGTCACCGCAG
>WNFY01004841.1_pt1 | contig 13791 bp, 14 predicted proteins | sample 5400091 | NCBI WGS metagenome assembly WNFY01 (sample SAMN13153364, study PRJNA577476) | soil metagenome | isolation source: 60 cm soil or saprolite under grassland replicate 1 | place: USA:California | collected 2016-06-15 | reverse complement strand
CGAAGGCAACACCTGGAAACTCATTCACCGTCAGGCTGACCCGCTGATCTCCGAACCCGAAGCAAAGCCGCAATAGCCTCTGAACACGTCCGTCAACATGGGAGAGAGCCCAGAGACGAACGACGGAAGCCGATTATGGCCCACGCTTTTCAAAGATGACTTCAGCGGCCGGCCCAGCAAGCAGCGCTTCCGGCTCACCCTTGAGGTGTTTGTTGAAGAAGGCGACCGAGTACGCATTGACGATCTCATGCGCCCGCTGGCTGCCGATCGGCCCGCCGCTGAAGCCAGGTATGAAAATCGGTGAGAGAAGGTCAAGGTCAGTGAAATCGATGTGGAACATCCCAGGTACCTGCACGAAGTAGCCATCTCCTGGCAAACTGTTATACACCGCGCGCATCGTGGTCTGGGTTTGCTCGATATCCTTCTCTGCCCAACCGCCAGCTTTTTGTCTTTCGAGCCGCATCGTGTCGGCAGGTCGGGTCATCCACATGCCTGGTTGTCGCAAGCCCTTCTGAACCACATCGGCGGTCATCGCAACGTCCATCACCAGGCAGGCCACCAGGCGTGGGTCTTTCAAGCAGGCCTCGGCGCCAATCATACCGCCGAGTGATATTCCAAACATACCAGTATGCTCTAGATCCAGTTTCCCGGTCAGGATACGCTTCGGGTCTCCAGTATTGAGAGAAGCCAGCTGATCAAGCGTGAAGCTGACATCCTGGGCAAAATACGGGATAATCCCGTCCTTGAAGGTCTGACCGAAGAGCTGTGGCGCTTGTTCGGCCGGACTGAGACTCTGGTAGATCAAAGGATCGATCTGAGTTTTTGAGAGTCCGGCTATGTGATGTCCATCTGGGAAAACCACCGACGCAGCAGCACCTGGCTGATCGATGCCCACGACGATGTAGCCATGCGAGACCAGCTCCTCAACCTGAAAGGTGTTCATCTGACGATAGCCAGTGAGTCCTTCGAGGAAAATGAGCACTGGATAGCTGGGTTGATCATCCGCTACGGGGACAGACTCAGCAGCATTCGTCGTCACGTATTTGAGGTGGTTTAAGACGAAATCTGGAAAATTGTGCAGCCGCGCCAGAGCGGTCGCAACAGCGCCGGCATCTGGTAGATACGGAGCATGTGAGGATGATGAGCCCTTCTTGGCTGGATACCACACCTGCGCCATCAGCTCACGACGCGTATTGTTGTCAGGACTGAAAACCTCGTGACGACTTCCGTCCGTCCAATGGTAGGTGACGGTCCCGATTGCGTATGGTCCGCTCGGGCGAGGAAAATGAAAGACAGGGAGAACGATGGGAAGAGCGGCAGCTATTCCTATGCCAATGATGCCCAGGATGATCGCAAAACCCGCGACAAATCGATTGGTGAGTATCTGTTCGACGATTCCACCCACTGGCGCAAAGCTCTGCACCAACCAAACGAGCAAGAAGAGTCCCGTCAGCACATATGCTGGAGCCATTTGCCACCGTGGCCCCTCCAAGAGTACCTGGACAACTGCTAGAGAGAGAGTGATGAGTACTACGCCCCCTATCCAGCGTGCGGCGTGGAGTCGTGGCACTGCTACCACCAAAAATGTGAGTAGATTGGCGAATGACAACAGGGTTTCGACTGGTCTCATCTTATTCTACCTCATTAGCTCGCAATTTCCGGCAAGGGAATGGGGTTTAGACCTCCCATTTCACTGCCGTGCTGCTCTTCATGATTGGTCGTCTCCCAGACACAGGCGTCTGTTGCCTTTCACGCACCATCGTAGCGCAGAGGCTTTCTCGATCACCAGCGCACCTGTCCCCGGTCGCGCCTTTGCTTTTGCAGCGGTGATGTCTCCTAGCATTTTCTGTTGATAGTTTCGGGCGCATATGGCGCGGTAGGTTGCTCATGACCATGACCGCGCCCACTTTCTCGTTTCTGCTGCTATTACTCGCCATATCGTGTCCCATATTTCCTCATCATCACAAATTCTAAGAGGCTCCTTTGCCTGAATACGCGCCAGGATAGCGCGTGCTTCTTTGGCTTGCTCTGGTGTAGCGGGGATCATCTTGACTCTTGCCATGTTGCATGATCGGCAAAGCGCCCTCAGATTATCTGGTGTGTTGGCTGACCCGTTGATGTGATCGATAGTGTCAGCAGGAGCGCCGCATAGAACACATGTATGCTTATCTCTTGCAAAGATAAACGCCCTCATCTCTGGTGATACTCTTCTAGCGTTTTCTGGATAGCCACCGCCCAAAATATGAGCGATACGCATACGTATAGCTTCCTGTACATCAGGGGAGTGCCAGCGACCGTCTATTAATGCTTTACGTCCATAGCGCACAGTACCAGCGATCTGATTGCATTTCTCGCTGCAATAAAGCTTTCCTGCTTTAGCCTGTTCTATTTCAAGCTCTTTATTGCAGTTCTGGCAAAATCCTATCTGATAGTCGTCTTCGCCCTCGTATGGGCCTAGATTAGCTGCTATGTATTCTGCTAGTTCTCCTTCGCTCATGTCCCACATTTTTTATTTCAACTCCTTTATGTAACGCTGGATGCCAGTGCCTATTATCGAAGCAGGTACGTCTACAGCCGTTGCAACAAGACAGCTAAACTCTGATGACAGCTTCACAACTCCATTGTTTTGTTGTACAAAATCCCCAGGGTCGCATCTTTGACCCTATCGGTCTTTGGCTTGAGACGCCCAGGATATGATATCCAGTGTGGCGGTAATTTACTTGTCATTCTATCTTTCTTCCAGGGAAGCGGAAATCCTAGCCAACTATCAAAATATCTAGCTGCTCCTTTTCCCTCAAGCTGCATCACAGATTGCTTACAATCAAGCCAGGATGGAGAGGGTGATAGTGTAAACCATTTTGCAATGCCGCGTATCTCTTCACTATTTTGTGTGCGCCTATGTGGTAGCTCCTGGTGGTTATCCAGGGTATCGGCTTGCGAGAGCAGCTTATCATGAAGCGATCAGATTTACACTCATGGCTGGCCATTCCAGCATCATGTTGAGACTCTTACAGAAAACCATGCTTATGGCAATCTTCAAGGATCGACTCAAGTGTGCCAACATAATGTTCGCATACCGAGATAACTTCTTTGTCACCTGTAATTTTATCTGTGTTGAAAAGCCACACATGCCTTGGATATCCAATAGTAATTTGTATTGGTTTGCCTGCTACAAGCGGTACAGATGGTAATTGCTGTATTAGCAGATTTGTATTTTCTGGAACATCCACATAAACGGCTGTCATCTCAACTCTGTTGGCTACAGAAACATAGTCAGTAAATGACATTTTCAAAGCATACTGGCGAGTAGAGTGAACTTCGCTACCATTGTAGTGAACCGCAATATTTCTTTCTTCACGCAAAAAATGCATAATGGGATCGCCCTGAAGCTCTAAAACTTTTTGATCGTACCATACTTGAAAGTCTGGCCCTTTCCCCGCGTCTCTTTGTGCTACTTCCTGTTCCAAGAAGCAAGAATTTCTGCTGTTTCTTCTGGGGGCAGGTAAACTTGTAACGCTCTTTGCATGCATTAAGAAAGATTCTAGCTCACATTCGAAATCGAGGTAATTAGGATTATTTTGTGTCTCTTTCATACGGCGCAGGTAATACTTTGCCTTTTCTAATTTTAAGTCGGTGGCTGATATCAATTTTAACAACTCTATTTCCTCCTTGACTCCGCTCTGTAAATGTAAATTGGGAAAATCAGTATCCAATGATTTTTGACAATTCGGTGTCGTAAAACGATTGTTCTTTTCTCGTTCTCAAGCCTTGCGGGAAGTGGTGAGAGCGAAAGAAACAAAAGTACGACATGAAGTGATCAAATTTATACCCTGCCTTCTCCGTCGGTTCTTTTCCCGCGCCTCACGAGTAGGCAGCATGCTCTCGCGCAGTTGTCATCAATGGCAAGTATACCCAAAATTTACAGAAGAGGAAAGCTTTTGCCACATATCTTGGCTCTCCCCACGGGATGCGTGTATGACTTCCCTACCTCGTCAGAAGGGAGGCTTCCTGACATCGTGTGAGAAGGGCACTCAGTCAGAGCGTCCTTTCCACCTCCCCATAGCAAGCAAGCGCTGTTGTGTAGAAGCTTCACGTTGCATGAGCTCAAGATACTCCTGATAGGGCAGGGCTCGTTGATGCAAGCCCTTAAGCGGGAGCGAGCGACGATACTCCTGGGGATAGACCACCTGCAAGCTCTGCTCTGTTGCCTGGATGGATAAGGTCACCCGCTGGCCAGCGAGTTTGCTGGAGATGTAATAGGGGTAGAGATCGACTTTGACAAATCCCTGGCGGTTGACTCTGCGTACCAGGTGCTGTCCTTTCACCTGGTTTAACCAGGCATCAGGATTGACCAGGTCTGGAACAGAAGGAAGGGAGGGCAGGTTGGGAAAGGCGACCCGGGGAGGCCGATTGCCACAACTGATCCCTTGATGGGGCCGCTGCCAATTATAGTGAGCAGCAAATGCCTCTGTCACCTGACGCACCTCATCTAAGGTCTTGGGCCGCTCTCGCTTCAAGCATTCCTGGTTGAGGGTCCGGTGGTACCGTTCGACAAACCCATTTTGTTGGGGGTGATGCGGATCGCAGAGCACCACCGCGACTCCGAGCGCGTGACAATAGCGCACCAGGGCAGCAGGGAAGTCACTGCCTTGGGGCGCTCCTACCCAGCGTGTGTCCCGGTCCATGGTGATGGAGGTAGGTAATCCGTGTTCAGCGAACGTCTCCGCTACAGCGGCAAGAGCGGTTTCTGCGGTAAAATCGGAGCGCACATGGTGAGCCACCAACACGGAGGTGCCTTTATCGATGATATTGAGCGTCTCGACCACATGTTGCTTTTTGCCGTGGGGATCAGCCGGAACGCTGGAGGCGTCTTTAAAGTCGAGTTGCCAATGCTGCATCGGCGCGGGACGTTCGAGGGGCTCGGTTATCGTGGGAAGGCGAGAAGCGATGCGTCCGTTTTCCGGTCCCGAGTCGGTGAACAGTACGAGTCGATTTCGGGAGCCGTAGCTTCCTTTCTTTCAGGGTTTCATCCCGATTCAAATAATAGAGAATAGCCTTGGGACCCGGCGTGCGGCCCAGACCTTCTGGGGGATCATCTCGGATCTCTAAAAGTCGATCTATCACCTGAGAGTCGAGTTTGGGAGGCGGATGATGAGGGGCACGAGAGAGCCCACGCAGTACCTGCTTATCGTTGAGGGGGCACTCAACAGACGCCTCTTCCATTTGTCAACCCAGCTCTTTGACATCCCTGTGGCCTGGGCCAATTGGCCGCGGGTCCAGGTGGGATGCAGAATCATCAAGCGTCGAAGATTGGCTCGGGCCGCGTAGTATACTGCTTCCATGACAGGCTCCTCCTTTTGGAATCGATCATTATTGTGATCCTGAGAGAAGTGTACTGTCTTTTCTTTTCAGCGTCTACGATGTCGAGAAACCATCCCTCTGACGAGGTAGGGAAGTCATACAGGATTCGCAACGAGCTTGTATGGCTTTCCGTAATCGTGACCCCAGGCGAGGCGGGCTTATCGAAATGGCTGAGGTTTTCTAGGTGGAAGGAGAAGCTTCTTTGGGGGCGAAATACAGCCATACTTGTGTAGGATTTTCCAGATGGTCCGGCAGGAGCGAGGCAAGCGGATTGGTGCAGTCTGCAGGCCCGGATCGCGTGGCAGAGAGTACAAAAGTGCACGGGGACCATGCGTGAGCCCCAGCTACTCGGGTGGAGAGAGGCGCCTATCCACAATACAGGTTTCCACGCGTGGGTCCTAGCGGAAAGAGGGGGTATGATGTGCAGGCGATCGTGAGCACTAGAGCATGGGTCGGTAGGATCCCCTTCGCGCAGCCGCTTTCGCCACTTCTTGACCCAACTCGACCTTCCGCTGCTCAACGGGGCGTTACTAAGAAGATCGACTCGCTCATCTTCGCCAGGCATCCTGTATCAGGCGCAGTCATCGGGTGATCGAGGAACAGCAGGGCCATGTCGGTTGGACAGACATGGCTGCCGATGACCGTGTGCCCCATACCAGGGAAAGTATAGAAGAAACTATGGCTGAGCGTTGTACTGGCTACGTGGGATAGCCGTTCGAAAAGAAGAGGGGAAAGAGCAATGTGGAAAAGCTTGCCCATTATGTGGATAAAGATATGTGTGAAGCTGATCGTCAACTCACAATTAAATTATTAGAAGGGATATCTCAAGCAGCCAGTATAAGGAGCATCCCGTTGTGTTATGGCCAGATGTTTGTGACAATTTGTACCAAATTTTATTGATAATCTGCCAAATATTTGTGAAAATCTACAAGCGGTCATGGCGACCAGCTCTCGGACGTGCTTTCGGACGGAACGCTTTTTCTGCGCATTCCTCTGGTACCAGTGCTGCCACGTCTGGAGAGCGCGTTTGATCTGCTCAAGGCCAACATCTGATCGATCTCCCCAATAGAGCCATCTCCAGACAGGGAGATTGCAGTAGGGAGCGTTGCTCTCGCTTGGAAACGCCTGCTTTTAGGCAACGAGGAGCTGAAAGAGCACAAACTGCTGGGGCGACCACCTGGCCACGGAGCCTGAACCATGACCACGCCCCGGCCAGCTATGTGCTTTCGCTGCGCCGAGCAGCCCCACTTTGATCCAATCGCGAAAGGTCCAGGCGGAGAGGGGACACCCACGCACCCGCGCATACGCCAGCATCTCTTCCTGCGAGTAGGTACGCAGTGGCGCATCCCCCTGGTGGACTATCGACGGGTGGAAAGCTTCCAGGTTGAACATCTTCTTCTTATCTCCCCAGGTGCGTCAACAGGAATGCCACAACTACTCCGAACAAGCTGATGAGCAGCGGGATTACCAGTGCATTGATCACCCACGATCTGCTCAGGTGCTGGTAGAGCGAGAGAGGGATATCACGTCGAGTATCCTTCTGCCCGGTGCGCTGTTTGCTCCCTGCGAACTGCTGTCGTTTTTTCATCGGTGTCTTCCTCATAAACGGTCGTGTGTTCTTCTCTTTCCCTCTAGCATACGCAAAAGCAGCGCCTGGTGCCAGACAAAACATGCAAGGTGTAGTACTCACTCTATCCAACAGGCAAATCCACGCTCTATTGAGCAGGTCGGAAATGATGGGAGAAGATCGGGTTGAAAGGATACTGCCCATCAGCATCTGTTATGCATCTCATAACTCAAAAAGAGGAGGGGGTGAGGATACTGCTCTGAGGCTTCATCCCTTTTCTCATGTCTTTCAGCCTCACTAATTCTTGTATCTCGAAGTTATTTGCGTCTCGCGTGGTCGCATCTCTGCGAATGTAAAAATGGTGAGCTTTTTCAAAGAGTAATGAGTGGGCTTGATCATCACTGATCACTTTGATTGCCAGAACGTCTTTCCCATCAATTTTTAGAGGAGGGAGAAACTCGTACGGGGGAACGGGAGTAACTGTATTGACAATCGCACTGGTGAGCCCATCGCGGAATTTATCCAGGGAACCACCATGCTTGGCAAGTTCTTTGCTCAACCCAACCACGCATCCCTCGTCGCTCACCCCAAAGAGGATATAGCCACCATCGGTATTGGCGAAGGCAACCACTGTTTTTGTCCACTTGACCGTATCTCCACTTTCCTCGCTCTTGAATTCGATCGTTTTTCCCTCTCCAGACTCGATCAAACGTCCAATTTCCTCACCTGGTTCCTGATAATCGAAAACCACATTGGTGTGCCTGGGAATAAACGCGTTGTACCTGCTCCTTCTATCATCGTAGAAATAATCCAGCCAGGTGTTCCCTCTGAGCAAAGCAATCTTGATGATATCGGGAGGTCCATCAGGTGCGGAAAGCGACACTGTCCTCTCCAAAGGACAATCGTCGTAGTCTTGGACGCCTGTTCCTGTTACCTTCAATCTTACCCCAGATAGATCTGTTCCATCGAGGGTGATTTTGAGCGTGGATGAAGAGAAATGGATGTGTTCCAGCCACGCCTCGTCCTGCTCCAGGTAGAGCGCAATCCCGCGCTCTGGTAACTGATCATTGGCAGAGAGAATGTTGGTGGACTCGCGATCATAGAGCAAACTTCGCTCCGCTTCTTGCAGAGTAAGAAAAAAAGGCGCATCTTCAGCGGCAAGCACTCTCTCCGCTGATGAAACAGCGTTATTAAAGCCCACGCGATAAAATGTATAAGGTTTGAGAATCGTGAAGAGTCCATAGGACGTGTGAGAAGGACGGCGCTCAAAGGTTGCAGTCGTTTGAAGAGGCGGGAGCGGATACCGCTGATCATGGAAAGTTACCTCCCCTTTGGAGAGCCAGTCGCTTATCATCGTTCCGGTTTCGCTTCCGGCTCGAAAAAGAACGGTATCATAGGTATAACTACTCCACGGGGCGGGAGGAGCCCCGAGAATGAGTCGTGCTCCCTGAAATGCTCCATCAATGTATTGCGCCATGAAGCGATAGGTAAGAGAGGGATAGTTCGCGACGAACGTTCCCACATTTGACAGGTCAGTTGTCCCACTGTCCATGCGATTACTCATTTCTTTTGTTTGAAAATGTATGGTATGACTCTATCACAAAACCGCAGGGAAAAGGAGATGATTGGGCATGCTGCTGGCGTCTATCCGGTTAACTAACAGCATAGATACATACTTTATGTCAAATGGCCTATTCCCGTTGGGATCCTTGTCTTACCTCACCTATGCCTTCATCCCCGTACGTGGCAAATGGGCCAACGAAGGATCAGCGGATGGGGGCTGCAGCAACGTCTGATACAGCTCACCGGTGTCCATTGCCTGTCTCATCTTATCATACATTTCCAAAATCATCCGCTTTGTCTGATACTCTCCATACTGTTTCTCCTCTTTGCGCTTTACTACTGGGAACGTCTCCATACTATAGTCCACGTCGTTTCGCCCACCCCGTGGCCAGCACAACGCGCTCCGGCTCTCAGATGCGGAGGTAATGGAGATTGTGGGTGTGCTCTTGGAACTAAAGAAGCGATAGCGTCAATGACTATCGTCCGAAGAGAGGTACCCTGTGGTATCTGACAGGCTCCTACTTTATAGGCCTGGTTATTTAGCGCATAATTATACCAATTATGCCTATCTCATACGAACATGTACAGCCGGGTTGTAAATTACAAAATTGTGTGTCGTAGTTTTGATTTTCTTTGGCTGACGTAGAATGGATGATCGTGCCTCGCATCCAATCATCTTTTCCTCTCTCTGGCAACGAAAGGGGCTGAAACTACGACACACAATTTTGTAATTTACAGCTTATTGAGTAAGAGAAAAGAATAAAAGATAGCCCTAGAGTTGCATATTTGATTGATAAATTCATTTATACTTTTTCTATATTATGCTAAGCATCTCTGCTATTATGAGTGAGTAGGGGTACGAAAAATCTGATATTAAAGGCAGAAATACCGTGACATGACACTTTCAGGGCAAGCCATTTGTTTATCGCATCAAAATATTAAACGATATTATTTAAGCCATACCAAGTATGTGCTGCTTTGCTGTATATGCTGTATCCGCGATTTCTATCCTTGGATCATCAATATAAGTTGCGATCATTGGAAGCACTGTATGATCCCCGAAAAAGCCAAGCAACTTTAGAAGTTTGCTGAGGGTAGCGTCGTTTGCTGAACCTAAGTGTCTTTGAAGTGCATCCCTCACTCGTTCTTGTTCCAGTTTAGCAAGAAAGAATTCAAGAAAGGCCAGATTTTGATTAGCAAGATCGTCAAGTAAAAAGTCAATCGCCATTTCAGAGCCTAAATGACAAAGCATTTGTACTGCTACATCGCGTAGAGTTTGCGGAGAATCGCTAGAGCGCAGAATATTGTAATGGGGATCAGAGGCGATACGCTCTAATAATCGCCGTGCTGAAGGCGCAGCGATATATTCTAGTGCAAAGATGATAGTTAATTTATCCTCTGCGCTCATTTCATCAACATATCTATCAAGAATAGCTATCAGTTGATCATCAACCCAGTCATAAACCATACTGGATCGTGACCTCGCCATAGAAAGTAAAAGGCTTCTGCCGTGGCCCAATGCTTTTGCTAATAATACTGCCTTTTCCATGCTATAAGGAGTAAGAAGCTCTTTAATCTTCTCTGCTGCTGCATTTGTCCCTATCCACAAAAGGGCTTGAATAATACTCTGCTGCTTTCCAGTGTCAAGTTCCCACGCTTGGTGAAGAAAAGGAATAGCTTTCTCTCCACCAGAAGCGGCAAGAGCACTAATCGTTATATCCCAAACAGCAGGCAATTTTTGCTTTGCGAACTTCTCTAATACTTCAAAAACACTTGGATGCAGCAACTTGCCAAGACTATCTACTATCATATAATCCAGCATATCTCTGTCCTTTAAACTGCTGCCATGAAGATTGATTCTTTTCGTTTCTAAGGTGTGTGCAAGCAGTGGAATAGCTTCTGGCAAAGCAGAATCTCCAAGTGCAATAACGACATTAGCTAAAAATTGTGGTTTGTTAATAAAACGCTTAAATATTTCCATTGCACGGCTGTCACGAGAAAGACCCAATGCCCTGATTACATAGTGCAGTACATGCTCAGGTGTAGCAGAGTCATTCGCCAGTGCAATAAGCGGCTCCGCATCTATTTGTGTGCCAAATTCCAGCAGGGTCTCCATAAGCCCCATCGTTGGACGTTTTGTTTCAGATTGTTTTGATTGAATAATTGCCAGTATCGTTTCGCTTGCACCGAGTTGCCCTAAACTCCTTACAGCCATATGCCTGACGTATTCGTTAGGGTGAGAAAGCAGTCTCGTTAGAAAGGGGATGATTTTTTTCAACGAGCATTGTTGTACTCCTTGAACTCGTATCTGATCAAGTGCCGTATAAAGGTCACGACGGGTTGGAGCATCTTCTAGGTTATCAACAAAACGATTCGTAACGCTCTGTTGATCTTTAAGATCCAGTCTTTTGCCAATCTCACTCAGCGCCATTTCGACCGCATCAAAAGCAGCTTCCGTCTGAATGTGCAGCAATGCCGCGAGAGCTACCCAATCACAATACTCTGTACTAACCAGATAGGTAAACAGTGAATCTATTGCTTGTTCGCACTTGAGATATCCTAACGTGTGCGCTGCATCGGAGGCGTGCTCAGGATCATTGAGAACGGCTAGAGCAGTTTGTATGAGACGATGACGAAATACTTGCGGTAAGGCATCAATGAGTTCTTGATCCTCTGGCCAATACCAACTAGCGTGTTTTCCAAGGTAGTATATAAACGGCTCCACGACCTCTTCCATACCCAATCTCGCTAATGAGCGCAGCGCTGCTTCTGATTTATCAGAAAGCCAGCAATGAAGGAGAGCTTCCTTACTTCCGGTTGCCCCAAGTAATCCAAGGAAACGCGCAGCCCGATGACGGTCTAGGGTAAACCTGCTCGATAAATTTTCTTCCAGATGAGTAATCACACGAGTTTGAATATTGAGAGGAACGAGCGATTGCAAGCGCTTAACCGCTTCTGCGGCAAGCCAAAGATTCGCTACGCATAAACGTTCAATAATTGCGGCTGGTTGTGAAACATTTTCTGCGATATATAGAGGAACCTGTCGCCAGCGATAATTTCTCGCTAGCTCCTCAATCCGCATAAGTATATTGATATGCTCCTGAGCTTCTTCAAACGTCCGAGATAAAGCCATGCCCATTATGAATTCAAGAAAGATCTCATAGACGAATTTTACTCTTCCAGAAGCATCTTCAAATAGCACAGCAGCATTTTTTAATTGAAGAGAAAGAGATCGAGAAGGTGCATCGTATGGGTTGAGCAAGGAATGAATATTTGCTAGTTCATCAAGGCTGAGTGTTGATTTATTCACTCTAACCATCTGTAACGCAATGTTCTCGATGACATCCTGAATAGCTTGCTTAGGGACACTTCTCTCCATTGCTTCATAAACAGCATCTAGTTTGATCTCTAAATACTTTCTCCAAAGATCTTTGTCAACAATCGAACGGATCAATCTGGATGAGCTATTTTGATTCCCTTCAGCGAAGATACTCAAGAGAAGTGGAGAACGAAGGCGTTGCCCGGCTTCGTACCCACAGATAGATTCTTCCATAAGGAACTCTGCATGAGTGGCCAGAAAGCATCACGGCAGGTTACTAAAAGGAGAAAGGGGTAGCTTTGGCACACACTCCAGAGATAATCTATCGCTATTCGTAACTTGGTAGGCTCACTATTCTCATCAGCACCATCGAGAATGACCAAAAAAGGAAATCCTTTATTCTGCGCCAGCCGACAAAGTTCATGAATTTCAGCATGGTAGGTCCGATCATTTACAGGATAGCCCACCGATTCAACGATTTCACGCTCCAAGGTATGACGGTCTGTGATTATTAAATTGCCAGGGATAACAATTACAGGAGCTTTGCTGCCAAATTCTTCAGACAGGTGAAGCACCATATTTGTTTTACCTGCTCCAGCTTGATCGACAATCGCGAGTTGTCGTGCTTGAGGCTCCCCTTGGTGCATAGAAACAACCATCTGACGATACCAAGCCTGTACCTTTTGCTCGGCCTGACGTTGTACATACAATGATGGATTATATTTCCCCATGTATCGATGAAGTTGCATTTGGCGTTGCTCATGACAAGCAGCAAGAAGACTATCCCAATTGTGGTGTTCTACCTCTATGCCCAGCAGGACTTTCCGAATTCCCTGCTGGGTTGTATCCAGAACGTTGGCAAACTCAAGTACACCTATTATTCGCAATTCCCATCCATAAACGCTCTTTACCTTTGTACACCACTCTCTCTCCTTTTCAGGGTCAATAGAGCAGTTAGTACAAAAGACAAATATTTCCGGCGAAAAATGTTCTATAGAAGCAACTGCTTTAAGATCTTTCTCTAGCTTCCCAGGCCAATCTGTACGTGTACAAATTCCATATTGGAACGCACAAAGTCTCCCTGAGTCATATCCCCATGAGTCAGGCTGGCCTTTAACAGTACCATACTCACTTACTCCCCTCGGATGAAGCTCATACTGCCAGTGTGCCTCAAGGAGGCGATCACAGAGTGTTTGGAAACGAGTAGCATCGGTCATATGTGCTATAACAAGGGCTGTTCCTTGATATATAGGAAAAGAGTTATTTTGTTTCTTTCTCATTTAACAATCCTGGCAATGATACAAGCAGTCAAGTAGATGAATGCCAAAGGCGAGCGACAGGAAAAGCTTCCTCTCGAAAAGACAACTTTGTGATGAAATCGAGCATATAATATCATGAAAAAGTGAGAGCGTGGTAGAGCCACATCATCTGGTGGTTGAGCGCAGAACAGTGACCGAGTTTCAGCCCCCTTTCGTTGCCAGAGAGAGGAAAAGATGATTGGATGCGAGGCACAATCATCCGTTCTACGTCAGCCAAAGAAAATCAAAACTACGACACACAATTTTGTAATTTACACCGGGTGCTCCTGGTCATGGTCTCCTAGTATGGCCTCTTGATAGAGGTGGTTCCATAGATGCGCTGCTCGGCGAATGATGTATACCCCCGGCTTTGACGCTCACGATGATAGCCGGTGAGCTGGCAGAGCCAGCAGAAAGACATATTCCTCTGCTGTGCGAACTGCTCGATCACACTCTTGCGCACGCACACGGCCTGACCGGACCTGGGAGGAAGGCCCTCAAACGTCGTTTCCCCCAGTCCATCGGCCCAGTCTATCCACCGCCCGATTTCGCTCTCGCTCGTGCGTATCACGATGGCGCCGGGCTCGCAGGCGACGGTGAGCGTTGATTCCGCGAGATAGGGCGCTGGGAGCCACATCTCTCGCTCGATGCGCCACATCTGCCAGCGCGGCACTGCCCAGGAA
>WNFY01007097.1_pt1 | contig 13800 bp, 10 predicted proteins | sample 5400091 | NCBI WGS metagenome assembly WNFY01 (sample SAMN13153364, study PRJNA577476) | soil metagenome | isolation source: 60 cm soil or saprolite under grassland replicate 1 | place: USA:California | collected 2016-06-15 | reverse complement strand
ATTGTCCATTCGGCAGGAATCAATTCTCCATATTAAAAGGTTACATAAAGAGCTTTGCAGATAAGGAATATATAATAAAGATAAAAAAGTATATCCACAAAAGCAATGTTGACAGCGTTGCCTGTTGATTAGAAGAACTCGTTCGTTATTGGGCATTAATGCAGCAGCGCCAGATTTCGAAAAAATTATTATCAAGCCACAGCCTGCAAAAGATTTAAGATGGCAAAAGGAAGTTATCAATTCATAAGAGGAAAGATTAGTAGCGATTGGAAAATTGACGGAAAAATTTTATGGCTGAATGTTCTATTCCTCCCAATACAAAAGCAAATGTTTATATTCCTCCAAAACAAAATGCAACAATAACAGAAAATGGAAAAGGTTGTTAATAATGTTCATTATGCAAAGGTTATGGGATTGTTGAAGTCGGTTAAGGAATTATTCATTTATTACTGAATCAATTTATTGATATGATAGAAAAAACTTTTTTTTTTGACAAGTGCTGTCACTTTACTCATCGCTCCTTGTGTCACTTGTTTCATCCCGACTCCTCGCGGCTTTCTACGTTTTGTTCAAAGCCTTATAGATTACTTAGTAGGTAAAAAACGTTGTTTATTTCAACAGGCCTTTGTAACTGATTAACTCTATTCCTTTTTGGCGAATGATTTCTTTAACTTTTGAATCAGTAAACATATCTGTTACACCTTGTCTGTCTGCAGCAACATTTTCATAACCGATATGATGTATTGCCTGAAGTTCAGGTGTGTTAAGGCCTGGATGTTCTACAAAAATATAAGCTGTATCGGGAGAAAGTTTATTAAGCATGCTGATGAAGCTTTGTATTTTTTCTTCACTTGTTTTGTGTGGTTCATCATAGCCAATGTACTTTGCATTAAGCTCTGCAGGTTCTATATCAATCTTATATTCTTTTGCAAGTTTTCGCGCAAGTGCATTTACAGAATCATTCATGTTTGTGCAACCCATATGACCGGAGATATGACTAAGCCGTGGTATCTTTTTCAAAGCAAGCTCGATTTGTGCACGCCACTCTTTTTCTATTTCTTCAAGCTTCCAGTTGTGCTGAAGCAATGCCCTGTTTGGATAATTTTTATTAGGCCATATCATTGGATAAAAATATCCATCGTCATCTTTAAGACTTGGGCAATCTGTTAGTGGTCTCCATTTTATATTATCCCATTCGCTTGTCAATACGAGATGAATGCCAACATCAATGCCGGGATTTTCTTCCAGCATTTTCACTGCTTCAGGAAACCAGGGTGAAAGAGTAATCACCTCAATTGAACGTTCTATTCCTTCTTTATAACATTTAATAAGTGCTTCATTGCCGCTGTGTGAAAAGCCCATATCATCCCCGCGAACAATTAAACGAATGGTTTTTGTTTGCGCATTAATTGCAGTAACAATAAATAAAAGAATAGAAATTAAAAATGAGGATGTTTTATGCATGGGCTGACGGTTTATTTATGAATGATTGATTATTGTTTTTCCGTTAATTGCTATTATTTATTTTAGATTCCTCCTAACGTCGGAATGACAAGCAAAACTTTAAACTCCTTCAGCAAAAAATATAACTACGCTTGTCATGCTGACGCAGGAAGCATCTATAAAATCTTACAGGATAACATTCCTCTCTAAAACGATAATCTTCTTTTCTCACCTTTATTATTTGTTATTTCAACAGCAGATATTTGATTGCTTACCGGAATAAATAAAGATGATTGAGATAAGAATGATGTGCCGTGATAAATTTCGTGTCTGCGCTTACTTCCATTTTTCAGATAAATAATTGCATAGTCATCCGTTGGTGATAACTTAATCAAAGTATCGTTGTTTCTTTTCCTGTAAACTTTTAAAACATCCTTGTTTTGTGAAGCAGCAAGAAGATAATTGTTTTTGTTATCTGCAAGTTTTACGAGGGCTTTTGCATTATTTGGGATAAATAAACCGCTTTGTAAAATTGTTTCGCAGGTAAAATTACCTTTACCATCTCCTAACATAGTCAACCCATTCATCGCATCATATCTTCCTACAGAAACTTCGGTTCCATAATCGTTACCAACCGCTGCTATATCAAGGTTTCCATCACCATTAAAATCATCAATAACGATTCCATAAATGGGCGCAAACTGTGCAGGCACAGGTAATGGGTGCATTTTAAATTTTCCATTTCCTAAATTCTCAATGTAACTGCTTTGCATATAGTTAGCTTCAAGTTTGTACGCCGCTTTCAAATCTTTTTCATCAAGCAATTGGCTCATCTCAACTTTCCCAAATTCCTTATATGTGAGAAATTTCTTTTTTAATGCAGGCAACTGATCAACAATGTCATCTCTTGTTTGGGCAGGAAATTCTTTTTTGTTTCCTTGTTCATCAGGAAGAAATAATGAAGGTATAGCAACATAATTTTTATTGTGTGCAAAATCACCTGCATAAATTTTTAAAGGAAATTGTTCATTTGCATGATAAAATGTGTTGGCGCCAAGATTCCCAACAACATAATCTATATCGCCATCGTTATCAAAATCACCTGCTGCTATGCTGTTCCACCAACCCTTATAATTTTGCAAACCTGTTGATGCGATATTTTGCAAATGACCATTTACATTTTTAAAAAATGTCAGCGGCATCCATTCTCCTGTAATGATTAAATCTTTCCATCCGTCATTATCAAAATCCGTCCATACGGCATCGCAAATTAATCCTATGTTTTGCAAAGCAGGAGCAACACTTGCTGTGACATCAGTAAATTTTATTTCACCTTTCTTTGAATCGTTGCGATAGATAAAACTGCTTACAGGTTCCGGATAACGGCCGGGCATTACACGCCCTCCAACAAATAAATCCAAATCACCATCATTATCAAAGTCAACTGCTTTAACGCAACTCTTACTGGTATAATTAACGGGCAATGCAGATTCTTTAAACGTAAAATTGCCCTTTCCATCGTTTTCAAAAAGCCTGTCCTCATAATTCTTTGTATTTGGAGGAAATTCATTACTGCCACTTGTTAAGTATAAATCCAAATCCCCATCATTATCTGCATCAAACAATAATACTCCTTCATTTTCCGGCCTTCTTGCATCATGCGTTGTAACAAAAGGTAAACTCTTCTCCACAAACTTTCCATTTGATTGTTGCAGCAAAAATTTTACCGGCAAATCACCGGTACCGCCGATACACAAATCGTCATAACCGTTGCCATCAATATCTCCAGCCGCAATGCCCGGTCCATATTCTGATAATTTATGCGGCAGTAATCGCTGGGTATTAAAATCTATAAAATCCATTTCCGAGTGACGATAATGTACATCAAGGCTTGAGGTAACGTCGGTAAACAAACTATTTGTATCTCGTGTATTTTGTTGATTTATTTGATTCAAACTTGCAGCATCTTTTTCCTGTACTTCAATTGTCCGGTTTGCTTTTACATTAGTAAGTTTCTGCACTTTATTACCGGGCCATTGTATAATTACCGAATCAACTGTTTGTATATTCTTCAATCCAAACAGCACGTTGTTTTCCACACAGGAAAGATAACCTCTGCATGGTAAGTTTTCCCACACCTGTTTTTTGCCTTTATCATAATAAATAGTGGCAACTGCACCCAATCCATTTATATTATGGCCTTCGCCTTTAAATTTTATTTTTAAAAAATTAGCTTTTATTTCCTTCCTGGTGTTGGTGGTGTTTTTATATACAAAAGCTTTATCATTAATGTTGTTCACAACATAATCAAGATCGCCATCATTGTCCAGATCAACATATACAGCACCATTTGAAAAGGAAGGCTCGTCAACTCCCCATTGCTTCGTTGTATTTTCAAATTGTAGATTCCCTTTATTTTGAAAGACGTAATTGCTGATTTTAATTTTCGGAATCTGATCAATGAGTTGCTCTTTGCTTGCAATATTAAGCGCCTTATTTCTAAATGCAACAAAATCATGATCAGTTACATCTCGCGGGTAACCATTGGTTATGAATATATCCCTGTTGCCATCATTATCAAAATCAGCTATAGAAGGATTCCAGCTCCAATCCGTTTCAGCAACGCCCGCATAATAACCAATATCAGCAAAGATGGGATCGCCGATAGAATCATTGCTTAGTATACGTGGTCCCATATTTAGTTGCAAGGTATTCCGCACATATTGTATTGTTAGCTTCTCAGAGATCATCTTTTGATAGAGATAATAATTGTTGCCATCCATATTTTTTTTCTTCCTGTAATTACCTTCAGGGTTCATGTCTACTGCAAGAATATCGGTAAGCCCGTCGTTGTTTATGTCTGCAACATCATTGCCCATTGCGTTGCGCGAGGTATGTTTAAAATAATCTTTCGCTTTATTGGTAAATGTGCCGTCATGATTATTGATATACAATAAATCGTTACCAAAAAAATCATTGGTTACATAAATATCTTTCCATCCGTCATTGTTAACATCTGCAATATTTAGCCCTAATCCATAACCATGATCTGTGATGCCTGCTTCTTTTGAAACATCAGTAAATACAGGGTGTTTCAGTGAAGCATTCCAATCGTTACGATACAATTTGTCTATATCCGTTTTTGTAGTGTCACCCGAATTATTTCCGCTAAAGCGCGTCACATCTCTTTGTGCAAGTTTTGTTTGCAAAAGATACATATCCAAATCGCCATCATTATCGTAATCAAAAAAAGCAGCCTGTACAGAATATCCCGTGTCAGCCAAATTATACTCTGCAGCCATTTCTTTAAAAACAGGGATGCCGTCCTTGTTCAGGCCCTGATTAATGTATAAGAGATTTCTTCTTTGCGCAGGATTTTTTTTGATGGTTGTGCATACATAAATATCAAGCCATCCGTCACTGTTAATATCTGCAACAGTAGCACCATTACACCATAAACCTTCTCCTGAAACATGCGCTTCATCCGTTACGTCGCGAAATTCAAAACTTCCTTCGTTCAGGTATAATTTGTTGCTTACTTCACTTGCTGTAAAGTATAAATCCTGTAAGCCATCGTTATTAAAATCACCAACAGCTACCCCACCGCCATTGTATAAAAATTCAAGGTCAATAGGATTTACGGAGTCATTTTCAGTAATCTGGTTATTGAATTCAATACCGGTATGCGATGATGATTGCTTTAAAAAAAGAGTTTCAGGCTGGTGACATGAAAATACAACAACGGTGAAAAAAAATATAAGGAGTCTTTTCATATTGGGAATGCGTAATTAATAATTTTTAATGACAATTTTATTTTACGTAAATCTATTTTATTAAACGTTTGCTCCGGTAGAAAGCTCTTCAACAGCAATGAATTCTATTCAGCAATAAAAATTGAGTGCGCTAACATAAGCATATTTTATAAATTGGAAATCAGCATTCTGTAATACTGCATTCCGGGTAATTTCATTTGTCATGATTCCTGCTGGCAATCCCGTTTTCAGGGCTACTCTTTTGAAAAACATACGAGGTTTGAAATTTAAGTCAATAAAAAAAAATGGAACATGACAAGAGAGTTACTATTCATACCAGTATTATAATTAATAATTAATTGCAACTAATTAATTATTAATCATCTCCAGCCCATAACAGAAGTACCTTTAACACTTGATTATCTTAAATTAAATCCAATGCAAAGAGAAATCCTTAAAAGAAACCTGCATAGCGTGCGCCTGAGTCTATTGCATACGTTCAATACAAAAAATTTTCATTTTATAATTCCGCCCCCAATTCAGTGAATGGAGTGATTAATATAATACACGTCAAACGAAGAAAGTTGGATTATATCTAGTGGCAAATTCTCAGGAGGGAAGTAACAATAGTCTATTAATAATGTTTCAATAGGCTACCAGTCAAAAAACCGGAGCGTGATAGCTTCAGGCAATTATCAGTATCGTGAACGAACACAAACATCCTATTTTGAGTTTTACCGGAATGAGTGGATGGAACAGCCGGAATGGTGAAATAAATAAAGGAACAACATTTAAAATTGAATTTGATATATGAAAAAAATTCAGCGCGTTATAATGGTGGATGATGATCCATACAGCCACATGATATGCAAACATATTATGCGTCGCGTTGCAGGCGAAGTAGAACTTATTGAGTTTACCATACCGGAAAAGGGTATTGAATTTATTGAGTCTACTTACAATAAAGCAGCCGATGATTACCCTACTACAGTGCTGTTGCTTGATATTAATATGCCCGCAATGTCAGGATGGGATTTTTTAGAAAGATTTGAAAGTACTGAGAGTGATATTAAAAAACACCTTACAATTTATTTACTCTCTTCGTCCATTGATCAGCATGATAAAGAAAGAGCTGAAGCAAATAAACATGTAAAAGATTTTTTAACCAAGCCATTCAGAAAGGAAATGGTAGAAGTGATTTTAAGAATTTTGAGTGATGCAAAAATGGATTTTTAAAAATTACTTGCATCGCTGTTTGTTGACTTATCGAAGAGAGAAAGATTTTATTGTAATCTATGATTCTTAATGATTATTTGGTTCGAATGATTTTTATCTGTGGATTCTGTGAATGAGCGGGTTTTGGTGCAATGATTAAACCTCTGTTACGAATTAGTTAGAATGTATAACAGTTTAATACGTACGGGAACAAAGTTTAGCTTGGCTCATAAAAATTTTCCTTCTCACTGCATTCATTTTCACATTTTCACATGTGCGAATTTTCGCATTTTCAAATTATTCTGCTCTCCCACTTGCCTTTACCAAACCACCAAACTTTTTGTTGAATTCAGTTGCATTTATCAAATCTTCCAAATTAAGGTGCATTCTGTATTTCCAGTAATGTTTTGAATTGGCAGGTACATTAATCCTTTCTTCGTGCGGATTTGGTCTTCTGATTTTCGCATCTATTCCAAGTGTATCCTGCAACTGGAAAATGCTCCACATGGCAGGCGAATACAAATGCTGCACCACAATCGCTTCATTTACCCATGCATCGCAGAGATAAGGCGCATCACCCCATTGCCCTAATTCATCATTGAAGAATCGTTGTGTGCGGTTTCTGTCTTCTTCCCACCAAGTGCGTATGGTGCTCATATCATGTGTTGAAGGCATGATTACGCTGAGATAAGGTGCATCAGCAGGATGAAAAAAACCGCGCTTTGGATCTTTTGGCATGCGCTGTATTTCAAGACTTAAAATACACAATTGCCGCATCACTTCAGCGACACTTGCAGGCACAAGACCAAGATCTTCACCACATATAAGCATATTCGTTTCACGTTTTAAAGCGGGCAATTTTTGCATGGCTTCATGCATCCAAAAATCATCTTGTCTTTCAAAGAAATAGTTTACATATAAATCATGCAACTGTTGCTGTGTACCGGTATCAAGATTTTTAAAAGAAGAAGTCTCTTCCACTCCAAAACGAAAATGAAATTGCCTGCCCTGCGAACCTTCTGCCTCAAACAATATAACATTGGAAATAAGATAGAACAATTGCTTTTTTAACCACCTGTTATGCTCATTATCCTGCTGCCATGAAAAATAATTTTCAATTTGTCTTTGCGTTGCAAACTCGGGCTTTAACTGGTACTGATCAAATTCATCATAATTGAGGAAAGTATATTTTACATACTGCTCCTGGTCACCAAACATTTCATTTAATATTTGCTCTGTTATATATGGGCGGCAGTATCTTTTATAATCGAACCAAATATTTCTTTCATTAAATTCATTTATATCAACAGGAATTGCCGGTTCAAAGTGTCCCATGATACCTTCAACTGAATGATAAGGAATGCTCCAGATACGGAAGAAACCAAGAATATGATCTATCCTGAATGCATCAAAATAATAACTCATTTGCTCAAAGCGTTGCTTCCACCATGCAAAACTATCTTCACGCATTTTTTTCCAGTTATAAGTTGGGAAGCCCCAGTTTTGTCCTGTCACTGCAAAATCATCAGGCGGGGCACCAGCCTGCATATCCATATGAAAAAGTTCAGGATGCTGCCAAGTATCAGCCCCATAACGATATGTGCCGATAGGGATATCACCTTTTACAACAAGGCCATTATCATGTGCATATTGTGTAGCCTCCTTTAACTGCACATGCAAATAATATTGTACGAAGAAATAAATGGCTATACTATCATAAGCTTTTGAACCAGGTTGTAACAATGTTTCCGCTTCTGTGGTATTATATATTTTGTGAGCAGGCCATTGGCTAAAATCCGAAGTATAATACTTATCTCTGAAATAACAGAAAGCAGCATAAGGTATCAGCCAATGCTTGTTGTGATCAAAAAATTGTTGGTATGAATGAGATGCAAACAATGCATCTTTTTGCAAAGGATAAAGTTGTTTAATAATTTGCCACTTCAAATTGTTCACAGCTTCGTAATCCACCGTATCAAGTCTATTCAATCTTTTTTGCTCATCGGAAATTGTTGTCAGTAAATGTTTATTTGCTTCTTCCGTTGCGTGCTCAAGATTAAGATATACCGGGTGTAAAGCGAATGCTGAAATAGCAGCATAAGGATAACTATCAGTCCAGCTATGTGTTGCTGTAGTATCATTTACAGGAAGGATTTGTATAAGTTTTAAGCCAGCAGTTTTTGCCCAGTCAACCAACAATTTAATATCTGCAAACTCTCCAATACCGCAACTGCTATTTGATCTTAAACTAAATACCGGGATAGCGACGCCTGCACCTCTCCACGTGATAGATGGTAATACAGCAAAGCCATCATTTACAATTGTTTTCTTTGCTTTTATAAATACATCATGCAATAAACGATTGTTGCCATCTTCATACCGCACAATCGCTTTGGCTTCTGTATTATATACCCCATATTTATAAATAACCGGAAATGTTGCTGCAGAAAGATTAAGTTTTACAGAGAAAAAATCTTCGTCTGCTTCCCTCGTCATCAAAAGCGGTTCATTCCAGTTGCCTAATTCGTTACCATTGCCCGCCATAAAAACTGTTTGCCCTTTGGTAAGCAAGGGGGCTTTTACTTTAAAAATATGTGTAAATGTTTTAGGTGTTTTTGTTTTAACAGGAGCGTTATTATTCTTTAACAGCACTTGTTTAAAAGGCTCTGTATAAAAAGCATTTTCATAAAAGCCTGCAAAATTCCATGAATCAATGATTAATGTTTCTTCAGCAGTAATTAATGCACGTGTAAGTTTTTTATCAGTTCCCCAGTCAAAATTTAAATATCCATCTTCATTTTTTACTATATAATTATATACAATCCCCTCCGGCAAAATATTAGCAATATTTAAATCTAATGTTGCTGTCCAAAATTCTTCATTTAAATACTGCATGGGCAGTGCCTTGTTCGTATCATGCGCACCTAAAATTTCATGTGTGCCTGTTATATAAAGTGATTGGCCCGGCCTTGTATGAAATCTTATAAGAAAGGTAATTTTTACATCTTTTCCCGTAACTTCTTTTTTTGCTGCAATCTTTTTTGTTGCGGTTTTCTTTTGCACTTCTTTAGGTTCAACAGCTTTAGCTGCTTTCTTCTTTACTTCTTTCTTTACTTTGCCTTCTGCGGTTTTTTTCTTCGTTTCTTTTTTCTTTCTTTCGGGTTCATCGCTTAAAGAAGGTTGCCCTGCACTTTTCTTTGAAGCAGTTTTTACAATTTGTTTTCTTCTATTTCTTTACCGTTTACTCCCTTTTTTGTAGTAACAGCGGTTGCATCAGGTTCTGCATGGTTAGCTTCGTTTATATCCTGTACATGTATTTCCTCAATGTTTTCTTTGCTCATATCGGTTTTTTTCAGTTGCCAATTTTTGTAAATTTTTTGAGTTGCGAAATTAAACAAGAAGCGTTGGTTAAAACTCTAATTTATCGTTAGCTATGAAATACTTTTTATTGACCCGGCTTTGTTGATGCCATTAAACTTTTCGTTCTCCTACGGATGACTTTTGTACTTCTTTTCTTTAAATCTGGCAGACAGATTTATATTCAATCAAATTAGTTACAAGTATGCATTGTAAGAGATTAATGTTTTTAATGAATACAAATGGAATTTTCCCGTGAGGACAAAAAAATATTTTCATACAGTAGTAATTTTATTTTTAGAATTTTTGACCTGAAGCCGCCAAAGTAAGTAATGTGTAATTGATACACAAATCTTTTATTAAATCTTCGTTTGTTTCCCAAAAATTAAGCCACTTCTACTTCATATTTATGGAATTAGCAAACATGAATAAAACCATGAACTGACGGTTAATTATAATTTTAGAAGGTCTGCGAAATGCAGACCTTCTAAAATTTATATGATTATGAAAACCTTTAAAAAATTGATTATAAAATAAATATTACTTCTTTTGAGGAGCAGGAGGAGGTGGCGGCAGTTGTTGATTTCCCGGAGGAGGTGGAGGCATATGCTGGTCGCCACCTATCATTTTCATTTGTTCTGCAATACCTTCTGCATCTGGATGCGAAATGCCCCTGTGGCATGTAACACAAGTTACGGCACGAATGGTATCAGGTCTGCTTGAACTATCTACATTGAAATAAGTAGTATTAATGCCGGCAGTCATTTTCAACATGTAACGGGCAGTATTTTTTTCAGGTTTATCATCGCTTTCAAATTTCCAGCCTGCTTTAAAATCATTGCCTTCATGGACATGACAGAAGAAGCACTTTACGCCCAGTGCATCATTAAAGCCATGCATTACTTTATCAAGGCTGTCTTTGCTAATGTCTTTGGGCAGTATATGCAAATTCTTAAAAAGAGTGTCTCTGCTGTTGGTTAATTGCGAATTCTTTTCTTTGGGAGGATTATAAGCAGCAATACCGAGTGCTACAAAAAAAGCTAAAAATAATACTACTGTTGTTTTCTTTTTGTTGGTTGTAAACATGGGCATAAATTTTTTGTAATTTATAAAAAACAATATTGTAACAGGAAAAAATATAGATAAAAGCCAAAAAAATTGCGACAAAGTAAAAGAGAAAATTTTTTTGATTGAAGATTTTGATTTTGGAATTAGTGAAATTGAGGAGAATGTAAAAGTCTGATGTATAATGTTAGATTTCGGCAGGACGGATACTTCACCTGTTGATTCTTTGTGAACAAGCAACGTCACCCCTGAACTTGTTCATTCGCTTATTGTATGTTTTTTATTTTGTGCTCATAATGCAAGCATTTCAGGGTTTCTTGTTCGCTCTTATGTTTTGCCATAAGATGCAGAAACAAGCACGGCACAAGTACAATTAAAGTGAGCTATCGATTCTTCTTGCAATACACCCATTCCCAAACATCTCCATCTTCCGGGTCATTGACTACACCTGAAAATTCAAATCCATTTTTCTCTAAAATTTTTGTAGAAAAATTTCTTTGCGGTAATGTTCGTGCAGTAATCTTTACTGAAGGGTCAGTCCTCAATGATATTTCAACAAGGAGTTTACAAATTTCTGTTCCGATTCCCTTTTGCCTGTATGGTTCAAAAGTTCCATAAGCAATTTCTACTGTTCCATTTTGTGGTGCTCCTTTAAACGCAGCACTGCCAACCAGTATTTCATTTTGTTTAGCGTAATAACCGATCCATGGAATTTTATATCCAACTTTCTTAAAAAAGCCGATCGTCATATAAAGGCTTCCCTTGCATAAAGGCTCACCTGTAAACTCCTTATTATCTTCAATGTTTTCTTTTATTGGTATCAAATGCATTTGCATTATTTTAAACAAGTAAGAAACGGTAAAATAAAAACCATTACTGCGGGTTCAAAAATATATGAAAGTTTTCAGTACAAAATTCTGTAGAAGATAGAAATATTGATGTAACGAACTAAAGTATTTCATGAGATTGTCTGTTGGTTCTTTGTTAACATGCCACAGAAGTTATACTCAAAAAATCTCGCACCTCATTTTCGCGTAAGTAATGTGTACAAACTTTATTAAGATAATGTTCACTCACCGTTGTGAATGTCAAACTAAAGTCATTATCCTTATGATGGCTAATGAATAAACTTCCACTTCAATTTTCAAACCAGCGGGCTTTACGGCTTGATCCGAAGAATTGCTTCTCCGCAACAAGATCAGCAGAGGCTTCGGTATAACTTCCAAAGGGCGAAGGACCGGAGAAGAAATCAACATCTACTTTTCCAACACGACCATCGCCAAACTCTACATAGCAAATGCCATTGCCTTTATATGGTGAGGGCTGTTCACCTTTATTCAATTCAGCAATGATTGATTCCGCAGCAATTTTTGCAGCACCTTCAGCAAACACACCTGCCTTTGGCGTTCCTACACCGTTTACATCGCCGATCGCATAAACATCAGGAAACTTTGTCTTCAGGTTTTGTTTATCAACCGGTATCCATCCCTTCTCGGTCATGCCGCTTTGCAATACAACTTCCGGTGCGACATGCTTTGGAATTCCGAGAAACAAATCGAATCGCATTTCGTTTCCATCATCAAGAATAGCAACACGACGTAACGGATCGATTGCTTTCACAACACGTTGAGGAATGAACTTAATATTTCGTTCAGCAAATGCAGCGAGCAATGCTTTTGAAGTAGCCGGTGATGGAGGAATTGGCGATCCGAACGGCATCACGATACTGATTTCACATGCATCACGCACACCACGTTTGACGAGATAATCGTGCATCAACAATGCACATTCGCTCGGTGCCGGCGGACATTTAAATGGAGCACCACATACACCAACAATCACGTCACCATTTGAGAAATCAGGAAGCATTTCCCGTAAACGTTCAACGCTTGCAAGTGAATAAAATTCATTTCCACCTTCGGAAAGCCCAGGCGTTGCAGCTATATCGTAATCTGAGCCCAATGCAATAACCAACACATCGGCTTCATAAATTCCTTGTTGTGTTGTAACTCGTTTTGCAACAGGATCAATTGCAGTAATCATTTCCTGTTTAAACTTTACACCTCGCTTTACAATGTTGCTGTACGAAAGCTTTACAGCATCTGATGTCTTGTGACCAAACATCACATCGAACTTTGAAAAGCCGAAATAGAAAGTATCGTTTTTGTCTATCAGGGTAAGATCCAGACGGTCACCTATTTTTTCGGAAAGTATCGTTGATAGTTCGAGACCACCAAATCCGGCGCCAAGTACAACTACGCGTAGTTTCATTTTTCTTTTTTTGTTTTAAAAATTCATTTTGTTGATGAAAAGGATGACTACTTTCTCTGCAACTGTTCTCATAGATTTGTTTCTAATCTGGCAAATAAAGCAGATCCAAAAACTGAGGAGGATTTTTGATATAGTAGGTGCGTTGATGCAACATAATTTTTTTATGAGGATTAAAAATAATCAATTTAATGAAGCAAAAAGAGTTTAGTATAATAGGTAATTTTAAAATACTTAAATAGGTCTTATCAATATATTGAAAAGCAAAACCTACTTACGTATCTGCAATGAGATTAACACTTCTAATCCTGCTTGCTTTTGCCTTGTCTATTTCTAATAAACAAAACAATCCGTTTTATATGTCTGTAGAATGGGAACAACAGGATGCGGTATGGTTTGGATGGGCAGACGGGTCATCGCAGTTTCGCCCCGTGGTAGTAAATCTTATCAAAACACTTATGCCTCATGTTATAGTGTGAAGGCTGAAGCAATCTTTGCAGTAAAGGCAACGCTGCATTCTTGCGATTAATGGAAGATGTGTTTAGAAAAGTTGCTTTTTTCGAAGTCGCTTATTATCTTCAACACCCTAAATTTTCTATGCAATTTGATTACATTATCATAGGTGCAGGTTCTGCCGGTTGTGTACTTGCAAACCGTTTAACAGAAGATGCTTCCTGCAAAGTGTTGTTGCTGGAGGCAG
>WNFY01003934.1_pt1 | contig 13801 bp, 7 predicted proteins | sample 5400091 | NCBI WGS metagenome assembly WNFY01 (sample SAMN13153364, study PRJNA577476) | soil metagenome | isolation source: 60 cm soil or saprolite under grassland replicate 1 | place: USA:California | collected 2016-06-15 | reverse complement strand
CTCGAGCGGCCTGTCGAGCGCCCGAAGAATAGAAGCTGGACGCGGGTCTTACTCAACACTGGTATCTCGATGGGGAGCCGTGGTGGGATGAGTTGCACCCCTTCAAGAGGCATCTTTAGAGGACGCCGTCGTCTTTGATAATGCAGTGCCTCTCGCGAAACGCATACTAAACCTAACTTTAGTCCGAAGCGACCAGTCGCGCACGCAACGAAAGCCGAGATTATTCAGACCACTGCCAGGAGTGGCATGACTGCGCGCCGCGACCCGATAGTTGGTGCAGAAGTTTTCCGCGCACATCCACGATCCGCCTCGAATTACTCGCTCCTTTCCATCCTCTGGACCTCTCCGATCATCGCGCGCAGCCATTAAGTAATAATCATCCGCGTACCAATCTGCGCACCATTCCCACACGTTGCCGGCCGTATCATAGAGACCGTAGCCGTTCGGGGGAAAACTCTCGACAGGAGCGCGGCCAATGAAATTGTCTTCACCCGTGTTTCGATCGGGAAAGTGACCCTGCCACCAGTTAGCGACAGGTTTGCCGCCGGGACGCAGTTCGTCTCCCCATGAATATTTCTTCTGCACCAGCCCACCGCGCGCCGCATATTCCCATTCGGCTTCCGTGGGCAGACGTTTGCCCGCCCATCGCGCATAAGCGACGGCGTCAGTCCACGAGACCTGGCAGACTGGCTCGTTGAGTGGAGCTTTCGACACTGGCCCGTCAGGATAACGCCAGCTGGCTCCCCTGGTTTTCTCCCATTGACCTGTCTTCAGATTAAAGACACCAGACCAACCAAACTTCTCGGCGTCCGTTTTGTAACCGGTAGCTTTCACGAAGTTGGCGAACTCTGCGACCGTGACTTCGTGCCGATCCATCCAGAAAGTCTTGACCGCCACTTCATGAACCGGCGCTTCATACGGCATTCCATCGTCGGTTCCCATCAGGAATGTCCCGCCGCTGATCAGCATCATGCCGTCACGCTCAGCCGACGCGGCTTTACTGTCAAACAATTCAGCAACTGATTGATTGGCACGCCGCGATGTTTGAGAGTCAGGCGTTAGAGATCCACGCCGGCAACTCTGCACGGAAAGCAGAATTAGCACCGTCATGATTGGTAAGCACAACTTGCGAGTTTTGATATGCATCGTCAGAGAAACGAACATTCTACCCCAGCTCTCGTCCTTGTCAGATAGTCGCGAAACTCGTATAACTGGCGGCAAAGATGAAGTATTCACTCTTAAAAGTCACTGCAACCGTGAGTCTGTTTGCCTTGTGGCTCTCTTCTTTGCCGCTTACAGCGACGACGGCGCCAGCCTCCGCCGCGAAGAAACCAAAATACAACGTCCTCTTCATCATCTCAGACGATCTACGCCCCGAGTTAAGCAGCTACGGGAATCCAATCATCAAGACGCCGAACATTGATAGCCTGGCCGCGCGCGGCACGCGCTTCAATCGTGCTTATGCGCAGTTTCCGCTCTGCAATCCCTCGCGCACCTCACTATTCAATGGACGCTACCCGACACAGACCGGCGTGATGGACAACAACACCTATTTCCGAGCGAAGCATCCGGATTATGTAACGCTGCCACAGTATTTTCAGAAACAAGGGTACGCGACTTTGCGCACCGGAAAGATCTTCCACGGCGGGATAGACGATCAAGTTTCGTGGACCGAAGGCGGCGAGCCGGTCGATCCGGCCATCGTCAATCGGCCACCGAGCCCGGTCGCCAGCGGTCAAGGCGCGCGTGAGGTTGACGATCCGGATGTTGCACCTCAGCCAAACAGACCGGCACGCGCCTCAGCTTCGGATCGAATTGTCACGTTGGAAGGCGATGGAGAATCGCACGGCGATTACAAGATCGCGACGCGCGCAATCGATTATCTCGATCGATATAAGGACAAGCCTTTTTTTCTCGCGGTTGGTTTCAATAAGCCGCACAGCCCGCCGACCGCGCCCAAAAAGTTCTTCGATCTTTACGATCCGAACAAGATTCCGCTGCCCCCAGATTTCAATACGCGTCCGCAAGCGCTGCCAGGCTTTCCGGACATCTCGATTCCGCATCGCAACGCCGACCTCTTCATCGGGCGCGACTCTTCACCCGCGGAAGCTCGCGAGATGATTCGCGCTTACTATGCGTCGACCAGCTTCGTGGATGCACAGGTCGGGCGTGTGCTCGAAGAGCTCGACAAGCTAAATCTGCGCGACAAAACCATCATCGTCTTTTGGGGCGATCATGGTTATCATCTCGGCGAAAAAGGAAAATGGTCGAAGGCGTATTCGCTCTACGAGGTTGCCACGCGCGTGCCGCTGATTATTGATGTGCCGGGCGGCAAGACGCAGGTCACTGAGCGCACGGTTGAATCCCTCGATCTGTATCAGACGCTCGCAGAACTCTGCGGCTTGCCACATCCGCAAGGCATCGAGGGGCACAGCTTGGTTCCTTTACTTCGCAATCCGAAAGCGAGTTGGTCGTACCCAGCCTTCACCGTGGTCCAATTTCAAGGCAAGTTCGGCGAATCCGTTCGCACGGAACGCTGGCACTATGTCGAGTGGGACGAAGGCCGAGCCGGCGCAATGCTCCTGGATCCGCTAACCGATCCGCACGAATTGACGAACCGGGCTTCTGATCCGGCGCAAGCAAAGACGGTTCAGGAGTTGAAAACTGCGCTCAAGCAACTGCCGACGCCGCTTACGAAATAGCTCCGCTCTTATGCTAGCCTTATCCAAAGCGCCGTCCCGCTGCGCTCTGCCGGCGCGCTCCAAGAAGATGTCTAACGAGCGCGGATCAGAATCTGCGCTCCCGCCAAACCATCCGATTGCGCTGCGAGGTTGATTTGTCCTGACTGGCCTGGCTTCGCGCGCACGATCACAAGAACCAAGCCGTTGTAGGCCTTTCGTTCTTTCGCTTGGAAAGATTCTTGATCGGTGGCGTCGCCGTTATCCGCGGCCACGATTTCGCCGGGGCCGGAGATCTCAAAGCGCACTCGATTCTTTGAGCGCGGGACGAGCCGGCCGTCTTTGTCCGCGACCGTCAAGGTGATGAACGAAAGGTCTTGCCCGTCGGCTTTGATGGTGGCGTGGTCCGCTTTCATCAAAAGCCTGGAAGCCGGCCCGGTTGTCTTCATCACGTCTTCGGCCCAACGCTTGCCGTTCTTGTAAGCGATGACTTTCAATTCGCCCGGCTCGTACTTCACATCGTCCCAGCGCAGACGATATTCGTAAGTGCCTTTCTTCTTGCGGCCAAGCGAGCGTCCATTCAGAAAAACTTCGGCTTCATCGCCTGACGTGTAGACGTGCACCGGCGTGATCTGTTCGACGCGCTCGGGCCAGTTCCAGTGTGGAAGAATATGCGCCATGGGAAAATCGGGGCGCCAGTGCGCCTGATAAATGTAGAAACGATCTTTCTTGAACCCGTCGAGATCGACGATGCCAAAGTAGGAGCTTCGCGAAGGCACTTTGATCTTACCCAGTTCTTTAAGCTCCTTGGCCATTTGTGACTGTTCCGCTGGGTCAGTGAAGTTCAGCAGCGTCGTCGAGTCGCCACCATAAGGCGTCGGCTCGCCGAGGTAATCAAACCCCGTCCAAACGAATTCGCCGGCGGTAAAAGGAAATTCATCGAGTCCTTTGAATTCGACATCGGGCGGCCAGGCCCAACGTGGCGCGTACAGGTCATAAGAACTTACCTGAAAATCAGCGCGGCCCTGAAGCTTATCTTCGACGACGGGAAAGAAATATTCACCGCGGGAACTCACAGTCGATGCGGTCTCGCTGGCGAAAAGAGGAATTAACGGATTGCTCTGGCGAAACTTTCCGTATTCGGTAGGCTTGTAGTTGTAGCCGAAGACGTCGAGTGTTTTCTGAAAGCCGTTATAGCCCGCTTCGGTGTAGTTGCAGCCGGCGGTCGCGGGTCGCGTTCCGTCTTCTTCGTGCGCAATGCGCACGAGTTCCTGGGCGACCTTCTGGCCTTCGGGCGTGCGCTGCTCGCCGATTTCATTACCGGTGCTCCAGAGAATGACGCTCGGGTGATTGCGATCGCGCCGAAGTTGGGCGCGCCAGTCCTTCTCGTGCCAGTCGTCGAACAAAGGATGATAGTCGTTCTTTTTCTTGCCACGCTTCCAACAATCAAACGCTTCATCCATCACCAGAAAACCCATGCGGTCAGCCAGCTCAAGCAGCTCTGGCGCCGGTGGATTGTGACTGGTGCGAATCGCATTCACGCCCATCTCTTTCAAAGTCTCCAGCTGGCGCTCGAGCGCGCGCCGGTTGAGCGCTGAGCCCAATGGCCCAAGATCGTGATGATCGCAGACGCCCTGTATGCGGACGTGTTCGCCATTGAGAAAGAAACCTGAATTCACGTCAAACTTGATGGTGCGAATGCCGAAGATGGTTTCGTACCTGTCGACGGCTTTGCCGTTCTGCTCGACTGTGGTTACTGCCGCGTAGAGATTTGGCTTTTGCAAACTCCAAAGTCCTGGCTTGTTGACTTGGATATTCGTCTCGCCAGTCTCATTCGCACGCTGGGCGATTTTCAAACTAACTGGTGTTGCAGATGCAACGGGAGCGCCGACTTTTTGTCCGTCTGACCCAAGTTCGTAAATCAGTGTCTTCAGCGTCAGAGTTGCGGACGATGTACTGTCGTTGTCAACGGTGACTTTGACATTTACCGTAGCGGAAGACGTACTGACTTCCGGCGTCGTTACATAAGTTCCCCAATGGCCCACATGGATGCCGGAGGTCTTCACCAGCCACACGTTGCGATAAATACCGCCTCCGGGATACCAACGCGATGAGTCGGGCGGGTTATCCAGACGAATAGCGAGGACGTTCTCTTTTCCGTAATCGATGTAAGGTGTCAGGTCGAGTTCGAACGATGCATAACCATAGGGCCAGCCACCAACGAACTTGCCGTTGAGCCAAACGGTGGCGTAGGACATTGCGCCGTCAATGTCCAAATAGAGTTCCTTTCCCCTTTCGTCCGCAGAAACGTTGAAATGTTTTCGATACCAGCCGACACCCCACCAGGGAAGCTTGCCTGTTTCGCCGGGATAGTCCTGATTGAATGGCCCTTCGATGCCCCAATCGTGAGGCAGATTCAGTTGACGCCAACCACGGTCATCAAAATCGCGTTGCGTGTAGGAAATGTCTTCCCCGAGATTTCCTGCCGGCCGATTTGACTTCTTCGCGCCTGAACTCAAAACGAATTCATTGCCGGTCGCGGTGGCCCAATCTTTGATTTTCTCGTAAGCCAAACGGCCTTCGGCTCCCGTTGGATCGCCTTTTTGAAATCGCCAGTCAGCGTTGAGCGATATACGCTCGCGCAGAGGAACAGTTGCGCCTGCCGTGGCCCGCAAGACGATCGGATCAGTAGCGATGAGGAAGAACAAGAATGCAAAGCCCAGAGTCTTGTTCATCATAGTCATAACGTTTCTTTCCTTCCCCACTCACGATCAAAGTCGTCGGCGAACCACTCTTTGCGTCCGAAAGAGTACGACTGTCGCGCTCGGGCGCAGAATTGAAAGCATTGTCAGCACACGCTTCATCTTGGTCGCCGGTTTGTTGGTTTATAGATCTCAACTTCGACTATGCTGAACGCGGACGATCTCGGGCCGACTTCAGGATTGCCGATAATTCCGACTGCGGTTCCGGCGTTGTTAGTATCCTTCGGCTCACGCGTTAGCTCAATCTTCACGTGCCGGCCCATGGTTGGCGCGAACGTAAACGTCACGTAACCAAGACTCGGCGAGGTGCTGCCGTTGAAAACTGTCTGGCCGTCAACGCTGATTCGAATTGGATACGAACGCGTCCGCCATGAACCGAGTTTGAGCGTTAGCTCATCAATAGAAGCCGGACGATCGAGTTCGTAATTGATCCAGGCAGAGCTAAGCTGTCCATCATTCGACCAACTTGTCGCTTCGTTATCGTCAAAGCTCAACGTCGCGGTCGCGACATTCGCACCCGCAGATGCGCTCGCGATGCGCAGGGGCGTTCGCGAACTTAACAGAGGTCTGGCCGCGGGCGTTGGCCCTGGGCTTAAGTTAGCTGAAAGGCCTGCGTCCGGCATGTGAAGCGACAATCCATCGACGCTCTTGACGGCGCGCGAAACAATTTCGACCGCAGCGGGTTTCAGACCGTCCGCTTCAGCCTTCAGGCGAATCACACCGCTGTCCGGGGTCGAACGAACCAGCACGCGGTTGATGCCGCACTCCACCGGCAGACCCTTCGCCAGGATGTAATTGTCCGGCCCTTGAGCGATTCCGCCGCGCCACTCTGCTGGTCCCGAAATCGAAAAGTTGATCAGGTTCAAGGCCGTCGGACAACGATTGCCGCCGGCATCGACCACCTCGACATCGACCAGCGCCAGGTCAGCCCCATCAGCACGCAGGCCACTCGGTCCAGTGTGAACACTAAGCCGGATTCCGAACGGTTTTCCGGCGGTCTTGATCTCTGTCTCGCAAATCTTTTTTCCGCGCGCGTCATAGCCGACGGCTTTCACGACACCTGGCTGCCAGAGAACATTCTTGAAGGTGTAAAGGAAATGGCTGCTCTGCGAACCGAAGCCCTGCGATTTGCCGTTGACAAACAATTCAACTTTGTCGGCGCTCGAGACGACGAAGATGTCCTTCTTCGTTCCCGGTTCGTAATTCCAATGACCGATGATGTGAATGCGCGGACGCTCAACATCGACCCAACCGTCCCAAATCACCTGATGCGCAAAGTAGCCATCCTTGGGCAGACGCATCGCGTCAACCTCGCCGCTCCGGCGGAAGTTCTCAGCGCCGCGAAAGTGAGTGTTCGAATCCGAAAAGATGATGTTCACGCCGCCTGCGCTCACTCGCTCGCCTGTTCCCGGTCGCTCACGCCAGTAGTCGTACCAGCGCGTCACATCTTCGATCGCGTGCGAGTCTTGATTGCGATTGTAAGCACTCGCGTCCTGATTTTGATAAAGCGGACCGGCGCCATTCTTGTGGAAAGGAGGCGAGAACTCGTCCCAATATTTTCGCAGGCCTTCATCCCGCGAATACTCCATCGCCCACATCGGTTTCGCTGCGCTCTTGTTGATGTAGAGCATCTCGCCACCATATTCAGCTTCTTTGCTGTCGAGCATTTCGCGCGCACCGATTGCCCGGCCACCGCGCGGATCAAAAGTGTCCCGCAGAGCTTTCATTTGTTGCATGTGGGCCTCGCTGATCGCTTTGTTGCCGCACTCGTAGAAGACGATGCTGGGATTGTTTCGGTTATAGACGATCGCGTCGCGCATCAACTCAACGCGTTGTTCCCAGCGCCGGCCCGTAACGTCCTGTTCGGAATCGCCGGCGGGCATTGCTTCCATCAAGCCGACGCGGTCACACGATTCGACATCCTGCTTCCAGGGCGTCACGTGCATCCAGCGGATTAAGTTGCCGTTCCCTTCAACGATCATCCGGTTGCTGAAATCGCTCATCCACGGCGGCACGGACAGACCTATCGACGGCCATTCGTTCGTCGTGCGCTGCGCATAGCCTTTTAACTGAATCGGATTGTCGTTGAGTTTGACGATGCCATGAGTGAACTCGGTCTTGCGAAAACCGGTGCGCGTTCTTACTACATCGACAGTCTGGCCATTGACCTTAAGAATCGTGTAAACGTCGTAAAGATAGCCATAGCCCCAACTCCAGAAGTTGAGGTGGTCCACCCGCGCGCTCGCAACCAGAGTCTTTGTTTCGCCGGCAGCGATTGTTTGCGAACCGCCCTTGATCGTTTTGATTGTCCTTCCGTCAGGTTCGGCGATCGATACCTCGAAGTCGCAGGTTTTAGGGATCGCGTGCTCGTTCTTCACCTGCGTTTCCGCGGTGATCGTTGCGCGCCGGCCGGCGATGTCAAGGTCATCGGCATGAATGTACACGCCGGTGGTGCCAAGGCTCGAATAGAGCGGCAACGTTTGGTATAGCTTGTCAATCACGTGCAGGTAAACATTCTTGTTGATGCCGCCATAGTTAGCGTAAAAATTACGATCGTTCCATTGAAACGGAGAATTCGTCGCCTGTTCATGATAGGTCCATGCGTTGTCGATGCGCGCCGCGAGCACGTTGTCCTGTGGAGCAGGGTTTAGCTGATTCGTGATATCGAATCCGAATGCCATGACCCCATTTTCGTGGCGCCCGATGAACTCTCCGTTTAGAAAGAACTCGCCACCTTGCCGGATTCCTTCAAACTCAAGAAAGACCTTCTTGTCGGCAATGCCTGCTGGTAGCCGAAACCTTTTCCGGTACCACGCGACTCCGGTTGGCAGATCGTGGATGCTGACTTTGAAAGCCGAGTCCTCGTTCCAGGCGTGCGGCAGCGTGACATTCTTCCAATCGGAATCGTTAAAGGCCGGCGCTTCAGCTCCCTTTGGATCGCCGACCAGAAGTTTCCAGTCGCAATTGAAGTTGTATTTCGTTCGCGCGCTCAGCGGAGGATCAAACGCTCTGCTCACGCCAGCCAAACTAGAAAAGCAGAACAGCCCCAGAACCAATCCGATTACAATTACTAACCGCTTCAGCATTGACATGATATTCACCCAGTCGCTTAGTTACCCAGCGGTTTGACGCTGTTCACCTTCGGGCTGGCCGGCAGCACGAAACCGTCAATCGGGTCGGGCCGGCTTGGATCGAACATCCGAACGTCGTTGGTCAGGAATTTTACCAAGCCGACTTTGCCGGCCTTGATCCCTTCGACGATGCACTTCGCCAACTCATAACTTCCGTAGTTATCGTGATGCGTGTTGTCGTTGGGCGCGAAGGCGCGCTTTGAAGGCTCCGCGCCCCACGCTTCATAGAGCGTCTTGCTCATCGCATTCTGATCGATGAGCGGCACGTTCTCTTCGCGCGCAACTTGCCGCGCGGCTTCGGGATAATCACCGTGCGAGTTTGTGATCTTGCCGGACTGATCAAACGTCCGACGCTGCACCGGCGTAACCAAAACCGGAACCCCGCCGCGTTTGCGGGCCTCCGCGACAAACTTTTTCAAGTCAGCTTTGTAAGTAGTGAATGCGCCAACTCGCTCGCCCTTTTCTTTCTCGTCGTTGTGACCGTACTGAATAATCAAATAGTCGCCCGCCTTCATCGTGCTCAGAACTTTGTCCAGTCGATGCGCGCCGAGCGAGCTGCGTAGGGACTCGCCCGACTCAGCGTGGTTCGCGATGGCAATTCCGGGTCTGAAAAAGCGCGTCAGCATCTGTCCCCAACTGCTGTAGGGCTCGGAAGGCTGGTCGCACACGGTCGAGTCGCCAAGCAAATAAACCGTAGGCACCTCAACTCTGGTGATCTCGATAGCGCAAACGCTCGGATGCGAGTTGTTGAATTCAAGCGTCAACTTCTCGTCCCACGCCCACCATTCATTAGTCTTCTCGCGGTCCTTGAGTCTGACTTCGCCATCGCCGGTGATCTGTGGTGTACGCACGTTGACCGTGAATGTTCGCGTCACGAACTTCCCGCGCGCCGTTTGTACTCGCTCTAACATCAAGCGACGCAATTCGGCTTTGACTGTAGTGATCGTCTCTTCCTGCGCATCGCCAAGCGTCACCGTTACATTGTAATTTCCTTCCGGCAAAGCTACGGAAAAATAGAAGGGCTTATCGCTCGTACAGAAATCACTGCGCAACGGATCCCTCACGCCACGATCGAGACACGTGACTTTCGCGCCGGGCTCGAAACCGTAGCCGAGGTCTTTGCTGTAGGTGGTATTAGCCAAAACTTGCGTGTGCCCCTGCGCTATCTTGCCGGGACCGAAGTCAAATCTGTAGACGGGCCATTTCGTCGGTGAGCGAGGCGGAGAGTTCCGGCCGGCGCTGTTGTTGCTCGCCCACCCGCTGACGATGATCACCGTAATCAAGAAAAACCGATGAGGCCTCATGATGATGCTGTGACGCTCAAAGCTTCTTCAGCGCCACGTGCTCAATGCGCGTGTCGTCGATCGGAGGGGATTGCAGCACACTGAAGTCCTCGATGTTTCTTAACACAAACGTCGACGCATTCTGAAATTTTTGCGCTCTCACGTGGAAGAATTCGGCCGCCTTCACGTCATTGAGCACAAACGCTGGCCGCTGATCTTGATTCAGGTATCTGACTTCAATGTCATTCATCGCCAGTGCTTTCACATGCCGGATAAAAAAACCGTACGCCGGAATGATGCCGAACATCGAAGGCTCGGGATAGTTCGTCTCTCTTTCCGGCGGTTCGAGCGCGGCTTGTTCGCTCGTGCCGCCACCGCGATAGTAGATGCGCACGTTACTGAGTCTCACGTCCTCGACATCGTGACCGGGAATGCCACTGATGATCGAAGCAAAGCGCGGGTCGGCGTGATAAGCTGTGATGTTACTGATGTTGATTCGTCGCAATTCACCAAGGGATGCTCCTGCCGGCCCACGCATGCGACCGCCCAGCCGCAGAAAGATTGGAGAATTGACAATATCGCGCATCGTGATATTCGTGATCGAAACATCTTCCAGCGATCCGCCGTCAACAGTTTCCAGCGCGAGGCCACGACAGTGATCGAAGACAATGTCAGAGATGGTGATGTTTTTGAAGCCGCCGTTCGACTCAGTTCCCAACTTGAGCCGTCCTGCGGGACCATCATGGTCGGGCGCCTCCGTAACATTGCGCTTGAATGTTCCGTCCAATAGCGACCCGATGTCATAGCCGCTAACCAAACACCGAGTGATAGTTACGTTCTCTGTCGCGCGCGCGAACCCGAGAGCGTAAGAACTTTTCAGGACAATCGCATCGTCATTCGGCGAATTGACGCTCGCATTTGAGAGGCGCACGTTGCGGCAGGAATCAATGTCGATGCCGTCGCGGTTCGTGTCGATCTTGACGTTATCGATTGTCAGATTGTCGACGCCCGTTGCCAGGATGGCAAAGTGGCCGCCATTAAAAATCGAGATGTCGCGGATGATCACGTTCCGGCAGTTCTTCAGACCAATCGCTTTGTTGCCAAGGCCATTCATCTCGCTGACGGGAGCATCTTCGCCCAGTGGAGATTCAACTCGAGCTTGAGGACGTGTGCCTCCTAGACTTACAGGAGCGTCACCAGCTTGTTGCGGCCGGCGCGGACGCGGACTGCGCCGCGTCAAACCTCGGCCGTCAATAAGCCCTGGACCACAAATGGAAATGTCTTCGAGCCCGACGCCTGCAATCAGACTGTTCTGCCAGTGGCTGTGACCAAAGTCCTGATACATGTCCCACTGATTGGCCTCAGGCAGATCATAACCACGCTTATCAGCAGCGAGGATCGTTGCGCCCTGATCGAGATAAAGCGCGACATGACTCTTAAGACGAATCGTGAAAGAAAGATAAGTGCCGGCAGGAACGTGCACCGTACCGCCGCCCGCTGCCGCCGCCGTCTCAATCGCCCTGTTGATGGCCGGCGTGTCCTCCGTCTTGCCATCGCCTTTCGCGCCAAAGTCTCTCACATTGTACCCGCCAGCAACCCCCGGCCGTCCGGTGTTGTCATCCTTTGCCGGGCCTCGCATGTGACCGTGGGTGATGGTCAAGTAAATAGCAAGGGGCGTCAGAACGAGGAGAATGATCGCGAGCGGTGTTTTAGTTCTCATTCTCATCGACAATACAAGATCTGAATGGGAACAAGAAAGAAAAGAACTCTGAGCTTCGCTTCGTGTGGTTTGGTGGATCGCTTTTTCCGCGGGAGGGAAGCCGATCCACGAATTCACGCGAAATAGCGCGCCGGTGAACTTGGTCATTGGCTACCGTATGGGACGCGATCTCGAGATTTCAGTCCACTCTTTCGCTGTGAGAAATCTTCAAAGGTTGACCATCCTGCGTTCGCAGCCGGACACTCTTCATCGTCCAATCACGCGCATATTCGATGAAGCCCGCCTGGCGGCTCTCAGCGGTGATGTTTGCCCAGTTCACGTTTACGATTGGCTTTTCTGGTAAACCGCTCGCTGAGAAGATGCGGCGGGCGCCTACAATCTCAACATTCTCGATCGTGATGTTGCGAAATTCGCAAAGACCACGCTCGGCAGGAATGACCGGAGTACTCAGCGCGACCCAGTGTGGCGGGATGTTCTTAACATCCTTCGGGATGGTCGCGTAGCTGTAGCTCGGATTCCAGTTCAGCGTGAATGTGAAAGACAGTGGCACATTCTCCATCCTGATGTCGCGGACCAGCACGTCTTCCACGAATCCGCCGCGGGTTTTCGCGGACTTGAAACGGATGCCTTCGCTCGTGCCAATACCTCGATTGTTATAGGCGACAACTTTTCGTATCCCACCTGAGGTTTCGCTGCCAAACGAAAGCATGCCACCGCCGCGCCGCGTGATGTTGTTGCGAATCACGACGTACTCGGTCGGTCGATTGACACGCAGCCCGTCAGCGTCGCGGCCCGCCTTCAAACAAATGTCATCGTCGTTGTTATCGATATCGCAGTTCTGTACCAGGACGTTACTGGACGAGTCGATATCGACGCCGTCAGTGCTGGGCCCGGCGTTGTCGGTGATTTTGATTCCATCCACTGTCACGTGATCCGAATAGACAACCTGGACAGTCCAAAACCCCGAGCGCTTTAAGTGAAGATTCTCGACAGTCACGTCTGTCGATTTCCAGATCACCATCAGCCGCACACGCTCGGCATCGTAGTCCGCCGCCCAACGCAAGCCGCGCGGTTCATATTCGCGACGCAAGTCCCAATACTTGTCCCACCATTTCTTGCCTTGTCCGTCGATGATGCCGCCACCGGAAATCCTGACGTTCTTCTCGTCGTTAACATTAATCAGCGCGGCAGGCCATTTCATCTCGATGCCTGCTACGCGCGTCCAGACGGACGGATAATGTGCGTCCGCCTGACTGCCGAGCAGGGTCACGCCCAGGTCAAGGCGCAAATGCACATTGCTTTTGAGAAAGAGCGCGCCGGTAAGATAAACACCGGGCCGGAAGGACACAACTCCGCCAGCTGCGCTCGCACAAGAGTCGATAGCTTTCTGGATCGCCTTAGTCGAATTTGTGGTTCCATCGCCGACCGCGCCAAATGAATTAGCCAAAAATTTTCGTCTTCCCTCTGGTGCGCACCTGGCGCCGACTTCGCTTACCCACGCAGGCAGATCATTTGTGGTACCGATGAGGTTGGACTGACCCAGCGTGGCATTTGCAACGGAGGCTAGAAGACAAGAGCCAAACAGCAGTGCAACTCGCGCTAGTCGATTCTTCCACATCAGATCAAGCTAATCCGGCGAGACTTCGCCGGAGTGAAATACTAATCGACCCAGGGACGAAGGTAAAATCCGGAAGAACGACGCTAACCACCATGAAAACTGGACAGGTGCTAGATGGACCAGAAAACCATGATAAGTATTCTCAATGCTGCGGCTTTCTGATGAAGCGTCGCCGGAGAAGGCTTCGCGATCAGAACTAGTCAGCCGCAGTCACCAGGAAACGATTCGCGGAACGTACTTGCGAGATCATCTGGAGTTAGCCGTGGTTTTAAAGGCAAGAACCAGAAGAAAGTCACGCTCTTTCGTCTACTCATTTCGTTTAGCTCTCGTCTTAAGAACGGAAGCTCGCCCGTTCCAGGAGGGGCCGTAAAGCGCTGGTCGCCCTTGGGAGAAGTGCTCCCAAGGTCTATTTTTTCTGACGCTAACTCATTGATTCTACTTGGGAGGTGCGTGGCTCGAAAGCGCGTTCTTGCCTCAATTCGATTTCATTCTCGGCAAAATCTCGGCAACGTGAAAACATCCTAAAAGAGTCAAGCCGTAAACTATCGAAATACTAAGGATTGTGGTAGCGGGGGGCGGGATCGAACCGCCGACCTTGGGGTTATGAAT
>WNFY01005248.1_pt1 | contig 13804 bp, 11 predicted proteins | sample 5400091 | NCBI WGS metagenome assembly WNFY01 (sample SAMN13153364, study PRJNA577476) | soil metagenome | isolation source: 60 cm soil or saprolite under grassland replicate 1 | place: USA:California | collected 2016-06-15 | reverse complement strand
TGGGAGTCGCTAGCGCTCAATATTCCGATGTTTACGTCACTCGGCCTTTCGGGCGAACCTTTCGTGGGTAGCGACGTTGGCGGGTTCATGGGGCGAGGGAACGGCGAGCTATTGGTTCGCGCCTATCAAGTAAGTTTCCTGGCACCGTTTTGCCGCAACCATAAAGTGATCGACGGTTACGATCAGGAGCCCTGGCGTTTCGGGAAATACTATGAAGATATTATTCGTGCATATCTGAAGCTGAGATACCAGTTGCTTCCTTTTCTCTATACCACTCTGGAAGAGTCGCACCGGGTCGGCGTTCCACTATTTCGCCCTCTCGTGCTCAACTATCAGGATGATCCCAATACCTATAATCTCGACGACGAGTTCATGATTGGAAATGATTTCCTGGTAGCACCGGTGCTCAAACCAGATGTTACGCGGCGTTTGGTCTATCTCCCCAAAGGCGCCTGGTATGACTATTGGACAAACAAGAAGTATGAAGGAGAAACGACAATCTCCGTTGAGGCACCATTGGAAACTGCACCGATGTTTGTGCGTGCCGGGGCGATTATTCCCTTCGGTCCACAAATGAACTATGTCGGGGAGAAACCGTTTGATCCGATTACCTTCGCGATCTACCCGGATAACAACGGATCAGCAACGGCCATCCTCTATGAAGACGACGGCCTCAGCCCAGCTTACAAACAGGAAGCGTTTCGCCGGACGACTGTGTCTGCGGAGGAGGTTCTGGACGGCTATCGTGTAACTATCGGCGCGCCAAAGGGTCGCTATGATCCCGGCAAGCGAAGGCTGACTTTTGTCATCAAAGGCGGTAGTGCGAGTGGCAAAGTTGTCACGATTGCCGATGACGGCAGCCCGCGCACCTTGAAGATCAACTGAGGTAGGATCGAGAAACCTCCTGACGCTTTCGTATCGGCTATGCCGACTCTCATCGTGCGGCATAGCCGTTGTCCTGTCACCTGATCCTAACGGGAGAAATGACGTATCTAGGGTTTGACCATGGTGATCGTGAAGGTCGCCGCCGGTACTCGACTCTTCAAATCATAGCTGTCAATCGTCAGGTCCGATAAACGCTGGCCCTGCAAACGTGTCACGATATGAAACGGAAGCATCATGCAATCAGCGCGGCGATAATCACTGCGTTCCTCTTCAATAAGGACATTGCTGTTATAACGCGTAACTACTTTATCGAGGAGGAAATTGTGCTGGTTAATCCAATAGCGAACGGTGTCCTGAGGATTGAACTTAACTTCCACGACGTAGTCGTTGCCATCATCTTTCTGTCGAGCAGTGACGAGCTGGCCTTCGATGGCACGATTGAGAGTGTCAAACCCCATCATCGCCCAATGACGCGACGCCGCCGCTTCGCTCACCCGAAACTCGTTGCCGAAAATCATTCCGCCACCCTGTGAGCCCGTAAAAACCAAATAGCTCGGACCGGGCATGGTTGCGGTCGGTGCAATGTCGAGCCTGCGGCGCATGTCCTTATCCTGATAATCGGTGATCCTGAGCTTTACTTCAGCCATGCCTCCGAGTGGATTGGCTCCAACTCCACCAAAAGCGGCGGCATTCACAAAACCGCTGGCCTGCACTGTTACATTTTGAATATTGGCATAGTCAGAACCGCCGTGAGCGACCCTGGCAATGCTCAAAAGTTCGCGCCCGGTAAGATCAGCGGCAGAGTTGGGGGTGGTGGTGGTTGTTGCGGCCAGGGCGATCGCCGATACGCAACAAAACGTAAACATCAGCGCCTTCCGGACAATTGATCTTCGTAACATGATTTTATTGATTCCTCTCGTTATCTTTAAATTGCATAGTGGCTGCTTTTACAGCAGGTTCCAGGGAACGTCAACACACCCGGAAACAGATGCTGCACGAAGAATTGGCATAGTCTTCATCCGATGTCCTGAGCTCGGAGAGCTACGCCGGTAGCGGCAAGAAAAGCGAAGACCATCGTCAGGAGCGCGCCGATATTTGTCCCATGTCCTCCCCATGGGTGAAGGAAATCGACAAAGGGGCTGAGATCGTCAGGGATCTGCCTGGCGGTACCGATTGATGGAGCAGGTCCCAGCTTTGGCGGCGTTGGTTTTGTCGGCGAACCTCTATTCAGCAAGTCTTTCTGATATTGGTCCATGTCTTTTTCGAAGGCCTTTGTCGTTTTCTCGGCGTCGGACTTATAGTTCGTGATTCTTTCTTGAGCGTCCGCAATGTTTGCGTCGTTCTCATGTTGAATCTGTTTGAAGAGCCCTCTCCCTTCGTTCTTGGCGGCAGGCTGAGCATTCTCGTCTTTCCCGCGCAGAACGTCGAGCTTCGAAAGCCGCTTGATCTCATCAAACGACCAGGTCGCTGGCATTACAACTCCGACCAGTCTGCCAATGCCAACCGGAACACCAACCAGTCCGGAGAAGAGAATCTGTGGGATCAAAATCAGTGGCACAAGGCTGGTTGCCATCTCGGAGGTTTTGACTACGGCTGAAATGAACAGGCCGAGGGCGACGCCAACCATACCCGTCAGAAGCATCACGAATAATTGCGGAAGACCACCAAAGGCACCGGGCATAGGCATGAGTTTAGTCAGATCCATCAGCTTCAAGGTGCCGAAAAGTAGAAGACACTGGAAGCTCACGATCATCATCAGGACAAAAACTTTTGAACCCACATAGGGCAACAGCCTCAGATTCACCATCCGTTCTCGGTTATAAACGGCCCGTTCCCGAATGATTTCTCTGGAGGCGACCGAAGTGCCAAACCAGAGGGCCACGAGCGCCAGAATAAAATAAGGAAAGTCGCGCTGTGATTTGGCGCCTACGACGAGATAAGTGAGTAGCGCGATAATGGGTGCCTGGGCAGCGAGAATGAGAAGGTTAAACTTGTCACGAGCCAAAACGCCTAGGTAACGACGCGAGAGTGTGGCCCACTGTCGGATCGAATCGCCGAGTGTTGTTCGTCGCTTCGCAGGTGCCGCTTGACGCGGACTACTCGAAACCTCCGTCAAAGGATTCTGGACATTTATCTTGTACTGCTCAGTCTGGATGAAGCGACGCTTCCAATCTTCTGCCACCACTTCAGCAGCCTGCTCACGCGACATCTGCCCGTTCGTTTTAGCCAGACGCTCCTTAATAGGCGCTTCCAGTTTGTCGTAGAGATCTTTAAAGCTGTCTGCGCCCACATGAATAAGGGCCTCTTCCGGTCGGCCGTAGAAGACCAGTTTGCCTCGCATGAGCAGAACAATCTTGTCAAAGAGCTTGACGTTTTCCATCGCATGCGTGGTGAGGATTACTGTTCTGCCCGACTCTGCTATCTGTCGGAAGAGTTTCATGACCTTTTCTTCGGTGGCCGGATCGAGACCTGAAGTTGGCTCATCGAGAAAGATGACTGAAGGTTTTGTAATTAGTTCGACCGCGATCGAAACACGCTTACGCTGGCCCCCGGAGAGTTGGGAGATAGGGACGTCACGCCGCTCAGAGAGCCCGGTAACATCCATCACTTCATCCACGATCTGATTGATCTCTTTTTTCGAAATATCACGTGACAGTCGCAAGCGCGCCACGTAATAAAGGGTGCGATAGACCGTCAATTCCCGGTGAATGATGTCGTCCTGGGGAACATAGCCAATGGATTGTTTGAGCGACTCAAGATGCTGATAGAGATCCAGGTTGTTCACCAATACCTGGCCGCTGGATGCCGGGCGCATTCCGTTAAGTGAATCCATTAGCGTCGACTTGCCGGCACCCGAAGGGCCCAGCAGGCCGACAAACTCGTTCGGCTGGATACTCAAGTAAACCTCGTCCAGCAATCTCACCTTTCCGGGACCAGATCGGTTTTGCACCTCCTTCGTAACCTGGAAAACATCAATGCGCGTCTTGGCCCGAGTGTCAAAGATCGACACGCCGCGTTCGGTGTGAGCCTGCAGAACAAAAGGGCCGATCTGGATGACATCTTCCGGTTTGATATTCCTACGACCCGTGATTCGTTCACCATTAACATAGGTGCCGTTGGTCGAACTAAGATCCTCAATAATCAGACCGGCGGTTGTTTTTGAAACCGAGGCATGACGGTTTGAGATGAGGAGTCCATCAAGACGAATATCGCATTCTTCGCCACGGCCGATGATCAACTGCCCTGCGCTGCCGAAGGACTTCTCGATGAACAACTGAGGTCGATCGGTGATATCACCGTGCGTTATTTGAAGCGGACTTTCTGAACCAATGACCATCGTCCCGATCTTTCGCGAAGATGAACCGAGTCCTGGTGTCAACTGTCCGGAGGGACTTGCGACGGATTGACGAGGCTGCGAAGCAGCCTCCGGCGACGGATGCGTTGGATCGAGAAACCGGATCGTCGGGCCTCCTGGTCCCAGTTCCACTCTGTCGTTATGGTTAAGCAGTTCGGGCTGGACAATGCGCCGGCCATTAAGCAGCGTGCCGTTAAAGCTGCCCAGATCAACCAGCACATACCTGCCGTCCTGCCTGCGAATCTCTGCATGACGCCTCGATACAACCGGCGCAGCCGCATCGATTGCCCCTTCCACAGCGGGATCGCGACCGAAGCGAGTGACATCTTTGCTTAGTTCGAGCCGCTGCAGCCGGCCCGTACCGGCACCCGACAGCTCGACAAATATCGGCTCGGCCGGCGTGCTTTGCGGACCCGCAGTGGGCTGCATCTGCTGGCTTAGCGGTAGACTCGGTCTCGCGGGAGATGGGGATGCTTGAAGAGGTGGGTCCAGTAACGTTTTGTCCGCAGCCCGGGCATCCGCAGGATCTTCGATTCTTGTAACGACGAGGACTGGCCCCCCAGTCCCAAATTGAACCCGTGAGTTTACACGCAGTTCTGTTGGCTCCTTGATCATCTGGCCATCGAGAAATGTACCGTACGTAGAACCGCTGTCTGACAAGAGCCAGCGGTTGTTGCTGAGTTGAAATTGGGCGTGCTGCCGAGAAACCGTGGACCACTGTTTCTGATCATAAACAATCTGACAGGTCGCAGGGTTTCGCCCTACGGAAACCAGCGGCCCGTCATAGCTGGTCTCTTTAAGTTTTTGTCCCTGAATTTCTTCGGCGAAGGTGATTTGCGTCACGTTAAGCTGCTTTCTCAAAAGCTTGGTCGGACCCTTTTAGCAATTGCGGTTGAATAAATAAGAAGTCATCGCGGCAGGAACTGTCTATTTAACTCAGAAAGCGTTCCACCGCAAGTATTTTCGCACAGGATTGGAAAAGCCTCTGTGGATCCGGCCTGACAAATATCCGCAGCCCTGAAAAGGGCCACTGAGTTCTCAATCATCAATATGGTTTCTGACCCATTTAAAGGCTATTTGTTAACCCTATTCCCAAAGGCGGCACGCAAAACCAGAATTTAGACTCTTGCTACACAGAGAGCACAGAGGTAGTACAGAGAAAAAAGGTAGAACAGGGAAGGGCACTAACTTACTCGCAAATGCCACAAATACAAAACTGCTTGAGTCACAAGAACCTGGGCCGGTATTCCTTCATCAATTATTGGAATTCTTACTGCGGATCGTCAATGGTCAAGTTGCTCCCAATCCCTTTTCTGACCAGAGTGCAAATCTGATATGCTTTGGTCGTATCAGGTCAAGTAGCTTTTTTTCTACGATTACCCTCAGGTCGCCACGATGACGTCTTCTTCGCAAGCAATCAAGAATGCTATTTGCACTTGTTGGACTGCTGTTGCATTGCTGGCAGCCAGTAATGCCCCTGCCCAATCGATCGATGCCAGAAGTCCTTCCGCTGTTCGAGCCAACGTAGTGGTGGGAAAGATTGCAGCTCGTGATCTCGGGGACGCGCGGCTGACGGACCATTTCTACGCGTTCATCGGCACACCAGGCGACGTACTGATTACCATCCAGAGTGCAAACCTGAATGGGGACGTTGATGTCTTCACCGCTGGCACTCTAAAGCCGCTCTTGAAATTTGGCTTGTATGCAGAAAGCACAAGTGCTGTTACTAAAGGTATATATCTGCGTAGCCGCGAAGACCTGATTCTGCGTGTCGAGGCGCGCAGTCCGAATGATGACGAGGGAACCTATCAAGTTCGCTTCGGTGGATCGTTCGCGCCCATCATCGGCGGACCTGAGGCTTCAGAAAGCGACGCCGGCTCCGCTGAGTCTGCCGCTACCACGGGCTTAGGAAAAAAGACCAGGCGCGTTAGTTCAGTGGGAGCGCGATTAGAGGAACCGGCACTGCCCGTTGGTGACGTGGCGGTGGCACCAAAGGCTGAGCCAACCCCAGCCGAGTCGCCATCTCCCGAAGTGGTGAAGGAAAAACCCTCGGAGGCAGAAGTTTCAAAACCGGTCGCGCCAACAAATGCGCGTTCGCACAGACCGGCAAGCCGTCGGACCACAACGACAGCAACAATGAAGCCAAAGGGTGCCGTCACTGAGAAGAAAACAGCCACCACTGAATCCACGGAGACTCCCGAGACAGAAACCGCTTCGAAGACTCCAAAGCGAGCTGCAAACAAACGAGGAACGCCGCCCGCAGACGCAGCGAAGCCACGGTCTGAGACCACAGCAGAGAGCGGCCCGCGGCTGATAATCCAGACAAATGGCGGAACGCTCATCAATCGGCCTATGAGCAGCGTGAGACGAGTGACGGTTGAAAACGGCCGTGTTGTGGTAGTGGGCAACGACGGAAAAATTGATCGGATTCAATTGATTAATATCGTGCGAATGTCGATCGAGCCTTAAAAATACAGAACCGCGAGTGCCGGATCATTCCGCTAACTTTTCATGCATAGTTAGACCAGATCGTTACCGCTAGACGCGGTTCTGTATTTATTTTGCTTTCTCGCCTGACTTCAAACTTGCCAACTTATCGCGAAACTGTGGCAGGTCCTGACTATTGGGATCCACCTTCTCGAGTTTTGCAATCGCGTCTTCGGCAGCCTTCGCATTGCCTTGTTGGAGCGTCGCGGCACAGAGACCTGAGAGCACCATAACGTCATCCGGCTTAATCTTTGTTGCCACTCGATACCACTTCTCCGCCGTATCGAAGTGGCCTGCGTCAAGGTTTACCATTCCCAGATTCACAACAGTCTGGTAATCAGTCGGCCGCAATTGATTTGCCTTTAATAGAAACTCAATGGCCTGGTCGTTACGTTGTATCTGATAGTAGAGTTCAGCCGCTTTTACCTGGGCGTCAAAGTTCTTGGGCTCATTGCGCGCCTTATCAAGCGCGGAACTCACTTCAGCTTGCATTCCCTGCGGGTTGCCGGCTGTGTTTGCGCCCACTGGCGGATGGTCTGGAGGCAAGCTTTGACCGGCGGCGGCTATTGGAGCGGTGCCAGGACCGTATTTCTGGCTCATGGTGCTTGCAAACAGGAAGCCGATGATAAAGCCGAGCAAGATTCCGATGATCGCAAACAGCAGGTTTTCTCTGGTCATAGTTCTTCGGCCGTCGTGATATAGGTATTAGCGTGTGACGTTACTATTCCGCATCTTTCATGATCGACTTAATCATTTCCCGGAGTTCGGGGCTATTTGTATGTCCATGCGCCGTCACCGCGTGGTTAGTCGCGGCTTCCAACACTTCTTCTTCGGTGCCTTCAACCCTCAGCGTGCATCCCTTTTCACTCGGGTGAAGTCGGCAATCGACGACCTTTCTTTCTTCTGACATTGTGGTTCTCCTTTTCTTTACGTTTGGTTCATTACCTGGACATTTACTGCTACTTTCCGCCCATTGATGTCCTGGCATCAGCTATTCTCTTTGCCACTGACTCCGCTACTTCTGAATTGGGCGGAACTTTGCTGAGTAGTCGTTGCCAATATTCTATGGCCCGCGTGTAATCCTTGGCCTGAAATGCGGCGCTTCCGGCAAGTTCTAAAGCCTTCAGATTCTCAGGGTCAAGGCTGAGCGCTTTATTAACGAATTCAAGCGGTTTTCCCTGCATCTGCCGGCCATTGGTCATCGCACTGGCGAAGGCATACTCAGCCCAGAGGTCGGGATCTTTTGATACCAGCGCAGTCGCTTTTGCGAAGGCGTCGCTGGCCTCCGCGTATTTTTCCATTGAAGAATAGGAGCGCGCCAGCATGACCCAACCTTCGCCATCATTCGGATTTGCTTCCAGACGCCTGGCCAGCGAAGCAACATTGGCTTCGATGCGTTGTTGTGAAAGATCATTTGGCCCATTCTCAGCAGTGGACGGAACAGCTGCCGCGGCCGAAGGCGATATAGCTTTTGGATTGCCCACGGTCAGGTAAAACGCTATTGCGAGCAAGGGCAGGGTGAGCGCGAGAGCATAAGCGACCCCACGCCTGTCGCCTCCAGCCGGCTGCGATGGATTCCCCGTGCGCTGCCTGGTCCCGATAACGTCGGTTGAAACGTCTTCGAGTAATCGTCGTTCGATTTCGTCGCGATCCTGTTGAAACTGTTCAGGACTCGTTATCCTATTGCGCAAATCGGCTTCCAGTTCTGCAAGCTGGTCCCGGTAGACTCCGATGTTAGCCTCATTCCGACCATCGTCAATTTCCTTTCGCGTCTCGTCAGCGCCTTGCCAGAGTGGAGGCAGAATGAATGCGAGCGCGATAAGAACAAATATTGCAGCTACCAGCCAGAAGATGATCACGCAGTCTCCTTTTCGGGGACCGGTTTCAGAAGCTGCTCGACGCGCCGGTGCTCAGCCTCCGTCAGCGGCTTATCAGTAATCGAATTACGTCGTTGCTTAACATAGCGAAGAAGCACTGCGAGACCTACCGCCAAAAGGAGAAACGGTCCAAACCAAAGCAAGTATGTAGTCGGTTTTACCGGAGGTCGGAAAAGCACGAAGTCGCCGTAGCGCTGCGTCAGAAAAGCAATGATCTCCTGGTCGCTCTTTCCCGCTTTCATCTGATCGCGAATCTCTCGTCTCAAGTCTTCAGCCAGATCCGCACGAGAATCAGCGAGAGTTTCATTTTGACAAACAAGACAGCGAAGCTCCTCGGAAAGCTTCTTCAGACGTTTTTCTATTACGGGGTCAGCCGCCGAAGATTGCGCCTCTTTAGCGGTTAGAGCTGGAGCAACAGAGCAGAGTAATAGCAAAAGCAAAAGCAGACGCGTGCGTCTCATCTATTTGTTCCCTTGAGCATTCAATTCCTTGACGAGAGGAACGATTCTTTTTTCCCAAACATCCGGTGTAACGGCGCCAATTTGTTTGAACCTAATTACACCGTTGCGATCGATCAAATAGGTTTCGGGTGCGCCATAAACGCCGTAGTCGATTCCGACGCGCGCATCTGTATCAGAGGCACTCAACACGTAAGGGTCACCCAGTTCTCCCAACCAGGCGAGAGCATCATCGCGGTTGTCTCTATAATTGAGGCCATAGATCGGAACGACGCCGGCGCGGGAATATTCCAGCAACAATGGATGTTCTTCGCGGCAGGAGACGCACCACGAGGCCCAGACATTCAAGAGCCAAACTTTGCCGCGCATATCCTGCGCGGAAAAAGTCTTACTCGGATCCTTGAGTTGAGGCAGTTGAAAAGTCGGCGCCGGCTTATTGATTAGCGGAGACGGAACCTCATGCGGATCGCGACCTAGACCAATTGCCAGGAAGACGACCAAAACCAAAAAGAGGCCCAGCGGAATTAGATAACGTCCCATGTTTAATTACCAGACCTTGCGTTTTCCGGATTAACCCGCCTGTCCGAGGGCTCAGTTACCGCCAGCACGCAGCCCTCACTCATGGTCGGGTACCGCCACGTCAGCCGCTTCTCTTGTGGAGATCAGGCGCCTATGCCTGTTCAGCTTCAACCCGGATGGTCGCAGCTGCAGAGGCAGGCAACCGTTGGCCTGCCCGGGCAGCCTCGATAACTTCCCTCTGCTTTCGGGCGGCGAGGGCATATCGCCTATCGCTCAGGGCCAGGCCACCTCCCATCGCCATTAGCAGTGCGCCACCCCAAATCCAATCGACAAATGGTTTGTAGTATACGCGGACGCTCCAGGCGCCGCCGTTCACAGGCTCGCCGAGCGAAACATACAGGTCTCGAAATAAGCCGGTATCGATCGCGGTTTCTGTCATCACGTTTCCGGTGGCCGTGTAGGAGCGTTTTTCCGGATACATTTTCCGAACAGGGTTACCGTTCTTGCTCACGTCGATTTCGGCGCGCGCGGCTTGGTAATTTGGGCCGACGACCTGAGTTATCCCGTTAAACTGGAATTCATAGCCACCGGCTTTCACGGTGTCTCCCACTTCCATTCGAACGTCCTGCTCAGATTGATATCCTGTGACGAGAGTTACACCTACTATGAAGACAGCGACACCGATGTGGGCCAGTTGCATTCCGTAATAACTACGGGCCTGCATTCGTAATTTTCGCAGGACAGTTAGTTGACCCGAGGTTGTTCGCACCCGCTGGCAAAGGTTGAGTAGCGCCGTCGTCACTATCCATATGGCGAGCAACAATCCGAGACTAACGAGAGGTTTCCATTGGCCGAAAACAAACGGCAATATGACAGCCGTAATTACACTCACGACGAAAGCCCAGCGGAGCCTGACAGCGAGTTCGGGTAGGCTCGCTTTTTTCCAGCGCGCAATCGGCCCAATTCCCATGAGAAACATGGCCGGCGCCATCAAAGGCACAAAAACCAGGTTGAAATAAGGAGGGCCAACCGAAAGCTTGCCCATACCAAGAGCGTCGACGATCAGCGGATAGAGTGTGCCGAGAAGCACAGAACCGGCAGCTACCGTCAAGAGCACGTTGTTGGAAAGCAGGAACGACTCGCGCGAAATTACCTCAAACTTACCACCGAGCCCGACATGTCTGGCACGCCAGGCATAAAGCAGCAGCGAGCCGCCAATAACGAAAACGAGAAACGCCAGGATGAAGATGCCTCTTTTAGGATCTGTAGCAAACGCATGCACCGAAGTTAGAACCCCGGAGCGCACGAGGAAGGTGCCCAACAGACTAAGAGAAAATGCGGCGATGGCGAGCAATACGGTCCAACTCTTGAAGCCGCCACGCTTTTCAGTGACAGCCAGCGAGTGAATCAACGCCGTGCCAACAAGCCAGGGCATAAATGAAGCATTCTCCACCGGGTCCCAGAACCACCAGCCTCCCCAACCCAGTTCATAGTATGCCCACCAACTACCCAGCGCTATACCGCAAGTAAGAAACATCCAGGCGACAGTTGTCCAGGGTCGCGACCAGCGCGCCCAGGTAGCATCCAGCTTTCCACTTATCAATGCCGCGATGGCGAAGGCGAACGCTACTGAGAATCCCACGTAACCCATGTAGAGTATCGGCGGATGCGCAACCATCGCGGGATCCTGGAGCAGGGGATTAAGGTCTCGTCCATCAGCCACTGCCGGAACAAGCCGCGCGAATGGATTCGAGGTGGTCAGCATGAACAACAGAAAACCGACACTAATAATTCCCATCACGCTCAGAACGCGCGCTACCATTTCATCAGGAAGATGGCGGCTAAAGAGCGAGACCGCGACGGTCCACAAACCCAACATCAAGGTCCAGAGCAGGAGCGAGCCTTCGTGTGAACCCCAAGTAGCTGCCAGCCGATAATGCAAAGGCAATTGAGAGTTGGAGTTTGTTGCCACGTTTAAAACCGAAAAGTCGTTGGTGATAAACGAATAGGCAAGACAGCCGAAAGCGGTGGCAACGAAGATAAACTGCGCTTGTCCGGCCCTCAGGAATCATGCCTTTACTTGTCTACCAGCGTCTTGGCTGCTTTGGCTTCATCGATAGCCTGTCCGGCCTGCGGTGGCATGTAGTTTTCATCGTGCTTTGCCAGGACTCTGTCGGCATAGAACACACCATCCCTCCCCACGTGTCCTTCTGCTACGCAGCCCCGACCTTCCTTAAAGAGATCAGGAAGGATGCCCTTATAAACTACAGGAATACTGTGGGCGGTATCTGTCACGGCAAAGTGCGAAGTCAAACCATCATTGTCACGTTTCAAGGTACCCTTTTCAACCAGCCCGCCCACGCGGAAGGTTCTATTTACCGGTGCTTCCTTTGCGGCAATCTGAGACGGGCTGAAGAAGAAGACTATATTATTCTTAAACGCACTCAAGACAAGTGCAGCAGCAAGAACGACACCGGCGAGACCGGCCGCTATGAATGCAATTCTTTTATGACGTCGTTTCATTAAGGTTACTCCCTCTTGAATGCGAGGCAGAGTTTGTTTGTTGGATTGATTTCTTGCGGCGCCGCAGGCTGAGCACTTCTCCGCCTATTGCCACGAGTGCGAATATGTATGAGCCCCAAACATACAAGCCATAGCCGCCCATTGAAAAAAACTGTGACCAGTTCATAACTAGACAGCTGCCTCCGCGAATCTTGCCACGTTTTGCTCCCTCTCCAGAATGATGCAGCGCAAGCGGACGAGAACTATAGCAATTGAATAAAGCCAGCACGCCGCCAACATTATGAGCATCGCCGCCAACATTGGTGGGGCAATCGTTGGTTTGTTTAGAATACGAATCGTCGCGCCCTGGTGCAGCGTGTTCCACCATTGCACCGAAAAGTAAATTATGGGGACATTGACGACACCGACAAGCGCCAGGACGGCGCCAGCACGATCGGCCCGCCGCGGATCGTCAATGGACGCCTGAAGCGAGATGAAGCCAATGTAAAGAAAGAGCAGGATGAGCGTAGAGGTCATCCGAGCGTCCCAAACCCACCACGTGCCCCACGTCGGTTTACCCCAAAACGAACCTGTCACCAGCGAAAGAAAAGTGAACATTGCACCCGTAATGGATATCGATGATGCCATCATCGACGACAGACGTGCGTTAAATGCCCAGCCAACGCCCGCGTAAAGCGCCATCAGCATGTAAAGAAACATACCCATCCAGGCCGCTGGAACGTGGATGAACATTATCCGATAGGCATCACCTTGCTGAAAATCGGTCGGTGCGACGAAGAATCCTATATACAAACCGGCGATAAAGAGAATTGCTGAAGGTATTGCGAACCACGGAATCATCTTGCCCGCTAGAGGATAAAAGTTTACAGGAGATGCGTATTTGTATAGGTTCATTTTATTAATGCCGGACTATGTCCGATAAAGAAGCTAATAAAGCTTATCTGACGTCACATAGTTTGTCGGACCTCACTCCAAAGATATGCGCAAGGCCGCTGAAGTTGCCCAGGGTGCAAAAGTAAGTGACAACACTGTCACCGCACCGAGTAGATAGAGGTCTGACTCCGTACTAGATCCCATAATGCTTGCGTCAACTGCGCCGGCTCCAAAAATCAAAACCGGGATGTAGAGCGGTAACACCAATATCGAAATCAATACGCCGCTGCCACGCAACCCGAGCGTCAGCGCGGCGCCTACCGACCCGATCAAACTTAGTACTGGTGTGCCGATTAGCAGAGTAACAAACAACACCAGCAACGTTTCTTTTGAAAGATCAAACTGCACGCCAAGTAGCGGCGCTATCAAAACCAAAGGGATCTCCGCGACGAGCCACTGGGCAAATATTTTACCGAGTACGATCAAATACAGCGGCTGCGGAGTCAACAACAACTGTTCGAGAGTGCCATCCTGGTAGTCATTCGCGAACAGTCGCCCCAGCGACAACATTGAAGCCAGGAGTGCGGCAACCCAAACCACTCCAGGCGCGATTGATTTGAGCAACTGTGCTTCCGGCCCGATTCCCAGGGGAAAGAGGCTGACCACGATCACAAAAAAGAAAACCGTGGAAAATACATCGGCCCGTCTGCGCCATGCCAGGATCAGATCGCGCCGCACAATCCAGCGCAACATCGATAAGCTGGAAGGTGCGCTCACGTTGCGAGTTCGAGACGCTGGACGGAGATTGCAGCCAGCTCCAATTCCTG
>WNFY01005805.1_pt1 | contig 13807 bp, 13 predicted proteins | sample 5400091 | NCBI WGS metagenome assembly WNFY01 (sample SAMN13153364, study PRJNA577476) | soil metagenome | isolation source: 60 cm soil or saprolite under grassland replicate 1 | place: USA:California | collected 2016-06-15 | reverse complement strand
CGCTGCAGCGCGAACTGGACGACGAGTACTTCGAGGAGATCAGCCACCACCTCAGGCAGTTGCGCTTCCGCGCGGGCGTGCTGATCAGCGCGGGGCTCGACCGGGACAACAGCTTGACCGGCCTGGTGCTCCGCGCCGGTGACGCCCGGCGAGGGTGGAAGGAGCGGCTGGGGATCGCACCGCGCTCCTCCTACTCCTTTACCCTCGCGCCCCGCGACGACGCCGGAGGGCAGATCCTGGCCGACCTGACCAGCCGGGGGATCAACCTGGTGGCCAACGCGGCCGCCCAGTCCGCAGACCACGTCGGGAGCTACTTCGCCATGCTGCGGGCCGAGCTGGGCTTCTACGTCAGCTGCCTCAACCTTGCCGACCGGCTGGCCGCCAAAGGGGTACCGGTCACGGTTCCCGAGCCGGCGCCGCCGTCACCGCCCGCGTTTTCCTGCACGGATCTCCGCGACACGTGCCTGGAGCTGCAGTCACGGCGTCCGGCTATCGGCAACGATGTGCATGCCGACGGGAAGTCGCTGATCATCATCACCGGCGCCAACTCGGGAGGGAAATCGACGTTCCTGCGCAGCACCGGCCTGGCCCAACTCATGATGCAATGCGGGCTGTTCGTCACGGCCCAGTCCTACCGGGCGAACACGACCCGCGGGATCTTCACGCACTTCATCCGAGAGGAGGATCCGGGCATGACCAGCGGGCGACTGGACGAAGAGCTCGGGCGCATGAGCGCCATCGCCGGCCAGATCGGACCGCATTGCCTCATGCTGTTCAACGAGTCCTTCGCCGGGACCAACGAGCGCGAGGGATCCGAAATCGGTTACCAGGTCGTCCGCGCCTTGCTTGACGCACATATCAAGGTGTTCTTCGTCACCCACCGGTTCGGCTTCGCCGAGCGGTTTCACCGCGAGCACGCACCCTTCACCCTCTTCCTCAGAGCCGAGCGACAGCCCGACGGGCGCCGGAACTACAAGCTCGCGGTGCAAGATCCCCTCCCGACGAGCTACGGAGAAGACCTCTACTACCGGCTGGGCGGCTGGCTGGACGAGGACAACGCCCTCACCCCCGCGGCATCCCCCGACGGCGAGCAGTGGGCGCGGGCGCTACCCGTCGGCCCTCAGGCGCCTGCGGACCGCCAGGATGAGCGGAATCGCGGCTAGCTCGCTGGCCATGCAGAACGCGACGAGTCCGTTGAGCGACACGTTGACCAGGATGCCGATCACGATGCTGCCCAGCACCCAGGCTGTGCCGTAAATGCCGGTGAACAGGCCGTAAGCGAAGGCCCGACGATCAGGCGCGACCATGGGGGCGACCGCCGCCGGGATGAGCGACTCCTGCACGCCCATCCCCAGCCCCCACAGGGACACGCCTACCAGGACGGCCCAGAACCCGCCAAGGAAGGCCAGCGGCGCGTACAGGGCGGCCACGACGGTCAGCGGGATCAGCACGCCGATCCCCGCCCGGTCGAAAACCCGGCCCAGGATCAGGGATCCGGCGCCGCTCACCGCCATCGCGATCGCGATCGCGTAGAACACTGGCGTGAGCGCCGGGGCCACCGTCCCCGCGTGCTGGAAGTGGTAGGCGATCAGCGGGAAGTCGGCGAATCCCGCGGCGGCCAAGGCCGCTCCCGCCACGTAGACCCAGAACACCCGGGGCAGCCCTTCGGCACTGACTTGGGCTGGCCTGGCCGCCAGGTCCTGCGGCCGGGGGTAGAGCAGCCGGGCCACCGCCAGTAGCGACAGCATGATGGCGGCCGGGACCGCCAGCGACGCGAACGCGATCTTGTAGTCGTGCCGGGTCACCGCCAGGACCAGGGCGACGAGCAGCGGGCCGAACAGCGCCCCGAACTGGTCCAGCGCCTCGTGCACCCCGAACGCCCGGCCGTACCCGATGTCCTTCGCCGCGTGGGACAGCATCGCGTCCCGTGGCGGGTTACGGATGCCCTTGCCGATTCGCTCGGCGATGATCAGCAGCGCGGCCACCTGCCAGTTCCCGGCCAGGGCCAGCAGCGGGACGACCGACATCTGCAGGATGTAGCCGCCGATCGTGATCGGCCAGTACCGGCCGGTCCGGTCAGCGCTGCGCCCGGAGAACAGCCGGATGTTGTAGCCGATGAATTCCCCGGCGCCGCTGATGACGCTGATCGTGAACGCGCCGGCTCCGAGCAGCCCCAGGTACGGGCCGGTGATACTGCGGGACCCCTCGTAGGTGAAGTCGGCGAAGAAGCTCATGATGCCGACCATGATCACGAACTTCACCGCCGGGGACGCCGACGTCACCCGCCCCCTGACGCTCACTGCAGCCGCCGGAACGCGGCATCGGCCGGGATATGCGGCAAGCTCGGCAGCACAGAACCTCCCTGACTCGGTAGCCAGGGACCGTCAGCGGGCCGCTTCCGGGCTGCGATTCCGGGGGTGAGCCCCATCACCCATGCACACCTATTCTGGCAGGCGCGCGGCTCCCGCTGCGAGCCGAGCCAGATCCTGTCCCGGCGGCCCGCCCGCCTGCCGCCAGAAGTTGCCCCCGTAGGCATCCCGGCGATGATGAGCTCCAGGGCCGTCGTCGCATTAGCCTGGAGAACGTGCTTCGCCTGCTGGATGCGCGCAGCGGTTCGTACTCCGAGGTCAGGCCCGTCGTACCGGGCCTGTTGCGGGTGTGCGCGCATATCCCGGAGGCGACCCGGGGATCCGGGATCACCGGACTGCGCGCTAGTTCCGGCGATGCCCAGGTAGCGCTCGGCGGCCCGGTCGACATCCACGTCTCCAGCGACCGCACCGGCGGGAACCAGGGCGGTATCGCTATGTGCGTCGGTGCCGCGCACATGCTCCGGACGGGCACGCACGGTGAGGCGAGGGCGGGTCTGCTGGCCGGCCACGAGCATGACCCGCTCGCGGTCCGGCTTGCCCTGATGTCGTTCCCCTCCGGGCAGCCAGCGGATCTCACGGCCAGCGTGCTGACCGGGGCGCGCGATACGGTCGGGGACTGGCAGCGGCGGGTGGCCCGATGGGCCGAGCAACCCTCCCGGCCGGTACCGCCGAACCTGGCGGAGACGGTCCGGGCCGCCTTCGGTGATCTCGACATTCCGTCGGCAATCGCGTTGCTCCGGGGCCTGGCGGATGACGACAGCGTCCCGCCCGGAGCCAAGTTCGAGACCTTCCTCTACGTCGACCGTGTCCTTGGTCTAGATCTGCCCCGCCAGATAGGAAAGCTAAGCTGACGAAGGCAATTCTCCCGGAGCCTACGAGGCTGCCAGGTCGCGCGGGGTGACAAAGCAGATCAGCCGGGCTGCCCCCGGGGTCAGCTGATTCCAGTTCCCAGTGAACTCAAGGACCGCGACGGCGGCGGTGGGGAACTTGGCTCGCATGCGTTCGAGCACGGCGGATGGCGCGACGTCCCGCACGGCGCCAGCCTGGACAACCGGAGTGGCTGCCAGCGTGAGCGCGAGTTCCGGGATTGCAGGATCATGACCCACGACCAGAAGCGTCCCTGCCGTCGGACGTGCACGGCGGATCAGCTCCAGAAGCCGCTCCGCCGCCGCCTCGTAGACGCCGTCGTCGAACTCGACCGGCGGCGCGATCCCGAGTCCGGACTGCACAAGCTGCCACGTCTCGCGCGCTCGGCGGGCGGTAGAGCACAGAACCTGATCCGGCACGTGCCCGGAGACACGCAGCCAGCGTCCCATGACCGGCGCATCCCGCCGCCCGCGGCGGGCCAGCGGCCGTTCGCGATCCGGGACATCGGGCCAGGCCGACTTGGCATGCCGCAACAGCACCAGCTTCCTGTCCACGTGTCGTGGCATGATCATGGCCGCCTTGATCAGGTTCACGGGCTGGTGAGAGCCGGGTAGAAGTCTGCGTGCCGCTGTTTCGACGATACGACCTCCCCGGCTCGTCTCTCTCGGCCAGGTACAACGTCTCGACCTGCGGACGCCGATCGCCGGGCACCTGCGTGGCCTGCACGCTGGCCGCACCCGCACCGCGGCCTACCTGGGAAACCTGTGGCGCCCGCACAGCCGGGACGACGCACTGCCGACGCTACTCGAACCCGCCGACGAGCATCCCGCGCGGGAAGTGTCCTGACTGTGACCACCCCGTCCGCCATCGGCGCAGGAAGGGGCTTCGTTCGGCTGGACTCCGCAGCGGGATGCCCACGCGGCGCATGAACCCGCGCACGGTCATGGCCGGCTGCCCGGTGAGCAGCTCGATATGGTTCAGCGCCGCCCCGCAGGACCAGTAGAGGTCTTTGACGAGAGGGGCAGTGAGGTGATCTCAGCGAAATAGATTCGGACAGCCGAGCTTTATCTTCCCAAGCAGGCGTATTCAGGCAGATTCGCGGACGAGCCGGACTGCCCGGAACCCCGGAGCAAGCTTCACGATGCGTGATCGAGCCAGCCCCCGTGAGCAGCCCCGTGCCAAGACTGCCGCGCAGGCTGGAGCGTTGCGGCCTTGCTCAGCACGCTTGATCGCACGAAGCACCGCGCCATGCCCGGAGCCCGGCCTGGGCGGCTGCCATGGCAACCAGGAGGGCGGCTAGCGGGTCCGCCCACCACAGGCCCGCGAGCATGTTGGCTCCCAGGCCGGACAAGACAGCCAGCGACAGGTAGGCGCAGAGCATGTTCTGCGTGCCGCCACTGGTGGTTGCCTACGATCGGAGCTGACGGCCCAGACGCTTCTTCCTTCGCCCGAACAGCGGCATCAGCGCGGCGTCGGCGGCGGCCAGCCCGATCCCGGCCCAGCTCGGTCTGGCCGCGTTGCCGGTCAGCAGGTGGCCGACGGCCCCGGCCACGATGTAGGGGGTTAGCAGGATGAATGAGACAGCCATGACGCGGCGCGCGATCAGTTCGGCATGGCCGGAATCGATGCGTGTGCCAGTGAAGCGCCAGATGATGACCAGGGCGGCGGCGGCTTCGATCGCGCAGTCCAGTCCCCAGCCGACGAGAGCCACCGAGTTCGCCATGAGCCCGGCGGCCATGCCGGCGGCGCCGTCGATGGCCAGCCAGGCGAGGGTAAGCCAGGAGATCAGCTTGACGCCTCGGATCAGCGCGGCCTGGGGGGAAGATTGCGGGTGAGTGCTCAGCACCACACGCTGATCGTATTAAGCGAACTTGATAGCATCAAGAGACTTTGATGATTAGTTTCGATCCCGCCGAGGTGACAGAGTGCCGCCACCTCGCCCAGACCTGGGCACCGGTCCTTCATGCACTGGCAAACCCGGAACGGCTGCTGATCACGCTCTGGCTCGCCGGAACCACCTGCACCGTCCGTGATCTTCAGCACGTGACCGGCCTCAGCCAGTCGCTGGTCTCCTACCACCTGCGCGAGCTTCGCAAGGCCGGGCTCGTCACCTCCACAGCCGCCGGCCGGGCGAACCAGTACCGCCTCTCCAACCCCGACCTCGACAAGCTGGCGCTCCTCATCGGCGGTCTAGCCTAGAAGGCCACGCAGTGATCAGCCCCATGCATGAGACCGTGAGGCCGAAAACCGGGGCGCCCACGGACGTGACTCAGCGAGATTCATGTGATGTAGCCGTGCTCGAAATGGGTGAGGACGAGTGCGGCGCGTGCGATGTCGATTTTGCTGGGGCTGGCGGTGATGTGGTGGAGGGTGCGCCAGCGGCCGGTGAGCAGCGCGAACCCGCGTTCGCCCAGGCAGCGCAGGGAACGCTGGATGGCGTTGCGGGTGCGGTTACTGACGTCAAGCTCGTTGCCGCCGGGTGGCTGCCTGACGGGGATGAGGATGCCCAGCCCGGCGCCGTCGTAGCCGGGATCGGCCAGGGTGGGCAGGTCGGCCGCGGCCGCCTGGTAGAGGGCGGGCAGGGCGTGGATGCGGGCGGCGGTAATGTCGTGCACCGAGCCGGGCTCCGCCGGCGAGACCCACAGCGGGAACCCGGTGGGGGCCATGACGGCCTGGATGTTGCCGCCGTGACAATGAGCCTTGCCCGAATACCACAGGTCGATGACCTCGCCCTTACGCTGACAGCCGACTCCTTGCACCGGTCACAGGCGATGATCTTCCCGTCCAGGATGACATGCGAGAACCCATCATCTTCGGCTCGCTCCAGCGCGTCGCGCAGGTCCGGGGCCTGGTCTGCCAGCACCGCGATGACCTCGTCGAGGTAGCGGTAGGCGGTGACCCGGGCGATGCCATGATCGCGGGCCAGTGCATCGGCACTGGCGCGGTCGCGGAACCACCGCAGGCCCAATACCGCCTGCCAAAAGCAGGTCAGCGCCCGGCTGCCACGCGGTGTGCCGCGCCGACGGCGCTCCGCGAGCAGCAACTTCGCGAGGAACTGCGCCAGTTCCCTGGGCACGTCGAGCGTGGCATTATAGGCGATCACGTGGAGCCTTCCCGTGGAAGTTGATCTTGTGGTGAGACCTCTTCTACAGGGGCTCCACGCCCATCTCAGGGCAGCCCGGCTCGTCCGCGTGGCTGCCCGCATGCACCCTTCTGGGCGGGATAAAGCCCGGCTGTCCGAACCTATTTCGCTGAGATCACCTCAGTGAGCGGGATCGGCTCAGGGAACCGCTCCCATATCGGGCCGCCCGGCGGCACCCGCGGGATGTCGTGCGCGGCGAGAACCGCGGCGATGAGATCGTCCGCATACAGCGCCCTGACCAGCTCGATCCGGTTGGGTACGGGCTGGTCGGCGACACCGCCGGTCCGGACCGGGACGCCGAGCGCATGCGCACTGCGCAACACGGCATGCCTCGACATTCCAGTCAGTTCGCCGACCCTGTCGGCGGTTAGCCCGAGTTGCTCGTACAGGTCACGAAGGGTCTGGTCCGGCACGGTCCGGCGGTCCTCGCGATTCCAGCGTCCACGGCTGCGGGCCCGGATGCCGTACCGGCGAAGCCGGTCCCGGACCGTCCGCTCCGGCAGGCCGGTGACCGAGCCGATTTGACGTGAGCTGAGCCGCCCGGCTTCGTACAGCTCCGATATGAGCTGCGGCAGGCCGGGCGGATCATTACGGCGTACCGGCCGGAGGCGGCCGGCCCCGCGGGGCCGTACTGGCACGCCCGCGCGGCGCAGCAACCTCGTTACGCGCTGCCGGTCGATACCGGAAATACCGGCGATCACGTAAGTGGACAACCCGCGGCACAGGTAAAGGTGGGCGAGCCGGTCCGGCGGCCAGCTATCCGCTGCGGCGGGCTCCCGGCCTCCGTCCGGGCAATACGCGCACGCAGAGGCGGCATCGCACACACCGGGATCCGGGATGTGACCATCGCGCATGAATATGCGGCCTCCTGCCACCTAGGACAGGGACCGTTGGCGATGATCGCGCTTGACGGCGGGCCCCTCCGCCGCACTCGATTTCAGCGTAGGCACGGGCTTGTGGTCAGTAAAGAGCGCAGTGGTGGAAGTGGTGGACCAGGCTGTTTGTGGGATGGTGCGGGGCGATGATGCAATGGGCACGGCGATGAGGCTCGCCTCGCCGCGGATCTACCGCTGATGGCCTCTACCTTCCGGAACCGGTTCTTAGCCAATCGGGGAGGTCCGAGTGGCCAGCGTGAGCGAAGACGAGGTGCTGCTGCTGTGGCGGGCGCTGATGGCGTACCGCTCGGGATCGCGACCCGCTTGCCGGGCGACGGGAAAGCCGCGGCGGAGCCCCTGCCCGCTCCATGACCAGTGCCCGCGCTGGTCGGGACCGGATGACTACCTGGCGATCATGGAAGAGACGCCCGAGCAGACCGAACGCAGGCGAGCTGCGTGGCCCTGTACCAGGCTGGGCGACCTGCTGTCCCCGGAGCTGAGAAGGATCGGGCCCGGGTAGATGGTTAACGGTGCGGTAAAATAGAGCCAGGTGATGAAGCTCGCCTCTAACCGCCACCGTGGCTGATGGCTTCTGCCGCACTACGTGCTGGTGGAGGCGGCCATGAATCCTGAAGCGCGGTTCGGCAGCATCCTGTTCGACCCTCCCCTCGACCGGGGCGAACGTGACGACCCGTCGATGCTCAGCGACCTGAACCTCGACCAGGTCTTCGCCGCGGTGGTGGCCGGCCGGGACGAGCACGACCTGATGCCGTTCTTCCGCGCGCCGCTGCGTGACGTCCGGGCGGTGGAATACCGCCACGAGGTCCAGCGGGACCTGGAGGACGAGGCAGTATCGCAGGCGGTGACCGAGTTCGCCGATGGCATGCGCGAGGGGCGCAAGCACCTGGTCCAGCTGGCCAAGCTCCGCCACAGGTATCAGAAGGAACAGTGGTTCCTAGACGCGACCAGCGTCTATTGCCAGGCCGTGGTCGCCCTGAATGACGCGCTCGCCGTGACCGGACTCCGCTCACGCGGCTTTCTCGCGTTCCGGCAGCACCTCACCGAATACACGGGCTCCCCGGCGTTCGCCAGCCTGGTGGCTGACATCGCCACGATGAAGAGGCTCCTGGACGAGGTCCGTTACTGCGTCAACATCAAGGGAAACCGGGTAAAGGTCACCAGTTACGAAGGCGAGGACAACTACGGCGCGGAGGTGCAGAAGACCTTCGCGAAGTTCGCGGAGAACGAGGTCAAGGATTACCACATCGGATTTCGCAGCTGGCCGGAAATGAATCACGTGGAGGAACACATCCTGGAGCTGGTGGCCCGGCTGTTTCCAGAGGTGTTCCAGGCGCTGGATGAATTCTGCGCCCGTCATGAACGCTATATCGACAAGACGATCCGCACCTTCGACCGGGAGGTCCAGTTCTACGTCGCGTACCGGGACTTCATCGCGCCGATGAAGGCGGCAGGGCTGGAATTCTGCTATCCGGCCGTGTCCGCCGGCTCCAAGAAGCTCACCGTCGGCAAATCGTTTGACCTCGCGCTGGCGGCGAAGCTCATGCCTGACGCCTCCGCGGTTGTGCGCAATGACCTTCACCTCGCCGGCCCGGAACGGATCATCGTGGTGACCGGGCCCAATCACGGCGGCAAGACGACGTTCGCCCGGACGTTCGGCCAGCTGTATTACCTCGCCAGCCTCGGCTTGCCGGTCCCGGCGGCCGAGGCGAGCCTGTTCCTGCCGGACCGGGTCTTCACTCATTTCGAGCGGGAGGAGGATCTGGCCACGCTGCGCGGCAAGTTCGAGGACGAGCTGGTCAGGATCCGCGGCGTGCTGGACGAGGCGACAGGGGACAGCGTGCTGGTCATGAACGAGAGCTTCGCCTCGACCACGCTGCGGGACGCCGCGAGCGTGGGCGAGCGGGTCCTCGGCCAGATGACAGGCCTGGGTCTGCTCGGCGTCTACGTGACGTTCGTCGACGAGCTGGCGTCGCTGAACGAGGCGTGCGTCAGCATGGTGGCCATGGTGGTTCCGGACAACCCGGCGATGAGGACCTACGAGCTCGTCAGGAAACCCGCCGACGGCCTGGCCTACGCGGCGGCGATCGCGGGCAAGTACGGCCTGACCTACCGGCAGCTGAAGGAGCGGCTGGCGTCATGAAGGCCTTCCTGATGTACCCGGACCGGGATTCCTACCTCGGACAGGACCTGCCGCCGAACGAGGCCGACCTGGCCGGCGATCTCGAGCTCGACATCGTCCTGCGGGCGATGGCCGACGGGGACCAGTTCCTGTTCGACGTGGCCAGGCTGGGTCTGCACTCCTGCATCACCGGCCCGGAGGAGATCGTCTACCGGCAGCGCGTCCTGGCCGACTGCATCGTCCAGCCGACCGTGGTCCGCGACCTGTACGACGTCGCGATCGAGGCGGTCACCGCGGAGAAGAAGGTTCTCGGCTGGATCTGGCGGGATTCACCGGAGACGATCGTGCACCGCACCCGGCAGCTGCTGGAGTTCTACCTGGATGCGTTCCGCCAGCTGAGAGGCGTCGCGGACACGCACGCCGCCAGCTTCCGCTCCGAGGGTTGCAAGCGGTTCTTCGCCATGTTGTCCAAGGAACTGGGCGATGAGTACCTCGCCGAGATAGAAGCTCACATCGGCGAGCTGGCGTTCCGGCGCGGCACCCTGCTCAGCGCGGCGCTCGGGAAGGGCAACAAGGGGACCGGCTACCTCGTGCGGCGGCAACCGGAGCAGAACTGGCGGGACCGCATCCCGGGCATGAACAAGAACGGCTACAGCTTCTACGTCGCCGAGCGGGACGAGACCGGATGGCGGACGCTGTCCGACCTGACCAGCCGGGGGCTCAACGGCGCGGCCAACGCGCTGGCCCAGTCCACCGACCACATCAAGGCCTTCTTTCAGATGCTCCGGGCGGAACTTGGCTTCTACCTCGGCTGCCTGAACCTGCGGGACCGGTTGCTGGCCGCGGGCCAGCAAGTGTGCTTTCCGGAGCCGGCCGGCCCGCCGACCCGTGCCGAGGATGCCCGGCTGACGGCTAGGGGCCTGTATGACGCCTCCCTCGCGCTCAGCCTCGACGAGGCCCGGGCGGTCGGGAACGACGTGGACGCGGACGGCAAGCAGGTGATTATGATCACCGGCGCGAACCACGGCGGCAAGTCGACGTTCCTGCGCAGCGTCGGGCTGGCCCAGCTGATGATGCAGGCCGGGATGTTCGTGCCTGCCGAGTCGTTCACGGCCAGCGTGAGCACGGGCGTCTTCACGCACTTCAAGCGGGAGGAGGACGCCACCATGGAGAAGGGGAAGCTGGACGAGGAACTGGACCGGATGAGCACGATCGCGGGCCGGATCTCGGCGGGCGGCCTGCTGCTGTGCAACGAGTCGTTCGCCTCCACGAACGAGCGTGAAGGCTCCGAGATCGCCCGCCAGATCATCCGGGCGCTGACCGAGGCGGGCATCCGGATCGTCTTCGTCACCCACATGTACGACCTGGCCGGACGATACTACGCGGAGCACGACCCGACGGCGCTCTTCCTGCGCGCCGAGCGCAGGGCCGACGGGCAGCGCACCTTCCGGGTGCCGCCGGGCGAACCGCTGCCGACCAGCTACGGCGAGGACCTGTACCAGCAGGTGTTCGGTACCGCGGACACCGAAGCGCGGGTGTGAGGAGGATTCGATGGAGATCGAGGTCGTGATCGAGATCCCGCAGGGGTCACGGAACAAGTACGAAATGGACCATGCCGCCGGCCGGATCCGGCTGGACCGGATGCTATTCACCTCGGCCTGCTACCCGCTGGACTACGGGTTCGTCCCGGACACCCTGGCCGAGGACGGCGACCCGCTCGACGCCCTGGTCATGCTCGACGAGCCCACCTTCCCCGGCTGCCTGGTGCTGGCCCGGCCGGTGGGCGTGTTCTGGATGCACGACGAGCACGGCCCCGACGCCAAGGTTCTCACCGTGCCCGCGCGGGACCCGCGCTACGACGGTATGCGGGATCTGGCCGACGTGCCGGGGCACCTGCGGGCCGAGATCGGCCACTTCTTCGACATCTACAAGGAACTCGAGCCAGGCAAGGGCACCGATGTCCGCGGCTGGCAGGATCGCGCCGCGGCCGAGCAGGTCATCGAGGATGCCTTCAACCGCGCCCGCAGCCCGGCGGCCGGCCAGAACGAGGTGCGTTCCTTTCGGGGTCGGCCGCCAGGCCCGCGTTTCGGCGATGCGCAAGGCTGACGCCTTGCGGGCCGAGGATGTGGCCGCCGCAGCCCTGTTCAAGCCGTCCTTGGGTGGCTGGATCGTGCAGATCTTGCCCGGCGGGATCAGGAAGCGCCCATAAGGGGCGCGATAGCTGACTGGGCACGGTCTCTCCCAATGAGTCCCCCGCCCTGGCGCCTCGGGGCGGGGATGCTCGCTCAGCTCAGCAGCATTCGCCATCGCAGCATGAGCCGTCACATGTGCTGGTACCGCAGCACTCGCACATCACCCTCACCTCCTCCCCTCGATTGCGAGGCCTGGAGGGCACCAGGTCCCTGGCAGCGGGTCAGGGCAGTCGGGTCCCGGCATGGCTGTCACCATGCCGAGCAGCTCGGCCCGCAGTGCCGCCAGCCGTTCGATCTCCTTGCCGATCTCGGCGACGTGGCGCCGCAGAAGGCCCTCGGCGGGTTCGCACGGGCACGCCCCGGTGTCACGGACGGCGAGCAGCTCGCGGATCTCCGCCAGCCGCAGCCCGAGCCGCTGCGCGCCCCGGATGAACAGCAGCCGGTCCACGTCGGCCGGCCCGTACCGGCGATGGTCTCCTTCGGTCCGCTGCGGGACCGGCAGCAGGCCTTCGCGCTCGTAGAACCGGACCGTGTCGGCTCGCACTCCGGTCCGCGAGGCCAGCTGCCCGACGGTCAGCTGGCCGGTGACCTGGCCGACTCTCATACTCCGAACGCTAGACCCTGGACCACACTCCAAGTTCAAGCCCGAAATCCCGGCGAGCAATGCGACCGAAGGCCCCATGCGAAACCAGCGTGACGCTCGCCATCCGCGCCATGTATGGTGACACTGATCACGCGATGAGGCTCGCGTACCGCCGGACCGGGTAAAAACCGGGTGGCTGATGGCCTCTACCTGCAAGGGCGTTCTGGCGTCGCGAAGGCAGGGAGGTCCGCGTGGTCCCCGAGCTGATCCAGGTGCTGCAGAGCCTGGTCGTGCTCACCCTTGCTCCCCTGTATTCCGGCGTGCTTGCCCGCGCCGAGGCCGTGGTCGCGTCCAAGCGCGGGCCGAGCGTGCTTCGTGCTCTCGCTGTCCGGCCTGGACACCGCGAGCCCTTACGGCGGGCTGGGGGCGTCGCGGGCGAGCTGGATCGGGAGCATGGCCGAGCCCGCGCTGATCCTGGTGTTCTTTACCGTGGGCGCGGTGTCGGCGTCGGACAACCCGTACCTGATGAATCACGCGGTCGCCGGGTCTCCCTACGTGGTGGTGCTGCCGACGCACCTGCTCGGGCTGGTCGCCTTCTTCATGATCGTGCTGGTGGAGAACAGCCGGATCCCGATCGACAACCCGGGCGGGACGACCGAGATCTCGATGATCGAGGAGAGCCGGGTGCTGGAGTACTCCGGCCGCGAGTACGCGCTGGTCAAGTGGGGCAGCTGGATGAAGCTGTTCCTGCTGTCCGCGGTGTTCATGAACGTGTTCGTGATCCCCTGGGGGCTCGGTACCGCGGCCAGCCTGCCCGGCGCCCTGCTGGCGATCCCGGTGCTGCTCGGCAAGCTCGCGCTGTGCGGGCTGGCGATCGTGATCATCGACACGTCGTTCGCCAAGCTGCGGTTCTTCCGGATCGCCGAGTTCCTCGGCGCCGCGTTCATGCTGGCGCTGGTCGGCGTGGCCACCTCGTACGTGATCGGAGCGTGAGCGGCATGGAGAACCTGGCCGCGACCAGCGCCGCGGGCGTCCTGCTCGATCTGTCCGGGGTGCTGATCCTGCTGCTGGCCTTCGCCTGCCTGGCCTCGAAGCTGTTCAACCGGTACGTGGTGTACTACGGTGCTCAGTCGGTTGTGCTCTCGTTCGCCGCCGGCACGGCGGCGGTCGCCTTCCACAGCGCCGAGCTGTGGATCCTGGCCGTGCTGACCCTGGCGATCAAGGGCATCGCGATCCCGCTAGCGGCGCGGCGGCTGCTGGTGACCCGGCTGGCGCTCAAACGCGACGCCGCCATGTCGACCGGGCTGTCCACGTCGCTGATCGCCGGCGGGGCGCTGACCGCGTTCGCCTACCTGGTGACCCGCCCGGCGCTGCTGCCGCACGGCACGGTGGCCTCAGCCGTGGTGCCGCTGTCTACCGCGGTGATCCTGCTCGGGGCTCTGGCCATGGTGGTGCGGCGGCACACGGTCGCGCAGCTGATCGGCTGGCTCATCGTGGAGAACGGCGTCTTCCTCGGCGCGATCACCCTGGTCGCGACGTTCCCGTTCATCGTCGAGGCCGGGATCTTCCTGGACATCGTGGCGGGGGTGCTGATCATGGTGGTCTTCGTGTCCGGGCTCACCCGCCAGCTCGCCGAGGC
>WNFY01012744.1_pt1 | contig 13808 bp, 10 predicted proteins | sample 5400091 | NCBI WGS metagenome assembly WNFY01 (sample SAMN13153364, study PRJNA577476) | soil metagenome | isolation source: 60 cm soil or saprolite under grassland replicate 1 | place: USA:California | collected 2016-06-15 | reverse complement strand
TTATCAGACGATCAAAGATATGCTGCTCGATTTGCAGAGTCTAAAGCAGCAGTTGGAATTCGAGAGAAAGCTCCAACGCTCCCCCAAAAAATCTCAGAGTCCGGCGGTCACGGGAGAGCAGGCAGAAGCGCAAACAGTTAGACAATCAGCGGCGCGCCCGACTGTCGGCGAGAGAGGTCCGACGAGCGCGATTAAGCTGAATCAGCGAAGCGTTGTCATCGCCGTCGCCGCGTTATTAATCATCGCCGCGGGAGTCGGTTCGTACTTCTATTTTATGCATGCAGGCAGTGGTGCGATCAACTCCATCGCCGTGCTGCCGTTTGTCAACGCTAGCGGCAACAGCGAGGTTGAATATTTATCCGATGGCTTGACCGAATCGCTTATCACCAGTCTCTCGCAACTGCCCAAGCTTTCGGTCAAAGCGCACAGCTCAGTATTTCGGTACAAAGGCAAGGAAGTTGCACCGCAGCAAGTGGGCAAAGAACTTAACGTGCAAGCGATTTTGAATGGGCGGGTGGTACAACGCGGCAATGATTTGACGCTGCATATAGAGTTGGTTGATGTGAATACGGAAACGGCTTTGTGGAGCGGGGACTTCAATCGCTCAATGACAAACCTTGTTTCGTTGCCAGGCGAAATTGCGCGTGAGGTTTCAAGTAAGCTGCGACTGAAATTGTCGGGCACGGACGAGCAGAAGCTGGCAAAGAACTACACGCAGAATGCCGAAGCGTATCAGGCTTACTTAAAGGGCCGTTTTTACTCGGCCAAATCGACCGAGAGCGGATTAAAGAAGGGTATTGAATATTTTAATCAGGCGATTGCAATAGATCCAAATTACGCGTTGGCCTGGGCCGGTTTGGCTAACGGTTACTGGGAAGACAGTGATATCCACGTCGCGCCCGATGATGTGATTCCTAACGCGAGAAAGGCCGCTATGAAGGCGATAGCGATAGATGACACGCTCGCCGAAGCCCACTCATCCCTGGCCATTGCGCTCACGGCTTACGATTGGGACTGGCCCAACGCGGAAATTGAATTCAGGCGAGCGATTGAACTCAACCCCGATTACCCTACGGCACATGCTTACTACGGTTGGTATTTGTCGTTGATGGGGCGGACCGAGGAAGCCATCACAGAATCGAAGCGAGCCATTGAGCTTGATCCGCTCTCTACCGAGTACAACTATCAACTTGGCCTCGCGCTTTACAGGGGGCGCAGACCCGATGAAGCTGTTGCACAATTTCGAAAGACGCTGGAGCAGGATCCTAACAGCTGGATAACGCGGACCAACCTTGGTTGGGCGCTAATCAGTCAGGGCAGGTTCACCGAGGCCATCACTGAGGTGCATCGGGCGAGGCAAATAGATGATAACCACTATGTCCTCGCAGCGCTCGGACAGGCTTACGCATTGTCCGGAAACAGAAGCGAGGCGCTTAAGGCGATAGAGCAAATGAAGGAATGGTCAGAGCAGCGTTACGTCTCGCCCCATAGCGTCGCGCTTATATACGTCGGCCTTGGGGAGAAAGACCTGGCCTTCGAGTGGTTAGACAAGGCTATTAAGGTGCGTAGTGAACATATGGGTTGGCTGAAAGTTGATCCAAGAGTAGATCCTCTGCGCTCCGATCCGCGCTTCGCCGACCTCTTACGCCGCGTCGGACTGCCCCAGTGAACAGTGTGAGAAAAATCGAATGCTTCTTCCCTTCCTGTGGACTCGACTGGACCGCTTGTAAACTATTGAAATTATTGGTGGAGCCGAGGGGGATCGAACCCCTGACCTCATGACTGCCAGTCATGCGCTCTCCCAGCTGAGCTACGGCCCCAATTGATGAAGGAACTATCAAGAGCGAATGAGAAGAGTAGCTTAGCGTGGAAAAGCGCGTCAAGCGTACCGCTTTTTTTGGTGGTCTCTGAATTTGCTCCGCAGCCCAACCTCAACAGACATTCATCATTCAAATCAACACAACCTCGGCAACCTCACAGGTCGGGAAGGTGTTGGTTTGAATGCGATGTGGATGCTGAGCTTGACTACCGCGCTGACCTGGATCGCGATCTTCTGCGAATACCAAAAAATGCGAGGGCCACTCCGACAACGAGCAAAAAAGTTCCCCCAATAACCCGACCGTAGTTGGGAACTTCGCTAATCTCCGTATTGGTGATTACCAGGGTCGAGCTTGGCTCCAAATAGAGCGCACGATAGGCAATTACGCCTCCGATTGTCGCCAGAAGAATGCCCAGGATCATTAAGATAGTTCTCAAAACCGGACCTCTGTGAATTTAGAATTTGGTGCTTTGTTACTTACTGCTTTGTGCTTTGTTTCTTTAAGGGGGGCCTCAAAATGTCTGCTCAATAATATCAAGAAGAACAAAGTACCAAGTACAAAATACGAAGCACCAAGTTCTCTATTTATCTACTTGCCTTTAAAGACTGGTTTACGTTTTTCAAGAAACGCGCTGACACCCTCATTCTTGTCTTCAGTGGAGAAGCACAGGGCAAACAGATCCACTTCACGACGCAATCCTTCATCAAGATTTGAGCGAGAAGCAATCTTCACCGCCTCCTTGGCGAGCGACAGCGCAATTGGACTTTTGTCCGCAATGCGATTCGCAATCTCCAAAGTCTTCGCCTGAAGCTGATCAGCAGGCACTACATGATTTACCAGCCCGATCGCAAAGGCCGTTTTCGCATCGATGATTTCGCCGGTAAGAATCATCTCCATCGCTTTTCCTTCTCCCACCAGCCGCGTCAAACGTTGTGTACCACCACCACCGGGAATGATGCCCAGGTTAATCTCCGGTTGGCCGAATGAGGCAGTCTCGCTCGCAATGCGGATGTCGCACGCCAACGCCAGTTCACAGCCACCGCCCAGGCAATAACCATTAATCATCGCAATAACCGGTTTGGAAAACCTATCGATAGCGGTAAACAAGTTGCGGCCCATCATTACCTCGCGCTGCGTCATTGCCGTACGACCCGAAAACTCCGCAATATCAGCTCCGGCTATAAATGCTTTGTCGCCAGCGCCTGTAAACACAACTACACCCACAGAGTCATCACTGCGTAGCTCTTCGAGCAAGGCGGCGCCTCCTTCGCGGGTTTTGATGTTCAGCGCATTTCTCTTGTCGGGACGATTGATGGTGATGATCGCAACGCGACCCACGTGCTCGAGCAGAAGTGTCTCGTAAGCCTGCGGCATTTTTACTCCGTATTTGATCTATTATTGAAGAGAAGGAGATCCTAAAGCTGGTGCTTGAATTCGTCAACGCAACAGCCCAAACGGGGAGAGTTCGGTCGACTCACTCGGAAGCAGATGAGCCAGGGTCGGTCGTTGTGGGCTGGTCGTCAGCAACCCACGACACGAAAAGCCGTAGCCAGTTTTCCGTGGGTTCGGCAATCTGCACTCCCACTCTAGCGGTACCGTAGATCGCAGGCGCCACCCGAACCACCAGAGCCGTGACTTCAATTGGAGCTCCATCAGGACGGTGCGCTCGCAAATATAGCCGTTCACCACGGGTCACCTTTTGGTTTAAATGAAAAAGGGCGCCGGATGTTGAGATGTCGTCCGTCTCGGTCGGTTCGCTCCAGGCCGAGCCGTCTTCTGCGCGGCCCGAAATCACTATTGGGAGACGCAATGACATGCGTAGTGCGAATCGTCTCTCTTCATTGTTGTAGGGCGTACTCATAGTAGGCACCACAGTAGCGTGGATACTTCAAGATGAATGCGCACTGCGCACATCTTTATCGTTTTGCCAATCGTAGAAACCTTCGCCGGTCTTCTTTCCTAATTTGCCTTCATTCACCATCCGTCGCAAGACCTCAGGAGGACGAAACGTTTCTGATCCGAGCTCTCGATGGAGATATTCGGCAATGTTCAGGCGCACGTCTAAACCAACCAGATCCGTTAACTTCAGAGGACCCACGGGATGGTTGTAGCCCAACTCCATCGCCGTGTCGATGTCTCGCGCGCTGGCCACACCCTGTTCGAACATCCGCATCGCCTCCAAACCAAGGGCAACACCCAGGCGGCTGGAGGCAAAGCCCGGAACGTCTTTCACTATTATGGGTTCCTTGCGCATTCTTTTGCCAACTGCGGAGACGGCCCGTACGGTGTCATTCCCGGTCTTGTCCCCCACAACTATTTCAACCAGCCGCATTATGTGCACGGGATTGAAAAAGTGCATACCAATAACGTTCTCGGGTCTTAGTGAAGCTTTCGCGATCTCCGTTATTGAAAGTGACGAGGTATTGCTGGCAAAAGTGAACGGCCTATCAGAAAGTGACTCAAACCGGCGAAGTATTTCTTGCTTGAGTTCCAACTTCTCCGGCACGGCCTCGATGACAAGATCCGCTGCGGCCGTCTGCGCCAGGTCGGTAGTACCATATATCTGTTGGAGAGTGCGATCGCAATCTTCTTCGGTTAGCTTGCCAAGCTGAATGCCTTTGGCAAGGTTCTTTTCAATGGAGCTTATTCCGCGAGCAAGCGATTCTCGATCCAGATCGAAAAGTATCACCTGGAAGGCAGATGCGCCGGCAACCTGGGCGATGCCGTGACCCATTGTGCCCGCGCCGATCACCGCAATTGTTTCAATAGTTTGACCGCTTGGTCGTTTCAACGGTACCACTGCTCCTGAGAACTAGGCTTCGGGCGTCAGTGCTACTCGCAAGCCAAAAGGTTCGACTACCGTAATATCAGTAGTTATACTATACGCTTAACCGAAAAGGCTATACTCTCGTGCTTTCAGCGCCAATTATTTCGGCAAGATTAGCGACTACATCTTGTGTGGAGGAGGAACCGACCAAAGCAAATGGCCAAGCAAATGCTCAAGAGGGACGTTGTCATCATTGGTTCGGGCCCGGCGGGCCTGACTGCCGCAATTTATTCAGCGCGCGCCAATCTTAAGCCATTACTGATCGATGCTCCGGGTGATGCGGAAAAGCAGACCGCACCCGGTGGTCAATTGATGATCACGACCGATGTTGAGAATTATCCCGGATTCGCTGAAGGCATCCAGGGACCCGAGTTGATGGCCGAGTTTCGCAAGCAAGCGGAGCGTTTTGGCACGGAGTTCCTTGAAACATGGATCAACGAAGTCGATCTCGACGAGCGCCCTTTCACTTTATACACTGATGAGCACACTATTGAGACAGAGACCTTAATCATCGCCTCGGGAGCCTCGGCAAAGTGGCTTGGGATTCCCGGCGAGGCAAAAGTCCCGGCCGGATTCGGCGGTAATGGCGTGTCAGCGTGTGCCACATGTGATGGCCCGCTGCCTCACTTCCGGAATAAGACAATCGTGGTCGTAGGCGGTGGAGACACTGCAATGGAGGAGGCGACGTTTCTGACTCGCTACGCGGGAGAAGTGTTCGTAGTTCACCGTCGCGACAAACTGCGGGCGTCAAAAATTATGCAGGAGAAGGCTTTCTGCAACGAGAAGATCAATTTTGTGTGGAACACTGCAGTTGAAGAGATTCTCGGAACACCGGAGGAAGGCGTAACCGGCGTCAAACTTCACAACCTTCAAACCGGAGAGCAGTGGATCTTTCCCTGCGCCGGAGTGTTCATAGCGATTGGCCATAGACCAAATACGGACTTATTTAAGGGGCAACTGGATATGGACGAGATTGGTTACCTAAAGACTTCTGGCCACTCCACAGCGACAAACATTCCAGGCGTTTTCGCTTGCGGAGACGTGCAGGACTCGGTGTACCGCCAGGCCGTCACCGCGGCTGGTACCGGCTGCATGTCGGCAATCGATGCCGAACGATTCCTCGATCACTTGCCTGTCTCAATGCCCTCGGGCGAAGAAATCACCATTGAGGGCGAACACATAACTCCAGACCATCAGGCGATCATTACCGCAGATGGCCATATGGTCCCCAACATTCCGGAAGTCTTGGCGCAAGAAGACTAGAGAGCGATTGTCGATACACTCAACCGATTACAACAGAACGATGGAATCATCCTGATCGCGGCGCGACGGGGAAACCGCCCGGGATGGCGGTTGCTCTAACGGAAAACCTTCATTGAGCGGGCACGGTGCAACAGCAATCGGCCTCGTTCGGTGAGCGCGTATTCTATGTGCGGGGGGTTGCCGCCGAAGTCAGTGCGCTCGAGCAGTCGATCCTTCTCCATGTCGCGCAAACGACCAACGAGCGTGCGGCTGCTAATGGGAAAGAGCGTGGAAAGCAGTTCCATCGTCCGTTTTGGTCCAGAGACTAATTCCCTGACGACGAGCATCGTCCACCTGTCACCAAGCATCTGCAGCGCTCCGGTTATCGGACAACCATCGAGTTCGCGTCGTTTCATCGATCTTTCTGTCTGGAGTCTCAGAGCCCCCGGGTTCTGCTCCTATGTCTGCCGTCTGGCTAGGGTCTTAGATTGATATTGTACGTTTTTATCTTCGAGTTGAGAGTCGTAGCGTTCATCCCTAAAAGTCGCGCGGCCCGCGACTGGTGACCGCTGGTTTGCTCGAGCGCCCGTCTAATCAAGTCTATCTCGAACCTGCGCACTTCCTCGTAGAAGTTAATACCCCGGCCAATATCCTGAACGGCCGCATTGCTGGCGCCATTATGCGAACTGGCGACGACTGATTGTGGGTCGCTTATTTCAGCACGTAAACACTCCTGCGTGATTTCGTCGCCGGGGGCGATGACTACGGCGCGCTCAACCGTGTTCTCCAATTCCCGCACATTACCTGGCCACGAATAGGATTCAAGCAAGGCGAGTACTTCGGGAGCCAGCTGTTCTGACACGCGCCGCGCATTCTCTTCGCTTCCTTAAGATCGATATGCGTTGCGGCAATGATACGCACATCGACACGGCGCGGAGTGGTGTCGCCAAGTGGAGTGAACTCTCGTTCCTGGATTACGCGAAGGAGTCGCACTTGGGTTTCGGGCGGTATATCGCCGATTTCATCCAGGAAGATCGAGCCGCCATCGGCCACTTCGAAGAGTCCCTTCTTCGCCGCTATGGCGCCAGTGAAAGCGCCGCGCGTGTGGCCAAATAATTCGGATTCCAGCAATTCGGAAGGAATATTTGAGCTGTTGACAGTGACAAACGGCCTGCCCGCACGCGTGCTTGCTTCATGAATAGCTTTCGCGATCAACTCTTTGCCAGTCCCGCTCTCGCCGGTAATCAATACGGTGGAGCGAGCCGGCGCTACCTGCTCAACCAGCCTGAACACTTCCTGCATGATGTCAGACCGGCCCACGATCTCGCCTCGATCGACGGCCTTGCTCATCGCCCGGCGCAGGGTGCGGCGTTCTTCCTCTTTTCGTCTGCGCTTGATGCCGGCGGCGATTGTTGCAGTGATCTGGTCGTTCTGAAATGGCTTTCTAATGCAACCAAACGCACCGCGCTCCCACGCGGCGATCGCAGTATCAAAGGTGGCGTAGGCGGTTATCATCACAATTGCTGCCTCGGAGTCCATCTTCAGGAATTCCTCCAAAGCCCGCAGCCCGCCTATACCGGGCATGGAAACGTCCAGCAACACTACGTCGAAAGCCCGGCGTCCATAGGCTTCCAGGCCTTCTTCCCCGGTTTTAGCAAGATCAACGCGATACCCTTCGGCAGTGAGCAGAGTTTCCAAAACTTCTCGCATGATCTCTTCATCGTCGACGACGAGAACAGAACCCTTTTTTGAGCTGCGTTTTTCGGTCTTCATTGCGGAATGGGTCGCGGTCGCTGCAGTACTTCTGAAACAGGCTAGTTTAGCGAGTTCAAGACATAAAACAAAAGGCCTGGCAAACAGCAGGCCTCGAGCACGCTCACAATGGCACTTAATTCCTAGTCGCCAACCGCCTGCAAGCGGGCGCGCGAACGGGCTGTTGGTAAGGTAATACGAAAACTCGTCCCGTGTCCGGGTGTGCTTTCGACGCTTATATGACCCGCGTGTTCCTGAACAATTCCATAGGAGACTGCGAGACCGAGTCCCGTTCCCCGACCGACGCCCTTCGTTGTGTAGAAGGGATCGTAAATCTTTGCCACATTTTCAGCCGCAATGCCAATACCAGTATCGGCAATCTCGACTGTCAAGGAGCCCTCTTCAGAGCTGTTTGTGGAAATGGTAATGCGCCCTCCATCGGGGATCGCATCGCGAGCGTTGAGCACCAGGTTGGTGAAGACCTGCTGCAGCTTGCCGCTATTGCCATAGACCCGGGGAGAATCCATGTCGTAATAGCGCAGAATTTCTATCTGGTTTTGACGCAGTTGTGGCTCGAGCAATTGCAGGGTGTCGTCCAACACCCTAGCGATGTCTATTTCCAAAAACTCAGTGGCGCTGCCAGTACGCGAAAAGTTGAGCAAATTATTTACTATGTTGGTTGCCCGTTCCGCCTGCTTGCGGACCTTCAGTAACAGTGAATGCTTAGGATCACTTTCAGCCAACATTCCCAGGAGCATCTGCGTGTAAGAAGAAACGCCTGTCAGCGGTGTGTTTACCTCGTGGGCCACGCCGGCTGCGAGGAGTCCGATGGAAGAAAGTTTTTCGCGCTGTTGCAGTTGCTCTTCCAGACTGATTCGCGCCGTAACATCTTCGAGTACAACCAGAGCTCCGGTCTGACCCTGCGCATCCTGCAAGGGGGCGAGCGCGATGTTCAGAACCAGAGAGCGATTAGCCCGCGTGGCGGTGTGCAGTTTGTAGATATTGCGAATCTCTTTCAGGCGCCATCCATCTGCACCCAGGACTTGCCAAAGCGTATCGGCAAAGTCTTCGGAAAACAGTTCCTCGACGCGCCTGCCTATGGCGGCGTCGCGCCGTAGATCGAGAATATGCTCGAGCGCCGAATTGAGACGGGTTACACGACCATCGAGATCGACTGCCAGCAATCCCACATTGATCGACTCGATAATCGACTCATTGAATTCTTTAAGGAGCTTCAATTCGCCGGCTCGCTCTTGTTGATCCTGATAGAGCAAACTATTTTCAATTGCGACCGCGACATAGCCTGAAACAGTACGCAGAATCTCCACGTCTTCCGAAGAGAGAAGAGCGCCGTCAACCGAACGTCCTAAGCCTATAACTGCGACCATTCGTCCTCGCACAACGCAAGGAACGTAGTAGTGGAGCACGTGTCTCACGGCCCCGAGCATCTCAGACGTAAGATCCAGATCGTCAGCGCGCACTACTCCGGTCTCAGCGGAACGGACGCGAATCATATCGCGAAAATCAGGAGGTACGATTACTTCAGATGAAAGGCCGGAAGATCGGGCGACCTCATAACCGGAGGGCGACTGCTTGCTTTCGACGAAGATTGCTACTCGTCCGACGTTCATCACCTCTTGCAAGCGGCTCACCAATGCGTCAAGCAGCGGATCGAGGGCAGTCGTAGCCGAAAGTGTGCGGCCAAAATCCAGCAGGCTATTACGCAAATCATAGCGCTCGCCATAGAACAACCGATCGACTTGCTCCTGGAGAAAGTTTTTGACGGGCGCAGCTACCATGACGATGCCCGCCATAGCCAAGACCGCAACGACCACGCGAAGCGTAATCTCTCCTGAAGTGAAACCATCATCTGAGCCGTAGGCGTAAAGGCCTCCGGTATAGACCACAACGCCGATCAAGAGCGCGATAGCGAGTGTGGTAAAGGCGTAGACGAATACCCGCCGCACCACCAACTCCACGTCCATCAAGCGATAGCGGATTACAGAATAACCAAAGGCCATCGGAATCAGGATCAGTGGTAAAACAGCAGCATCGGTCAGCCAGCGATCGGCTTGAGCCCCAAAGAGATATCCGACGCCGTAAAGGAAAGTGAAAGGAGTTATTGCTAACAGCGAACCCCAAACCACCCACTTCATCTGTTGACGGACAACGGCGTTTCTGGCGGTAACCAACGTCCTGACTAGTAAGACTGCACTCGCAATTAGCGCGATGGTAAAGTGGAAGAAGCTTAAACGATAGAAGAGTCCGACAAAGTTTTCGGAGACACGGGGTATCATCCGCAGCGCCGGGATTGCATGCGTCAACACATCGCGAAGAAAGACAAAAGCTGCCAGACTCAGCAACAGCATGGCCGGCACGTAGAACGAAATAACGCGCCAGCGTTTTGCCGCGAACAGTTGTTGCTTCGATGGGTAGAGCGCGCAGAAGTGTAGAAACAGGGGCGCGAAAAGAATGAAGGCCGCGTTCCGTAAGAATGCTATTGCTAAATCTAGATCTCGATAGCTGCCGACTGGTGTGTAGAAGTGAAAAACAAACGCCGCCAGACAAAGCGTTGCGAAGTGTAAGGCAAAAGGCGCTCGGCCTCCCTGTTTAAAGAGTACGAAGAATCCCACAAAGAGGTAAACGAGGCCTATGAGATTTATGTAGAGCACTCGCGGCGTCCACTTGTGCACCGCATCGAGTCTATCGAGATCAGCATAATAGTAGCGCGTCTCCGGAGGATACGAAGGTCGCTCCATGAAATAGTGGATCTGTCCGCCGACGCGCGCCTGGTCAAGATACATTTGCACATCACGCGCGTGGCCTACCTCCTCATACTTGCTGTCATCGAGACTGATCGCCACTAAGCGGTCGCCGGGTAACAGCCAGGCCCGTTCAGCCGAGGAGCTTCGCTCCAGTGTTTCGGCTATAACCCCCTGCCTGGTATCAGTCCACCTGACGCCGTCCCACGCCGGCGTTTCGTGCCTGGCGCGCTGTCTGAAGTTAAGGATACCGGCACTAACAAGCAGTGCCGCCCCAATCAGCAGCAACCAGGTTCTTGTTGTAAGTACTGATCCCTTCACAGCTCCTCAATTCGCATCAATTGGCCCTGAACCGCCTCGATCCTGACTAAATAAGCAAGGTATGTTCCCCATTTGGATTTGGCTTCTCTATTCTACGAACATGGGGCTTGGATCAAATAGAGATCAGGGGAAACCCTGAATTGAACTGGTCCCAACCCAGGCAATTTCGCGACGGAAGTGGCTAAGAACCATCCAACTTTTCGGAATTGTCCGAGAATTTGGACAAGCGAGCCCGGCAATGAGGCAGAAGGAGCAACAGCGGAATAGGGACTCGGACATGCTTCGGTTGTTGCTCGGTTCGACGTCACTGGCTCCTAAAACCTGAGCGAGATGCCGCCACGAACAGACCGACGATTGTTGCCCACCAGCGTAAGGACCTCCCCGTTTTCCGTACTTGGCTGAACATCAAGCAAATTACGAACATCAATCACGGCTTCGGCGCGAACCGGCAAGCCAAAGGTTGGCAGCTCCTGAGTCACTTGAATACTCAACGAGGGATCGTAAACGCCTAACCGGCCGGCAAAAGGATCGATAGCAAAAACCGTTGCCTGTGGGGAGAACCGCAAAACTGTTCGAACGTGAGTGCCGGTACGAAATCCCGCGCCTAACTGGAAGGCTGCGGTTTGGAACAGCCCGCTCCTGAACATGTCGGACGGGCTTGAGAAACCCGAGGCCGATAGACGCTGTCCACGCCCAAAGGAATAACCCGCTGACGCCGTCCACACCCGATTCAAACGCCGCGTGTAAACGAGACGCATTCCTCTCGACGAGCCCTCTTGATTGGCTACGGTGATAAAGTCCTCGCCGGCCTTGCCTGAGAATGCAGTTGACGGTGTGCTCAGCAGCCCGACCCCGCGCCCGCTGGTAGTGTCAAAGAATGCCGTCGCTTCGAAATTCGAGTTGTTGTCGAGAACTCTTTCAACTCCGAATTCAAGCCGGTGGCTCCGTTCCATTACGGCGCGCCCATCCACAAACGCAACTGGGTTGTTGGCTTGCCCACGGAAGACAACTTCGCCATTTTCAAATCCCGCGACACTCTGGATACCGTCTTCGTCGCCACCCGATGCAAAGGCTGCCTTTACGCGTGTTCGCGCGTTAGCATCGTATTGAAGTCCGATGCGAGGTGTAAGGGCATGGGCACCACCCCGGCCAATAAAGCGCGAGTAGTCGAGACCCATCACGATCACAATTCCATCGCGCACAATCCACTCATCGATAGCTCGAAGCGATACCTGTCCTAAGACGTCAGACGTTGCATTGGTTGTCCAGATTGGAGTTGCGAATCGTGCGCCGGCGGCGGTAAGACCCACGTTATGCCGACTACCCACGCGTAGCCGGCTGGAGGCTTCAAAACGCTTGGGCGCGCCTGCGCCAACTCCTGTTTGTCCCGAAAAAATGAGCTCCACCCGCTCGGAGACCGGACTAGAGACTGCAAAGTTCAACCCGGCATACGCCGGACCATAAGCGCTGCTTGCAAAATAGCTCTCGAGGACGCCACTGGTTTGTGCCTTGTGATTTGTGGGGGAGGATAGGTCCTGGTTTTCGGGGGCGGCCGACTCGTTGTCGACATTCTCCGTGTCGACATTCTCCGCCTCTTCTACTGCGGCAACAGTGGCATCATCGCCCTCCTGCGCCTGAAAAATTGAACGCCGAGTTTGGGCTGAGCGCAGTGTCCACTTAACATCGTCGCGGTCTTTTCGGCGTTCTGGCAGCGTTCTGCCGTATCCGATAGGCTCCAGATTGAAGCGATAGACCAACTCCTGCGAGGCGCGCACCTCGAATGAAGAAAAAACAACCTCACTAAATCCTTTAGCAATTGCCCTGAGGACATAACGACCCGGTGATACCTTGGCTATGAAATTTCCCTGGGGATCAGTTTTGGTCTCTTTCAGGATCTGCCTGGCACCTTCCTTTAGTAAAGAAACAAGGGCTCCGGGGAGTGGATTTCCTTTGTTATCCTTTACCGAGCCCGTTATCGTAGCCATTGCTGTCTTATTTGGCGTTGAGGCCCGCGACTCAATCGCAAATAGAGCCGCCAATGCGACTAAAGACAAACCAAGACCTAATGCTCTTCTCATGACGAAAAGACCTCCAGGCACAAACTTCCCGTCGGAAGTGATTGAAGCTGGGGAGCTCAGTTTTATGTTTCGGCTAGACTTGCGCAAGTATCTCCTACAATTGATCGCCGCATCCACAATTGATCGCCGCATCCATTGCGACATGGCCGAACTGGTTCAGGCGAGGAGACTTACCGGAACCACTGGACAAGGCTTCCATTGTCTGTCACCCGGGAATCCCTGTCAAGCAAGTGGTTCCTTTCCCGGACCGCCTTTGCAGCCCCTTTTCGAAGCGTGCTAGGATGCCTCTTCCCTCAACAATCGCAGGACAAATCCAGGCGTTTTGGTTCAAAACACATGATAGACGAAGTGCAATCAACAAGACTTCCCAACGGGATGGTGATTCTGTCAGAACATATGCCCGGACTCAGATCTGTAACAGCCGGCATCTGGGTACGCCGGGGATCACGTCACGAGACGCCCGCGCTTAACGGAATCTGTCACTTCATCGAACATTCCGTATTCAAGGGAACCAGACGACGCACTGCTCGGGATATTGCCATTGAGAGTGATCAACTAGGCGGTCATCTCGACGCCTACACGACTCATGAGATGACTGGGTTTACCACAAAGGTTGCGGACACATCGCTGCCGGAGGCCATCGATCTTCTGTCAGATATTGTTGCTCACCCCAGATTCGACCAGGAGGATCTGGAACGTGAGCAGATGGTCATCCTCGAAGAGATGAAGATGGTCGAGGATACTCCAGACGAACTATTGGGCGAATTGTTCAACGCGGCCTATTTCCCCAACCACTCCCTGGGGCGTCCAATAGAGGGCACGCCGGAAACGGTGCCTACCTTCGATCACAGAACCACGGTCGCGTTTCACGCACGTGAGTTTGCCTACGAAAACCTGGTGGTGGCGGCAGCAGGCAATGTCGAACACGCACGTCTGGTGGAATTAGTTGGCACAGCTTTTTACGGTTGCGAAGGACGTGTGCGCACGCGGGAACACTCGATAGCTG
>WNFY01003929.1_pt1 | contig 13814 bp, 12 predicted proteins | sample 5400091 | NCBI WGS metagenome assembly WNFY01 (sample SAMN13153364, study PRJNA577476) | soil metagenome | isolation source: 60 cm soil or saprolite under grassland replicate 1 | place: USA:California | collected 2016-06-15 | reverse complement strand
TCGGGACGTTCGGATTTGATTTCGTCAGCCCAATTCGCAACTGCCGCTAGATCATCATCGCCCAGCAACCTCCGAACCTGCAGCTTGGCGGCGGGACTCAAGTGCGAGCGCGCGATGTCAGCGATGATCCTGTGGCCTTCCGGTCCCCAGGCAAGTGATCGCGGTACTAGGACGGTTAGTAGGACAAAAATGGCGGCTAAGTTTCGCATCAACGAGATGTTATCAGTTGAACTCGCAGCACCAAACTAACCAACAACTCGCTTGGCTGCAATCACATCGGCGCGTGCTACTCTCAAATTGCTCTGGTCGTAGTTGCCTCCGCAATGGTGGCAGCAAAAGAAAATTTCCGGCGGCTTCTGCGTACGGTTGAAACCCTCTCCGATCTCGGACCCGAGATAACGGCGGAGCGGGAGTTCGCGCAAACCGCGCAGACCATGCTCTCCGCGCTGATGCACGCTGCTGGCGCGCGAGAAGCCGTCTTATTTGTCCTCATCGAAAAGCCGGCCATGCTCAGCTCGGTCGCCGCGCAGGGATTCGCGTTGATTCCCGATCCCTCGGTCATTCCTCTTTTGCCACGGCACGTTCATGCCCTCAGTTCCACGCAGGGAGCAGTGTTGCTGGCAAAATCCTCATACGACACATTTCTGAGCGCGAACGGAAATGTCGCTCCGGAGTTGTTTCGTTGCGTGGCCCCGCTGCGGGTTGGTGGAAAGTTGGTTGGAGCAGTCGCGCTCGGACGGCGAGACGGCGAATCCGTTTACGACGAAGAGGAACTGCAATCGCTAGACCTGCTATGCCACTACGTAGCGCTGGCTGTACAAAATCACGCGCTCACGCAGACGCTGGCGCAACGCGTCGCCGAAAACCTGCGCCTCATGGCATCCTTGCACGGGTTCTACGACAACGCTCTTGAGGCTTTCGCCGCCGCGATTGACGTCAAGCACGTGAACATTCACGGACACTCGTTGCGAGTTGGCCGATATGCAGCCGCGATTGGCGACGCCATGGGCATGGAATCGAACGAAGTCGCGGCACTGCGCTCAGCAGGATACCTGCACGACATCGGCAAAGTTGCCGTGGATAAACGGCTCTTCGGTAAACCCAGCATGCTGGATCCGGAAGAGTTCCGGGAGATGGCCGATCACACGACGGTTGGGCACCAGATCGTGACCGGTGTGCAGTTTCCCTGGCCTCGCGTTCCTGAGATTGTGCGCTGGCACCACGAGCGTGCTGATGGTTCCGGATATCCCGATGGCTTGCTCAACGAAGACGTGCCGATGCAGGTTCGGATCATCGGATTGGCTGATACTTTCGAGGCCATGACGAGTCCGCGACCGTATCGCGATCAAATCTCACTTGGATCAACTCTGACTGAGATTGTGCGAATCACTCCGCAGAAGTTTGACCCCGCGGCAGTTCAAGCGCTGCTGGTCCAGCTGCGGCGAGATGCGGTCGGCAGTAATCGCGCGGCCTTCCTCGAAGGCTCGGCGGGACATCTGGCCGCGCCGGACATAGATCACCTGGCCGCGACCCTGCAGCACAAGATCTCAAACGGAAGAGTGTATCTGACGTAGGTGGCATCAGACATCAACCTTGCTGGGAAAACGGTGCCGCAGGGGCCCCGACAAACGCTTGATCCACCTTCTGCGAAATGAACTCGAGCGGCGAGAATCCACGCTGCCGTGCCAGCCAAAACACAGCGAGCAGTAATGCAACCGTGATCACAACATTGGGCCACGCATTCAGCGCCCATTGCCCTCGCCATGTCAGTTGCAGCGATGAAGAGAACGGTTTCAGGTGCGGAATGGGCCATTGCTCACCATCAGGACCGCGCGAGCCGAGGATGTCCTCGAACCGATGTATGTGAAAGCTCAACGGAGCAAGAATGCCGGTCACCCATTTGCGCATCGCGAGGAGGAACGATATGGCGCCTACGACTAGCGCAAACGTAAGTGTATGTAGGGAGTGATGGTAAAGGGAAAACCAGAGCAGAGGGTGAGATGAGTTGCGCGTAAGCAGCTCAGGAATAATACCCAAGCCGTCGAGATCCGGGGCAACCGAGGCGAGCGTAACCAACATTCGTCCGCGCTTGTCCAGTGACGCGCAGTTCGAGAAAACCCATCCTGTCAGGAAATGTGTGACTGGACTCACGTTGATGTTTGAACGATCACACTTCTACCATCACGTCGCCGTTCTCAATTTTGATCGGATAGACGGCGAGTTTCGTCTTCGGGTCATCTTCCAGTTGCCCGGTTTTCGGATCGTACTCCCAGCCATGCCACGGGCAAACGAGCTTGTTGCCTTCGATGTAGCCCTGGCCGAGCGGCCCGCCCATGTGCAGGCATACATTGTCCATAGCAGTGATGGTGCCGCCGACATTGGCGACGCAGATCGTCTTGCCTTCAATCTCGAATTCTTTGGCTTCGCCTTCGGCGGGAAGCTCGGCTTCGGTGGTCAGTTTGATATAGGGCATGGCGTTGGAACCAGATCGGAGATTGCAGTCTAGGTTCGGCAGAGTAATGCTGTCAATTTCCTGTTCACTGGGTACGCTCGGTTAGTCCCTCCCCAGCTCCCGATTGCGGAATCCGATTAAAAAGCTTTCTGTTTTTGTGTGGCCATGCTAATGTGTTCCGCGCATTGGGCGACTGAACCAGCGTTAGGTTTCGTCACCCGAGGAGCAATGCAGGATGCAAACACATTCACTTCATCGAAGAGCTGGTCAGGTCGTGGCGATTCTCGCTTTTGCCAGTTTTGGGTTCGGGCAAGTCTCAGTTCCAGCTTCCATAACCGATAGCTCCGGCAAGAGCGTTCATGGGCTCCAGAAGTCAGACTTCAGCGTCGCCGTTGGAAAGAACGCTGGTTTCGATTCAGTAGAAGAAGTCCCGGCGCTCAGCTTCACCTCATTCAGTGACCCGGTCCCAGTGTTCATTTTGTTTGATGCCGCTTCCATTCCGCCGCCGGTCCAAGGTCAGACGGCCAAACAGTTGTTGTCCTACCTTCGTAAAGCCGCCGACGAACGTCTAGCTGTAACCGTGCTGGTGAACTCCGAGGGCGGATTGCAGCTTGTTCATGATATGTCCACCGATCCAAAGGTGTTCGTAGCTGCTATGGACCGCGTTATGCCCAAATCCAGGAACCAGCAACCGGAGACAACACAAACGGATGAGTTTTCGAAAGCAGTCGGGCAAGAAGTACAGCAATTGCAAATTCTGACAAAGACCATACCGTACGCCGCCTTCTACAAAACTACTCTCGGCGGACCACGTCGGCCTATGAGTGAAGAGGACGAGGCTCGTCGGTCGCTTGAAAAGCAGGAGCTCGAGAGCTTAAGGCAGGTGGGACAAATCTTCCAGCGCTCGCGCAAACGCAAGCTTCTTCTCTGGCTCACCGGGTACTTCCCCATCAGCGTCGCGAATCACGAATTGACGTATGGAGATTATGCGCTACCTTACGGTGAGGCTCGCCCAAAGATACGTTCGGAAATGACACCCCTCTACCAAGGCGCCATCAATTCCATAAACGACGCGCGCATAAGCGTCTATCCAACATTTGTGGTTGATGCCAGGAATTATGATGTCCAGCGGCTGGCGAAGGACACCCTTGACGGTCTAGATGAATTGGCGCGAAGAACCGGCGGAAAAATGCTGGGCATCGTAGACTCAATTGATTTCACTTCCACCGTTGCTGAGCTGCGCAAAAGTTTTGATTCTTATTACATTTTGACTTTCTTGCTGCAATCGGTGCACAAAGATTCCTGGATCGACAGCAACATCAAGGTAACCAAGTCCGAAGCAAAAGTGACTGCGCCCAGGGGATTCTTTGCCGAACAGTGATCCGCATCATTCTTTCACCGCCTTAACGACCTGCAGGGTGCATGACCTTGCGTACTTGCGTTTAGCGTTGCGCTTCTTGGCGCTTTTACTCAAGCCTTCGACGGAGTTATGTTGGTTTCGCTACAGGCAAGCGTAGCTGCCCCCTCGGCGCTGCAAGTTAGTGCCGGGGTGGGCCCATTAATCCGCAACACCTCCCCCATCTCCGAAACTCACGCCCGGCGTATTTTGTGAGAAGCTAGACCGCAGATGGCTAGACCCGCGCTTTCGCCCGCCAGGCACGCAGAAAGGAAAGACGCGCTACAAAAGTACTGGGCCCGCGTCCGCACATCATTTCTCTGGATGGTGGCAATTGCGTTTGCGCTTCGGTTCGGTTACATCCTGGCCGACCACACCTACAGATTCAAGACGCTCGATGGAAACTTTAGCTTTGGCTTCGAGATGGGCCGAATTGGCCGTGCCATCGCAACGGGCCGAGGATTCGCCGATCCGTTCGAGGGGCATACTGGTCCGACCGCCTGGGAGCCACCGCTCTACCCCTATCTGATCGCGGGCGTCTTCAAGCTCACGGGCGTCTATACGCGTGCCTCCGCGCTGATTCTGCTCAGCTTGAATAGCGTTTTTTCGGCGCTAACCTGCATTCCCATTTTCTTAATCGCAAGAAAATGCTTTAGCGAGAAAGTGGCTGTGTGGACTGCCTGGCTGTGGGCGCTCTTGCCGTCCGTGATGTACTGGTGCACGCGGTGGGTGTGGGAAACCAGCCTGGCAGCGCTGCTGCTGGCAGTTCTTTTCTGGCTCACACTGCAACTCGAAGACGCGCGCAGAGTAAAGCCGTGGATCGCATACGGAATCTTGTGGGGCATTGCCGCGTTGACCAACACTTCCCTGCTGGCATTCCTCCCGGCGTCTGGGCTGTGGGCATGGTATCGGCGGCGAAAGAGCCATTTGCTGTCGCGGGCCGGCGTGGCACTGGCGTCGTTGTTCTTTGCAGCAACAATCACGCCATGGCTAGTGCGAAATTACGAGACTTTCGGGAAGTTTATCTTCATCCGTTCAAACTTTGGCGCTGAGCTTCGCCTGGGTAACGGCCCCTTTGCCGACGGGATGTGGATGCAGTGGCTTCATCCTTCGCAGAATGTGGTCGAACTGCGGCGATACCAGCAACTTGGAGAACTCGAATACGTCGCCACCCGGAAACACGAGGCGATGGATTTCATCCGCGCCAGCTATAGCCGGTTTGCATGGCTCAGTGTGAAACGCTTCATTTATTACTGGGGAGGCTTGCCGCGCTCCTCCGAAATACCGGCTCTAGCTCCATTCAAGAACTCTGTGTTCCTGGCCTCGTCGGTGCTGGCGTTTTGGGGACTGGGCCGCGCCTTGCGCAAACGGCGGCCGGGCGCCTGGCTGTTCTTCTGGCTGATCGTTAGTTATCCGACCATCTACTATTTTGTATTTCCTCACCCACGTTATCGCCACCCGATCGAGCCTGAGTTAGGGATTCTGATCGTTTACGTAATCTCAGAAGCAGACGGGCTCCGGTCTCAGAAATCTCCCGCTCGGACCGCCTAACCATTTCTCAAATTGCACGTCTAAGCCCTGTCACATTGGAGGCGTTATGAAGCAAAATCGCCCATGTCCCACTTGGTTAGGGTTGATCCTCGGCGCATGCGCCGCGTTGCTGCTCAATGTCGCTGTTGCCCGCGCGTCTGACGACGAAGCAGTCGTGACGGAGGAGTTCCACCAAACGTACTTGCTGAATGCGAAGGGCCGCGTTGAACTTCAGAACATCAACGGCGCCGTTCACATCACGGTATGGGACCAAAACCAGGTTAAGGTTGACGCAATCAAACGGGCAGAAGACCAACAAGACCTCAAGGACGAGGAAATTATCGTGGATGCTCATGCCGATTCGATATCAATTCAGACAAAGTACCACCAACGCGAGACGAGCTGGCGTAATTCTCATCATCGCGGAGCAGAGGTCGAATACGCGCTGACGGTTCCTCGCAGTGTTCGCCTCGACGAAATTAAGCTAATCAATGGTGGGCTCGACGTGTCAGGCGTCACCGGCGAAGTTCGCGCGTCGTGCATAAATGGAAAGATCGAGGCCCGCGGACTTGCCGGAGAACTAAAGCTCTCGACCATCAATGGGCCTCTCGATGCCGAGCTTGAACGTGTCGCGACATCGGTTGAGCTTTCTTCGGTAAACGGTCAGCTGCATCTGACATTGCCGTCTGACGCGAAGGCCAGGATCGAGGCGACGACGGTGCATGGAGGGATTGAGAACAATTTCGGGCTTCACACGAACAATCATCGATGGGTAGGGCATGACTTGCATGGCGAACTGGGCGGAGGAGGGGCGCACATCAGCCTGAGAAACGTGAACGGTCCGATTGAAGTTCGCCACGCGGAAGACGGGCATGCGCTGAGTCCGGCAAAAGACTTGGGCCAAAAAGACAGCGGAGATGAAATCTAGACCGCAGCCGGATGCGCGACGTCGGCTAGTGCGGAGGCAAACGCGGTTATCGCGTGATCAATTTGTTCCGTCGTAATGATGAGCGGCGGCTGAAAACGAACTACGTTGCCGTAAACTCCGCCTACTCCGACCAAGATCCCTTGGCGGAGTAGCGAGTCGCGGATGGCTTCGGATTCAGAACTGGCAGGGGTCAATTTCTCGTCGCGGACTAATTCGACTCCGACCATCAGGCCAAGCCCGCGAACCTCGCCAATGATCGGATTTTGCTTCTGCAGCTCCCTTAACTTTCTCATTGCATATTCCCCCATTTCGGCTGCTCGCGCGGGAAGATTTTCGTCCTGCATGAATTGAACGTTGGCCAGCGCCGCGGCGCATGACACCGGATTGCCGCCAAACGTAGAGAGATGGTCTCCAGGCTTGTATGCAGCAGCGATTTCCCGACGCGTGGTGAATGCGCTCAGCGGAAATCCGTCGGCAATTCCCTTTGCGGTAACGAGAATGTCTGGAGTGACGCCATAGTGCTCAACAGCAAACATTTTTCCCGTACGTCCGAAACCAGATTGGACCTCGTCGGCGATGAAGAGGATCCCGTGCTGGTCGAGAACTTTCTTGATCTCACGAAAATAGTTCGGTGGCGGAACGATGATGCCACCCTCCCCAAGCACCGGTTCGGCGATAAACGCCGCAACGTCGCCTGACGTCTCGAAACGAATCACGTCGTCGAGGCACTTTGCGCAATGAGTCGCACAACGCTCGGGATCGTCCGGCCACAACGAGCGATAGGCATATGGAGTAGGTGCAAAGGCTATCCCAGGCGCATAAGGCCCGCCACGTCTTTTGCGAGCTTGATTCCCGGTGATGCTTAGAGTGCCCCAACTCCTGCCGTGGAAACTGGCATGGAGGGAAATAAATTCGTGCTTGCCGCTGTAGAGGCGTGCGAGTTTCATCGCGCCTTCTATTGCCTCCGCGCCGCCATTGCCGAAGAACGTCTTCGTAAGGCCGGATGGCGCAATCTCCGCGATCTTTTCGGCGAGGTCTGCGACTGGCTTCACGTGGTACAGGTAGGATGCGCAGTGTACAAGATTGTCCATCTGCGTTTTGGCGGCTGCGATCACCCGTGGATTGTTATGTCCGGCATTCACAACAGAAATTCCTGAAAAGCAATCGAGATACTCACGGCCCGCTTCGTCCCAAACCGAGCAGCCGGATGCACGTTCAATAACAATTGGCGCAACCGACTTCATGAAGCCGGTCATTACGTAGTCTTTGTATTTTTGTATGGTTGCAGACATGAGTACCTCGGATTGTTCCTTCGCGCGCCTTCGTGTCCTTAGTGGCTAAAGGTTTTTATCAACCACAAAGGACACGAAGGCACACGCAGGAAACAAATCAAAATTTCCGCGAGTGATCTGCGGCCCAGCGTTCCACGACGACTTTCTTTTCCGTGTAGAACTCGACAGCATCGCGTCCTTGAGCGTGCTGTACGCCGAAGAAGCTATCTTTCCAGCCGCTGAACGGAAAATAGGCCATCGGCGCGGCGACCCCGATGTTTATGCCTATGTTTCCCGCAGGTGCTTCATACCTGAATCTGCGCGCCGCCGAACCACTGGACGTAAACAATGAAGCCTGGTTTCCATAGGCGCTGTGGTCAAGAAACGCGAGCGCGTCGTCGAGGTCACGAGCGTGCACTAGGCTAAGGACAGGGCCAAAGATTTCTGTGTCCGTGAGATCGCTCTCGGCGGACACTCCATCGAGGACGGTGGGCTTCACGAAATTACCTTTCTCGGTGCCGGCGAGCTTCGCGTGTCTACCGTCGAGGAGCAGCCTTGCTCCATCGTGCGTGCCACGTTCGATCAGCGACTCAATTCGCCCTTTGCTTTGCGAAGTAATCACTGGCCCCATCTGGACGCCTTCGTCGAGTCCGTTTCCCACACGCAAAGATGCAGCGGCCTCTGTAATAGAATCGCGAAAAGTCTTTTGTGCCTCTCCGACAGTTACCGCAACTGAAACCGCCAGACAGCGTTGACCTGCACATCCAAACGCGCTGTCGCTAATGATCTGGGTCGCCATTTTCATGTCGGCGTCCGGTAAAACGATGACATGGTTCTTCGCGCCGCCCTGGCATTGCGCCCGTTTCCCATTCGCTCCCGCGCGAGAGTAGATGTACTTCGCCACTGGCGTCGAGCCGACGAAGCTAATTGCCCTGACTTTCGGATGATCGAGAAGCGTGTCCACGGCGCTCTTGCCGCCATTCACCAGGTTGACCACGCCTTTCGGCAAGCCAGTTTCGGCAAGCAATTCAAACGCATGGCGCATGGTAAGCGGCACACGTTCGGACGGCTTGAGAATGAAAGTGTTCCCGCAGGCAATCGCATAAGGCAAAAACCAGAACGGAATCATTCCCGGAAAGTTGAAGGGCGTGATCGCTGCAACCACACCCAGAGGTTGGCGAATCATGGTTTCATCAATGCCGCGCGCGACGTCTTCCAGGTTGTAGCCCTGCATCATCATTGGAATGCCGCACGCAACTTCGACGTTTTCGATTGCGCGCCGCAGTTCGGCTTTCGCTTCGGCCAGCGTCTTGCCGTTTTCCTGGGTGATGATGCGGGCCAGTTCGTCAAGATGATCTTCGAGAAGCTGTTTTAGTTTGAAAAGTGGCTGGATCCGATCTTGCGGCGGGGTGCGCCTCCACTCCGGACAGGCAGCGGCGGCGGCCGCAATCGCGGTGGCGACTTCGTCCCTCGAGGACAGTGGAACTCCCGCTAGCACTTCTCCCGTGGCGGGATTGACGACGTTCTGCCATTCGCTTGCGGTTGAGTCTTGCCATCGGCCATCTATGTAGTTCGGGATTTTTGTAAGCGGCGGTGCTGCAACAGTCATTTTCCAATACCGTCCAGGAGTTCTATTTTCTTGCCGCCTCAGCAACAGCCGGCTGAGGGGCGACAGATGCAATCGCGTTTTCTAACACGTCAAGCGCTTCATCCATCTGCTCGTCTGTTATCACTAGTGGAACCAGCATGCGGATCACATTGCCATAACTTCCTGCGGTAATCGTGATCAGTCCGTGCTCGTAGCAATATTGAGTGATCTCCCTGGTCTCTTCTGCGGCGGGCTCGCGGGTTTCACGCGATTTGACGAGTTCGATTGCTCGCATTGCGCCGAGTCCTCGACTGTCGCCAATGAGTTCAAAGCGGGCTGCCCAATCTTTTGCCCGATCTTCAAAGCGTTCGCCGATCACCTTCGCGCGCGCCAGCAGGTCTCCGTCCTGAAACACATCGAGCACCGCATTGGCGGCTGCGCACGCGAGCGGATTGCCCGCGAATGTCCCGCCGAGACCTCCCGGACCTGGTGCATCCATTATTTCGGCACGCCCCGTAACTGCTCCCAGAGGCAAGCCGCCGCCGAGCGACTTCGCCGTAACCACAATGTCAGGCTCAATCCCGTAGTGCTCACATGCGAACATTTTCCCAGTACGCCCGAAACCGCTCTGCACTTCATCGGCGATGAAGACCACGCCATGCTTACGGCAGATGTCCATCACAATGCGAAAGAATTCGGGCGGAGGCGCGATGAAGCCGCCCTCCCCTAGCACCGGCTCGACAATCATTGCGGCGACATCTTCGGAAGCGATCACGCGCTTGAATGTGTCCTCGAGATGGCGCGCACAGTACACATCACACGACGGATATTTGAGCGAATAGGCACAGCGATAACAATATGCGTAAGGAATGCGGTAAACGTCGGACGGGAACGGAGCGAACCCGGCCTTGTAGGGATGCGTCTTGCTGGTGAGCGCGAGCGCCATCATGGTGCGCCCGTGAAACGCATCTTCGAATGCAATCACTCCGGAGCGGCCAGTATGCGCGCGGGCAATCTTGATCGCGTTTTCGACAGCCTCTGCGCCGGTGTTCAGCAGAATGGTTTTCTTCGGAAAGTTTCCGGGAGTGATCTGATTCAGCCGCTCCGCAAGGCTGACATAGTTCTCGTACGGGGTGACTTGCGAGCAGGTGTGGAGAAAATTCTGCAACTGCCTTTCTACCGCCGAGAGCACCGCCTGATTGCGGTGCCCGGTATTGATGCATCCAATGCCGCCGGCGAAATCCAGAAACCGGTTTCCATCCACATCTTCGATCCAGGCGTCCTGCGCGCGCGCCACGTACACGGGCGTGGCATGCGAGAGCCCGCGAGGCACGGCAGCATCTCGGCGCTCGGCGAGTGCACGAGATTTCGGGCCGGGAATGCCGGTTGGCAATTGAATCGTCTTCATTTCCTGTCCTGCTCGCCATCGACCTTTTTTGGAGGGCCGGATAGTAAATCCGGCAGATCGTCTTCCAAAACAGTTACGCTGAAGCTACCTGAGATCAAGTCAGCCGATTCGGACGCGGCCATAAATGGCCGCTCTACCACGATGGCGTGCTGCGCACTTCATAACCAGAGAACACCGCGTGACTGGCAACTGATCACTAGCAACTGATCACTGCTCTTCAGTACCATCCAATCGGCTGCTCGTTCAGGTTGATGTGCACTTGCTTGGTTTCGAGATACTCTTCGATTCCCCAGGGGCCGAGCTCACGGCCAAATCCCGACTGCTTGTATCCACCCCACGGAGCTTCGACGTACGTCGGTTGCATGTGATTCACCCACACGATTCCAGCACGCAGGGATTTCACGACGCGAAAGGCTTTGAAGATGTCGCGTGTCCAAACCGCGGCCGCAAGTCCGTAGGGAGAATCGTTCGCGATCTTCAGCGCATCCTTTTCGTCATCGAACGGAATGACTGACGCGACTGGGCCGAAGATCTCTTCGCGCGCAATGCGGGCATTGTTTTCGACGTCATAGAAGATGGTTGGTTCGACATAGTATCCCTTCGCAAATTTCTCAGCGCGGCCACCGCCGATAGCGACCTTGCCCTCTTTCTTCCCTACCTCCTGATAAGACCGCACTCGATCGTACTGATCTTTACTGACCAGTGGGCCCATCTTGGTGTCGCGTTCGAGAGGCGGACCAAGTTTGATGTTGCGCGCCTTCTCGGTCATAGCGTCCACGAATTTCTTATAGATCGGCTTCTGTACCAGAATCCTGCTGCCGGCAGAGCACACTTCGCCCTGATTGATAAACACCCCGAACAGTGCACCATCAATTGCGGCTTCAAAGTCGGCATCGGCGAAGAAAATGTTTGGAGACTTCCCGCCGAGTTCCAGCGTGACGCGCTTTACTGTTTCCGCGGCTTGCTTCACGATGATCTTTCCGACTTCTGCACTGCCGGTGAATGCGATCTTGTTCACGTCGGGATGCTTGACCAGCGGGGCGCCGCAGGTCTCGCCGAATCCGGTCACGATGTTAACCACTCCCGGCGGCAGTCCGATTTCAGAGAACCAATCCGCCATCTCCAACGCGGTGAGTGGAGTTTGCTCCGCTGGTTTGAGTACGCACGTGCATCCTGCAGCCAGCGCGGGCGCCAGCTTCCACGCTGCCATCAGCAGCGGATAATTCCACGGAATAATCTGTCCCGCAACACCGACGGGTTCTTTCAACGTGAGGCTGACGGCGTTGTCGGGTACAGGGTTTACGTAGCCAAGAATCTTCGTCGCCAGGCCCCCGTAGTACTCGAAACAGGTGGCCACATCGGTGATGTCGAATTCGGCTTCGACAATCGGCTTGCCAGTGTTGCGGCTCTCCAGCTCCGCGAGCATGGGAAGGTTCTGGCGAATTTTCTCCGCCAGCCGGAAAAGAACTCGCCCACGCTCCTGTGGAGTTGTGGTTGCCCACGGGCCATCTTCGAATGCAACCTTCGCAGCCACCACGGCACGATCTACATCTTGGGAGTTCGCATCTGGCACTTGCGCGATCACTTCTTCGCTGGCGGGATCGTAGACTGGAAACGTCTTCTCAGAATTTCCTTCAACCCACTCGCCATTAATGTATAGCTGATACATTTTGACATCTGCTGATACTCCAGCTGGCATAAAACCTCCTGCTAACTTGCCGAGCCTCCCTCGGCTGGACGGGCGAGGACGCCCGTCCTCCCACGATTTTTAATGGACGCCTTCCTGCGTCCGTAAACAAAAAAGAAGAATGCTGCGAGCGCGACAAAGAACGCGGTGCCGCCAACCATCCACACCTCATATGAAATAAGCGATGTGACCTGCTGTGCAGGAAAGAACACCAGCGCCATCCCCAGAAACGTCGTGACGAAACCACACACCCCGGCGGTGAACAATGTGCCTCTTCCATAACGGCCCGACGTGTCCCCCACCCAGCCGAACTTCACCAGCGCCGCAAACATGTAGAGGAAAGGCACAAGTTGCAGCACCACCGCGAGCGACAGCAATCGCTGAAAAGTTTCCTGAACGTGAATGCCGCCAGCAAAATTGATCACCACCAAAACCGCGGAAACCACAAACTGAACGATCAGTGCCGCATGCGGTGTCGCGTATTTGGGATGGATCTTTCCCATCCAGCTCGGCATGTAGGAATCGAGGCCGGCCACAAATGGGATGCGCGCTGCGCCTCCAGTCCATGCCGAACCGATTCCCGCAATCGCGAAACACAGCATCAGGGCAAACGGAATCGTGATCCCCGAAATCCCGACTCGTTCAGCCATGTGACCAACCGCTTGCACGATACCCTGCAAAATACTGATGTCGTTCTTTCCGACTGCGACCAACAGAGTCAGGGTCGTGGCAATGTACAGCACTCCGGAAATCACGCCGCCCCAGGCGACGGCTCCTGGCATGGTGCGGACCGGATCGTGGATTTCGTCTCCCATTACCGAAGCTAATTCAAGCCCGACCAGACCGAAGCAAATTACGCCAAATGAATTCAGCACTGAGCGATAGTCCGCCGGCATCCTGAAATCAGCGGCGCTCAAATGAGCACCGAAACGCAGGCAGATCATCACGCCCAGGCCGATCAGAACTAGTCCCGCAATTCCGGTCCCGATTGCCCCAGCATTGTTGATCCACTTCCCTACCCCAAGGCCCGCAATATTCAGCGCCGTAATAAGCGCAAGCAACGCCAGCGACACCGACAGAGCAAAGAGTTTGTTTTCCGCCAGCCCCTCGTGTCCGCTGCCGAGCACATAGACCGACACTCCGACGAAGTACAGCATCACAGTCGGAACGTAGAGCATCTGGTTCGTCCAGTAGCACCAGCCGGAAAGAAATCCGTTGAAGTCTCCAAACTCCTTCTTCGCCCAAAGATAAACGCCACCTTCGCCCGGATAGCGATGCGAGAGCTCAATCACGGCGATGCCTTGCGGCCAGAAAAATAACAGGATCGAAATGATCCACAGCCAGATCGTCACGCCGCCGTTTGCCGCAATCGACGGCACCACGTTCAGGTTGAAGACAGCCACTACGAACAGCAGAACCAGATCCCAACGGCCAAGGACTCGCTTCAAATGCGGCGGATTGGCGGAGTTGAGTTCGCCAGACAAGGTGGCTCCTTGGGATCGAAGGCGGAGGGCGCCCGCCCTACACAACTAATGCGCGACCACCGCCGCCGAG
>WNFY01003927.1_pt1 | contig 13817 bp, 13 predicted proteins | sample 5400091 | NCBI WGS metagenome assembly WNFY01 (sample SAMN13153364, study PRJNA577476) | soil metagenome | isolation source: 60 cm soil or saprolite under grassland replicate 1 | place: USA:California | collected 2016-06-15 | reverse complement strand
TAGGAGTGTTCTTCGTTTCGCAACTGATCGGGTAATGATTAGTGCCAGGTACAGCCGTTACTTTCGTATATTCGGGGTTACAATTGGTGATAATCATGATAAAATAGTGTCACTAACTAAGAATGGCTCATACATGAAGGTTTTATCAGAAAGGCAGGATACTAGCGATGGCACAGGTATTTCCTGCCTCGGTGACTGTTTTAACACCGGCGACATCCGCCAACCTGGGGCCAGGATTCGATAGCCTGGGATTGGCCCTACGGCTGTATAATCGTTTTGTCATCGAAGAGAGCGGCGATGATCCTCTCCGTCCCTCTATCGAAGTGCTGGGTGCGCTAGGAGCAAGCCTTTCCACTGGCCCGGATAACCTGTTCTTCCGTGCCTTTGCCTTGCTCTTCGAACGAAAACAGGCGCAATTGCCTGCGCTGCGTATTCGGATGATCATCGATATTCCGCCAGGATGCGGCCTGGGCAGCAGTGCTACCGCTGTCGTGGGAGGGCTGGTGGCCGCCAACGAGTTGCTGCGCGCACGAGATTTAGCCGTGTCCAAAGAGGAACTCTTAGCATTAGCCGTCGAGGTCGAAGCGGGCAACCATCCGGACAATGTTGCCCCTGCCTTGCTTGGCGGCCTGGTTGCTACAACCATTGTGGGCGGCAAGATCCGGGCGGTGAAAACACTGTTCCCAGATGCGCTCAAGGCGATCATTTTTACGCCCTCATTTCCTATGGATACCGTAGAGGGAAGGAAGTTGTTACCAGCCAGCTATTCAAAAGCTGATGTGACTTTTAATACCGGGCGCGTCGCCTTGCTTTTAACGGCATTACAGACTGGACACTACGAGTTGATTGGTGAGGCTATGCAGGATCGGCTGCATCAACCATATCGCCAGGCTCTCTTTCCCGCCATGCCGGATATTATCAATGCGGCCATTGCTGCCGGCGCCCATGGGGCTTCTCTATCTGGTGGAGGCTCATCATTAATTGCGCTGGCCAGTTCTCGTTTTCAAGAGGTGCTGCAAGCCATGCAGGAAACGGCTCGTGCTTTAGGGGTGAACGGAACTGGCATGATTTTACGCGCAGATCAACAGGGAGCCCGCGTACTCAGTACATCGCGTGGTCACATCAGAAAGGAAAAGATCGCTCGTTATGAAGACAAGTACTACTGGCCGCCAGCTAGATCAAGCGAGGAACTTCCGCTTAATGAATAATGCGCTTACGCCGGAAATTCTTGCTGCCTTGAGTGCCGTTTCGTTACAATGTGTAGAGTGCTCAGCCCTTTACCCCGGCCTTGAAGTTGGGTCTGCATTCCGTTACCGCTGCAATTGTGGCGGCACTCTGGACGTTGAAATGAAATTTGCTCTTTCTGAGGCACAAACGGCTCCCGTACAAGTTCCACCCGGCATTTCCTCTGCCTTGAAGTCTGACAGCGATCCCGTGCTACTTACCGGTACTCTGTTACGTCAACTTTTTGACGAGCGGGCATCTACTCTCCCCACCTGGTCGATCAGTGCCGACAAGATGCTGCTGGACTACAGCGGTGTCTGGCGTTACCGCGAGCTCATCTTGCCTGCGCCTGAACAGTACATCATCAGCCGGCCAGAGGGAAACACCGGCCTCTACCCGGTTGGCATGGAAAACTGCATGCCGGGTAGTATCGGTCATCGTCAAATTGGTATCTACGCCGGCTTAGAGCACCTTTTCCTCAAACACGAAGGTGAGAATCCAACGGGTAGTTTCAAAGATCGGGGTATGACCGTGGGTGTAACCATGGCCAATTTGTGCGGAGCACAGGCCGTCGCCTGTGCCTCGACGGGGAATACTGCTGCCTCATTAGCCTCCTATGCAGCACAGGCAGGGATGCGTGCAATTGTCTTCTTACCTGCTGGCAACGTTGCTGGAGGAAAACTCGCGCAATCACTGGCCTATGGTGCGACGACCATCCAGGTTGAGGGAAATTTTGATGACGCCATGCACCTGGTTGAACAAGTCTGTGGCGAGTTGGGTATCTACCTGCTTAACTCCCTCAATCCATTTCGCATCGAAGGGCAGAAAGCTATCGGCTTTGAGATATTGCAGCAACTGGCCTGGCAGGCTCCTGACTGGCTTGTCCTTCCGGCAGGCAATCTTGGCAACACCTCTGCCGTCGGTAAAGCCTTTCGCCAGGCTTATCAGCTCTCGCTTATTCAGCATATGCCACGCTTTGCCGCGATCCAGGCAGAAGGAGCCAATCCATTCTATCGTAGCTTCAAACAAGGATTTGCCAGGCAGGAACCTGTCCAGGCGCAGACCATCGCTACTGCTATAAAGATCGGCAATCCCGTGAGCTACACACGTGCGCGCCGCGTGATCGAAGAAAGCAATGGTATTGTAGAAGACGTGACCGACGAAGAAATTCTGGCAGCTAAAACCATAATCGATCGCGCTGGTCTCGGCTGCGAGCCTGCTTCCGCAGCGACGTTGGCCGGAATACGTAAACTGGTTGAAGGTGGTGTGATCAAACGTAATGAGCGCGTCGTTGGCATCCTGACAGGCAACTTGCTCAAAGATAGTCAAACAGGTATTCCCCAGCAAAGTGAAGGGGTAGCTGTGGCAGCGAACATAGATGCTATTAGGAGAATACTTTGAGTCTAACGCGATCAAAAAATGATACAATACAGGTAGACAAACGGCAGCCAACCCCCGGACAGTCCCGGTTGCGCTCCTGGCTGCTCACCTGGGAAATCTATCCCATCCTGTTGGTGACGGGCTTCCTCTGTTTATACCGCATCAACACAACGGAATTCAATACCGACCAGGCATTAATTTTCAGCATGGCTCGTGATGCTATTCGCTATGGTCTGCTGCCTATGACCAGCAATGCTTCCTCCCTGGGTATCTCAAACCCTCCCGGCGTGATCTACATCCTCTTGCTTCCGGCCTTATTCTCTGCTGATCCTGTGTGGGCAGCAGTCCAACAGGGATTATTCACGACAGTCGCAGTTCTGCTGGCTTATTTTTTCGTTCGTCGTTACTATGGCCGGCTTGCTGGCATTGTCGCGGCATTGCTCTATGCTACAGCTGCCTCCACTATCCATTATGGGCGTTTCATCTGGCAACAAAACATGATGTCCCCGTTTGTTGTCCTATTCATGTTTGCGCTGTTCTGGGGCGTTGTCGATCGACGCAAGGGCTGGCTTGCGCCCGCCATTCTTCTGCTTGGCCTGCTCGTTCAACTACACGAATCCACAGCATTGTTAGTTGTACCGCTTCTCGTAGCAATTGCCCTGGCGGCAAAAACGATTCGCTGGCGTGATCTTGCCCTGAGCGCTATTCTCTTGTTCATCATCTACGCCCCATATTTGCTCTGGGAGATTCAGACAAATTTTGCGGATGTACACACGCTTCTCGCCCCGGCAAAAGTTCATCTATCAAATAATCATGCTATCATCAGCGGCCAGGCAATTGACTTCTACAGGCTTTTCCTCAGCCCCTTTGGGCAACAGCCAACGATTCCAGGTTCTGTCATCAATATGGTGATTCCATGGATTTCCAGGCTTCGAGCGATCATGCTTCTATTAGTTTTGTGCGGGGCAGCAACAGCAATACTACTTTTGTTGCGGCCGCCAGCCCGGAGCAAAGTAAAGAATATAGAAGACGAGGAATCTTCCAGGCGAGGTGGAATACGAAGATGGTGGACAACTTTCCGGGCCACTCCCGCGGCAGGCGGACTGCTGCTTCTGCTGATCTGGCAGATTGTGCCTTTGCTCGTTCTTTCGCGGCCAACAATTATCCTGCAGCCGCACTACCTGATTTTTCTTATGCCAGGCCCATATATCCTTATAGGTCTCTTTGTTGCTAAAGTTGTTGAATTCTTCCGGCGATACCGGCCCCAGTGGAGCTTGCTGCGCTATGGCGTCTATGCCCTCACATGCCTTGTCATAATTGGACAGTTAGCGGGCAGTATGGCATCAGTTATTGATATCAGCAGTGGCAACTTCGATGATCGTGCTTTCTACACTCATTACCGTAACGATCTCAACTCTTTACAACATGCTCTCAGCGAGGCCGATTCTGTCGCGCAACAGCGACACCTCAATCGTGTTTACATCACCACCGATGCATCCACGGCACTCGCTTTAAGCTATCTCTCTGAGCAGATGCGGACCCCAACCACGCTCTTTGATGCTACAAACTGCCTTGTTCTACCGAATCCTGTGGATGGACCAGCCGTGCTCCTGATAGGGCCATATGACACTTTGACAAATGCCCTGTTGAGCCAGTTTGCCACTGCAACACTGGTGGATCAGCCTGTACGTCTGGGTGGAGCTCCCTTCCGGCTCTACATTGTCGCACCTACCACCATCCAGAGTTCTTCCAGGACAGGTATCTTTGGCACTGATCTGCAGCTTCTTAACGTGCAGTCACAGGGCTTAAGTCTTGATAACTCATCATGGCTGGTTACACGCTGGAAACTGTTGCGCTCTGCCCGGCCAGGTATGCGCACCGTCTATAATTATGGGGTGACAGCCCAGCCCAGCGGGACTGGTGATCCAGGTCAGCAGGCTCTGTGTAGTTTCACGTCAATGCAGGCTGGGGATCAATTGCTGGTTGCATTTGGCCTGCCCAAAGGTAAGCTAACGTCTGTAACTGTGGGGGTACAATCCTTCACCACCACTCCCTACAATCCAACTTATGGCCCGTTGCATTTCGAGACATATATTGATCGCAATACACCATCGATACCATTACATACTTCTGAAGGGGGAGATACCGTCACTATTCCAGGTTCATAAAAGATAAGCTCTACCCACTGGCGTATATGCCGCTATACTGCTACAATATACCTAGCTTATAAGCATAGCATAGCGACAAGGAGAGGTCAAAGTGCGGAACCTCAAACATAGAAATAAACTGATACCTCCCTGGAATATGCCCTCAGATCCTGTGAAAGCCGTGTTTTGGTTCGTGCACTGGTCATTGCAGGTACTCGTGCGTTTCTTCTGGATACTGATCCTGGCTGGAGTGGCCTACGAGAGTTACATGAATGGCTTCGTTGGTGGTGTCGTCACCTTGCTGGTAGGTCTGGGCGTCTGGCTTGGCCTTGGGATTACTTTGTTCGTATGCAACATTAGCACGAACATCTCACAGACATTTTCAGAGGTCAACCGTATGCAGCAAAACTTCCCTCCACGCCGTCCCTTTTACCCATTTCCTGAATCAGAATTCGATGATAGTAAAATTGTCGAAGGCACTGTAACCGACCTGGAGGAGGAGCGCAGGAAGCGTCGTCGGGAATAAATATACAGGCTACGTTTAACGCGCTGCTCTTCTATTCTGCTCCTCCCACAACTGCCAGGCCTCATCTCCCGGCGCAGGTACATACGAGCATATGAGCTTGCCTGTACCTTCGATGCAATACTTACCCAGAGCTGCCGGTAACACCATCGTCTGCCCACGAGCCAGCTTCTCACTATAATCGAGAGAGGCCCCGTAGCGTACCAGTACTTCAGCACCTAAAGAGGAGAGGATAATACAGCTTCCTTCTGTCCCGCCTTTCGTATAGCCATGGGAATCTCTACCTTGCCGGAGAACTATCTCTCGAGCCACAAAGTACCGGCAGGCAACCAGGCAGCGATCTACATGCTCCTGATCACCTGCCAGTTGAATAGGCTTTACCTTTACCTGTGGGGATACATCATAGTGTGAGACGTCCAGTGAGCGTTCCACGTGGAGTTCACGAGGAGTGCCGGCAGCGGTGAGACGGCCATAGTCGTACATGCGGTAGGTGATATCTGAGTATTCTTGCACTTCATAGAGTATCACCCCGCTCCCAATTGCATGCACCGTTCCGGCGGGCACGAAAATCACATCACCTGCTGCGACCTTTTCTTCGTGGAGCAGATCTTCTAACTCTACCTGTTCAATGGCGCGACGTACCTGATTAGAAGAGGTAGGCGCCTTGAAGCCATGAACGATGGTAGATCCCGGCTCGGCAGCAAGAATATACCAGAATTCGGTCTTCCCGAGTTTCCCTCCCTCATATTGCGCCGCATAATTATCATCTGGATGAACCTGCACCGAGAGTTTCGCGCTGGCATCAATAAATTTTACTAAAAGCGGAAAACGATAACCATAGATGGCTATGGACTGTTTACCAAGAAGTGCTTCTCCCAACTCCTCTACCAGCATCCCCAGCGTTTTCCCTGTATATGGCTCATTTTGGGCAAGGGTGCTTACCTCCGTCTCCCACGTCTCTCCAATTTTAGCATTCTGTGAAGGCAACTGCTTCCAGCCATCACGTTCTAATCTTTGTCCTCCCCATATAGCTTCATGTAAAGATGCTTCTAACCTGATGGGATGTAAACGATCCACAAATCACTCCTACAAACAAACACAAATTTTTATTGTTGCTCAGATCAGCCTTTTTTCTTAGCGTCACCTGCAAAGCATTAATTTGCGAGCAGAGCCCCTTCGATTTGGCGACGCAGCCTTTCGCGCATGATAATCCCTTTAATGCGGTTAATCTCCCGTCCCCCCTTGAAAAAGATGATCGTCGGTATACCATCGATTTTCCATTGGCTGGTGGCTTTGTCGTTCTTGTCCGTGTTGATCCTGGCGAACATCACCCGTCCTTGAAACTCTTTGCTGATGGCTTCAAACTCGGGATCTTGTATCTGACATGCACCACTATTCTCCGCTGAAAAGTTCACCAGGACCATCTGCTCCGCCTGGAGTATCTTTTCCGCAAAATCCTGGTCTGATACATCTATGTAAGTATCTGTCATAAAATCCTCGTCATCTCTGTAAAAATATACTCATTAATTTCCAAGAGTATCACTCGTAGCTAAGAGATGTCAAGAAAAATTCCTTACGAGGCCAGCAATCTCTCTGCATCCTCTATCACGTAGCGATAGCCCTGCTCGGTCAGGAAAAGCTGGCGGTTAGCCGAGAAATCCTGGTCACGAGTATCACGAGTGACGATAGAGTAGAAGTAGGCTAAACCTCCGTCGCTCTTCGGGCGCAGGATACGTCCGAGTCGTTGCGCTTCCTCCTGGCGCGAACCGAATGTGCCAGACACCTGAATAGCCACGTTGGCATCCGGCAGATCAATAGCAAAATTCGCTACCTTGCTGACCACCAATCGCTTGAGTTCGCCGCTTCGGAACTGTTCATACAACTTTTCTCTTTGCCTGACGGCGGTACGCCCAGTGAGCAATGGGGCATCTAGCTCTTCGGCCAGGGTTTTAAGCTGGTCAATATACTGCCCGATAATTAAAACCTGGTCGTCGGAGTGTCGCCTGGCCAGGTAACGCGTCACGGTCAACTTGGCAGGACTTTCTGCCGCCAGGCGATATTTCTCCCGTTCTTCTGCGATAGCATAATTTAATTGCTCGTCCTCGGTCATGCTCACACGAATCTCGTGACATTCAGCGGTAGCAATCCACCCCTGGCGCTCCAATTCTCGCCAGGGAACATCATATTTTTTGGGGCCAATCAGACTGAAGACATCTGCCTCGCGTCCATCTTCTCTCACAAGCGTTGCAGTCAGCCCTAAGCGTCGTCGTGCCTGGATCTCAGCCGTAATACGGAAGACCGGAGCAGGCAGCAAATGCACCTCATCATAGATAATCAGCCCCCAATCAAAACTGGTGAAGAGGGAGAAATGAGGAAAATCCTCTTCTTCAGAGCGGCGGTACGTGAGAATCTGGTAGGTGCTGACCGTGATGGGACAGATATCTTTGCGCTCGCCCGAGTACTCCCCTACCATCTCCGGTGGGATATCGGTCTTATCGAGAATTTCGCTGATCCACTGGCGCACGGCTATAGTATTTGGCGAGAGGATCAAGGTGGCCCGCTGGATATCAGCAATAGCGGCTAAGCCGACGATAGTTTTACCAGCGCCGCAGGGGAGCACAACAACACCGCTACCGCCGCTAGGCGCTCCGCCCGCATAGAAAGCTGCCGCGGCAGCATTTTGGTACATACGCGGTGCAAATTCTTTGCCTTGCAGCGTTGTTGATCGCAGTTGCATAGGCAGCGGTGAACCATCGGTGTAGCCCGCCAGATCTTCAGCCGGAAAACCAATATGGATAAGCGCCTGCTTGATATGTCCCCGGCGTGACGCGTCTACCTGGATGGTATGGCTATTCAACTGGCGCAGCACGTAAGGCTGCGTGCGCTTATGATGGAGAATCTCGGCAATAAGCGCGGCGTCGCTTGAGGTAAGTAAGAGAGCATCACCCTCGCGAATCAGCTTAATACGTCCATAACGACTCATGTAGTCACGGATATCAGTGGCAATACTTGTTGGAATAGCATATTTGCTGTAGAGCGCCAGTAATTCGAGAACCATCTCCGCATTCATACCGCCCGCGGCAGCGTTCCAGAGCGAAAGCGGTGAGAGGCGAAAGGTATGAATATGCTCAGGTGATTTCTCTAGCTCGGCAAATTGAGCCAGTGCATCTCTGGCTTCAGCATGTTGTGGATGATCAACCTCTAATAAAATGGTTTTATCACTCTGAACGATGAGTGGATTATTTGGATTCATGTCCCGTTAAACTCCCGGCATAGCCGCCCATTTCTTCAAATATTTCATAATAGCATGAACCGTTGCTTCTTCATAACCTCGCATAAGATAGCGGGCCCCCGTAATCACATTCAAGCCTTTGGGTCCTGGTTGCTGCTCAACAAATAGCTCCAGCTTGTGGGGCGGACAAACCTGATCCTCCTCGCCTGTGACAAACAATATGGGACGCTCAAAGGCCTTGGGAAAGCCGCTCCCCACTCGATAAAGGAGGAGGCTAATAGCAACCACTGTACGTATGCGAGGATCGTAGGGAGCATACATCAGTGCAATATTTGCTCCAAACCCATGACCAATGACACAAACTTTGTTCTGGTTCACTCCTGGTTGTGCCAGTGCTGCATTGATGGCTCCGGCAAGGTCAAGTGGCTCCATCCGTCCATCTGTCTGCTGTCCCTGGCTCTTGCCCACTCCCCGAAAGTTAAAGCGCAGGGCCATCATACCTGCTTCTGCCGCCAGGCTCTCAGCCAGGGCCATAGTGAGTGGGTCATGCATATCGCTACTGACCGGTTGGGGGTGGCAGAGGACAACAAGCGGCGCATGTTCCACTTTGAGAGGTTTATGTAATACACCTTGCAAGAGGAATGAGGGTTGTCCTGCGCTGTGAAATGTAATTGCCCGCTCAGCTTGTGCTGAAAGTGAGGTCATCTTCTCCCCTTCATACTATGCCTGTTTCATATTATGTATTTTCCATCTTATCGTAGGATTGACCTTAAGTCAACTACTTTCAAAGATGTCATCATGGGTCATAAGTAATAGGGAGTGGAACTAATTGTGAGAATTCTTCCAATTTCTCAGAAGGGCAGCACTTTCGAGAAATTGGTACAGCTTGGCACTTTGCATATGGGCTCAGGGATGTTATACTGAGTATGACATATGTCTGCTTACTTTTACATATGTCAAAATAGTACATCAGATCGGGCAGTCAGAAGCTATTTTCCGCCAGCACTGCACATTTTTGGCAATGGTTCGTTCATTTATCCCGATTGGGGGAGATCGGATACTATTTTGTGGCGCCTTCTCTCCGAATATTCTTCGCCTGTAGATATCATGCAGGGGGTATGGGTCTCGACAGGCTATTGCAATGTTTGTTTGCGACCCTGATATTGCGCTGAGGCCAGTATTTCTTATTTGGATGTGCAACGACTGTTGGGCCTGGTGTATGCCATGTCAGGCTTTAGCCTGCGCTAAGGGATGAGTGGTCGGCGTACTCGAATGAACGCAAGCTGCCAGTATATTATGAGCAGGAGACGTGCGAAGCAAGTATCCAGCTCATTCAATCCACAGTGAAGAACATTATATCATTTTTGTAGTGACAAACGTTCTCTTCGTGGAATATACGCAACGTAGTACTTGTGAGATGTAGAGGTAGGAGCACATATGGCCAACATTTTAGTCGTTGAGGACGAGCGGTTGATCGCTGGGTTACTCAAAGAAACGCTCGAGATCGAAGGATATCGAGTGATTACCATCCTTAACGGCGAAGATGCTGTACAGTTTGCGCTACGTGAAACGCCACACCTCATTATTTTGGATATCATGCTGCCGGGTATAGATGGGTATGAGGTGATCCGGCAATTGCGCAGCCATCCTAAAAGTATGCATATCCCCATTATCATCTTGAGTGCATTAGGTGAACCTGCAGATAAGATTCGTGCCTATGAATGCGACGTTGATGGGTATATCACCAAGCCCTACGACACAGATGAATTACTTGCACGCGTACACAGACAGTTGCGACGGGCACAACAGAACTATCTGTCCCCCCTTACTAATCTGCCAGGTGGTTTGCAAGTAGTGCGAGCTATCAACTACAAGCTTGGCAAAATGAAACCCTGGAGCATCCTTTATCTCGACCTGGACAACTTTAAAGCCTTTAATGATGTATATGGTTTCCTGGCAGGTAATGATATGATCCTCCTGGTAGGGCGCATTTGTCAATATGTTGTCTATGAGTACGGAAACGCCGATGACTTTGTCGGACATGTCGGTGGGGATGACTTTGTCGTTTTGACAACCCCTGATTGCGTCAACACCCTCTGTATGCATGTTACTGCAAGATATAAGGAAGAGAGTGCAACGTTATATCGTCCGGAGGACTTGAGGTGTGGCTCTATCAGTGGCGTAGATCGTGAGGGACGACCATATCAATTTCCTTTGGTCTCATTATCCATCGGGGTCGTCAATAACCAGATATACATGCCCCATAGTATCCAGGAAGTGAGTTACCTGGCTGCTGAAGCCAAGCGCCATGCCAAACAATCTACCAGTAATATCAGCTATATTTCGCCCCAAAATGATAAAGCCCATCCAGAGTATTTGTCCTCTGCAACTTCCTCCTCACCATTTCTTTTCTCGCCCTCTTGCTCTTTTGCTACGCATACCCATGCTTTTCACGACCTCCTGTCCCTGGCCGAAGATACTATATTGGCAGAATATGAGGTAAGTTGACTATAGTGCCGGTCCTGCTTTCGACTGTTAGGGAGCTCTCTTCATCCAAAAAGTGTCAGGTCAGGGTGCAGCTATTTGTGTTATGCTGTAGATATATCTTATTATCAATCCAGTTATCTTTTGAAAGGTAGTGAGTCTTACGAACCAGGACGAGGTAGAGGGCATCCTCAATGAAGAGGAAATTGAAGCGAGGCGTTTAGCTGAACGTGAGAATGCCAGGCGTGTCTTACGCGATAGTGGCCTTGCTCAGATGCTCCAAGAAATCAACAAGGATGAACTCAAGAGAAGAGGGAAGTTTGAAGAGTACGACTCAATGATTCTACTCAAATGGGGTACCGGCTACACTCGTCGCCACATCTGGGTCGAGATCAATGGAAATAGCATTCGTTTCAGACTTTCCCCTCATCGCAAGTGTGCCAGTCCCATTCCCCTCTGTGATGGTGAATATCACACATTCACAAGCCAGATGTGGGTAAACGCTGATCTGCTGCGTCAGGAACTGTATAAATATTACAAAAAACCTGTAGCAGAAAGCTCAAGCGATTAGCAGGTAATCTTACTGGATCTATCAGGGTAGTGGAACAGATTATAGCGGATCGAGTGTCAGCATCTGGATAATGCCTACGCTATTAAGAAAAAGGCTGATCGCCTGGTAATTTGCATCTGCGTAGAATTCTTCTCGATCTGCTTCACTTGCCCAAGACAAGAGATTGAGGAAAATGCAACCATGCTGGTAGAGATCCTCTCCTCTATTTGGAGTGCTTGTTGCCAGGGAAAGCTCCGGTATCGACGTATTTTCGTTAACTCCGCGTGCTAAAAATGCAAATGCCAGTGTTGGCTGTACCGCTTGCCTCCGTAAACTCTCTATCCACCCCCGTTGAGTGCGGTCAGCCTGATCTGCTCGAATAGTCGCTAGATGCGCTGCTGCCAGAATCGGTACGGCTGCCGGTCGGCTATAACCCCACAGGTAGTGCATCAACCATTGCTCAGGAGGATCTATCAGTAACTCGGTAGCCGACCCTAAGAGAAGTTGTTTGGGGTTATACCGCTCTTGTGCTCTCCGCCAACTCTCTTCATCCTCCCACGTCGTGAGCATAAAATAGTAGGGATCATGTCCTCGACTGCGATAAAAACGTGAAATAACCAGTCCGGGTGCGTTACGCACGCTATCTGAAATTAGGCGTATACGTGCTAATCCATCGGCATCTCTACCTGGTGTTATATGTGCTAATGTTACGGCCAGTAACTCCATATCTCACTACTCCTCATACCGGCTAGAACTTATCCTGGCCGGTAAAAATGCTTATTCACGCGCAAAAGAGCGTAGGGCAAAGGTAATTTGCTGCTCCAATGTCAAACCCTGATCCTGGGGAATCTTTCCTAGTGCTGCCTGAGCCTCTGCCCCAGAATACCCGAGCCCAACCAGCGCCTCCAGGACCTCGGATTGCGTCTTGCCGGAGGTGTATCCGCTCGTACCACCCAGCGCAACCAGGGATGGAAGTTTTCCTTTCAATTCGAGTACTAAGCGTGCTGCCAGACGTTTTCCTACGCCCGGAGCCAGCGCCAATCGCTGCTGGTCCTCATCGGCAATGGCCTTATACAGTGTCCTGGCATCCATTACTGACAGCAATGCCAGGGCCACCTTGGGCCCTACGCCACTGATAGCAATCAGTTGCTCAAAAGCATCGCGCTCCTCTTCTCCAGCAAAACCATAGAGCGCCATTCCATCCTCGCGCACCAGGAAATGCGTATAGAGGGTGACCTCTTTGCCGGTCTCGTTCAGATGATGAAGCGTTAAGGCGGGAGCGAAGACACGTACGCTAAATCCTCCAACCCGTATAATCGCCTGGTCTGCTCGACACGCTTCAAGTATGCCATGGATGCTTGTAATCATTTTTTCCCTTACTTCCCCTTTGCCTCATAAAATCTTTTATGTTTATTTCCGAATATTACCTCAGTTTCAGGAAATGGTTCGTGAGAATGCTGGCTGTGTTTAAGTGACAGATGGCTACAGCGGCAGCGTCGGCAGCATCATCGGGTCGAGGAATTGATGAAAGTTTCAGCAGGATACGTACCATCTCTCCCACCTGCTCCTTCCTGGCATCACCATAGCCCGTCACTGCCTGCTTCACTTGTTTAGGCGTATACTCAGAGATAGAAAGACCCCCGTTTGCTAAGGCCAGCATGGCAACCCCACGGGCTTGCCCGACAGTCATAGCAGTACGGGCATTTTTTGCAAAGAACAAATCTTCCATGGCACCTTCTTGGGGAGAATAGATGCGAATAATTTCAACCAGGCGTTGATAAATATGCTGCAGGCGTTCTGCCAGGGGCGTACGCGCATGCGTGGTAATCACGTCGCAGGCAATCATGTTCAGTTCATCGCCCCTGGCCGCTACTACTGCATAGCCCACTATGGCCGTCTCTGGATCTATGCCTAAGGCGATACGCGCTCCATCCATGACTTAGCCTTCAAAGGAGGCTACAAATGCTTCGGGGAAGTCAGCATTTGTATACACATTCTGCACATCATCCAGGTCTTCAAGCTTTTCCACCAGGCGCATGACCTGGTGCGCCACCTTCTCATCATTTATTTCGATCCTGGTTTTTGGCAGCATGGTGCTTTCAGCCTTCACCACTTTGTACTTCTTCGCCTCTAGCGCCTGGCGAATCCTTTCAAGATCACTGGGGTCAGTGTAAATAGTCAGAGTCTCGTCATCAGGCCCGACAGAGTCAACATCGTCTGCCCCAAGATCAAGTGCCTCCAAGGAAAGTTCATCAGGATCATGTCCCTTTAGCTCCA
>WNFY01003926.1_pt1 | contig 13819 bp, 15 predicted proteins | sample 5400091 | NCBI WGS metagenome assembly WNFY01 (sample SAMN13153364, study PRJNA577476) | soil metagenome | isolation source: 60 cm soil or saprolite under grassland replicate 1 | place: USA:California | collected 2016-06-15 | reverse complement strand
CCGCGGCAGACACGTGGAACGGGAACGTAACAGAATCCCGCTGGCTATGGGCGGAATACCAGCGGAGGTGGCCGCCCGAGGAACGCAGGCCGGTCGACACGTCCAACGATCCGCCAGGTTCCTGGCGCGGAGACGGCGACAGGTTCCTGAAAGTTGCGGACAACAGCCGCGTTGAAGCAGCATGTGATCTAATCGCCGACCGCGAGCAAGAGAAGATCACGCCCGCGCTCCGCGCCATAGAGAGCCAAGACCCAGACCGCCACCTGATCGGCTTCGACGACCGGAGGAAAGGCCGCGACCGCATCAAAGAGAAAGTTCATGACGCCATAAGCCTGCTCAGGCGCTCCCCGGAGGAAGCTGTTTCGCGTGTACCTGATGCGATCCGTTACACCTTTCAGTATCAAGCGGCTCACTACACGCAGGGCGTCTGGATGGACATCGAGCGGCTGAAAGGTCAAGGCTTTGAACTGCAGAGACTTAGGAATTCCTGGTCGGACGAGCAGTACAAGGGAATCAACAGCCAGTGGATCGAACGTGACACCGGCCAGCGGTTCGAAGTCCAGTTCCACACCCGCATAAGCTTCGAGGCCAAGCAGCTAACACACGATGCCTATGAACGACTTCGCAGTAAGCAGGCCGATATGTTCGAGGAGCTTGTACTGGAAGCGTTCCAAAGGAAAGTCGCTGCGGATGTACCTGTTCCATCCGGCGCTACTGACATTCCCGACTACCCAGAAAGAAGTGCAGATGCCAGATAAAACCACGAACTATGCAATTGTTGACGACTTGAGTAGCCGCGAGCGGCCTGCTGGCGTTCTTAGACGTATCTATTTCGAGTCCGGCGGTAGGCGCGACGAGGCGTTCAGCCAAGATCTCACGTGGGAACGCACTTCACTATTGGTCTCCTCAGAACGCGGCGACCTGCAATACGAGTTCATCGAAATTAGTGAGGACGAAGCAAACCAGATCGTCGCGCGGATCCGCGCCGAGGTGACTGGCACGGGCAACGCCTAGCGACTGCCTGGCCACCTTACCCGCTCGAGTGCTCGCCCCAACTGGCGCGCGATGTAGCGTTAGCTCACTGGCGTGAACCGCCGCGCAACCGAGGACCCGAAGGGGAATGGGGGAGAAGACGTGCCGGCCGACATTCCGCCGACAGGTGAGCCTCCCGAACCCGTCAGCTCACCCGACCTAAGGGCCTCCGATGCCGACCGGGACCGGGTCATAGACGTACTGCGCGCCGCCACAGCGGACGGCCGCCTGACCGCCGACGAGTTCAGCGAGCGCATGGAAGCCGCACTAGCCTCCCGAACGTTCCGTGAACTAGCCCCGCTAACCGCCGACCTGGCCGCCGCCCCGGCCCAGCAAAAACCGGAGACCGCCCAAGCCGAGGACGTGATCCGGATCGACCAGCGCGGAGGTTCGGTCCAGCGCACCGGCCGCTGGGTTGTGCCTCGGCGGCTGGAACTGCATCCGTCCTGGTGCGACGTGAACCTGGATTTCACCGACGCGGTAATCATGCACGACACGTTGCACGTTGACATGAAGATGCGTGGTGGGTCCCTGATCCTGGTGACCGGCGGGGGCATGGTCGTGGACGCTGACTCCCTGACGACGCGCTACGCCGACATCAGTATCCACCCGCCCACCGAGCCCGATACGCCGGTTCGCCTCCGTATCCACCTGGCCGGCCGCATGCGCTACGGCTACATCGAGGCCCGCTGAGCTCTTTGAGATCATCGCAACATGGCCGCGTACGTGATCTCCGAAGTCGAGATGCTGGATGAAACGCAAGGACGCCGCTACCGCGAACTGGCGGCGGGCTCAATCGCCCGGCATGGCGGTCGCTACCTCGTTCGCGGCGCTGCCCCGGTCGTAGCCGAAGGCGACTGGCCAGCCAGCACCCGCCTCGTCATCGTGGAATTCCCGAGCATGGACCGGCTGCGGGCCTGGTACGCCTCGGCCGACTACGCCGAGGCCCTGGCCGTCCGGCATACCGCCCTGGACCGCCGACTCCTCTTCGTCGACGGGGCACACACCTCACCAGGCCTCGGCTGGCCAGACACCGCGGGCAGTGTCTAGTTCACCGCGACGACCATCTTCCCGGCGGCCAGGCCCTGCTCCATCGCCTGGTGTGCCTCCACGATCTCCTCAAAGCCGAACACCTTCACCGGCTTGGCCCGGTACCGCCCGCGCTCCGCCTTAGTGATCATCTCCTGCAACGGGATGTCGGCCAGCGGGAAGCTCTCGGTGCCGAGCACGAACGCGCTGCCGTAGAAGCTGAACTGGACGCCGGTCGGAACGTCGGCGATCGGGTTGAACTCGGCTACCGGGTCCAGGCCGCCGAGGAAGCCGAGCTGGCATACCCGGCCGCCGGGCCGGGCGATCCGCAGCGAGTCGCGCAGCGCGCTGTTCCCCACCAGGTCGAAGACCCCGTCCACCCGCAAATTGAGGCGGGCCACCTGGTCGGCCAGGGCTCCGTCATCGATCAGGACGGACGCGGCGCCGATGCCGCGCAGCAGGTCCGCCCGCCCGGCCGAGCGAGTCGTCGCGATCACGGTAACGCCGTCCTCAGCAGCGATGTTTACGGCGGCCTGGCCCAGCGCGGAGGTGGCCCCCCGGACCAGCACGGTCTGCCCGGGCTGCAGCCCGAGGTTCTGGTGCAGCCCGGCCCACGCGGTCGCGTAGACCTCCGGCAGCGCCACCAGGTCGGTCCATGGCAGGGCGGTGCTGACCGGGACCACGTTGCCGGCCGGCACGGTCACCAGCTCGGCGTAGCTGCCGTTGCGGGTCCGGCCCATGCCGCCGAGGATGGCGATCACCGGCGCCCCGGCCGCCAGCCGCCCGTTCGGATCGGCCTGCACCGTGCCGGCGCATTCGATCCCGGGGACCTGGGCGACCGTGCCCCAGGCTCCGCTCCGCATGTAAGTCTCGGCATGGTTCAGGCCGAACGCCCGGACCCGGATCAGTACCTCCCCGGCCGCCGGGACCGGGTCGGGAAGCTCGGCGACGGACAGCATTTCGGGGCCGCCGTAGGCGGTGATGACGATGGCCTTCATAACCAGGGAACCTTTCTTGAGCGATCGTTCATCTATAGGTCCGTAAAGAAGGCCGCCAGGCGACGGCCAGCAACAGGTCGAAGGAACAGGTCGAAGTCGAAGGGACAGGCCTAGCTGAGGCCGGTGAAGGCGCTATCGACGATCCCCCGCAGCACCTCCTCGTCCGGGTTGGCCTTGCCGACGACCATGAGGCCCTGGCTGACGGCCACTAGGCCCTTCGCCCGGGACGCCGGGTCAACCGAGGCCGGGACCTCGCCGCGCCGGGCCGCGGTACGCAGGGCACGAGTGAAGCAATGCTCCAGCCGCGCCAGGTGCCCCCGCACCACCGCGGCCACCTCGGGATCGGCGGCGGCGTTCTCGATCGCGCTGTTGACCAGCAGGCAGCCCTGCCGTCCCTCCGGGCTGAGCAGGTCCCGAACCAGCCCGTCGAAGTACGCCCGGACCTCCGCGACCGAAGCCCCGGGCTGCTCCAGCTCGCCGAGCTTCACAGGTACCACGAGCTTGGAGTAGCGGTCCAGGGACCCCATCAGCAGCGCGTGCTTGCCGCCAGGGAACGCCGCATACAGGCTGCCCGGCTTCACCCCGGTCGCCCGGACCAGGTCGTCCACTGACGTCGCCCGGTATCCCCGCTCCCAGAACTGCCGCATGGCCGAATCGAGGACCCGTTCGGGCTCGAACTCTCGCGGCCGCGGCATACCGAGGACAATACATGAGCGACCGTTCAAAAACAATCCCATCGCGGCAAGGCTGGCGCAGCGGGTTCGCGCCGCGACGTCTTGATGGGACCGAACGGGCTGGGCTCGTGCCCTCCCGTCCCCACCTCCCGCGCTTCGGGGCGAGCTTCGCGAACGCGAGGCAGTCGTTGATGAACCGTGCGCGTTCAGCTCGTAGATCGTCGGGCCAGCCCGCTGGCCGCCGCCTCAGGCGCCGTAGCCGGTGGCCTTCCCTACCTCCATCCGCACTACCACGCGGACCGCGCCGGGCCGGTCCTCGCCGGGATCCCGGCCGTCGTACTTCCAGGAAAGCTCCGTGTCGACCCGTCGGCCCACGTCCGGCGTCATCGATACCTGGCCGCGCAGCTCGACGTAGTTCTCCGGGTCGGCCGAATCGATGATGCTGACGCTGACCCGCGGGTCCCGCACCATGTTCCGGTGCTTGACGCGCCCCTCCACCGTGGAGAACAGCAGGTCGCCGCCGTCGCGGCCGACCCACACCACCGAGGTCTGCGGGCTGCCGTCGGAGTTCACCGTGGCCAGCACCGCGTAGTTCTTGCCGTCGACCAGGCGCAGCGCCGATTCGCTTAGCTGGATTCCCATGCCGGCACGGTAACAGCCCTGAGTATCGTGGCCTGATGCGGCTCACCAAGCTCGGGCATTCCTGCGTCAGGCTGGACAAGGACGGCGCCACCCTGGTCATCGACCCGGGCGGCTGGAGCGATCCGGCCGCGGCCCTGGACGGGGCCGCCGCGGTCCTGGTCACCCACGAGCACCCGGACCACCTGGACGCGGACGCGATCCGCGCCGCGCTGTCCAGTGATCCCGGCGTGACCCTGTGGGCCAACCAGTCGATCTGCGCCCAGTTCGCCGAGTTCGGCGACCGGGTGCACGAGGTCAGGCACGGCGACGCGCTCGAGGTGGCCGGCTTCGACGTGCACGTCTACGGCGTGGACCACGCGCTCATCCACCCGGACATCCCGCTGGTGGTGAACACCGGATTCCTGGTCGACGGCGAGCTGTTCCACCCCGGCGACTCGTTCACCGTCCCCGAAGATCCGGCCAGTACCCTGCTGGTCCCGATCAGCGCCCCGTGGCTGAAGGCCGGCGACATGATCGACTACTTCCGCGCCGTCGCGCCCGCCCGTGGCTACGCCATTCACGACGCGATCCTGAACGACAATGGCCTCGGCCTGATGACCCGGATGCTGTCCGTCGCCGCCGCCCCCAGCGGCGCCCAGGTCACCCGGCTCGAACCCGGCACCAGCGTTGACCTGTGATGGCCGGCTTCCCCTCGATGAGCAGCTGGGGCGGTTCGAGCAGACGCTGCGCCGTAACCGCACGCTGACCGAGGTACTGGCCCGGGCGGCCACGCTGGACCTGCCCGGCTGGTACCTGGTCGCGGGGTGCCTGTACCAGACGGTGTGGAACGTGGCCAGCGGCCAGCCGCCGGAGGCGGGCATCCTCGACTACGACCTCGCCTACTTCGACGCCTCGGACCTGTCCTGGGCCGCCGAGGACGCGGTCATCCGGGCCGGGCAGCAGCTGTTCGCACGTCTGCCCGCCCCGGTGCAGATCCGCAATCAGGCCCGCGTCCACCTGTGGTACGAGGAGAAGTTCGGCGTCGGATGCCCGCCGCACCAGTCCACCGAGGCGGCCATCGATACCTACGAGGCCACCACCGCGTGCCTCGGCGTCCGTGCCGAACCCGGCGGCCGGTGGCGCGTCTACGCCCCGCACGGCCTGTCCGATGTATTCAACCTGGTGGTGCGCCCCAACCCGGTGCTCGCCCCGCCCGAGGTCTACCGGGCCAAGACCGAACGCTGGCGCCGCCAGTGGCCCACCCTCACCGTCCTGCCCTGGCCCGCTACTTAATCTGAGTAGTGAATTTCCGGGAGGACATCATGACCGCCACGACGACTCACATAATCCGGAGATCTGGCAAAGGGAGAAATGTTCGGAGATGCTCGGCTTGGATCCGATCATCTAGCGCTCCAGGCGCATATCCGGCGTCATTGCGTGGGTGAGCGGCTGATTCCATGATCGCGAAGGGTTTAATACCCTATGCAGTAGTAAAGTCTTCGCGATCATGGAAAACCTGCGCGCATTTATGAATTCCGGCGCCTCGCCCTGGCCTTCGTGATCCAGGGTGTGCTTGCTGAGAAGGATGTGCTTACTGAGACGGGCCGGACCGGACGCCCGACTCAACGGGCAGGTCCTCCGGCACCGCCGTGGCGGCCGGAGCCACCGCGGCCGGAGCCACCGCGGGCGGACCTGCCGCCGTTGTCGCGACCGGGCGGCGGGTTAGCAGCACCGCGGACACCACCCCCGCCGCCGCGAAGAACGCGATGACCAGCACCAGGCCGCCGCGGAACGCCGGGAGCGGGTCAGCAGGCGATACCCGGGCCAAGATCGCCACCAGCCCGGCCACGCCCAGCACGGTGCCCACCTGCCGCCCGGTGTTGAGGATCCCGCTGCCGGTGCCGAACCGCGCGGGCGTCAGCGACGCGCTCCCCGCCCCGAGCAGCGACGGGATCGTCAGCCCCACCCCCGCCCCGCCCAGCAGCTGGGCGGGCAGCAGGTGGGTCACGTAAGACGGCGCGACCTGGATCCGCCACAGCCACAGCGCCTGCGCCAGCGCGTTGACGAAGCACCCGATCACCGCGACCCGGCCCGGGCCCCCCAGATAAACGGTCAGCCGCGGCGCGACCAGCCGGGCGAACGGCAGCACCATCAGCGGCCCCGGCGCGATGGCCAGCCCGGCCTCCACCGCGGAGTAATGCCACACGCCGGTGAGGAACTCCACCGAGCCGAGCACGAACGCGCCGAACCCGGCGTAGTACAGGATCGACGCGGCGAACGAGCCGCTGAACGTGCGCGAGCGGAGCAGTTCCAGCTCGATGACCGGGGAAATAAAGGGGTGGTGCCGCCGCGAGCGGTACACCATGGCCGCGCCGCACACCACCGAGGCGGCCAGCAGGCCCAGGAACGATGCCGAGCTCCAGCCCCACTCGGGCGCCTTGACCAGCGCCAGCGCGACCAGCCCGACCGCCGCCGCCAGCAGCCCCGCGCCGAGAATGTCCGGCCGGCCCGACACGTCCGGGTCCTTGCTCTCCGGCACCACGCGTACCGCCAGGAGCACGGCGGCCACGCCCACCGGCACGTTGATCCAGAACACCCAGCGCCAGTCGACCTGCACCAGGGCGCCGCCGATCACCGGTCCGAGCGCGGCCCCCAGGGCGCCCAGCGCGGACCAGGTGCCCAGGGCTTTGGGCCGAACGGGCGGCGGTACCGCGGCCAGCAGCAGCGACAGCGACGCGGGCACCATCGCCCCGGCTCCCGCGGCCTGGATGACCCGGGCCGCGATCAGCGCGGCCACCCCGGGCGCCAGCCCGCACAGCACCGAGCCGAAGCTGAACAGGATCAGCCCGCCCGAGAAGAGCCGCCGCCGCCCGATCCGGTCGGCCCACCGGCCCGCGGGCACCAGCACCGCGGCGAACACGATCGTGTAGGCGTTGAGCACCCAGGACAGCGAGCTCAGGCTGGTGCCGGGGTACTGCCGGCTGATGTAAGGGAACGCCAGGTTGACGATGAACAGGTCCAGGCTGGACATGAACACGGCCAGCGACAGGACGCCGACCACGGCGGTGACCCTGCGGTTATCCACCAGCCCTCCAAGGGGGTAAGTCTGAAATCTGGACTCACCATAACCCATCGCCCGCCAGTACGTCCAGAAAACCAACTTAGGAGGTATCCTCGTCACCATGGCCAGTGCTGAACCCCGTACCTGCTCGATCGCCCGCACCCTGGACATCGTCGGGGAGAAGTGGGCGCTGCTGGCGATCCGCGAGGTCTTCCTCGGCGACCGCAGGTTCGACGAGATGGTGCGCCGCACCGGCGCGCCGCGCGACACGCTCGCGGCCCGGCTCCGCACCCTGGTCGCCGCCGGGATCCTCGAGCGGCGGCAGTACAGCGATCACCCGGCCCGTTCCGAATATCACCTGACCGAAGCCGGCCGGGACCTGTACCCGGTCATCGCCACGCTGATGCGCTGGGGCGACAAGTACCTGGCCGGCGACGACGGCCCGCCGCTGGTCCTGGAGCACAGCTGCGGGCACCGGCTGGTCGCGCAGCTGACCTGCCAGGCCTGCGGCGAGCCGCTGGAATCAGGCCAGGCCAGGATCGTCCGTCAGGCCAGCTAGCTAGCACCGCCCGCAGACGTGCGCCGGGCGCCGAGGAACAGCTCGATCAGCTCGCGGGTGGTGGTGGCGTCCTCGGGGGACTTGTCGTCGCGCCAGCGCCCGGTGAACCGGGGGAAGCGCATGGCCAGCCCGTTATCGGGCTCGATCTGGCCCCAGGCGGCGGTGTTGTTCGGGGACAGGGTGAGCTCGGCGCTCAGGATCTCCAGCACCAGCCCGGGCTCGCACCACACGTCGGGTGCCTGCCGGGCGTCGACCCGGGCGGGCTTGTCCGGGCGGACCAGCGGGGCCAGCCTGGTGTGCAGCGTGACCAGGTCGGCGTCGGTGAACCCGGCCCCGCACTTGGACACGGCGCGGAACATGTCGGCATCCGCGTCGTACGCGGCCAGCAGCACCGCGCCGTACACGCCGGTGCGGCGGCCGCGCCCGGCGAACGCGCCGATGACGACCAGGTCGACCGTGTCGGATAGTTCGGTGCGGTAGTCGCGCTTGAGCTTGATCCACTGCCAGCCGCGGGCACCGGCCTGGTACGCCGACTCCGGCCCGGTCGACTTGCACACCAGCCCCTCGCAGCCGTCGGTGACTGCCTGGGAGAACGCCGCGTCCAGCGCGGCCGGCTCGCCGACCTCGGTCGCCGTGGTCAGCCGCAGCCGGGGACCGGGAGCGATCGCCGCGGCCAGCCTGGCCCGCCGCTCGGGGTACGGCAGCATGGTCAGGTCCTCGCCGTCGGCGTACAGCAGCTCGAAGCAGAACAGGCCCACCGGCACGTCCTGCACGGCCTTCTCGATGCCATGCTTACGGCGCCGTAGCATGACTTCACCGAACGGCCTGAGCTCATCGGTGGCCGCGTCGTACGCCACGACCTCCCCTTCGAGGATGGCCTCGCGGGGTCCCAGCCCTTCCTGAAGCACCTCGACGACGTCCGGGAACTGGGTGCTGATCTCTTCCAGGCGCCGGGTCCACAGCTCGATCTGCCCGTCCGCCAGGCGGTGCGCCTGCACCCGGACCCCGTCGTACTTGTACTCGGCCGAGCACCGCCCGCCCAGCTTGGCCAGGATCTCGGCGGCGTCGGACAGCCGCTGGGCCAGCATGGCCCGCACCGGGTTTCCCGGCTGGACGTGCAGCTTCTCCACCGCGGCCAGCCCGCCGCTGACCAGCGTGGACGCGACCAGGCCGATGTCGCAGCAGATATTGTAGCCGCGCTCAAGCACCTTGCGCTGGGCTCGCCCGCCCGCGTAGACCTGGGCCAGCGCGTCCAGGATGGTGGGCGTGCCGATGCCAAGCCGCAGGTTCCCGGTGACCAGGCGGAGCAGGTACCTGGCTTCCAGCGGCGTGGCCTGGCCGAGCAGCCCGGCCAGCAGCTCCAGCTTGCGGCCCTGCGAGCCCTGCCCCTCGGCCGCCGCGATCTGGCGCAGGGTGCGCACCACGGTGACGACCTCCAGGCTGGCCGCCCGGCCGGCCCCAATCTCGGCCAGCACCGTGTCGGCGAGCAGTTGCTCCGCGGCCTGGCCCAGGTCGCCGGTCTCCCGGACGTAGGCCGCGACCTGCGCGGTCTCGGTGCCGGTGGCGGCGGCGAGCGCCCGGATGGCCATCTTCTCGGCCAGCCCCAGGTCGATCCCGGCGAACTCGGGTGCGATCTGCCCCTGGCACAGGTAACACACGGTCGGCAGCAGTTCGGCCGGAGTCTGCGTCACCAGCTCCGCCATCCGCTCGATCAGCACCAGCCGCCCGCTGGCCTGCTCCAGGTCACGATAGGCCTCGGCCACGATCAGGTACTTCACGCTGCCCCCTTCCAGGCCCCCTTTCCTCACCTGATCATGACACGCCACCATCCGTCCACCCGTCCACGCCCGCCCACCCCGTCCCCGCCCGCCCACCTCGCCCCCGCCCGCCCAGCGCCCGGCTGCCTTCAGGTCAGGTCCTAGTCACACCAGTCACACCCAACCCGTAGCCAACTCCAGACCCGCCGCCCCGCCTTCGACAACCACGACGATGTCACATCGCTGTTGTCCTGACCACTACGATGTCACATCGTCGTGGTTAGTTCAGCCGCTAAAAACGCATATCAGTTCGGTAAAGCGCCCTCGATGTAGAACAGATCGCGCCAGTCGCCCAGATCAGGCTCCAGCCGGACAACGGCGCGGTGACGATCGAGGCAAGGGCGATGTTCATCATCCAGAACCCGTAGGCCCGCGCCCGCTCCCGCGCCGGGAACCAGTGGCTGATCAGAACCAGGATGGCGGGCCCGATTCCTATCGCGCGGCGATACATCCGCCTACCCCGCCAACAGCCGCTTAACGCGCCGGGCAGAATGCTGCCATGCCGCATATCACCTTGAATTCTGAAGAACCGGGTATCCGCGGGCTGCTGCGTTACCGCCCGGAAACGGGCCGCCCCATCAGCGAGCTGGCGGAGGTTCTCCTGCGCGGCCCGAGCACCCTGACCCGCGGAGAGCGGGAACTAATCGCAGCACACGTGTCGGCGCTGAACGAGTGCCGGTACTGTACGGCTTCGCATTCGGCCACCGCCGCGGCCCAGCTGCCAGGCGGTATGGCGCTGGTCGAGCAGGTTCGCGCCGACGCGGACCACGCCCCCGTGTCGGCCAAGCTGAAGGCCCTGCTCGCGATCGCGGCTGCGGTGCAGCGCAGCGGGAGAGACGTCACCGCCGACCTAGTAGCCCAGGCTCGCGCGACCGGCGCGACCAATCTCGAGATTCACGACACCGTCCTGATCGCGGCGGCCTTCTGCATGATGAACCGGTACGTAGACGGGCTGGCCACGACCGCCCCTGAAGACCCCGCGCTCTACGCCGCCGGCGCGCAGCGCCTCATCAGCCAGGGCTACCTGCCCCCGTCGGCGGAGCCCGGAGGCAGGCGTAGTTAGCGGCAGAGGTGAACGCGGCCCGTTCCGGCGCTCACGGTTCCACCACGCGTCCCTTGCCGACCACGGTGATCCCGGCCTGGGACACCGTGAACCCGCGTTCGCGGTCCCGGTCCTTGTCCACCCCCACGGCGGCGCCCTCGGCCACCACCACGTTCTTGTCCAGGATCGCGTCGCGTACCACGGCCCGCCGCCCGATCCGCGCGTTGTGCAGCACCACCGCGCGTTCCACGCACGCCCAGTCGTCCACCCGGACGCCCGGCGACAGCACCGACTCCCGCACCAGCCCGCCGGACACGATCACCCCGTTGCTGACCACGCTGCTGACCGCCCGCCCCACCCGGCCAGATTCGGATTCGTCGAGGACGAACTTGGCGGGCGGCTGCGGCGGCACGTGGGTCAGGATCGGCCAGTGCTCGTTGTACAGGCTGAACACCGGGTCCGGCGCGCACAGGTCCATGTGCGCCGCGAAGTAGGAGTCGAGCGTCCCCACCTCGCGCCAGTAGCCGTGGTCCTGCCCGCCGGTCCCGGGCACCTCGTTCTGCAGGAAGTCGTAGACATGCGCCGCGCCGGCCCGCACCAGCATCGGCATGATGTCGGCGCCGATGCTGTGCTGGCTGCCCTCGTCAGCGGCATCTGCCCGCAGCGAATCCACCAGCACCTCGCAGTCGAACACGTAGTTGCCCATGGACGCGAACGCCTCGTCTGGCCGGCCCGGCAAGGCGGGCGGCGAAGCGGGCTTCTCCAGGAACGCCTCGACCAGGTGCCCGTCCGCCTGCACCACGCCGAACGACGCGGCCGACGCCCGGGGCACCGGGATCGCCGCCACCGTGACCCCCGCGCCCCGGGCCACGTGCGCCTCGATCATCTGCGCCGGGTCCATCCGGTACACGTCGTCGGCCCCGAACACGACCACCAGGTCGGGCCGCTCGCTGCGGATGAGGTTCAGCGACTGGTAGATCGCGTCGGCCGAGCCGGTCTGCCAGTGCGGCCCGAGCCGCTGCTGGGCCGGCACCGGCGCCACGTAGTTATCGAGCAGGCTGTTCAGCTGCCAGGTAGTGGTGATGTGCCGGTCGAGGCTGTGGCTCTTGTACTGGGTGAGCACGCAGATCTTCGTGATGCCGGCGTTGACCAGGTTCGACAGCGCGAAGTCCACCAGCCGGTACAGGCCGCCGAACGGGACGGCGGATTTCGCCCTGTCCTCGGTCAGGGGCGCGAGCCGCTTGCCCGCCGCGCCCGCGAGGACGATGCCCAGGACCCGCCCGCCCGCCACTGTGCCCACCTCCCGGCCCTCAGGAAACCTTAACGGGCCGGGTACCCAGGCCAGGGCTCAGCCAAGCCGGTCGATCAGCTCCTGCTGCAATTCCCGCAGCCGCGCCGGCAGGTGGTCGCCGAAACCGCGGAAGAACTCCGGGATCTGGTCCGCCTCCAGCTTCCAGGCTTGCCGGTCCACGGTGAGCAGCAGGTCCAGGTCGGCCTGGCTGATCTCGAGCCCGTCCAGGTCCAGCGAGCCGGGTGCCGGCAGGTAGCCGATCGGGGTGGTGACCGCTTCGGCCTGGCCGTCCAGCCGCTGCACGATCCACTTCAGCACGCGGATGTTCTCGCCGAAGCCGGGCCAGACGAACCGGCCCGCGGCGTCCTTGCGGAACCAGTTGACGTAGAACAGCTTCGGCAGCTTGGCCGGGTCGGGGGCGATCTGGCCGATCTTCAGCCAGTAGCCGAAGTAGTCGCCCATGTTGTAGCCGCAGAACGGCAGCATCGCGAACGGGTCGTGCCGCAGCTCACCGACCGTGCCCTCGGCCGCGGCGGTCTTCTCCGAGGCGATGTTGGCGCCGAGGAACACCCCGTGATCCCAGCCGAACGACTCGATCACCAGCGGCACCGTGCTCGCCCGGCGGCCGCCGAACAAGATCGCCGCGATCGGCACCCCGGCCGGATCATCCCACTCCGCCGCGATGATCGGGCACTGGGCCGCCGGGGTGGTAAACCGGGAGTTCGGGTGCGCGGCCGGCTCCGGCGAGTCCGGGGTCCAGTCCCGGCCCCGCCAGTCGGTCAGGTGCGCGGGCGGCTCGGCGGTCAGCCCCTCCCACCACACGTCGCCGTCGTCGGTCAGCGCCACGTTGGTGAAGATGGAATTGGCGGTGAAGGTCGCGACCGCGTGGGCGTTGGTCTTGATCCCGGTGCCCGGCGCGACGCCGAAGAACCCCGCCTCGGGGTTGATCGCGTACAGCCGCCCGTCCGCGCCGAACCGCATCCAGGCGATGTCGTCGCCGATCGTCTCGACCGCCCAGCCGGAGATGGCGGGGGCCAGCATGGCCAGGTTGGTCTTGCCGCACGCGGACGGGAACGCCGCCGCGATGTACCGGGCCCGGCCGGACGGCGGGGTGATCTTCAAGATCAGCATGTGCTCGGCCAGCCAGCCCTCGTCCCGGGCCATCACCGAGGCGATCCGCAGCGCGTAGCACTTCTTGCCCAGCAGCGCGTTCCCGCCGTACCCCGACCCGTACGACCAGATCTCCCGGGTCTCGGGGAAATGCGAGATGTACTTCGTCTGATTGCACGGCCACGGCACGTCCGCCTGCCCGCTCGCCAGCGGCGCGCCCACCGAGTGGACGGCGCGGACGAACGACCCGGACGACTCGATCGCGGCCAGCGCCGCCGTGCCCATCCGGGTCATGATCCGCATCGAGACCACCACGTACGGCGAGTCGGTGATCTCCACCCCCAGCTGGGAGATCTCCCCGCCCAGCGGGCCCATGCAGAACGGCACCACGTACAGGGTCCGGCCCCGCATGGCGCCGTCGAAGACCCCGGCGAACGTCCCGCGCATCTCCTCCGGCGCGATCCAGTTGTTGGTCGGGCCCGCGTCCTGCTCCCGCTCGGAGCAGATGAACGTGCGGTCCTCCACCCGGGCCACGTCGGAAGGATCCGACCGGCACCAGAAGCTATTCGGACGCAGCTCAGGATT